>Ga0222716_10000170_pt1 | contig 52969 bp, 47 predicted proteins | sample C33_13DmetaG_FD_165044 | JGI IMG/M metagenome (GOLD analysis project Ga0222716, IMG submission 165044) | Estuarine water microbial communities from San Francisco Bay, California, United States - C33_13D | ecosystem: Environmental > Aquatic > Marine > Unclassified | place: USA: California... | reverse complement strand
TTGATCTCAGGCCCTGATATCGTCGATGGTCTGCAAGCAGGTTGGGCGGATTATGGGCGAAGTGGGGGCGTCTTGCTTCTGGCGCAAATGTCGAGTCGCGGGAACTTGCTCGTCCCAACATACACCAATGAAGTGGTTCGCCTCGGTACTGAGCACGGCGGTGTTTTCGGATTCATCGGAAACGGCTCTCGGCCGACGGAACTCAGCGCTCTTCGCTCGAAAGTCGGTTCCGAGAAAATGATCTGGACGCCTGGCGTCAATCTGAAAACTGGCGATGGTGCAATGGGTCAACGCTACGGTGACCCAACCCAGGCCATCATCGCTGGATCCGACTGTGTGATTGTAGGTTCTGGAATTCACAAGGCGGAGGACCCCGCGCAGGCAGCAAAAGCCTACGCTGCTGCTTCATGGCAAGGGTTGCTTGAACGAAACGGGTGAGTAATACGATGTCCTTGGTTGAAATGGCCTTCGCCTCACTTGGACTTCTTTTCCCTGCTTGGCTGATTTGGCGGGCCATTTCAACTTCGAGATCGCTTGAACACAGGATTGCCATTGGAGACGATTCGTTGCTAGCAGACGACCGTTTTTCCATCGACCGAGTCACGCTTGGGCCTCCCGGAACCCAATTGATTGAGAACGTACAATTCGTCGCGGTTGCGGCTCAGCCTACGAGCACTCTTCCATTCAACGGAGGTGATGTCCATCAAGAATCACCTTGAGATTGAGAGGCGTTTTCTCATCGATGCGCGCGGTGACAAGCCGTGGCGGAACGAAGCAGAGATTGTGACCATTGAACAGTACTATCTACGGCCCGATGAACTTGAGGTCGTGGATCATGTGCTTTCGTTCAGTAGCCTCTCGCTGGCTTCGTTATCCGAAGACGAGTGTCGTCTCTGGGCGGGTTATGCGGGGTGGTCAGTCCGTCTTCGTAATTGGAATGGTCAATGGATTCTTTCTGCCAAGTCCAAACAGAACAAAGATACTGCCATCGAGCTCGAATGGTCTGTTCAATCAACAACCGCTGCGGCAGTGCTTGAATTAGGGCCCTTTCCTTCGGTTCAGAAAACGCGATATTGCTGGGTTGGAGACGATGGGAAAACGTGGGAAATTGACGAATTTGAAGGTCGTTTAGCGGGCGTTGTTCTTGCCGAAATTGAGCTCGAATCAAGCGACGAGGTCCTTGTTCAACCTGCGTGGCTCGGGCACGAGATTACCGGGCTCAAGTCCTGGTCGAACAGTGCCCTTGCGAGCATGCTCACTCACCCCGCCGACTTGCCTTAACCACGCCTTGAATCACCCGTTCAACCTGTTCATCTGTCATCTGATGAAAGATAGGAATCGCAACCAATCGGTGAGCGATTGCATCGGTGACTGGGAAGGCGTCCTGGTGCTGTGGGTGTTCAGCATAGACCTCTTGACGGTGGCATGGTATTGCGTAATACACTCTCGAGTCAATATCCGCTGCATCCAATTCGTGACGAAGGCTGTCCGGATTTTGGGCAAGCAAGCAGTACTGATGCCATGCATGCTCGGTTCCGGGCCGAAGTTCAGGGATCTCAATACCAGAGAGTTGAGCGAATGCTTCGTGGTAGCGGGCCGCAATATCGCGACGACGGTCAAGCCATCCATCAAGTCGTTGAAGTTGCACCCGCCCGATGGCAGCACTCACTTCGGACATCCGTAAATTCGAGCCGAGTTCGTGGGATTCGAGCCGGGCATCTCGGCCGTGGTTGACCAAGGCATCCATCCGAGCAGCCAAATCTTGGCGGCGAGTCATCATCATTCCACCCTCGCCTCCAACCGCGAGGTTCTTTGATGGGAAAAATGAGAAACAGGCAACGTCACCTACGCCTCCTGCCTTGGTGCCGTTCGCTGATACTGCCCCATGAGCCTGTGCTGCATCTTCTATGTAGGCGATGCCGTGCTGACGGCACCAGTCTACGAGGGCATCGTCGGACATTTGGCCAAACAAATGAACCGCAATGACCGCTTTTGTGTTGGGTGTTCGGGCTGCTTCAAGCGATGCTATGTCCACACACCAATACTCTGGTTCGACATCAACGAAAACAGGCGTCGCACCCACCAAAGAGACACATGTTGCCGTGGCGATGTAGGTCAGTGATGGGACAAGAACTTCGTCGCCCGGGCCAATTTCCAACAACCGTAGGGCGCCCCATAGCGCAACAGATCCACTCTGACAGGGTGTGCCTTGCACCGCCCCGCAATATTCAGCAAATTCTTTTCCAAAAGCGCGACCTTCTGGCCCCTTGACCCAGTGCAAAGAGTCCAGTGTTTGGAGTGCTGCCTGACGCATGTCGTCGTCCCATGATGGTTGTGCCATAGGGATGCGGGCCATGCTTCGGCGAGCGGCTTCCCCTCCTTGAGTGTGCGTTTTTGTCAACTGAACCTGCGCGCCTTTGAAGACCCCTAACGCCTCTCGTCGCTCTATGGTTTCCGAAGACGGGTCCCCCGCGTGGGTTGACGACTCTGAGGGAGATGCTGATTCAAAGCCAAGTGTTGGCGAGTTGGTAGGCGACCTTTTCACGACCGCAAGCGAAGCCGTCGTTTCGCCGCGGAAACGGAAATATAAGCCGAAGGGCCTCTTTCTGGGCACGCGACGCGACACCGGTGAAGCCATCGACATCAAGCCTCAAGTTTTAGCACGCCACGGCGCCATGCTCGGGTCGACCGGTTCAGGAAAAACAGTCATGGCGAAGGCCCTGATAGAAGAGGCTGCATTGGCTGGGATACCAGCCCTCATCATCGACCCCCAAGGAGACCTTGCACGTTTGGCCTTGGGTATCGCGCCTGCTGAACTTGAGGCCCAGGATGGAGATATTGCTCGGGCCAAGAAATTGATGGATATGTGCGAGGTCCGAATCTGGACGCCGTTACGGAGCAAGGGACTTCCTCTTTGCATTGACCCCTTTCGTGCCCCTCCCGCTGATCTTGACCCGGAAGAAGCGATTACAGCATGGGACATGGTTGCAGCAGGCTTTGCCAACCTCGCAGGCTTTGATGTGGAGAAAGCACAGGGGAAAACCGTCAAGCCCTTCCTCTATGAAATCCTCGTTGAGGGCACCAAGTGTGGATTAAATGTAGGAGATTTCCAAGCACTCGCCCGAGTGGTGCGTGAACCGAATCAAGAATTTATTCGACATCTCTACCCCGAATGCTTTGAGGAAGATGAAGACGGGGGGAAAATTGGCCCCCCAACATGGAACGAAGTGATGATTGAGCATCGCTTGACTGATTTTGAAGAGCGTTTGCCTAAATCAACACGCAACGATTTGGCTCGTCGTTTAGCCGCTTTTTCCTCGGGTGTGAACCAGCTCTTGTTTTCCAACGGCGTACCCATCGATATCGATGCCTTTGTTGAACCGGCCATGCCCGGGAAAATACCCCTCAATATCGTGTACCTCAACACCATTCAGGACGAGAATCAAAAGCAATATTTCGTTCAAGAACTCTCTCGTGAACTGTACGATTGGATGCTGACGCAGCAGCCTGCTGAAGGGGAACTCAAACTGCTGTTCTTCATGGACGAAGTTGCCCCTTACCTCCCCCCTCATCCCCGAAACCCCCCTGCAAAAGACCTCATCAAATTGATCTTTAAACAGGCGAGAAAATACGGTGTAGCGTGCGTTCTTGCCACTCAAAATGTCAGTGACGTTGACTACAAGATTCTGGCTCAGGCCAATACGACCTTTATCGGTCGATTCACCCAACCGCAGGACGTTGAGAAAGTTCGTCACCTGCTCAAAGAAAGTGGTGGGGACCAAGATTTGGTGGCCCAATTGCCCACACTGGGGCCGGGTCAATTCCAAATGGTTGCCCCCGATGTGGATCCAAACCCTGTCCCGATACAATGCAGATGGCTCTATACAGACCACGGAGCCCCTCTTAACGAGGACCAGGTCGAAGAGATTACGACGCCTGAAATACGTGCGTGGGCAAAAACACGGTCATCGAAGGGAGGGCGGTCTCGCGGCGCAGGTGCAGCGCATGCTGCCAGCCGTGGCTCATCGTGGTCGAGTGGTGATGAGTGGGAAGACGGAGCCGCTCAGAGCATTGTTGAGGCGGCCCGATTGAAGTCGGCAGGGGGCATGGCTGCGGCGGCCCACGGCATCGTTGACGATTCAGCCTTTGAGGTTCGTTTGATGGGTGGTTTAGCCGTTCTTAGGGACGGCCGAGATCCTTTGTATACGATGCAGGCCGTTGTCAATGTTGCAACAGTACTCGTCTTGGGATGGATTCTCTCCGCCCTCATGCTCGCTTGGAGAGATGCGGATTTGTCGGGATGGTGGCTTCTCGCGAGTGCGACCACTTGTATCGCTGCAGCGGGTGTTTTGGTGCTCGAATGGGTGCTTGGACACGATACTGACTTGCTGAAGAAAATCAGTGAATTCGCCCATGCATTCCAATTGCTGTTGGTAGGCTGGCTGTGGGTTCTTTTGGCATGGGCGACGTGGTGGTCTTTGGACCTCCGTGGTGCTGAGCCATTGCTTGAAGTGGTGGTGGTTTGGGTGACCTTGTTCACTGCGCTGGAATATCTGACGCGATTCAAGTTGGGGCGAATACGATGGAATGGAGGGTCTGCTCTCGACAAAATCGTTGGGGTATCTGCGATTCTTACGAATGTAGAATTGACCGAAATGAAAGCAACCTCTCGAGAATTGTTAAGCGCCGTTCGATGGATTCTGCACGGGGTCACGCTGGTGTGGCTTTGCTGCCTACTGGCGTTTCAAAATGGGATTTTGCCCGATGGGTCTTCACTCTCGACATGGGGGCGGCCAACACTTTGGCTTGCTTCGGTCTACGGATTGATGTTTTGCAGTGAAGCATGGCTGCGCTTACGAGGACGGTTGCCGAGCGAACACGCATCCTGATATGTCATCGGGAAGAGGTGAGTCCATGGCCGAGAACCTCGAAGAGCCCGCCTACACGTTGATTCAAACCTACGATGATTTTGAAATTCGAGCGTACGAGCCCACGATTCAAGCACGGGTGCAAACCGCTGATGGGGTGAGTAGTGGGGCGGCTTCAGGTGGTTTTCGACGCGTAGCGTCGTATATCTTTGGAGGCAATCAATCGAGCAGTAGAATCGCCATGACCGCGCCCGTAAGCAGGTGGGAAGAGCATGAACAAGGGTGGTTGGCCTTCACCATGCCGTCGGCCTACTCTATGGAACACTTACCTCGGCCGAACGATACGGGTGTTATCTTGGTTGAGTGTGAACGAGAGACGGTGGCCGTTCTCTCGTTTTCCGGGCGGACCGCTCCTCGAAAGGTAGCGCGTTTGGAAACGGCGCTTCGGGCATCTGTGACGAGAGAGGGGTTGGAAGCAGTTGGTTCCGTTGTGCTTGCCGTTTACGAAAATCCATGGACGACCTTGCCGTTTCGCCGACGAAACGAGCTGCACGTCCGTATCGTTCTTCCACAATGACGCTTACTCGTTCCACCAAGCACCTGTTGAGGCTCTCAAATCTCCAAAAACAGTTTGGAAGGACCGAATGATCTCCATTGGCCCAGCCTTATCGAGGTTGATGGTCTGCTCGCCCACCGTTTCATCGCCCCGCATTGTACGGAGGTCAAGCATGTCGTCGTTGCCTAAGGTGATGTCAAATTCAAGACGCAGGCCGTGTTCTCTTGAAGACTGGAGATAGACGATTCCGTTGGACTCCGCCTCCCACATGGCGGTCATCATGTCGTTCAGGGTTTTCACCTCGAACGTCTTCTCCTTGCCGTCCAAAACGAAATGAAGCGTTCGTGTCTCACCTCCAAACACATCGTTGTTGGCCTTGTTCTTCCCACTCAGAAACAGATTTAGTAAATATTGTATCTATTTCGATATTCTCGACATTCAAAACTTTACAAAAATCTTCAACTAAATTATTTGCATTGGTATTTGCATCTGTAATCTCTTTGAATCGATTGTACCAAATCGCCAAACCAAGTATACTAATCTTCTTTGGGCTATCTTCCCTTCCTGATGACAAAATTGATTTCAGCTCATCTACATAACCTGGATGCTTTAGCATATACGCTTCATGATTCTCACCATCGGCATCAAATTTCTGATAAATTGGGGTCGCACCGCCCTTGAGATTTGATTGTAATCTGCCGTTCAGAAATATTTTGCATGAAGCTCCCTGCTGGAAACCTTGTCCAGGACTTTCCAGCATTGGGTTGAAGTAAGAAAAACCCTTTTGGTCTTGAAAATTTACATGATCTTCTGGTCCAAATGTAGCGACAAGATTTATCCAATGCTCCCCATTTACACCATCGTGATTTTTTACAAAATACTTGTTGGACGAGGATGACCCAAGCTGCATTGAATGGTTTTAGCCATCATATTATGAACCGGTGGCGCCAGTTGCAATTGAGCGCCATGGACTGCCCCGAATTTATTCCTTTAGCATGGACGGAAACTGAGTCATCGAAGATGGTTGAATTGGCCGAATCAAATTACGCGCTGCTTTCTACCCGTAGAACAACGCGGCATTTCTCATCAAAAAGTGTTGATAAGAAGTTGGTTGAGCTCGCAATCCTTTCGGGGTCTACTGCGCCCAATGGGGCCCATCTTCAACCATGGACATGGGTGGCTATTTCATCACACGATTTGAAGCAACAGATCCGTGATGCGGCAGAGGCTGAGGAACGGAAAACGTACGAAGAACGAATGCCTGACGCTTGGTCAGAAGTATTAGCCCCCTTAGGCACAGATGCCGTTAAAGCCCATTTGACAGACGCTCCGTGGATTGTTGTACTTTTCAAACAGAAAAAACGAATGCGGACAAATGGAGTATGGGGGCCGACCTATTATGCAACAGAGTCCTGTGGCATTGCTGCAGGTATGTTCATCCAGGCCGTGCACAACATGGGTCTCGTGACATTAACGCACACGCCCTCGCCCATGGGTTTTCTTCGAGATATTCTCAAACGTCCTGCCCATGAAGAAGCCATGCTCGTTATGCCAGTGGGCTATCCAGCAGAGGATGCGATGGTGCCGGACATCCAACGGAAGGGTTTGGATGAAGTCGCAGTCTTCATCGAATGAGGCAATCGCCTCGGTCGCGGTGTTGATATACGCGTGGCGAGAGCCCCGAATGGCGCAGGAGTCGCCCAGCTTGGTCAAAGGCGCTGGGATGAGGTCCCAGTCCGTAACGGTTCGCAGGTTCGAATCCTGCCTCCTGCATTCCCTCAGTCATTGCTTCGTTTCTCTCGTTTCCACGATGATTGACGCGAGCTTCATGTTGAGGAGGACTTCACCAAAGTCCCGAGAATATGCACACAACCGTCGTACGGATTCAGACATTGACAAGGCGGCAGCCAATTGACGATTCATGGTGTCACCGTCAAAAATGGAGGTCTCGTAGTCCTTTAATGTGGTTTGCAAGCTTTTGAGTTGATGGCGCGCCCTTTCTATTCGGTGGGAATCTTGCGTTCGGATATTGATCATCAATTCCTTCAGAGATTCTTGCCAAAGAGGGAGATGTTGGATGGGGGGCGTCTCGCCAAGAACGGGAATGTGATTGCGGTGTTCAATGATGAATAATGTCAACGTGTTGACGTGGTCCATCATTCGTTCAAGGCATCGAGCCAGATTAGCATATTCAAGCGCTTGGCTTCGTGAAACATTCAGGCGTGAAGATGCTTGGTACGATTCAAACACGATGCGAGTTTGTCGTTCAACCAAATACAGCAAGCCATCAACTTCACTTTCCCGTTCCTCGTGATCGGAAAGATAGTCTATGTCGCCTCCCGAAAACACCTCTTGTAAATCCCGAACCAACGACGTGACCAGCAAGTACATCCGCTTGATGCTGGCGTGGAGCGGCATTTCACCCGGGTTGAGAAGGCACCTCAATTCTGTGCTGGATGGGTTCTGTTCAACAATCTCAAAACCTCGAGTTGAACGAAGGAAGCGTCGAATGATTCGGGTCGGTGCTGGATGGTCTTCCGGCGAGGAAATCACAATGACGTCTGCGCCTGAGATATATGCGCCCATGAGGTGATCGTGAAGACTGTTTTCAGGGATTTGGGTGAGGTTGATGCCAACATAGCGTTCCAGTCGAAGGTTTTGTTCAAGTGGGGTAATTCGAAGAGCGCCGCTGGGCCGCCAATCCACTTTGAGTGAAGATCTTGGTTCAAGTTGGTAGTGCAATACCCAAGGTTTTGGGAGACTTAACGTGAATGTGCTTCCACCCGTGGATTGCAGTTTTCGAACATCGTGATCGCCGGGGCCAAGCGCCATGAATTCCTCAAAATATAGACCTATATAGATTATACTCGCTCTACTATAAGTATTGACTTGTGCTGGAAGATACATGGAACCTCTAACGGTAGTTTTGATTGGCTTGGCTTTGATTGTCTGTGCTTACATGGCTTGGAACATCGGTGCAAACGATGTTGCCAATGCAATGGGTACTTCGGTTGGTTCTCGCGCCCTCACGCTCAAGCAAGCCGTCATCATCGCGGCTGTGTTTGAATTCGCAGGGGCTTTCTTTGCGGGTGATGCGGTTACAGACACCGTTCGCAAGGGTATTCTCAGCGTGGACTTTGCAGATCCTCTCATCGATACAGCGTTTTCAACCGACATTGCATTGGGTTTCATCGCAGCGATGATGGCGGCGGCGACATGGTTGACGGTGGCCACTCGCTATGGCCTCCCGGTCTCAACAACGCACTCCATCATCGGTGGTATTCTCGGTGTAGGCTTGATTCTTGAAGTGAAGTACTCAACCTCCCTCATCGATTGGGAAGTTATGCGGAAAGTCGTCATGTCTTGGGTGGCCAGTCCACTGATGGGCGGCCTGATTGGTTTCTTCTCCTTTATCATCATCAAAAAACTCATTCTTGACAATGAAAACCCGGTGGAGCGTTCCCTTTGGCTTGCTCCAATTCTCGCATTCCCTACGTTTTTTGTTCTCGGCTTGGCGCTTCAATACAAAGCACTGAAGGGTTTTATCTCAAGAGCCGCTTCGAATGGTTGGATTGAAAACAAGAACGACTGGTTGCCTGTGAAAGAAAACGGTGTTTTTGATCCGTGGGCAGAAAACGCTTGGATTCCCATCAACTCCATCATGCTGGCGGCCTTCATCGGTGCCATTTCCAGCGTGGTTCTTTACTTGGTTCTTCGACGAATTGACATCAATGAAGAAAAGCGCGGCTTCAAAGGAGTTGAGCGGATTTTCGTATGGCTGCAAATCATCACTGCAGCCTATGTCGCCTTCGCCCACGGCGCCAACGACCGATCCAACGCAATTGGCCCCATGGCGGCTGTTTGGCAAGTTCTGAGCAGCGATACTGGACAGTTGGCAGCGAAGGCTGAAATTCCACTTTGGTTGATACTGCTCGGTTCTGCCGGAATCACTATCGGTGTGCTTACCTGGGGCTGGCGAGTCATGGAAACGATTGGAAAGAAAATCACCGACATCACCCCCACTCGCGGGTTTGCTGCTGAATTCGGGGCAGCCACAACCATCCTCGTATTCTCGATGCCCTTCCTCGCCGTCCCTGTTTCCACTACCCATACCTTGGTCGGGGCCGTGGTGGGCGTGGGCCTTGCGGGCGGTGCCAAAGCAGTCGACTTCCGCGTCTTTGGTAAGATCGCTGCTTCCTGGGTAGCAAGTGTCCCTGCTGCAGCATTTGGTGCAATCGTGTTGTTCGTCGCCTCCGGTGGAGAAATTCTCAACATGATCGTGTTGCTGCCACTTGCCTTCATGGCAGTTGGGTTTGCAATTTGGAGAAGTGGTTCTGAAATTCATGTTGAAGATGCCCTGTCTGATGTAGGCGGCGATGGTCACCCAGTGACGCCGTTTGATTTGTTCCATGACCACGCTCAAGCAGTTGAAGAAACGGTTGAGCACATGCTCACAGCCGTGAATACTGCTTGCGACGGAAATGACCCCAGCGATGCCATACAAGCGACCATTGAAACTGAATTAAAGGCAGACGACATCAAATCGGATTTGCGTCGTTTAGCAATGGATGACAAGCGCCTTGGGGTGTATGTCCCCTTGGACGACTTTTTGTACATGGTCAGTCGACAAGACAGGATTGCTGACTATGCTCAAAATGTAGCAGAGCAATTGGCCTTCCGCCCACTTATGGACGATGATGAAGCTAAGGCGAATCTCAAGAGTATGGCCAAGGCTGTTTCTGAGACAGTGGCAAAATACGAAGATACAGTTGAAGCACTGCGAGACTTTTCGATCAGCGGTCAAACCAAGGCGGCTGAGGAAAAACTAGCAGAATTGATCCGTGAAGTGAACCTCAAGGAACATGAAGCGGACGGTGTCGAAGCCATGGCCGCAACGTACGTCTTCACCAACGGTGATGATGCGCCTTTGGCAGCCATGCACATGTACCGTGTCCTGCAACGCCTTGATGACGTAGCAAATGCTTGTGAAAAAGCGGCCAATGCCTTCCTGCCCATCCTCAACCGTTGAGGGAATAACACTTGGCAGGTTCGCATCCAGGCTTCTGCATCTTCTCGCATTGTTGAAGAAAGTTCAATGCACATGCCGTTATCATCCCAGCATGCGCCTTCTCATCGTTGACCTCTTGGCCGAACGAGAGGCCTTTGGGCGCGAGGGTGTTAGAGAGATTGTCCAACACTTCCCGGCCGAGGAAGTATTCCTTTGGTCGCCCCATACAGATGAACGACTCGAGTACGGGTTTGGGACGGTGGTATCCGAACCAGTGCCCTCCGATGCCATCGTTATCACCGGGTCTCGGCGTAATGTTTCCATGTGGGAGGCTTGGATGGATGATGTGGTTGCGCTGATACACTCGGCTCATGTCCCACTCTACGGGATTTGTTTTGGCCACCAAATCATTGCTCACGCCTTCGGAGGACGTATTGAGCGGGCTTCAACCGACTCCCATTTTGTCGCGGAAGTGACTGGCTTGAACGGGCAGAGCGACATGGCTGCTTTTGCCCATCAAGAACATGTGGTCGACGCTGGCGACCTGCACGTCATAGCGTCCTCAGATCACTGTAAGATTGCCGCATGCCGCCACCCGACTCGCCCCATATACACCGTTCAATACCATCCGGAAGCAATCACAACTGTCTTGGATGCAGCTCTCTCGTGTGGCGATATGAACGTGTCAGAACGCGGGGCTTTCGATGACCAATTGCTCACCACTGATGTATCGAAGGCTTTTGCTTTGTGAGTGCTCAGGCGTTCAAATGATGTAGGAAATTGCGCACATTAATGCAAGCAAAAAAGCGGGCAGATATGCAGAGGCGGCACTCTTTGCGGCTGACAAGGCAAGAAGTTCTGAGCCACGGTGAATCATCACCTTGTGCCCGGGTTCGTCGCCTTCGGCAGTCAGCATGGCCAGGGCATGTGCAATTGTTTTGTCAACATGCTCCGCTTCCTCGTTTGTCTTTGGTCGCACATAGCAATGACTGAAGAAAGGGTCGCCAACACAAAACCCTCGAGATTTCCACTGGTGAAATGCTTGGCGATTGCGAACCTTGCCGCTCGCGAAGGTGAGCCCTTTGGTCGACCAAAGAGAATCGTCACGGGTCGACCAATCCCCCGTACTCGGCATCTCTCCTTGACGAAGGAGTTCAGGGTCCACACTCACGCCACCCGTGCCATCGTGGACCATTGCGTTCGAATTCCCTTCATCGTTACGAATTCGTTTGTAGGAGCTTCGGCTCTTCCATTCACCAGATTTATTTCCCTCAGAGTCAGTCGTCTCAACGTATTCCTCCCAAGTAAAATGGTGACCGTATTCCCAATACCACTGAACTTGACCGTTGACCACCTTGTCTCGAGAACCATCTACGTACACGGGAGCGGGCCACGCGCCGGGGGAATTGGGGCGAAGTTGCCCAAAAATCTCCACGCCGCCCATCGGTAGCCCTTGCATCGTTGAAGTAGCAAGGTCTGTGATTCGCATGTTGGTTCGGCGGCGGAAATATTCAACCATGAGAAGAAGAACTGCAAGGACCACTCCTGCGCCTGCAACGGGAAGCATCTCCTTGTCCAAATTGACGGCGAGAAGGATAAGCAGACCCGCAATGAAACTCTGGACTGCACGAATGAGTGACGTGGCAGTGAGCATCGCCGGCATTGGAGTCCCAATATTACGCGGATGTTCCTGAATCAATCCCGCTTCATCGCCAGAGTGGGGTGAGGTAGTATTCCACTCCGAAATCTGCGGCGGGGGTAAGATCCAACCGTCGCCTCCTGTAGTAAGTTGATGGGGTTCGGAGCCATTGTTGCACCGAGCCTGGGTCCCTCCTTCACGCACCTTTTCTTGGAGGTTTTCAAGAGTGAGTTTCATCGAGGTTGGAAACGAGTATGCAAACAGAAGCCCAACGACATAGATAATCGCTGCGGCAGCAACATAATTTGCGGCTTTGCCAACCTCTACCGTTCCATCTGAACCGTTTTCCGTGATGGTCGCCGTGAGTACAAAGAAGGTGAGGCCAACCATCAAAATAAGGCCCAAAACAGAGGAAATCCAACCGAAAATGGACTTTGGAAGATTAAAATCCACGGTTGGAGGTTCGAGGACGGGTTGAAGGAGGTCTCGGACTTCTGCTGGGGTGGGCATGGGGAGGACTTTTGCTGTTCACCTATACAGATTCCGCCTGTTACGGTACTTGGGCATGCAATGTTTCATTGATTTCTATCCGTCGTTTTATTTTCTTCACCCAATAGTGATATGGGCCTTTTGAAATTAGCATTGCTAAGAAGATGCCGAAATACATCACATTCTCTACAATTGTTTGTTGTCGGAATGTTGCAATTCCATATACAACAATAAGCACCAAAATGACAATCTTTGTCTTTCGATTCTTTTCCGTAATACGAGACAAATCATTGTAGTGGGCGACTATTTTTTTGATCATGCTTACTCTGCTTTATGGCACCTTTTGGGGGCGCTCCACATTTTGGGCAAGAAAATGCTAGTTCGGAAATCTCAGCATCACATTCATGGCAACGGATTAGACTCACAATTCAGTTAACAAGGAATGCAATTTATCGTTTGTGTTTCAGAAAGGGCAATTCAGGTATTAGGCGGTTACGGATACACCAAAGAATTCCCAGTTGAAAGGTTCTTCCGGGATGCAAAGATTACCCAAATCTATGAAGGAACTCAAGAAGGACAAAGAATTGTGATCAATAGGGCTATCAACCCTAATTCACCCCATTTATTGACTAATCCGTAAATCTTTGATTAACAAAATCTTAACCATTTCCAAGATTTGCGTAGACAAGTCAATATCCAATAAGAATTGAGAATAATTTAATGCAATCTAGTATTTTGAATAACCAACGCATGAGGATTATTTTTCTGGCATCAGTTTTATCTCTTTTTTCAATTGTCGCCTCTGCCAGCACAGACGGAGATAGTGATGGAATCATAGATTCGATAGATAGATGCCAAAATGGTGAGACAGATTGGTTTTCAAATCAATCAACAAATGCTGATGGCGATGGATGTAGAGATTCAACAGAAGACTGGGATGACGATAATGATGGATTCGATGATGATGCAAACTCAACAATTGCAGACGATTGTCCCAATGTATACGGTTTATCGACACAAGGAGAAATACTTGGATGCCCAGATTCAGATAATGATGGTTGGGCGGATTTAAGTGACAAATTTCCAAATGAATCCACGCAGTGGAATGATACAGATCAGGATGGATATGGTGACAAATTAAGCGGACATCAAGGAGATTCATGACCTAGCCAGCAAGGCAATTCAACCATCGACAAATTTGGCTGTTTGGATACAGATGGAGATGGTTACTCAAACGATGGTGATGACTTGCCAGATAATCCTACCCAATATTTTGATTTAGATGGAGACGGTTATGGAGATAACAGAACAGCTGGAGCGTTACAATCCGATGCATTTCCAATGAACCCATATCAATGGCATGACAATGACGGAGATGGATATGGGGATAATGTTGTTTGCGTACATTATGATGCACATCCCAATGATGTGAATGCATGGGCTGCTGATGATGAATGCGATATTGAAGATGATGATGGTTTCGAATTCATGATTCCAGGAACGAAAATAACAATCAGTGCTTGGGATTTAGTTGGAGTTTTCACAGGGGGTCCAATTGCTGTCTGGGTTATTTTTTCCGTGGTAACCAGAGACTCAAGATGTAATCAATTTGAGGTTAGATTACGTGACGCCCAATCAAGAAAGGAAATTGAAGATATTGCAACAGAGTATGAAAAGGCCTTGATGCTTAGGATGATTGGTATACATCATGGACTTAGATTGGAGAGACTACGGTCAGAGTTTGATGATGTGTTTGAAGTCAGAGATGCGATTTCAGGATCCATTGACATTGAGGAAGAGTAATTCGAGGTTCGAAATCAATCTTCTCCACATGTATGAAACTCACATCCAGAATGGTTTGCAGTGGGTCGTATTGATGGCTACACAGGCGATTGCTCATTGATCGAATATGAACGAATAACAAGTTGACCTGAACAGTTCTTCGTAGCCAACTCCAAAAACAGGACCGTTTGTGGGGTGGCATGGTAGATGCTGAGGGTGTTGGCGCTTCACTCTTCGACCAGGTGGTTCAGGGAGGAGTGTTTTTTGCTGTCCCTGTCTTTCTGATCTCACTTGTCCTCTTCATCCAAGGTGCCAGACAAATACCTCTTACTGTTGGCATGGTGGGGTTATTTGTTGGATTTGGCCTCTCAGGCCAACTTTATGGTGAGGTTATCGATATGGGTCTGCCCGTCACTGAGCAACAATTCAGAATCATTGTTGCTGGAGTGGTTGCTGGTGTGTCAATTTCGGTTGCAAAGATTGCCATGCGTTTTTTGGCAGCGGGAATGGTATTTTTGTTAGCAACGAACCTCATCGCTGCAGGCGACAGATTTGGTTATGATTTTGAAGGCGATGCTTTTCTTTCTGGCATTCTTACACTCATTGCTTTCATCTCCAGTTACGCCTTCCGGCGATTGGTCCCCGCCTTGATGGCTGGATTGGTTGGTGCGCTTGGAATGATGTTTTCCGTCTATATCACGCTGGGATGGCCCGTTGAGCGTCTTGATGGGGTCACTTCCCCCGACGCGTATCTTGCCATAGCTTTGATGTTGGTCAGTTGTTATATTCAGTACAAGTATTTCATGGAGAAACTCGAAGAGAAGGAAGCACAGGAATTCGCTGAGGAAGATAAGGACTACATTTTCTGATAGTCAACCATTATACGGCGTACGCCGGAGTCATTGGTATGCCTCAAGCATTGGTCACGGGGGCCAACCGTGGAATTGGTTTGGAATTGACGCGCCAACTTCTCGAATCTGGATACAGCGTTCACGCCACCTACAGAAATACGGAGGGGGGATTGACAGAACTTGCCCACCCGTTGCTCCATCTTCACCAGTTGGATGTCCGTAGTGATGAAGCCATTGCCGCAGTAGCATCGGCGATTGATGGGGGTTTAGACCTCCTCATCAACAATGCAGGAATTGCAGACGGGCGGTGGGCTTCGGTTGAAGATATTGATTTTGAAGTCGTCAGTGAAGTGATTGAAGTCAACGCAATTGCTCCGGTTCGTGTGACCAGGGGCTTGCTTCCAGCCTTGGAGCGTTCAGGTGGGGGGACGGTCGTGATGATGACTAGTTTGATGGCTTCAATCGCTGATTGTCACAGTGGAAGATCGTACGCCTATCGCGCATCTAAAACCGCCCTCAATATGCTGACTGTCGCCATGAAGAATGAATTGCTTGACCGAAACATATCCCTCATGTTGCTTCATCCCGGGTGGGTAGAAACGGATATGGGTGGACCGAACGCTCCCCTTCAACCAAAGGAGAGTGTTGAGGGAATCCTCAACAGGATTCACGAACAAACGCTCGATATGAGTGGTCGTTTTGTTCAATATGACGGTGCTCATTTGCCCTGGTGATCAGGTCGTGCAATTCTGACAAACGCCGTGAAGTGTTAGCGTGACATGGTCCACAGACTGTATTTGATCTGTAGTCGTCAAACCTATACTTTCTGGAAGGGGGATGTCCCAGAACGTCCCGCAAACTGTGCATGATACGTGAGCGTGTTCGGTCATATTGCAATCGTAACGAACCTCTCCTTGGTGATTGACTGCTTGGATGCGACCTTCGTTTGCAAGATGGGTCAAATTCCTGTAGACGGTTGCCAACCCAATCCCGTGGTGAAGGAGTTCCTTGTGGAGCTCTTGGGCTGTTGGATGGTCGTGTCGTCCGGTGATTGCGTCGTGAATGGTCCTCTTTTGCCATGTCATCCGCCGGCGGGGTTGGTCCACCTTGGACGGGTCGCTCATGTGAAAGCCTCGTGTTGAATCAAGCAGCGTCGAAACGGTCTGCATCCATGACCTTGGCCCATGCCGCAATGAAATGTTGAGTGAACATGTCTTTGTTGTCATCTTGTGCATAAACTTCAGCGATGGCTCGTAGTTGTGAGTTGCTTCCGAGTACGAGGTCGTACCGTGTTGCGGTGCGAACGTCTTCACCTGTTGAACGATCACGCGCAACGTAGGAATTGCTGCCGGTTGCTGTCCAAGCCACATTCATGTCGAGGAGCGTGGTGAAGAAGGAGTTGTCCAGTGTTTCACCTGCACCCCACAAACCTCGTGCATCGGAGCTGACGCCAAGAGAGCGCATGCCACCGATGAGTGCGGTCATTTCAGGTGCACTAAGACCCAATAGCTGGGTGCGGTCGAGCATCATTTCTTCCGGGCTGACTGCGTAATTCTTCTTGAGGAAGTTGCGGAAACCGCATGCGCGTGGCTCGAGAACTGCAAAGGAGTCAATGTCGGTGTGTTCATCGGTTGCGTCACCGCGACCGGGCGTAAATGGAACTGATTGTCCGCTCGCCATCTCAATGGCTGTGCAGCCTGCGAGGACGATGGTGTCGGCAATGCTGGCGCCGTGGGCTTCAGCCATTGGTTCAAGGACGGAAAGGACCTTGCTCAGTTGTTCCGGCTTGTTAGCAGCCCAATCCTTTTGCGGAGCAAGACGGATTCGAGCGCCGTTGGCACCGCCGCGCATGTCCGAGTTACGGAATGTGGAAGCGCTTGCCCAAGCCGTTTCCACCATCTCAGCAACGGAAAGTCCGCAGCCTTTGATGGCGGTCTTGAGAGCATTGACATCATAAGACGTTGAACCAGCAGGAACGGGGTCTTGCCAGATGAGGTTTTCTTCTGGAACATCAGGTCCGAGATAGCGAGCCTTGGGGCCCATGTCACGGTGCAAGAGTTTGAACCAAGCACGAGCGAAGGCGTCACCGAATTCATCAGGATTCTCGTGGAAACGCTTTGAAATCTCTCGATAGGCTGGATCTCGAATCATGGCCATGTCCGCAGTGGTCATCATGGTTGGAACCTTGATGGACGCGTCTTCTGCATCTGGAGCCATGTCTTCTGGGTCGGGATTCGCAGGCGTCCACTGGTTGGCGCCCGCTGGACTCTTGACAAGGGTCCAGCTATCATCGTACTTGAATAACAAGTCAAAGTAGCCATTATCCCATTCTGTCGGGTTGGCGGTCCATGCGCCTTCAATACCGCTCGTGATGGTGTCTCGGCCTTTGCCTGAGCCATGTGTATTTGCCCAACCAAAGCCTTGTTCTTCGATGCTGGCTCCTTCGGGTTCGGCTCCAACTTGTCCTGCATCGCCTGCGCCGTGGGCTTTCCCGAAGGTGTGGCCACCAGCGGTCAATGCAACGGTCTCTTCGTCGTTCATGGCCATACGTGCAAATGTTTCACGGATATCCTGAGCGCTCAGGAGAGGGTCTGGATTTCCATTCGGACCTTCTGGATTAACGTAAATCAGACCCATCTGCACAGCAGCGAGTGGGTTTTCTAAGTCTTGGCGAGTTTCACCGTAGCGGTCATCGCCAAGCCACTCATCTTCACTGCCCCAGTAAATGTCTTCTTCGGGGTGCCAAATATCAGGTCGGCCACCGCCAAATCCAAAGACCGGTCCGCCCATTGATTCAATGGCTACGATTCCAGCGAGGACGAGAAGGTCGGCCCAACTGATTTTGTTGCCGAACTTTTGCTTTACAGGCCAAAGAAGACGGCGTGCCTTGTCGAGATTTCCGTTGTCGGGCCAGCTGTTGAGGGGAGCAAAGCGTTGTGCTCCTGTTCCTGCACCACCGCGACCGTCACCAATTCGATATGTACCTGCAGCATGCCAGGTCATTCGGATGAAGAATGGTCCGTAATGACCGTAATCAGCGGGCCACCAGTCCTGACTGTCGGTCATGACAGCGTGAAGGTCTTTCTTGAGTGCATCATAATCCATGGACTTGAACGCTGCTGCATAATCAAAATCGATACCAAGTGGGTTGGATTTAGCATCGTGTTGGTGAAGGATACCAAGATTCAACTGGTTTGGCCACCAATCTTGATTGGATCGCTTTTCGTTGGTTGATGAGGTCATGGCCCCGTGCATGACTGGGCATTTTGCATCGGTATCGCGGTTCTGCATGGTGCGGGGAGTGGGGGGGACTACATAAAATTGATTTTCATTCTCAATAGGCTTAATCTTGAAACCAACGACCTCTTCGCGTGGTTATGAGCGACCATGTTCCGTGCATCACACTGGTCAAATTGAGTGAAATCGACGAACGACCGTCGCTCTCTCCTGCTGATGAAGGGCTCGAGCAAAACCTCAGTATGTTGTGTTCATTTCTGAGTGTTGATGATTTTTGTAGCTTCCTCACGTCCCCTGCGTTCGCGTCATTTGCCCGCCACGATATCCCATGGGTCACGTTCGAACTCGGCCTCTATTCTGATCACACGAAAACACTGCAACTCATCCCTTCAAGTGATGGGTTTCAAATTGCAGATGCGAATGAAAGTGGGGTCTTTGAAAACAATATGTGGAGCGGTCAAATCGAAGATGGATTCGCCAAACTTCTTGGTAATTGGATCGCTGCTGTAAGCGAATGAATCAATAGAAAATTGAGCAGCAGGTAAGAGAACCGTCTGCGGCTCGAATTTCACTCATATCCAATTCAATGGTTTTGAGGTTTCGTTGTTCAAGGGCCGCTTTGACTGCTGGATATCCTTCGGCAATCAGAACTGTGTTGTTGGGCAATCCGATGGCATTGCACCCGTAGGCTTCTTCCTTGGGCATCCAAATCAGTTCACATCCTTCGGGCAATACCCCAAACACGTCTGCGTCCAAATACCCCTCTGGGACCAAGATGATCTCGTCGGTGGGTGTTGAACAAATGCTGGTCAAGTGAAGGGCGTGGGGAGGGATGTCAATGATTCGTAATTCGTAATCAAAAAAATCGAGCAAACTACGAAGGCTTGCAATCCCTAAGTCGTTGGTTCGTGAAGACCGTCCAACGAAAAAGAGATTTCCGAGCCTGATGATGTCTCCACCATCCATTCGGGCATCTCCACCCATATTGCATGTTTGGATTCCTTCGAGGGCGGTCATGAGATATTCGGCAATCGGTGGTTGCTCTGCTACTCGAGATGGAGCTCCTGGGGTTGGAAGGAGCATGTGGCCGTCTACGATAACGGCCTGGTCTTCGACAAAGATGCAATCTGGATGGTTATCATCTGCATCAAGGCAGTGTACTTCAACGCCTGCCGAACGAAGTGCATCGATGTAGGCTTGATGTTGGACTTTAGCGAGGGTAATATCGGTGGGGCCGTTGCCAAAAAAGCGGGCGAGTGCTCGCTCATAGGACGCTGGAACAGAACGCACCAATGCACGGGCTTTCTGGTCCAACCGAACAGTTGCCATGCTTAACCGGTTGACGGGCGTGCCTTAACACTTCGCCTTTTTTCGGTAGGGGGTTTCCGGTGTGCGGAAATTTGTGGATTTACTCCTCGCGTAGGGGTGCTCAAATCAGCCGATGGGGGGTGAGAATGCCAATTGAAAAGAGGTGTGTTAATCTCTTTCGAAAATTAAGCCGTCGTCACCTTTTCCAGCAGCGAACATCGTTTTGAGTTCCGCTTCAAAAGAGTGCTTTTCTATCGTTTTCTGTTGTGATGGAATGGTCATTTTAGTAAATTCATCAGGGATTGCTGAAAGGAACTCATCGACTGTTATCCCCGCAACGTCACGTAGATGGTGAGGTAAAAACTCCACGACCAATACCTTGCTTTGCACGAGTGTTTTGGGCATGCCTTTGAGAGCAAAATACTCCGAACCCTCAATATCCATGACAATCAGATCATAAGATTCTACGCCGAGGTGTTCATCCAAAGAATAAGCCTCGACTTCGATCTCTTCAGGCTTGTCAAAGTCGTACATGAAATTCTGATTTTTGGGTGTACGTTTGCTTCCACCCGAATTAACCCTGCTTTTGAGGAATTTTAACTGCTCGCGTTTATCGCTTGCTGCGATATTATGAACACTGATATTGCTACAGTCGTTCAATGAAATATTTAATTTTAGTAATTCAAACGTGTCTGGGTTCGCTTCAATCGCCACCAGACCTGCGCATTTCTCCGCCAGGGGGATGGCGAGTGAACCAATGTGCGAGCCGACGATCAGGACCTTTGAATCTCCAGTGAGGTATTTGCTGAGTCGCTCAATTTCATCTAAACCAAAGCCTCCTTTTCGCAACTTTTCTCCGACCTCAAGGTCTTCAGGGTCAACCGCAAAGATTCCGTTTTCGGATTCAGTGATAATTGATCGGATATTCGGGCCGAGTTGTTTTCGCAAACGCTTCGATTTACGGGCCTTGGCTGCGAGAACAATGCGCCAGTAAAGGGACTTCATTTATCTCTCGCCAATTTATTACATGACTCTCCGATATATCATCCTGCCTCTTTGTGCAATCATGCCCTACCAGTTGAGGGGAGTTTGTATGGCCTCATCCGCAGGTCGTATTGGGTGGTGTTAATGGACTTCTCAAAGTGTGTTAAGATAGCGTAGGTCCTCCAAAAAGAGGTCAAGAATCCAATCATTATCGCCCCACCAGACTCGCTGGTAGCCGAAGCGATCTACAAGGATCGTTCCAGTTGAATGATTGACAGTATAGTCATCGGGATGGTGACGAGCGCTGCTATTTGTGCCGGCTTCTTCAATGGTGAGTCCCACTCCAAAATTAACCCAGACATTCTGAAGGCTGTTCATTGAAGGGCTGTCGCTTTCATTACTGGTTGACGTAAGATGAGCCCATTCTGAGTTCGTACCTGTCTTCCAGTCATGCAGAACTGAAATATTATCGCGCCACGGGTCAACGGTGATTGTCAAGAAGGTTGTTTTGTTCAATTCCTCATCAGATAATTGTGCTTTGACCCACTTCATGTTGTGGGTTACAATTGGGCAAATATCAATGCAGTTGGTGAATAAGAAAGCGATGACGAGTGTGGTGTTCACTCCATGTTCGGAATAGGTCCAGGAGGTTCCTTCGCTGGCAGTGAGTGTGAAATCTTGTACTTTTACGCTATCAATCATCTCGCCTTTCGGCGTCCAGCGGTCAATTTCTGCGGGAGAGAGGCATCCTGCAAGAAAGAGGGTGCAAATGAGAAGTGAAAAGAATCGGGGTGGCATCATTCAACCTCAAAGGCGGTAGGGTTCATCAATATCGAGTTGAACAAGGTACAAGCCGGTAGAGATGCATGAAGCATAGGTAATGCCGTCATGGTGTTCAACCGCCCAGAGGAACGGTACCCAGCCGAAATCATAGAAACTTGAATCCAGAGGAGTTCCGTCTTCCCCGTGAGGGAGGTAATAGGCCACCGTAGCTTCTGCATTGGTCGCTATTCTGTTATCGGGCTCAGTTGGGGCGACCAAGGTCTCCACATCAATCACCCACAATCCAGCGTGGTAGTGAGAAATATACAGCCGTCCATCCCATGTTCCACCACGGCTTTGATCGGTTTCTTCAGTAGTTTCAAAATAGGTGCTGTCAAGGTTGTGGGGGGAGAAGAGAAGCCATTCGTCTCCATTGGGGTGCTGTTCACAATCAGCACCATAGCAGTGTTCTTCAGCGTAAGGAATTTCCCAATCTCGGATAAGTTTGGGTTTGAACTTAAACTGGCCATCTTCAAGAGTGTATTCTGTTGTATCGATGAGATAGATGATGCCCGTTCCAACACTTGTAGAAAGGACTTCAACGGCCGCAGTAACCATGTGAACGGGTTCGTCTGAATATCCTACGTGAGATAAATCAAGCATCTCGGGGAAGGGTTCAGCGTAATGAATGTACGATACGCGCCCGCCGTTTTCATTTCCTGTAGACCCGCTGTCCGATTGACCATCATCATCCATATCGAGGAAATCCATCCACAATCCAACTTCAGGTGCACGCCATCGGCACATGAGGGGGTTGCCTTGTCCTGCCTTGCAGGTCGTCGCATGAAGCGTGTAGGCTTCAGGTGAATTGACAGGGTGGGGTACGTCTGAAACATCAGCGATACGCAAGCCTGCTTCCCAATAACTACCGTAAATGAACGTCCTTCCAAACCTCGGGTCGTTGGGGTCTTCGCCCGGCCAGGTTTGAACGGTCATATCGTGAATGTAAATCCAGCCGCCACGGGTTGTATCCCAAGCCACTTCGTATTCACCGACTTTGATCATCGTGTGCCCTGCTCCACTGAGGGGGACTCCCGGAAGGTTGCGCGCAGCGGAGCCGTCAAGGTTGAGATGGACAATGGTGACTCCACCGCAGGCTTCGCCGATGGCATCGTTGCATTCATTGTAATCGGGATTGGCGATGAACACATACCATTCGCCGTCAATCATGTGCGTGTATAGGTTGTGAGGGCCGCTGGGATGGTCGCTATCATACCATGAATCAATCAGGGTAGGATTCGTTTTATCCGTTACATCGATAAGAAGGGCAGATACTTGGGTTGGATCGTTCCATTCACCTACATTGGGGTCGGAATTTCCCGGGTCGATAAGCTGATTTTGCTGAAGGATGTACTCTCGCCCGTTGTACTCGAGGTACTTGACGTCGAGGACTTGGGTGTTCGGATCGTTGAACACACCCACGACCTCGGTGTTTTCGGGGTCGGTGACATCGACAATGTGCATGTCGTTCCAACCTGCCAGGTACGCATAGGTCCGACCGTCTGGTGTTGTAGCGACTTGGACTTCTGCATTCCCGGGTGTGCTAAGTGGATTGAAATCAAGGAGTTCCATGTTGTCAGTTCCTGCGACGTGTTGACTGGCGTTCTTGTGATCGTGTCCTTCTCCTTGGAACAGAGGGTCACCACTGGAAATGAGGGTTTGGTTCACCGCAGCGGGTTGGGTATCGTCACCAAGAAGCAACAACGCCGCTGAAGACGCAAAGAGGAGGACGAAGAGTCCCAACGCAATTTCCTTCCCGCCCATGTTCTTTCTGAACACTTTCCTCCGTTTGGTCTTTATGACCCCTCGTTCACCGCTGAGCATGGGCAAGTCCATGTTCGCATTGTGCCTATGTGCCATGATGTTGGGGGTTCTCGGATTGCCTTCCTTGCAAGCCCATGAGCAAAAAACGCTCTCTGTTATCCTTCTTGAGGATGGGGCGGTGAACGGTAATATCAGCGACCTATCGTTCGTTCAAGGCAACGCGATGTGGTTCAAAATGGAAGATGGAACTGAAAACGCCACGATGGTTGCCCGCCTTGATGTGAATCAGGACGGAGTCTTCAACGCAAGTGTGGATTTTGAATCGCGAGTTATGGTGGAAACATGCGAGCTCGATGAAAATGGCTCGTTGGTTGACGAGGATTGTATCGTCTCGAGCACTTACGCCTTCGCTTCAAACGCAAGTACGGGAAATTACACCTATTGGATTCTACGCGACCACAACGATACGACAACAACATGGAATTATACCATCTACGTGCATGAGGACGTCCACGAAGAAGAGGGCCCTTCGCCTGGGGATTGTTTTGGAGCGGGTTGTGACAGCCCCATAACTACGAATTATGATGGTGATTCAAATGATTCTTCCAATGAAGACATGCTTCAAATCCTAACCATTATTGCCTTCGTAGCAATCGTATTCCTCTCGCTTTCCATACGAAAAGATCGCCTCGAAAGCAAAAGCCTCGATTCTGTTCAAATGAACGAAGACGAATAATCAGCCTTCGATCAGAGGGCAGCGTTGGTCATTAACTGCTTCGAGTAAAAACCGTGCAAAGAGCGTTTGTTGTGCTGGACTGCGCTTCTTGATTCGTTTTTGATCTTCCATGTTCTCATATTGAACATGGGCCTGCTCCCATATCAAACAATCGGCTCACAAGAGGGTAGGACTTGAGAAGGTGAACCACGACGCACGGCTATGATGCGGCAACGTTACGGGCAAGCCTGCTTGCTCGTTACTCTGATGTTACTCGCTCCGCTAGCCGGTTGTTTTGGTGAAGGTGAGGCTTCAGGGCCACGTTCTATCAACGACGTGACGGTCACTCCTGAAGTGATGATTGGTGGTGTCTTTCAAGGATTAACAATTGATGCGGATACGGATTTGGCCGCTTTCGTTCCCTATCTTATCAAAAATCAAGAAACTGGATTCGTTCAAAATTCAACCGTTGTTGATTTGAAAGCAGGCGAATCTGTACTCCTGACCGTGCTTGCTCCACCTCGTACCGATACCGGCGTGGTGCTTATCGGCGATTATGGTCGAGAAAATTGGCCAATTCGCGCCATTGATGAGTCATGGCGGACATGGTATGAACGGGATGGATACGAGCGAAACGATAACCCGGGAATCATGAGGGTAGCCCCGACAAATGGTTCGCTCAACACTGTTCAACCCTCGAACGAAAGCGGGGGCCCGGCGTTGACACTTCGAATCGCCATTGAACGAGCCGAAGCTCCTGCCTATGGTGAGGCAGATGGCGGGCGCCATTCTACTGGCGTCGTCAATGGACGGACGACGTTCAATTATCTCTCGATGCTCACCGATGAATCCCCTGACCCGTCTGACGCTGCTGATGGTGCATTGGGCTACCTTGACCGTTGGGCGGGCCAAGGCAATGTCGCCTACGAAGATGCCGCGCAATACTTGATTCAAACGATGGAAAGCTTCGGCTTGGAAGTGATCACGCAACGCTTCACCTATGACTCGTTAACGACGGGTGCTCAAAACCCAGAAGCCTACAACATCTGTGGATATCGATACGGTGATGTCGATCCAGATAAGTGGATGGTTTTTGGTGCCCACTTTGACATCGCTCCACCTGCAAATGCAGGTATGTTGGACCCTCATATTTTCGGCCGAACCTACGGAACCCGTGTAGGGGCTTATGACAACACTGCAGGTACGAGCATGGTGCTCACTGTTGCAGAAGCAATGGCTAATTACAACACCCGCAACACCATGGTGTTCTGTTTGTGGTCAGGTGAAGAGGGTGGAAAGCGTGGAAGTGACTTCTGGACAGATTATTGGGTGAAGGAAGACAATCCAAATGTTGAGGTTACAAATTATGTGAATTTGGACATGGCCGGTGTTAACTGGCCTGGCGGCGGCGGCGCTCCTTGTGGAAACGGACACGGTGGCGGTGAAGCGGGATGTGATCCACAACCCGCAATCGATCCAGACGGTTATCCTAAGGACGAAGAAGTATGGCCCATGCGAGTTTACATCGGTCCAAGTCTTGACCATGACGTGATGAATCAGCCAGGCATGGTTGGTCTTGCCATGTGGATTGGCTCAGATGCGATTGGTGTTGAAGAGCAGATGTCACCGCTCATCGGAACAGGATACGATGCGGCAACCTGGAAGGTTGACGATTGGATGGCAAAGGACCGCCCTGAAATCATCGTCTATGAAGACACAACGGCGCGCTCTGACCACGCCACGTTCCAGGACAACCTCGGCACCGTCACCATGGGCTTTGGTGGACTGGTGGACGGGTATTGGTGCTACCACCAAACCTGCGATACGGTGGATGAAATGATCGATTGGATGGATACCACTGGTAAGGACTACGGAGATGAGCAAAGCGGGACGAGCAACCTTGTTGACGCCCTCGACACCATCACATGGTGGGCGACGTTCTCCTTCTTCCACCTCGATGAAACGCCCGTTCGCAATGCATACCTTTGATGGACAACAGGTGCCGTTCAACGAACAAGGTTCGATACGGGGTCTGCAATGATTTGGAGCATTCCTGAAGGCGTCCATACTCCTGTGAACATTGTAAACACTGGTACTGCAAAGATAAGCAGGACTGCAAAGTAAGCCACCTCATTCCAATCCTTGACTTTGAGGCCGTCGAGTGGGCCGAAGGGAAGCATGTTGAAGAGACCAAGAAGGAGATTTGCCCCTAACCAGTATACGCCAACGTCTACGAGCATGGCCTGCCATACAAGGCTGCCATCACTGACGTAGTCTCTTCCAAAGATGCCCGCGTCTGGTAGACCGTTGAAGGCGCCCGTCAGTCCGAGGATAATTCCCCAAAGTGGGATGCCGATCAAAAACAATCCAAGATTTGTAAGAGGCCCTGCAACCGCAATATGGCCATTTTGGCGTCGAGATACAAGGCCTGCCACCATCACGGCACCGGGTGCCATGAAGAGAAAACCAATGAAGAATGAAATGGCGATTCCGAATTGAAGGCCTTTCGGATCTGCACGGAATTCTGCCCAGCATCCATTTTTCTTAGCGACCAATTTATGCCCAATTTCATGAAATAAGAAGGCTGGACCAATGGCAATAAACATCACAGGCATGGAAAGGAGAAGCATGACAATCCATGTTGAGAAACCGTAGAATGAGATGCCCCCGATACCCCCCACGGCCATGAAGCCGAGTGCAAGTGTGAACGCACCCATGGCCAGACGAAGGTGTTGCTTTTCGGTGTCGCTAAAATGCCAGAGAGGGCCTGTGTGGTGTTTGGGCTTCTGCCATGTATCCTGCCCGAAAAACTGCATAAAAGCAGGGGGTAGATTCGCCCGTGACGTTTCAAAGTGAATCGTCCCTTCGTTGTCGGTTCGTTGATGGACGCGACGGATTCGAGATGTGTTTTTTTGATTGGAGAAGGGGTCATCGTCCAAAATATCGGCTCTCCTGTCCCTGCCCGCCATAGGTTGCTGTATTTCGGGGATGACTTTGAATCCTCGTGTCCAAGAGTTCATGAAGACGATTCCCTGTGCATAAGTCGGGTTCACCATGTCCATGCCGCGTAAAGCCATGCAAGAATTGGGTTTCCAAGCATGCTGCGTGTGGTGCGACGCGCCGGATGATTCCAGTTCAAAGCGGTGCGGGCCGTGCATCCAGCATCACAGAAATGTACGCGAGCATTTAGCGGCGGGGCCGCCCGACGACCCGCTTTTCCAACTGGGTAAAGAGATCATGGCCATGGCTGCAGATCCTCATCATTACGACCACAACGAGGTCCACGGGCCGGTTCTCAGAGAATTACAGCGCAGAGCGGGTTCGATGGTTGATGCTCCCCCTCGCTCAACGACGGCATCCATTGATGAGGTCTTTCAGCAGCTAAAAATGAAGAAAAAAGTCAATGTTCTCCAAGATATTGCTAATCAAAACCCTTGGAAAGATCAACCTCTTGATGCGCAGGAAGCTGCGAGTGTTGGTGAAGCAATCTGGAATTTAGGCGATGGCGATATTGACGAACATTACGGTCGAAGAACCATCCCCAGCCGCCCGATTGACGCAGTCAATAGAGATGAACGATTGGGTGAGGATACCGCATTAACGGATCGTGTTCATGCGGCGGCGGCTCAATCTGACGCCGTTGATGAGCAGGCTGCTGAAATTTTTGAAGCGATTGAATTCAAGCAGCGCCAAGAGCAGCGAAAAGAGTTGAAAAAGGCGCTTGATGATGTCAAGAAGATGGTCGATGATGACCTGGATTTCTAGAGTACGTTTGTGTAAGGTTCTCGCAATTGTGGTGAGCCGACAAGATCGTATTTGATCCGCTGCGTCCCTTTGCCTTTGGACTTCTTTCCAAGGATGTTGATATGCCCTATTTCTGCTAAGTTTGTAACATGTGTTCCAGCACAGGGGCACATGTCAATTCGGTCACCGATTTGAACGATTCTCAATTCCTTTACACTGCTGGGAAGAAGGTCCATGTTGGTTCTATCGGGGGGCATGATGGCGTTGATTTCTTCCCGGGTCATCACGCTGTCCGTAACCGGAAGGGCATCGTCAACCCGTTGATTGACGTTCTCTGTGAGTGTCGCAAGCATGGTCTCATCAAATGAAATGGGATTGAAATCAATGCGTGAGCTGTGGGCATGAATTTGGTTACCAACGGTTCTCGCACCGTTGAATTCTTCGTAAACAATACCGCTCACGAGGTGTTGGGCGGTGTGCATGCGCATGTGAGCGTAGCGAACCTCCCAATCGATGCTTCCACGAACTTCGTCTCCCGGCTCCAATTGGTGCCCTTCTTCAACGGTGTGATGAACGGCGTTGCGACCACGAACCTCCGTGACGTTGATCTCGCCATTGGGTCCAGTGAGGCTTCCAGTATCCCAATGCTGACCTCCTCCCAGAGGGTAAAATAAGGTCCTGTCAAGAACAACCTGATTGTTTTCAATTAAAGTAACTACAGCGTCAAAGTGCTGATAATACCCAGAATCAAGTGTCTCAAGATACAACTTTTCAGTCATCGTATCAACACCTTTCAGAGAGAAGGTTTCATCCTTCAATGGCGGGTTGATTCGGGCTGAAGTCTTCAATCAATGCCGCATTCTTTGGGTTTGAGGCATCGATCTCAATCGAAGGGGTCTTCCAGGCGGTATGCAGGGCAACCGTTGACATGACGAGTGCTCGGAAGAATCCTACTTCTTCGTAATCCCATCCTCGCTCTTCAGCGTATTGTTTCACAATGGGCGCCGCCTTTGGTAGGTTAAAGTGAGAAAGAGCAGGGAGGAGGTGGTGTTCGATTTGGTAGTCAAGTCCAACAAAGAAAAAGGAGCCAACTTTGCCAAGTTTGATTCGACGGCCTGTTTCAATCTGAAGACGCCAGTTCTCGTCATATTTTGTGACAATTGGACGGCCAGCGTGACCGACGATGAAGATGGCCGTAAGGTAGGTTCCGACAAGACTCCAGAGGAGAATGTAGAATCCGAAGGTGATTTGCCAGCTAACACCGAGCATGATGGGAAGAGCCAACCACAAAAAGAAATGAACGAGAATGAGTGAGGCGTCCAACATCCATATCTTTGAGAAACGGTTTCGCTTCTGCTTGAAAGGGTGGAGGATGGTGTACTTGATACCGTCCCAACGCATGAGGTGGCCCACAAGAAGAGAGATTGGCCAAAAGAAGTATGCTTGGATATTTCGTTGGAACCACTGTCGGAGTTTCCCGCTGCTTTCGTATTCTTCCTGTGAAAAGGTGAGAGGCCATGAGTGAATATCCGGATCCTTCTCTATGACGTTTGGATGTGCGTGGTGCTTCACGTTGTGTTTTTCACGCCAGTATTCCATCGAGAGGCCTGAAAAGAGAGGAAATGCTACGGCAGCGAGTGATACATTGCCGAGTTTTGATCTGCACGCTGAAAGGTGAACGCCTTCATGTCCAATCATAGCTACCGTCGTCGTGAGAAGAGCTGTGAGAGGAAAGAGGATGAGACCCCACTTGAGTGGGAGGAGGATATGAGCGGTGTAGAGTCCTCCTAGAACGGCAAGGAGAACGATAATTTTCGTCCAGGATTTGGCAGTTGGCTTGTCCAACAGACCGTGCTCTTGGAGTTTTTTGCGAAGTTCAGCCATAGGATGCGCAGCCATCATTGTCACCTGAACAGGGTATGTTCATTGTGAGACCGGGCGCCCCTCCCCTATGAAACTGGTGTTTCTAGTAACACCGTTTTGTGCAGTCATTCGAGTGAATGGATAAAATCGCTGACGCGTTGCACAATTGCATCAAAGGATAGATCGTCAACCAGAGACGAAAGAGTTCCTGAACACGTCTCGAGATATCCAGCAGGTGGTATCCAAGGGCACTCGCCCTTCCACCACACTTCTGTTTGTCCATCACTTCGCGAAAGTGTTAGTGCTGGTTTTGGCATCGATGGATAGGGATGGTGAAGTGTGAGAAGTGTACCACCAAACCAAGGAATATGTTCCTGCTCTTTGAATGGAATCGTAAGGCTTTCATCCAAAACATGCTGCAGACGTCCTGGTTTCGTTGATTCCTCATGCGTTGATATGATGAGATCGGCATCAAATTGAGTTGGTTGATGACGCTCGTTGTTCGTCGTTATCACTCGGATGCAATCGTGCAATTGTTCCATGCTCAATACTCGAGTTCTCGGATAGATATTCACACCTTTTGAAGCTGCAACGGAGGTCATATGCTTCATCACCCATTCCCACCGACAGCCCCACCCATCAGGGTTGGAAGAAAGTTTGAGAAATTCTATTTGTTGTGGTGAAAAATATTCATTGAAAATAGATGGATTTAGAACGCGGCCAGGATGAGAAATGGGTAAACCTAATTCGGCATCGATTTCAAAAATTGAAACAGTTCCTTTTTCTTGATAGTGCATTGCAAGGAGCAATGCCTCAAGCGTTCCTCCGATGATACATACGTTCATGTTAATCACTTGGAATGATATCGAGAGCGAAAACAGGACATGAGGGGATACAAAGACGACAATGAGTACAATTTGCTTCATCAACATAGATCATTCGATCGTCAAGCGTCAGAACGTGCACTGGACATAATGCAATACAAGCACCGCATCCAAAACAGCGATCTTCACGGACAATGAATTTGTGATGTTTCACTCTGCCCATGACAACTGCAAATTACGGTGATAAAAGATTCCTTCTCTTCTGAGTGGAAATGAAAAGAGGATTGTTCCGTTGAAAAGGGAAGACCGTACATAGACCCCCCTATTTCCAGTGGAGACAGAATCGATCCTTTCCCCAAAGGAAGGAAAAAGAAGAGAAAGAAAAACGAAGGAAAAACCCGTGTGATATGGTCGCGAGAGGTTAATCAACATAATGATAAGAAAAAAAGAAATTTCGATCTTCTCTGAATCAAATATTCTTCCAGTGGAAACCAAGGGGTGTCTACCCACATCTTCATGAGTCACGGTGTTTTGGTATTGACATGGTCTTGTATTCTGCTGGTCGAACCAGCACCTATCCGGATGAACCACCAGCAAAGGGGCTTCAGTACCATTATCTTGGAGGTGGAGATGAGGTTGGTAACGTTGGCCTTGTTCTCGAAGACCATGAAGGTGTGCGGTTACTTCTCGATTATGGACTTGCTCCGACATCTCCACCACGTTATCCTTCTGAAGCTCCTCTCGTTCATGATGCAGTCATTACCCATTCACACGTTGACCATCTGGGTATGGCTCCTTGGTTATGTGCTCACCACCGAACTCGTCTCCATGGAACCAAGGTAACAGCGAGTTTGTCAGACATGATGTGGCGAGATTGCTACAAGGTGAGTTCGATTGAACGATACCCACTCGCATGGGATAAACGAGATATCGATACTGCATTGGATTCCTGGCACACTCATGAATTCGGTCAACCGTGGAAACATCATTCCTGGACGCTTACACTCCATTCTGCAGGTCATATCCCTGGTGCTGCCATGCTTCACATAGAAACTCCCACACATACTGTTTTGCTTACCGGTGACTTTGATACCCGAGATTCACCACTTGTTGCAGGTGCTCAACCTGTCAAAGCGGATATTCTCTTCGTAGAAGGCACTTATGGAGGTCGTGATCATCCTCCCAAACAAGAAGAGGTTCAGAGATTTATTGATGCAGTCGACCGTGTTGTACGTCAAGGCGGAACAGTTCTCATCCCAGCCTTCGCAAACGGACGCACACAAGATGTTGTCATGCTCCTGCATCGCCATCTGCCTCATTTGGATGTCCACGTCGATGGAATGGGTAAGCGAGTCGCAAAAATCCACATGGAATATCCAGACATGCTTCGTGATAGTGAAGAGTTTGAACGTGCTTGGCGATGGTCAAAACGAGTTTCAAGTAAATCGGATAAGAAAAAAGCCTTGGAAGCAGACGTGATTGTTACTACCTCTGGAATGCTCAATGGTGGCCCTGCACACTGGTATCTCAATCGCTTACGTCATGACAGCCGCAATGCGGTTTTCTTTACTGGCTATCAAGCCAAAGATACTGGAGGAAGGAGTCTTTTGGAAACAGGACGCGTAGAAATTTACGGGACATCAACAGAGATTGAGCTGCCGACAGAACAATTCTCATTTTCAACTCACGCTGGACATCAAGAAATACTTGATTTTGCAAAGTCCTGTGAGGCAAAACACGTGATTGTTTACCATACGGACCCGAATCACGCTCGTCCACCACTGGTTGAGGCGCTTGAACAACAAGGCCATATCGTGCACCAACCGAAAAACGGAGAATCGCACGTTTTGGAATGAAGATTTGAGCCGAAGTGATTGAATACATCTACACCCAGCGGTAGATGAGTCCTATGGCGGCAAAGACACCTCCTGGAAAAAAGAAAGGCAAGGGAAAGCGCAAGATGCGTCTTTCGCTCAAACAATCTAAATTATCTGCTTCGAAGGACAAGTATTCCGATTCTCTCGGCTGGTCTCAAGATGTCGGAAGAACGCTTACTGACAAAGAAGCACCCAAAGGACCTGAAACACTCAAGGTTCAATGCGATATGTGCGGGTCAATGTTGAAAATTCCAAAACCAAAACGCTCCCGTTATTCCGTGTCGTGCACGTATCCTGAATGCGGCCACACCATGAAATTCGATTAAAATGGATTTCAAAATCCTCTTTGCCACCCTGTTGTTGTTACCACTCTCAGGTTGTTTTGCACCTCTTGATGACGATCCATCCTCCTTGCGTTTAGCAACAACCACATCAATGCGAGATTCTGGATTGCTCGATATCCTCGTTGCAGACTTTGAACACATACACGATGTGCGTGTTGAGTACGTGGCAGTCGGAACCGGTGCAGCCTTGGAACTTGGTGAAAACAAGGACGTTGACGCTCTGATCGTCCACGCCCCTCAACAAGAAATAACCTTCATCGAAAAAGGATTTGGAACCCAGCGCACCCTTTTGGCGTGGAATTCATTTGTTCTTCTTTCTCCAATATCACTACCACAACAACTTGACGAAGCCTTTCTTGACATCCATGACGAAGCGCACTGCTTCATCTCCCGAGGAGATTTTTCAGGGACACATGAAAAAGAACAAGATATTTGGCGTCAACTGAATCAATCACATAACATCCCACTGATATCAGATTCAAACGGCATTCATCCAAGCGGGGATTGGTACCGTTCAATCGGGCAAGGAATGGGCGCAGCGATCAACATGGCCCATGAGAAAAACTGCATCACACTTTCAGACCGTGGAACAGCACTCCACTACCAAGAGAAGGTTACACTCGACCTCTTTGAATACGATGATGAGGTACTGTACAACCCCTATTCGTTCATTTTCGTAACAGACCGACCCTCAGGTCCAAGCACGACCTTCCTCGAATATCTTACAAACCAAGGAAAAGACATTATTGCAAATTATACCATTGGTGGCGAGCCAGCCTTTTTCGTCGCTTATTGATTCATCCATGAACCACTGAGGAGACCCTTGACGAGGGGGTCGTCATCCGATAACCGCTTCCCTTCATGCAGGACGATCACTTCATCACCCAAGCGCTTGGCTTGAAGGATGTTGTGAGTGACCATGACGATGCAAACACCTTCATTTTTGAGCCTGACCAGTTCATCTTCAATGGCCTGAATATGCTTCCACCCCAAGTTTGCAGTGCACTCATCAAGCAACAAGAGCGACGGTGCCAGCGAGAGTTGTCGCGCTAAAACCACACGTTGTCGTTCACCTCCAGAGAGATTGGATGTGGAATGTTCGTTGAGATGGCCGAGGGAAAACTTGGTTTGATAGTAAAGGGCCGCAGGAGGAAGAGCAGGGAAATAGTGAGATGAAAAATGGAGTTCTTCAGCAACACTTGGTGTCAGCAGCACGGGCCGTTGTGGAACGAATACACATGCTCCAGGCCCACACAAGACTTCCTCTTCTTCCAGACCAGCAAGGCATCGCAGCAAGGTCGATTTTCCCGCTCCCGATTCTCCAACAATGGAAATGATGGTGCCAGGCTTGAGCTGGAGTTCAACATCCTCAAGCAGAAGATGCTCATTTTTCGTCAGTGAAATGACATGATGAGTGACGCCGCTGTAGGGGGTGGCATCAGCGACCAGTTCACCTTTCAAGACAGGTTTTGTCCGTCTTCGCTGTGTTCTCGCAAAGGATGCGAAGGCCACCAAAGCAAGGGATAAACCCAACAGAAGCAAGCCCAGAAGTGCGGCTTGATCCATGTTTCCCTTTGAGGTCTCGAGAACAATACTGGTCGTCATGACCCTGGTTTTCCCTGAAATATTTCCGCCGACCATGATGACGGCCCCCACCTCAGCAATCGCTCGACCAAAGCCGAGAATGACCGCATGATAGACCCCGTTTTTCGCTAATCCAACCTCCAACACCAATCGTTGTCGCGGCGATACCCCCAGCGTTCTGAGTGTGTCGCTGTAATCTTCACCCACCGCTTCAAACGCCGCCCATGAACCACCCCATACCAGTGGCAAAATCAAACACGTTTGTGCAAAAATCATTGCTTCAACCGTGAACAGCAGATCCAATCCACCCAACATCCCGCTTTTCGAGAAGAGGGAATAAACAAACACACCCACAACGACGGGAGGGAGGCCGTAAAGTGCCGTGATGACGGTTTGAAGTTTTGAAAAAAACGATGCTGTCTGACGGGCGCACCACGCTCCAAGAGGCACACCAATCGCTGCAGCGATCAAGGTCGCATTACCGCTTGTGAGGAAGGTGGTGAAAATCACTTCTTGAAGCGCCGCTTCATCCACCATGCTTGGGCATTGAACAGACCTCCATCATCTTACCGTTTACCCACATCCTCAAACATCACCACGATTTGCCCACGAACATGGAGGGCGTACCGTACTTTATTTCAGTAGAGGAAGCCCAAGCCATTGCGTTCAAAACCCCACCTATCACAACAACAGAGGAATGTGGTTTGGACCATGCGCACGGGCGCATCCTATCACAGGACTTGGTGAGCAAAGTCAACGACCCTCCTTTTGACAATTCTTCAATGGACGGATTCGCCTGCCGCCTTAACCCTGGCGCAACCTATCCTCTCACGTTGAAAATTTCCGGCATCGTAGCCGCCGCAGGAAAGGAAAGCACCGACGTTCTTGGTGAAGGTGAAGCCTTCCGAATCATGACGGGCGCGCCGATGCCTGAAGGGGCCGACTCAATTTTGCAAATTGAACGATGCGAGGTTGCTGAAGACGAATCAACCGTCACCCTCCTCGAAGCTCCAAAGCCACATTTCGTGCGTAAAATGAGTGAAAACCTCGCCCGAGGTGAGGTGACACTCAAGCAGGGGACGCGACTCACTCCATCGAGAGTGGGCTTGTGTGCAACCATGGGCTACGCCACTGTGCCGGTGTACAAACCGCTCGTCATTGGAATTCTGTCGACCGGGGACGAACTCAAAGCGCCAGGGACAGAACTCAAACACGGTGAAATTTACGAATCCAATTCCTATGGGCTTGCAGGACTTGTTCAATGGATGGGCCATGAAGCCAAGCGCTATTCTTCCGTGAACGATTCAATGGATGCATTACGGACCAGTCTTGACCTTGCAAGCGAGTCGTGCGATGTCATTCTCACATCAGGCGGAGTATCCATGGGGGAATTTGATTTCGTTCGCCGACTCATGGAGGAGGAAGGAGACATCCATTTCTGGCGCATGAAAATCCGGCCCGGTTCACCCCCGCTTTTTGGGACATGGAACAAAACACCGCTGTTCGGACTCCCTGGAAACCCTGTATCAAGCCACGTCGTATTCCGCATGCTCGTAGCCCCCTATCTTCGTCACACACTCAATACAGATAGCCCAGTTGAGTGGAAGGTCCGAGCAAAATTATGCGATAAAATCAAGTCCACAAATGATTGTTTGACCCTGCGCAGAGTCATGCTTACCTCTACAGAAGAAGGCATGATGGCACATCAACCACGCCATCAAGGTTCAGGAAATTTGGAAAGTCTTGCGAGCGCTGATGCCCTCACCCTCTTGCAACCCGGTCAATCGGGTGATGTCGGAGAATGGATCGATGTATTGGTGATTGAATGAAATCTATTGCTGAACACGAAACCGTTCTTTTGGCGGTGCTCGAAGGTATGTTTCCAGCAACCAGCAAGTCAAAATTGAGGAAAATGTTGACCCAAGGTCGTGTGGAAGTCAACGAAGAAATCCAATTCCGAGCGAAGCATGAAATCCTTCCCGGTGACACTGTCGTGATACTCGACCACCAGAACGCAATGGAACAAACACCACCACCCGAGTCAAAAAATAAGATCGAACTTGATGTTGTGTTTGAGGACGATTTTTTGCTGGTGGTCAACAAACCCGCCCACCTTCTTTCCATCGCTACAGACAAATTAGAAATGGACACACTTCACAGCCGATGCGTGGATTATTTGCGCCAATACAATCCGGATGCCTGGTGCTTTATCGTGCACCGCCTTGACCGTGAGACTTCCGGAGTCATGGTGTTTGCAAAGTCCAAACACAGCAAAAATCACCTCCAAGAACAATTCAGTGAACGTGAAGTTCACCGCCAATACCTTGCTTTGGTCGAAGGCACGCCGCAGCAGCTGCACGGAACCATCAACACCTGGCTGATGGAAGATAAATTTCTCAACGTCAAAGCCGTTAATTCAAAACATCCGAAGGGCAAAGAGGCCATTTCTCACTATCGTGTGATCAACGGCAATGAGGACTTGGCACTCGTCGAAGTCGAAATTGAGACCGGGCGACGCCACCAAATCCGCATGGCGATGCAATATCTTGAAACGCCTGTAGTAGGGGATGAATTACACGGTGCTGAAACCAACCCCCATCGCAGACTTATGCTGCATGCTCACGCCCTCGAATTCCTCCATCCCGAACACGATGACCCCGTTCGTTTTGAAGCACCACCGCCCAAATCCTTCAACCTGTGAAAGATGAATCCATCCTCCTCCCAGAGTTGGTGTGAAAGCAGGACTTGAAGAACTGTTGACGCCCCGCTTAAGTTGAGGGTCGCCTTTGGGTAAAGCAGGTGATGACGGATGGATCGAAATCCGAGGGGCGCGCACCCACAACCTCCAAGACATATCCGTTAACCTCCCCAAAGGCCAATTTGTCGTCATTTCGGGCGTCTCCGGATCTGGAAAATCGAGCCTCGCTTTCGACACCCTGTACGCAGAAGGACAACGGCGCTATGTTGAGAGTCTCTCATCATACGCCCGCCAATTTATTGGGCAGATGAAAAAAGCAGATTGTGACTCCATCGAAGGCCTTTCACCTGCCATCTCCATCGATCAAAAACAAGGCAGCCACAACCCTCGTTCTACGGTTGCGACCGTTACCGAAATACAGGATTATTTCCGCCTCCTCTGGGCGCGAATTGGTAAGCCCCACTGTCCGACTTGTGGAAAAGAAGTAGCACGTAGGACCGTGCAGGAGATCGTTGACGACATATTTTGGAAGATGGAAGGGCACGGTATTGCCGTTTGGAGTCCAGTGGTTCGAGCCCGGAAAGGCACCCATGTTGATTTGTTTCGACAGTTGGTTGAGCAAGGATATCTCAACGGCCGAGTGAATGGACACGAGACGCCTTTTGAGACGCCCCCTGCACTCGACAAAAATTTCCGTCACGATATCGACGTGCGAATAGACCGCTTGCGATGCACGCGAGACCGGAAGCAACGCTTGACTGAGGCCGTTGAATCAGCGCTGCGTTTGGGCGGGGGTACCTTGGCCGTTGAGAGTTTGGAAGCACCTCCTCGAGGGAGCGTCACAACGAAGAATTCCCGCTCTCATGAAACCGAGCAGGGCCAAACCATTGCATGGTCCGAAGATTTTGCTTGCCCTGACCACGGTGCCTTCATGCCCGAACTCTCACCCCGAGTGTTCTCTTTCAACTCTCCACTTGGTGCCTGTGGCACCTGTCAGGGCCTGGGCGTTCAACGCCAATTCAATACTGAACTCATCGTTGACCACACCCTCAGTGTTTCCAACGGGTGCGTCGTACCGTGGCGTCAATCAATGTCCCCTTCGTGGTATCGTAAATTATTGGAATGCACGTGCGACCATTATGGCATCTCAACAACCCTTCCCTTTGAGCTCCTGGATGAAGACGAACAAGACATTCTTCTCCACGGTTCTGGTTCGACGATTATCCACTACGAATTTACTTCAGAAAACGGCTCTCAGTACAAATACAGCAAACCTTGGGAAGGCATCATTCCCCGATTGGAAAAAACGTATACGGAGACCACATCAGAGCGTTCAAGGAATCGCCTCATTGCGTGCATGACCGATTTGGATTGCCCCGAATGCAATGGAGAGAAACTCAATCGCGCAGCACGCTATGTAACGGTCGGAGGCATCCGCCTCCCTGAAGTCAGTCAATGTTCAGTCCATGACGCACTGGGCTTGGTGCGCGCTTGGGATCCCGAAGGAGACGGTCCCCCTGAAGCCTACCAAGACATCCTCGAGCCGCTAGATGAACGAAGTATGTTCATCGGAACAGAAATCGTCAAGGAAATTGAGAATCGTTTGGGCTTCCTTGACAGCGTCGGTTTGGACTATCTCACTCTCGACCGCAAAGCGAACACCCTCTCAGGCGGCGAAAGTCAACGCATCCGCCTCGCAACTCAAATCGGCAGCAGGCTTACGGGCGTCATGTATGTTCTTGACGAACCCTCCATCGGGTTGCACCAACGAGATAATGCACGCCTGCTTGCCACGCTTCGCGAGCTCAGCGATTTGGGCAACACGCTCCTGGTTGTTGAACACGATGAAGACACGCTTCGTCAAGCAGACTGGCTGTGCGATTTAGGCCCGGGCGCAGGCCTTGAAGGCGGGCTTATCGTCGCCAACGGTACGCCCGAAGAAGTCATGAACACGGAAGCCTCGGTCACCGGGGCTTACCTGAGCGGACGCCGTTCCATTCCGTGGCCGGAACAACGAACTCAACCTGGCAAAAAGAAACTCACCGTCAAAGGAGCCAGCCATAACAACCTCCAGAACATCACAGCATCCTTCCCCCTCGGTTGCATGACAGCAGTTACGGGCGTTTCGGGTTCTGGAAAATCCTCCCTCGTGTCGGGAATTCTTGCCCCTGCCCTCTTGCGAGAGGTCCACCGTGCCGAGACCCTCCCGGGACGGCATGTCTCCGTTGAAGGAATGGAATACGTTGACAAAACCATCATCATTGACCAATCCCCTATTGGGCGAACACCCCGCTCAAACCCCGCAACATACACCAAGGTGTTTGATGAAATCCGCAAACTCTTCGCTGATACCAAATTATCCAAGGAACGGGGTTACAAACTCGGGCAATTCAGTTTCAATGTCAAGGGCGGACGCTGTGAAGCGTGCAGTGGCGGGGGTTCAATCAAACTTGAAATGAATTTTCTTCCTGATGTTTGGATTACCTGTGATGTGTGTGATGGAAAACGGTACACACGAGAATGTTTGGAGGTCACGTGGAAAGGACGTAATATCCACGATGTTCTGCAAATGCCGGTCGCAGACGCCGTTGATTTCTTCAAACATCATCGCAAGATACATCGAACTCTTGACACCCTTAACGCCGTAGGGTTGGGTTATGTCCGCCTTGGCCAACCAGCAACCACCCTGTCTGGAGGGGAAGCCCAGCGTGTTAAACTCGCTAGCGAGTTACGACGCATGCCCAATAAGCACACCGTGTACATCCTTGATGAACCGACCACCGGGCTCTCGTTCAGTGACGTTGCGAAATTGATCAGCGTTCTTCACCAACTGCGAGATAAAGGCCACACCATCATCGTCATTGAACACCACCTTGATGTGGTGAAATCTTGCGATTGGGTCATTGACCTCGGTCCAGACGGCGGTGAGCGCGGCGGTCAACTGATTGCAAGTGGGACGCCAGAAGAGATTTCAAAGGCTACAGAAAGTGCTACAGGCCATTTCTTGGCAAAAATGTTGGAACAATAGACGCCGCAGACTACAAAGAGCGCATGGAACAACATCCGCTTGCCCAACGGGCACGGTGCATCCTATGCCAATGACGCGGGTTGAGATTACACCGAGAGAAGGTGAGGGTATGCGTGATGTCCGAGGGGACGTCGTACGCCGCCAATTGCATGCTGATCACGGCTGCAATGTACAACGCGTTCGCTCAATTTGCGGCTATCTCATTCAAGGCCAAACCTCAGCGGAAGCGATCGCTGCACGGGTTGACGACCTGTTTGCCGACCCCATCATTGAGCACGGTGCAGCCAACAGCCTCTTTCTCTCAACGGATTTGTTTGAACAAATACCCGATATGGTCGTGACTGTTGGCTTCAAACCGGGCGTGACCGACAACCCAGGAAAGGCCGCAACCGACGGGTACCTCACCCTGTTCCCCGAAGACACGGAAGCCAAAATATCAACGTACACAACCTATGCATTTTACGGAGCGGGCGATCTTGACCCCACATGGCTTGCTGGAACGCTCCACAACGGCCTCATTGAACGTGCGCTGGTCGCAGACAGCGCAGCGTGCCAGGCCGGAACATGGCCCGCACTCGACTACCCCACGCCTCCCGAACAAGTCTTCATTCAACCGAAGACCATTGACCTAGAATGCGACGATGAGACCCTTGAAACCATTTCGACCGAGGGCCTCTTAGCGCTCAATTTGGAGGAGATGCATGCCATACAGGCTCATTATCGCGATGAAGAAATTCGTGCACTGCGCATCAAACATGGCATCTCCCCTGACGCCCCTACTGATGTAGAACTCGAGTGCCTTGCTCAGACATGGAGTGAGCACTGCAAGCACAAAATCTTCGCATCACGCATTCACCATGTCGACCATGAAACAGGAGAAGACACGGTCATCGATTCGCTCTTCAAGACACACATCATGACGCCAACGCACGACATGCAAAAGGACGTTGACTGGCTTCTTTCGGTCTTCCACGATAACTCCGGAGTCATCGCTTGGGACGACACGTGGAGCGTTTGTATGAAGGCGGAAACCCACAATTCCCCCTCAGCACTCGATCCATATGGCGGCGCTATGACTGGAATTGTTGGGGTCAACCGCGACATCCTCGGTACGGGCTTGGGCGCTCGGCCCATTGCAAATACCGATGTATTTTGCTTCGGACCGCCCAATTGGGAGGGCACTCTGCCCGACAACCTCTTCCATCCCTCGAGAGTATTGCGAGGCGTCCACGCCGGTGTACGAGTTGGAGGTAACGAGTCGGGCATTCCAACGGTTAACGGAGCGATTGTCTTTGATGACCGCTACATCGGCAAACCACTCGTTTACTGTGGAACGGTTGGAATCATGCCCCGCCACCTTCCTGATGGCCGACCCTCACACATCAAAACCCCCGTAGCAGGCGATATCGTCTACATGGTTGGAGGACGAGTTGGCTACGATGGAATTCACGGTGCAACCTTCTCATCCCTTGAACTCACAGAGGAATCTCCGTCCAGCGCAGTCCAAATCGGCGACCCCATTACACAGAAGAAGATGGTCGATATGATTCTCGAAGCGCGGGATGAAGGATTGATCAGTTGCATTACCGATAACGGTGCAGGGGGACTTTCCTCTTCGATTGGTGAAATGGCAGAATACACCAACGGATGCGAAATCGACCTTGCGACCGTCCCCTTGAAACAAGCAGGGCTTTCACCTTGGGAAATTCTTGTTTCTGAGAGCCAAGAACGAATGACGGTTGCTGTTCGACCGGCCGACCAAGCTGCCTTTGAAGCCCTTGCTCATTTGCATGAAGTCGAGGCAACGCCCGTGGCCACCTTCACGTCCACTGGCATGTTCCACGTCCGTTATGGAGAAGAAACGGTGGCGTATCTTCCCATAGATTTCCTTCACGATGGCGTTCCACAACTTCAACTTGAATCCGAATGGACTCCTCCACAACAACGCCCCTTTGTGACCCCAGATGATGCCGACCACAATGAATTGCTGACATCGATGCTTCAACGCCCCAACATCGCCAGCAAAGAAACATGGGTGCGGCAATATGACCACGAAGTCATCGCTCAAACAGCGATCAAACCCTTTGTCGGCGTTGAACGAGACGGCCCTGGCGATGCTGGCGTCATCGCACCACTCCACGGCGACCCCCACGGCCTTGTTATTTCGTGTGGAATTGCTCCACGGTATTCAGATATTGATGCGGGCGCAATGGCCGCAGCAGCGATCGATGAAGCGGTTCGAAATGCTGTTTGCGTCGGACTTGACGTTGACAAAATGGCGGGCTTGGACAACTTTTGCTGGCCCGACCCTATTGAATCGGTGAAGACTCCCGATGGACGTTTCAAACTCGCTCAACTTGTCCGAGCCAATCGGGAACTGGAACGAGTCTGCCGTGCTTACCGCCTTCCTTGCGTGAGCGGTAAGGATTCAATGAAGAATGATTATGGGAGCGGTAAGGAAAAAATCTCCATTCCACCAACGCTTTTGTTTTCGTTATTTGGCGACCATCCAGATGTTCGTAACAGCGCAACGAGTGATTTCAAAGACGCGGGCGACCGAATTTATCTGGTTGGCAATTCACAGCAGGAATTGGGTGCAAGCGAACTGTCGTTTATGATGCGAGAACGAAATTCTGACAACGGCATTGGTGGCAACGTCCCTCTTTTGCTCCACCCAGAGAAAAATTTGGCAACATATCGACAACTCTCGAGAACCATTCACCAAGGCTGGGTAAAGACGTCCCATGACTGCAGTGAAGGCGGCTTAGCAGTGGCCCTCGCTGAAATGTGCATCGGTGGGCGCATTGGAGCAAGCATTGACATTGACGGCACTGGAAATGGGGACCTTTGGGCCCGGCTCTGGGGCGAGTCTCTCGGGCGTATCGTTGTGGCGGTCAAACCTGAACATGAATTAGATTTCTTGGCTACCATGAAAGGCCACCCAACAACGATCTTGGGCGAGGTAACCGCTTCTTCAGTCCTTGAAATGGTCGATGGCGAGACCGCACTTATTTCAAGCGATGTCAATGCATTAGCGGATGCGTGGAAAGGGACACTGGATATGACAGGAGGGGTTGCGTGATGGTGCCCCGTGTTGCGGTTCTTTTTGGCTTCGGCATCAATTGTGACCATGAAACAAAGGCTGTTTTTGAGTTGGCAGGGGCTGAAGCCCATCGCATCCACGTCAACCGGTTCATCTCTGGTGATTCACAACTCGAAGACTTTGACATTCTTGCCGTCCCAGGGGGTTTCTCCTTTGGAGACCACCTCGGCAGCGGCCGCCTTCTGGGTAACCGTATGCGCTTTGCCATGCGCGACGCCCTGCGCGTTTTCGTCGATGCTGGCAAACCGATTATCGGCATTTGCAACGGGTTCCAAGTTCTCGTGAAAACTGGATTGCTACCCGGGCCAGCCGCAGGAGAATCCCCTGATTTCGTGCAACGTGGCAGTCTTGGACTCAACGATAGCGGGCGGTACGAGGACCGCTGGGTCACTCTCGAATTTGACCCGAACAGCCCCTGTATATGGACCAAAGGAATGACCAGAATGTCATGTCCAGTTCGCCACGGCGAGGGAAAATACATCATGCCTACACCGCAAGCCCTTGAGGCCCTTTCAACAACGCATCAATTGACAGTTCGCTATGTTGACCCCTCAACCGAGGTTGGAACGGGGCTGAGTGACACAGCGCTGCCTTACCCGTTGAGTCCAAACGGGAGCATGAGGAACGTGGCAGGTATTTGTGATGCTACAGGCCTGGTGTTTGGCTTAATGCCGCACCCAGAGGCCAACTATGCACGTTGGCTTCACCCCGACCATACCAGAGGAACGGCGCCAATCGGCAAGGGAGACGCCCTTGATTCATGGGAAGGCGAGGGATTGCAGATGTTCCGAAACGCTGTAGAATACGTGAAGCAGAACCGTTGATTTGGATGCCGAACGACAAGGAACGAATTGTCCACATTGATTCATTACGAGGCCTTGCCGTTTTGTTGATGGTGATGGTCCATGCTGCGGCCACTTGGAATCCGTATTCCAGCACCCAAACATCACCGTTGGCGTACCTTGTGTCCGGCCTCGGCGGTCTGGCAGCACCTTTGTTCATCACACTCCTGGGATGGGGATTGCTTCGGTCCAAACTGACACGTCGCCAGCGATTGATTCGTGCGGGTTTTCTTCTTGCCTGCCAATTTCTTGTCAACGTTGTTTCACCACATCTGTTCGAACCCTTCACACCAGGTGTCCTTTCTCTGATGGCATTGTTGATTCTTACAGAACCTGTTTGGACCTACCCGCTCCGTCACGAGCGGCTTTCCCCTCAAACTTATGTTCTCTCAATCTTTGCTGCCGTACTTACGTTAACGTTTCTTGTTCCTGAATTACAAGGCTCATCTACATGGAAGGATCGTATTACGACCAATTCAATGGCCGTATTTACGGGACATCTGGTAGTGACAGGAACCTATCCTCTCCATCCTTGGATTCTTTTTGCCGTCTTTGGTGCCACGATAGCCGCTCTTCCTCAGGGAGAACATCGAAGACCAGCTATCGCCTTTGTTGCCTTAGGATTGACGTATAGCGGCCTGTTACTCATGCATGCATGGCAGAATGAACTTGCCTGGGCGCTTCCTTCAGGCCAAGCCCTGTTGACGTTTTTCCCAGCCAACGGCCCGTTTATGATCGCCAGCCTCACGGGGGTAATTCTCCTCTGGGGAATCGTTTCAACACGCCTTGAGGTTGAGTGGTTGGCTCTTACAGGGCGATGTTCACTCACCGTGTATGTTCTCCACTTTCTTCCGTTTGCTTTCCTTCATGAACTCGATGAACGGTATGCCTGGTCGTTGACAGCGTCGATGCTGGTGACCCTTTCCTACACCCTGTTGTGGGGCTTGGTCGCAGCCCAGTGGTACAAGCGACATCCGTCCAAGAACCTCGAGTCATTGATGCGGTCCATTGAGCTGGAGCTCAAGAAAAGGCATCAGTCATACGAAGAACTGGTTGAGGAATAAGCGTCGGCCAGATGGCTCAACATCCGTCATTGCTTGACATTGGCAAGCCAATACGTCTCACTTCCCATAGAAACAGGACAGCCCAGGGGCTGCCCTGCTTCGGGGGGTTTGGAGAAACCGTGAACTGTGTTCACTCAGCTGCAGCAAGGGCTTCGGTAGCCTTCTTAGCACCCATCCAAGCAACAATACCGAAACCGATCTTGTTGATGATGTCTGCAATGTTGTAGAAGATAGCGAGCACTTCTTGGTTTCCATCACCAAGGCCAAGTTCTGCACCAGGGCTGAACAAGTAACCAATCGGGTAGATGATCCAGCCAACGACGATGAACCAGCGGAGAGCGTTGGCACTCCAGATGAGTTCAGGAGCAATCTTGCTGTTGTCGACACCCTTTCCTGATGACCAAGGAGTTCCGGTTGCGACGATAATCATGGCCCAACCAACGCCACCAAGGATAAGACCAGCCCATCCGCCAGCGGATGCGCCCATGACTTCTCCGAGAGCTCCGGATTCACCGAGGTATCCAAATCCAATCATGATGAGGGCACCGGTGAAACAGATGCCAGTGAAGCCCATACCGAGGAACTTCTCATCGGTAATAGCGTCCTTTCCGACCAGGGAAGGGAACTTGAGGGCCATCAATGGAACGGTAATGATCCAGTCCATGTAGCGGTATTCGACCGAAACAGAACCGAGTTCTGAGTAAACAGTCCGCATGTAATAGTAGTGGAACGCAGCAATACCTACAATCAAGGCCGAGATGGTCATTGTGGTACGGTATTCGGGTGCTACATTGCTTCGCTCACTCATGAAGAAGACGAAGGCCGCACCCATGGAGATGTAGCCAACGAAGAACAGGAAGAAGGTGATGAGCCCAAGGGCGTCACCTGCGTACTCCTTCGACGGATCAACAACTTCCGCAGCACTGGCCGTTCCGGCCATTGCGAGGGCAATTGTGGCGATTAAAAGCAGGCTGGTTGTTTTGGAGAATTTTTCAGTTATCATGGTTCTCAATCGTTGTTGCTTTCTAAAGTGTATATAAAGAAATGTTTTTTTGTGACAAAAAAACGGGTGATTCCTTACTCTTTTTCTACGGTCAAACCGGTTTGAACCGACCATAATCTGGCGTATATCTCATCACGTTTCAACAGATCTTCATGCACGCCTTCTTCAGCAATCTCTCCGTCATCCAGTACAAGAATGCGATCGGCTCTTCGAATGGTTGAGAGGCGATGTGCTATGATAATGGTCGTCCGACCTTTGGAAATACGTTCAATCGAGCGTTGCAGCGCCGCCTCCGTTTCATTGTCTACAGCAGATGTCGCCTCATCGAGAATCAGCAATGGAGCATCCTTTAGCACTGCGCGCGCGATAGCGACTCGTTGACGCTGTCCACCAGAGAGGCGATGCCCTCCTTCGCCCACCATGGTGCTCCACTGGTCGGGAAGCGATTCAACAAACTCAAAGGCTTCAGCAATTTTTGCAGCTTCTACCACTTCATCATCTTCTGCATCGGGGCGCCCATAGCGTATGTTTTCCATGATGCTTGTTGGAAAGAGTGTGATGTGTTGGTCGACCAGGGCGATTGAAGAGCGAAGCGCCTCAAGGCGCCACGCCGGCAAATTTTCCCCAGCCCATGAGATTGTGCCGCTGTTCGGTTCAGCAAATCGTAACAACAACCTGACAAGCGTTGTTTTTCCAGCCCCCGTCGAACCAACGACCCCCGTCGTTTTTCCAGCCTCAAAAGTGAGGTTGAAAGCGTGAAAAATGGGTTCTCGGCCCGGATAGCCAAATGCTATGTCGTTCAAGACGAGGTCACTTGCCATTACATCATCTCGCGACGGATGGACCTCTCCTTGAATGATTTCGATGGGTGAGCCAAGAACATCAAGCACTCGTGTTGACGACGCCATAGCCCGCTGGTAGAGGTCAAAGGTTTCACCGAGGCGAGTGAGCGGCCAGAGCAAACGCTGCGTCATGAAAACGAGAACGGAGTAGGCTCCTATTGCCAGGGTGCCCTCAAGTGTTAGCCAACCTCCGAGCAGAAGGGTGGCGGTAAATCCGACAAGGATAGCCATCCGGATCAGCGGTGTAAATGCTGCAGATAGGCGAATCGCTTCACGATTTGCGGCTCTGTAGTCTTCGCTAAGGACTTCAACCCGAGCGAGTTCATGGGCTTCGGCAGTAAAGGATTGAACCGTGGACATCCCCGACAAATCATTTTCCAAGAGGGCATTCATTCGCCCAGCTGCATCTCGAACACGAGCGTAACGGGGCTCTAAACTACGCTGATAGCGAAATGATCCCCACACGATGATTGGAATGGGTAAGACTGCAAATAAAGCAACTTGCCAAGAAATCAGCAAGAAAACTGCGCCGACCACAATGACTGTGGTGGTGACTTGTAACAGATCATTCGCTCCTTTATCCAAAAACCGTTCAAGTTGATTGATATCGTCATTGAGGATTGCGAGGATATCTCCTTTCTGGCGTTCATCAAACCAGGCCATGCCTTGTTGTTGAACGTGGTCAAACGTGTCAAGACGTAATTCATGCTGAACCGTTTGAGCAAGATTTCTCCACAGAACCCCATAGAAATACTCGAACAGAGACTCAAGCCCCCAAATCAAGAAGGTAAGGACGGAGAGCAAGACGAGTTGATGCCATGGGTCTTCCACCCCCATAGAGGCAAGCAGAGAATCTTCTCGAAGAACGACCACATCAACTGCTAAACCAATGAGCAACGGAGGGGCGAGATCCCAAATTTTGTTGAGGATGGAACAAAAGGAAGCCAACCGAATGGTTCCTCGGTGGGGGCGCATGTACGAAAGAAGGCGTTTGAAGGGTCCCGCTTCGCTCATGGTGGTCCCAGAACGCGGGGCCTTGAGAATGCTCGCTTCAATCTAGCAGGAGCGCAACGCCTATGCCCTTCACGCCACAACCGCTGACTGAGCAGCATGCATGTGGAAGATGGTACGGTTCTCGCCAAGGTCTGCCGCCCTTCCGCAACGGCACGACATATTACCCTCATCGACCCTGCGAAGCAGACAGCAGACGTTGCTGCCCAACGAGCGATGGTAGCTGTAGAATGTGGCTCCAAGATGGTCTTTGTCGGTGGCTCAACCGACACACCGGACAAAGTCGTCCATGAAACGTGCACGGCAATCCAGGAAGCCTTCGAGTTGAGGATGTTTGCTGCCAGTCAAGACCCTGAAAGTGATGAGATGGACTGGGATATTCCCGTTGTCTTGTTCCCTGGCGGAGCCCATGCCCTCTCTCCAGCAGCAGACGCTATTACCTTCATGATGCTCATGAACTCGACCAAACGAGCGTTTCTTGTTGGAGAGCAAGTACGCGGCGCACCGTATCTTCACCAATTTGGCGTTGAGGCGCTACCTACTGGCTACCTCGTCTGTGCACCAGGCGGTCGCGTGGGAGAGGTCGGTGCTGCAGAATTGATTCAGCCAAGCGATACGGACCTGGTTGAGGCATATGCGCTCTGCGCCAAAATGTATGGTTTTTCACTCCTTTATCTTGAGGCGGGAAGCGGAGCCACCTCACCCGTACATCCCGACCTCATTGCCAAAGCAAGAAGCGTTGAGGGGCTTACTTTGCTGGTCGGTGGCGGTTTGCGCAATGGCGAAGACGTTGCCAAAGCCGTCGATTCTGGTGCTGATTGGATTGTGACGGGGACTGTTACGGAAGACGCCTCCACACTTGATGAATTGAGGGTACGACTCACGGAGATCATCAACGCCTGCTCGGCGTGAATCACTCATCAGTGTCTTGGTCAAAGAGAACAGGGTCGCCTGTGCCACCTGGAGAGGGCGGACGAATTTCATCAACATCCATACCCTTCTCAAGGACCGTTTCATCTGTTTCTAAGTTCAACTCTTCTCCATCGGCTAATTTTGCCATGTCATCGGTGCTTGGGGCTTTGATGGTACGTTCAAGGTCAGGAGCATTGGCATAGAGTTCACGCTTTAGTTCCCGACTTTCGTGACTCCGCACGAGGGAGAGTGAATCCGCAAAGACACGGCCCACAACTTCACGCGTCCGCTCACTTCGACGAGCGGAATTCAATTCATGTTCCATTGAACTTCGCTGATCCTCGATTTCACGTAGTTCTGCGGTACGGTCCTGTAGCGCTGCTTCAATATCGGTCATGGTCAGCGTCATTTGTTGGAGTCGCTCATCGCGTTCGAAGACTTCGTTGTGCAGACGGCGTTCACGACGTCGCAACGACTCGTATTCTCGGTTTCGTTCCAGCAATCGGCGCTTCAACTCTTCAATTTGCTCTACCAAATAATCGTGTTCTGCAGATACAGACCGAGGGCCTTGCATGACCCGTTCAAGTTGTTCCTCCAACTCCTCCAATCGCCGATCTCTTGCATCGAGGAGGCCACGTAGCCGATCGGCAATATCACGAAGACGCTGACGTTCTTCTTCAAGGGATTCGGCAGCCGCCTTTTCCACTTCGAGTTGGCGCTGACGTTCATCGACCTGCTGCTTGAGCAATCGTACTTCTTCTGCCGTAACCGAGGTCAACCCTGCATCTGCTGCCTTTTCCAAAGCCTCAACCATTTGTGTGATACGGCCCTCCATCTCTCCGATCACTTCGTCTTGCTGGGTGGTGAGGTCGCGCAATTGTGAAACTTCATGCTCCATCGAACTTCGCTCTTGTTGTGAGAGTGAGGATTGCTGATTTGCTAGTTCTTCTTTTGTATCGTTGAGAAGACGCTCAAGGTGGACAATTTTCGCATCAGCCTCTTTCATCGCTTGTTCAGTTTCGGCGAGACGGGCAACCTCGGGGGCGACTTTGTCGTGCCGTTCTGCCAAATCCAATTCAACAACACGAAGGCGTTGCTTGACGGTAACCAATTCATCGTTCCGTTTTCCAAGCTCGTCCCAGGCCACCAGGACCTCTTCAACAAGTTGCTCTACAGGGTAGCCTTTGAGCATCCCCTCAAGCGCTGCGCGCTCATCGTTGGACGAATTTCCAACACGACGGATACCTCCGGGGGACGAACTCTCTACAGCCATACGGCAACGCATGCCCGATTGACTACACTTGAACCTTCCCGCCACGACAGGGGCGATGAGGGCGTATTTCAGACCCTTTTTTCGACACCGAATCAATTGATTGAGGTGTACATGTCATCAGGCATATCACTGGCGAGTTTGAGTGCACCAATGGCGACTGAGTTGATGGGGTCTTCGACGCACCAAACCTTGACATCACCGATGTCGGCAATCTCGCTTGCGATTCGCTCAGCACTTCCTTCAATCAGGGAGCCGCCACCAGAGAGGATGATGTTGTTGCGAAGAATTGGTTGGTATTCGGGGTCAGCGCCAGCGACGATCTTCTTGATGGCGTTTCCGATTTTTGGAATAATCAATCCACATGCCTCTTGAATCAAATCGCCGATGTCAACGACTTGCTGCTTGCCTTCAACGGATAGCTTGACAGTTACTTCGCGAGTGTCGCCGCCAACGTAGGACGACTCCTCTTTCCACTTACGGACCATGTCTTTGGTCACTTGTGCACCGGTGTACTTCTTCTTGATGAGCTCCATGAGTTGGAGGTCAAGCCAGTCGCCGGCTTCGGTGATGGTGACTTGGTCTTCATCGGTAGGGAAGGTTCCGTAGACTCGTGCGATGTCGGTTGTACCGGCGCCGATGTCAACAACGATTGAACCAGCAATTTCATCGATTCCATAGGCGGTAGCGAAGGGTTCAGTCACGACCATGATGGCGTTCACTTGACCACGTAGGGTGGCGACAAGATTGGATTTGTCAGTGAAGGAAACGTGGCTTGGCGAGCAAATAACTCCCAGAACCTCGTCGTATTCTTCCGGGTCAACGGTTTCAAGGAGGTGGGAAACGAAAGCCTTGGCAGCAGCCAAATTTGCCTCGTCATCTTGAGTAACACCAGCAGCCATAGGGCGGTAAAGGTTGCAAGCGAGCTTGTTCTTCAATGCATCATCGCCGAACAACACGTCTCGGCCGAGGAAATTACGGGCCACGGCGTCCTTTGGACGGCCAACGACGGTTTCGATTGTATGCATCTTATCAGCGCTTGAAGCGATGGTAGATTGGTAGGTTCCTAGGTCAATTCCAACATAAAGGCGGTCACTCATTTCATTCACCTTCCGACTTGCGGACATATTGGCGAGTTCGCCATCATCCTTCAAGGTTCACCTTGATAATTTGAGGAGAATTTTCCATGCAAAGCCAAGGAAAAGAGGCGCAGCTTACCGTTTATTCCTCTTCGTGGGAACTTCCATTTCTCTGAATGTGTTCTGCGTTTGAGAAGGGCGGATATGGCTGTTGCTGGTCGCTGGATGAGGTATTCAATTTTCGAAAACTTCGCCCAACGAGGAAGCCCAACAAAATACCGATTGCTCCAATGAACGCCATTGGTTGGACCGTCATACTTGCGTCGTCGGTCAGTGGCTCAGAATCATCCGCATTGAGGGGATTGCTCCATGCGAAGGAAAGGTTTTGCCGAGCGATGGTCAAAACTGGATACTGAATGGCCGCTGGCGACCCATTGGTTGACTCGATCGTCACGGCGATTTCGTAGGTTGCCGATTGAAGATAATAGGGGGGCAAATTCCCAGGAATACTCCAGTTGCATCGGTGCAAATCGCCCGGCGCAGATGCGATACCACTGCAACTGAATATGGATAGATTCGGCTGGTTGGTGAAACGAACCGAGACATTGGACACATAACCGTCGTTATCCCCATCGAGAATACGCCAAGCAACGGAGAGATTGTCCATGATGGTACTGTTACTTCGGGGACTCTCTTCTACAACAAGAAGAGGCGTCTGATCAACAGGGTAGCATCCAGATGCATTCACTGGCCACGCAGGGTCAACCGTCAAGCAGGCATCAACAGGGTCGACGACACCATCCCCATCACTGTCATCGAAACACCCATCTTGATTGGCGTCAAAACCACTGGCATCTTCCTCCAAGCAAAGGTCGTTGAGGTTGTTGACACCATCTCCATCATCGTCGTCGAGGCATCCATCGCCGTTCACGTCAGCAAGGCTTGCATTCTCCAGTGGGCACTCATCGTTGATGTTGTTGACTCCATCCCCATCCCCGTCCATATGGTCATCTGAATCACGTTCTACACCACTCACGACAAGAGCGAACCCAACGGCGTCCCCGTCAAGACCTACAGAGCCCGGAGTTCCACCCGGCACGACATAACGAGCGGCGATTTCAACCTCAATGAAGCTGGAGCCGTTGATCAACGATGCGGGAACATCAATCCCGAAGGTGGTCTCGTTGCTTTGAGGGAAGCGCGATGTGTTACTGAGGTCGACAACGCTTCCGTAAAAGGAAGTGGGGGCGCCATCACTTTGAATTCGATCGGCAACCATAACCGTTCCATCATCAAGACGAATCCGGAGTTGGAGGTCATCAACGGGTGCAGGTTGCGCTTTGGCGGGGTAGGCTAAACGGACCCGTACAGATTCATTTTCAAGGGGCGTAAAGCGGTGAGTGAATACATCTCCAGTCTGCAAAAAGGGACCTGAGGCGCCTTGGCCGAACCAAGGCTTTTCCTCAAAAGCACCCAACCCTACATCGGTTTGAGCGTATTCAGCAAACCAATCGTTGACAGTGGTATTGTCCAATCGATAACTGTCGTGAGCCCAAAGATGACTTCCTGGCGATTCACCGTTCGTCAACGATGTCGAGTCAATCAACGTGCTTAGATTGAGCACTCCCCACCCATCATAGGGATTGTGAAGAGCGGCAGACCCCTCTCCACCGGACCGAATTTCATCTTCAAGCGGTGTTGTGGATAAGGCCAGTGTAGCCCGTAGCAGCGGGCCCGACGGTGTGAAGCCGGCACCAAGGGCCACACTACGAGTATCGGGCGTAGCCCATTCGGGTTGAATGTCGCTCAAGTTGACATTGATTGTGGGCTCCCAAGGGCCGTGTATCCACCCGTCTTC
>Ga0222716_10000168_pt1 | contig 53409 bp, 49 predicted proteins | sample C33_13DmetaG_FD_165044 | JGI IMG/M metagenome (GOLD analysis project Ga0222716, IMG submission 165044) | Estuarine water microbial communities from San Francisco Bay, California, United States - C33_13D | ecosystem: Environmental > Aquatic > Marine > Unclassified | place: USA: California... | reverse complement strand
CCTATCCCAAGACAAAAAAAAAGACAGAACCAAAAAGCTCTGCCTTTTTATAGATCGAAATTACGATCTACCAGTCTTTAAAATCGATCGCTGGGGCGAGGATTGAGCCTCCCTGGCGAGGCGTCTTAGGAATCCGAAGGCAGTGTATAGACCATACATGAGCATCGGAAGTCCTAAGACAACGAAGCCAGGGAGGCTCAAGACCGCCCCAACGGTCGATTTTTACATCATGCCGGGCATTCCGCCCATCCCACCCATATCAGGCATACCACCGCCCATACCACCGGCAGCACCTTCCTGCGGCAATTCAGTAACCATTGCCTCGGTAGTAATCATCAAGCCAGCCACAGATCCCGCTGCCTGAATCGCAGTACGAGTCACTTTCGCTGGATCGAGAATTCCCATCTCGATCATGTCGCCATACTCACCAGTTGCAGCATTGAAGCCAAAGTTTCCTTTGCCTGCCTTAACTTTATCCAATACAACGGAGGCTTCCTCACCTGCGTTCGATACGATCTGACGAAGAGGTGAAGTCACAGCTTTCAATAATAAGCCGATTCCCACGTTTTGATCTTCATTGTCACCCTTCAGTCCTTCAACCTTCTGCAGAGCTCGAACCAGAGCAACACCACCACCAGGGACAACGCCCTCTTCCACGGCGGCTCGAGTTGAATGCAACGCGTCTTCTACGCGAGCCTTCTTCTCTTTCATTTCCATTTCTGTGCTTGCGCCAACCTTGATTACCGCTACACCACCAGCCAATTTAGCAACACGCTCTTGCAGCTTCTCGCGATCATAATCCGAAGAAGTCTCTTCGATCTGGGCACGGACCTGAGAGACACGTCCCTGAATCGCTTTCGCATCGCCAGCACCGTCGATGATGGTAGTGTTTTCCTTGCTGATCTGAACACGTTTGGCAGAGCCAAGATCGTCGATAGTAGCGCCTTCAAGACTGAGGCCTACTTCTTCAGAAATAACAGTACCACCGGTTAGGATGGCGATGTCTTCCAGCATGGATTTTCTGCGATCGCCAAAACCTGGAGCCTTAACGGCTGCAACTTTTACGATACCGCGCATATTGTTCACAACCAGAGTTGCCAGCGCCTCGCCTTCAACATCTTCTGCGATAACCAGCAGTGGACGTCCAGCCTTCGCTACACCTTCGAGAAGCCCTAGCATGTCACGAATATTTGAAATCTTCTTATCTACTAAAAGAATAAGTGGATTCTCAAGATCGGCACTCATGCTGTCTTGATTGTTGATGAAATAGGCTGACAGGTAACCGCGATCAAACTGCATACCTTCAACGACGTCTAGCTCGTTCTCGAGTCCAGAACCATCTTCAACGGTGATGACGCCTTCCTTACCAACCTTGTCCATTGCCTCGGCAATAATCTGACCAACCTGCTCATCAGAGTTTGCAGAGATTGTACCTACCTGGGCAATCGCTTTAGAATCTGCGCAAGGCTTGGCGAGTTTACCTACCTGCTCCACAAGAGCGACAACTGCTTTATCGATGCCACGCTTTAGGTCCATTGGGTTCATGCCCGCCGCGACAGACTTAAGGCCTTCGTTTAAAATAGATTGCGCAAGCACTGTGGCAGTAGTAGTTCCGTCACCGGCAACGTCAGAAGTCTGCGAAGCAACTTCCTTCACCATCTGCGCGCCCATATTTTCAAACTTATCTTCAAGTTCAATTTCTTTCGCAACGGAAACACCGTCTTTGGTTACAGTGGGAGCACCGAAGGACTTGTCCAGAACTACGTTTCGTCCTTTGGGCCCTAGTGTTACTTTCACTGCATCAGCAAGGACATTTACGCCCTTTAAAAGTTTTTGGCGAGCTGCATCACCGAATAGTACGTCTTTAGCCATGTTAAAAAATTCCTGTCTTGTCTATTTGATTGTAGGAAACGAAACGGGTTATCTACTACTTTTCGATAACGCCAAATATTTCGCTTTCATTCAAAATCAGCAGTTCTTCATCGCCAATTTTCACGGTATTACTGGAATACTTCCCAAAAACTACGGTATCGCCAACGTTTAAATCTACTGGCTGAGTTTCTCCGTTTTCCTGACGCTTGCCAGGACCAACTGCGATAACTTCACCCTGTGCTGGCTTTTCTGTAGCAGAACCTGGAAGCACAATGCCCCCTGCGCTAGTTGTTTCTTCTTCCATGCGTTTAACGACAACGCGATCTTGTAAAGGCCGGATCTTCATTATTCATCTCTCCCAAATCAAACGATTTGATTAACAGAACTGAAAGCAATCACCTCAGCCCCGGTGGCTGACGCGATCATCCTCAAAGTACCAATCTGTAGCCTGGGCCTCTATATTCAGGCGACCCACGCAAATTAGTTGATGACACATAAATGGGGATAGTCGTAGGAAATTCAATGCTTTCAAGGCATTTACTACGGCTTTTTTCGCTACAACAGGGGCAGGGTTCTTATCTTATTGTTTTTATTAGTCTTTTTCTTCGCTATCTGGCTGAGAATATCGCTCAGAATCCCCCAATGATCTCGACTCCTCGGAGTAGTCACCCTCGAAGACATTAGATCCGCCGCTTCGCCCCTGCTGGGCGCCGCCATGGCTGCGATAGCTAAAATGGGCTCCCGAGCCAGACCCGCCCATAGCCTTAACCATGCCGGATCGAACCACCGACCGCGCAATAGGCCTGCGCAGCGGGCCGGTAAGGAAGACAAAGCCAATGGTATCGGTAATAAATCCAGGCGTTAACAAGAGCGCACCTGCAGCTGCGAGCAACATCCCCTCTACGATTTCCTGCGCAGGCAACTGCCCCAATTGCAGCCGTTGATTGGCTCGGGTCAACGTTGCCAAGCCCTGTCGCTTGAGAATCTGTACGCCAATAACCGCGGTTGCCACCACCAGGCCTAGCGTCGATAGCGAGCCAATTCGATCGCTGACTTCAAATAACAGCATCATCTCGGCTAATGGCACCAGGATAAAAAAGATGAAAAGAAAACGCACAGCGACCCTCGGTTAAATTTATAATGCCACTACTCTACCACGATAGCGGATAAGCCAACTATTTGTAATGGAAGACTCAGCACTTAACAACAAAGAGAAGATCTGGCAAATCGTGTATCAAATACCCCGAGGTAAAGTCTCCAGTTATGGACAAGTGGCAAGGCTAGCTGGCCTGCCCGGCTATGCGAGATACGTGGGGAATGTGATGAAGAATCTTCCCAAAGACACGAAACTACCCTGGCATCGCGTCGCAAATTCCCAGGGAAAGCTTTCTTTCCACCAAGAAAGCCGTGAATATCAAACGCAGAAGACGCGGCTCGAAGCCGAGGGCGTCGTGTTTGTAAACGGCAGGTTTTCGCTTAAGAAATTTGGCTGGGATCAGGATGCAGTTAGAGCATCTTGTTCAATTCGGTAGGGTTCCATCAGTTTACCCACCCACAACAGCAAGCAAAGGCCGGGAATAACCATGAGTGTCGTTAGCACAAAGAAGAAGGCCCAATCACCATTGAGAAAATCGACGAGCGCGCCACTTCCCGCTGCCAGGGTAGTTCTACCTAAATTAGAAATAGAAACCATTAGGGCGTACTGTGTTCCGGTATAAGTGCGGCTAGTAAAGTAGGACACGAATGAAACGAAGGCAACAGTCGAGAACGCCACGAAGAAATTATCGATCAGCAGGGTAAGCATAAACAAGTTTATGTTTGGCCCGACTATCGCTAGCAATGCGTACAATAAATTAGCAGCCGCCATCGCCACACCTGCTATGAATAGCCCTCTGATTACGCCGAACCGCGTATTGACCATCGCCGCTATAATTGAGAAAGCAGCCGTTACCAGACCGCCAAAAAATTTCTGATAGAAACTAATCTGATCGGTGGTGAACCCTACTTCAACATAAAAGACCAAAGACATACGGCCCACCATAGCCTCGCCAAGCTTGAATACCAGAAGGAATAGCAGAACGGAGAAAGCCAGGCGGAACCCGCAGCGATCGAAAAATTCCTTAAAGGGCCCGACGAAATATTTCGTAAACCAGGCTTTGATAGTATGAGTAGATTTGTCCCCGGCAGACTGCGGTATCAAATCTGCCTCTTCGATCACCGGCTCCGGAGATGCAATTACCAGGGCAATAATAAGCCCGTATAACAATATCAGATAGCGATACACCGAAGGCCATTCCAGGCCTATGGTCTCGCCGCCCAAGGCTAATGCCAATGCTCCACCGACAAAGCCATAACCAGCCCACCATCCACTAGTTGCCATCGCCGCGGCATAGGGCATTTTGACGTCCATCTCATCTCGGGAGAAGATCGTAATGCGATAGGCATCGACGGCGATATCCAGGGTGGCACCGAAGGCTGCGATAGCTATGGCAATTAAAGTTACGTAAAGCAGATTCTCTCTAGGGTCGCCCAAGCTGATCGCAAACAGAAGACAGGCTATAGCCAACTGACAGAGCAGAATCCAGGAACGGCGCTGACCAAATAGGCGATAGAGCACGGGCAGTTTTATGCGGTCGACAAACGGGGCCCACATCCAATTAATAGCGTAGACAGTTCCAATCGCACCGATAAAGCCTATGGTGGACCTAGAGAAACCCGTTTCCTGCAGCCATAGTGTTAGGACAGAGCCGGTGAGCACATAGGGAAAGCCACTGCAGAAGCCAAACAATAATATGGTCAGATAACGCTTGTCTTTCAGCGCTCCGATAGATTCCATGAATGTAAGGTGTTGTGACAAATGAAAGCCCTAGATCGCATCACTGCACGGGATAGTCGCAAACTATCCAGCAGCGAATTAGTCGCGAAAATTCTCGTACTGTAGTGGAACGCCGAAGCTACTCTCTTTGAGCAACGCGATTACCTGCTGGAGATCATCCCGCTTCTTGCCAGTCACGCGCAGTTTTTCACCTTGAATGGCAGTTTGAACTTTTAGCTTAGCTTCTTTTATCGCCTTAACAATCTTACGAGCTATCTCTGACTCGATGCCCTGTTGCACCACAACAATCATACTCGCCTTCTTACCCACCAGCTGCACATCACCTTCTTTAAGGCTTTTAATATCGATGCCACGCTTAACCATCTTGCCGCGTAACATCTCAAGCATCTGCTGAATCTGAAAATCCGATTCTGCGCTCACAGAAATATCTGAATCATTGGTCAATTCAAACGAGGCATCGATACCCTTAAAGTCGAAACGTGTGCCGACTTCTCGGTTTGACTGATCGAGAGCATTATTGACTTCATGCATATCTACTTCTGAAACTATATCGAACGAAGGCATCGCTTCATCAACTCCTGTCTATCCCGTGATAGAGCATCGCATTTTTGGAACCCGCTTTTACTTAAAGATGCAGGATTTGAGAGCAGTTTATCATTAATAGTGAATGCAACACATTAAATGATAAGATCGACCAAGTCGGGAGAATGCTGAATTCTGCCGACTTGCGCTCAACGATTACTCGCTAGACAAACTGATTACTGGATACTTCTTTTGATCTCTAACAAGCAGATACTGCTGCTGACATCGTTACTTATTTTCGCTGCGGCAAGCATCCTGTTCTCTCTGCTTAGCGGTAGCGTCGATATCACTCTGGCAGAGATAGCCGGCAGCATTCTCTCATCTGAGTCAAATCTCAATTCGCAAGTGCTTCAAGAAATACGCATCCCACGAACCCTGGCAGCATTCGTGACGGGCGGCTTGCTGGCGCTCTCCGGTGCGATAATGCAGGTCTTACTGCGCAATCCACTTGCCGACCCCTATATCTTGGGCATTTCCGGTGGTGCCGCAGTTGGCGCCCTCTCGGCGATACTGCTGGGGGCGAGTGGATTCTGGCTCTCTAACGCTGCTTTCGCAGGCGCACTATTGTCGATATTTCTAGTCTTCGGCATTGCCAATAAGTTTGGCGATTGGTCGGTAACCAGACTATTGCTCACCGGTGTGGTCGTTTCCGCCGGATGGGGTGCGGTGATTAATATTCTGCTTACCACAAGCTCTACCAATAACGTGCAGAGTATGCTGTTCTGGCTGATGGGAGACTTGAGCCAGAGTCGAGTCAATCTCGCTCACTACCTCTTGCTTATAGTCGGACTGGCAGGAGGCTTACTGCTGAGTCGATCCTTGAATGTCCTTATCCGGGGCGAGTTGCTCGCCGTGAGTCTGGGAGTCAACGTACAAGCACTGCGACTCCTGCTCTTCTTCTCAGCCTCTGTCTTTACTGCAACAGCAGTGACGATTGCCGGTTCCGTGGGCTTTGTCGGCCTCATAATCCCCCATATGCTGCGCTTACTGGGGGCTCGAGACCATCGGTTGCTGATCCCTTCCTGCATACTGCTAGGAGGAAGTTTTCTAGTAATAGCAGACAGCCTGGCCAGAACCATAGTGGCTCCACAGCAACTCCCCGTGGGAGTGGTGACAGCCGTTATCGGGGTGCCTGCTTTTATCTTAATCTTAAGATCCACTATCCGGAAATAGCATGGCTACCTTACAGATTTCATCCCTAACTCTAGAAGTGGCAAACAGAACCCTCTGCCGTGATCTGAACTTACAGATCCAACCGAACGAGAGCTGGTGTCTTCTTGGAAGAAACGGAGCCGGTAAAACAACCCTGCTACATAGCCTCATCAGACAAAGGGTCATAGACGAGGGAAGCGTTCTTTTAGATGGGAAAAATATTGCCGACCTGAAACAGAGAGAGCTCGCTCGAAAGATTGGCATCCTGTTTCAGCAGGGAATCGAGGCGCTACCTGCAACGGTATTCGAGACAGTCATGCTTGGCAGGCACCCTCACCTACAGTCATTGCTGCTAGATAATGAGAAGGATATAGAGATAGCCGAACAGGCTCTGGCCATCTTCGAGCTAGGCTCATTAAAGGAGCGCCCCGTTGACACTCTCTCTGGCGGCGAACTGCAGAGACTCGCCCTGGCCTTACTGCTGGCCCAAACACCAGAGATCTTCTTGCTGGACGAGCCCAGCAATCACCTTGACGTCGCTTTCCAGATAAAATTACTGACAGTGCTAACAGACAAAGTACGCGAGGCGTCGGCGAGCTTGATTATGGCTACCCATGATATCAACCTCGCCTCTAGGTTCTGTGACAATATAATTTTATTGTTAGAAGGAGGAGAAGCACTGGTTGGAAAATGCAGCGATGTGCTAACAGAGGAAAATTTGAGCAAGGCATACGGCTGCCCAATCCAATCTGTATACAGTGGCGAGCATCGCCTTTTCTATCCGGCCTAACTACTAACTGCCTAGCTATCGGCCCCCTAAATTCTAAAGTGCCAGATGTCTCACATCAGAAAGTAGCTTGCCTAGATAGGTAGCGAACAAGCCGCCATCGACACCATTCACTGCCTTGTGATCATAGGACAGCGTGATTGGCAGCACCTTTCTGGGAACAAACTCTGCGCCTATATAGACCGGCTTTATGTCCGTTTTGCCCACGCCGAGAATGGCCACTTCGGGCGCATTGACGATAGGAATAAACCCGGTACCACCGATAGCACCCAAGCTGGAAATGGTAAAGCAGGCGCCCTGCATCTCTTCCGGCTTCAGCTTTCTATTCTTCGCCTTATTGGACAGTTCGATAACCTCTTCCGCCAATTGCCAAATCGTCTTCTGATCAACATTTCTGATGACGGGAACAACAAGCCCCGCCTCCGTCGCAACCGCCATACCGATGTGCACGTACTTCTTCTGGATAACAAATTCACCGGAAGAGTGCACAGATACGTTGAATTGTGGATATTCCACCAATGCCCTAGCACAGGCTTTCAGCAAGAACGGCAGGAATGTTAACTTCACGCCTCGACGCTCTGCCTCACCCTTCAGATCGGCTCTGAACTCCTCGAGATCGGTTACATCAATTTCATTAAACTGAGCTACATGGGGAACTGAGTTCCAGTTACGCTGCATATTCACCGCCGTAAGCTTGTGTAGCTTACTGCGCGGAACTTGTTCTATATCACCAAACTGGCTGAAGTCGATATCCGGAACCGCAGAAATGGCTGGACCTTGAACCGCCGGCGCATTAATCTTGCTCTTAACAAATTTTTGTACATCTTCTTTGATAATTCTGGACTTCGCGCCGCTGCCCACAACCTGCGTAAGATCGACGCCTAGCTCTCTGGCTAGCTTCCTAACTGCCGGGCCCGCATAAAACTTCTTATCCGTTTTTTGTGCCGGCGATGATGGGCTCTCAGCAGCTTGAGGGACAGGCTTAACCTCAGGCGCCGGCTGTTGCGCTGCCGGCTTACTATCGACCGCCTCCATAGCATCGGGTTTCGCCGGCTCCTGCGTCGCCGCCGGTGCTTGCGCCATAATCTTTGCTATTGCAGAACCGGTTTTAACCTTATCGCCAACCGCGACTAACAGTGATTCTATAACACCAGCATAGGGTGCCGGCACATCCATCGCTGCCTTATCTGACTCGAGCGTGATCAATACATCATCGACTTCGACAGAATCCTTTTCCTTAATATGTATTTCGATTATCTCAACCTCATCATCGGTGCCCAGGTCTGGCACTTCGATGGATTGGATACTCGGACTTGCAGCAGGAGCCGCCTCTGACTTGGTCTCAGCCGCGGGTGCCGACTCTTCGGCAACGGCCTCTTCGATTGCAGCGGGTTCTTCAGCAGGTGCAGATTCTGCGGGTTCCTGATTGCCGACATCTTCTACTTCGAGGGAAAGCATTTCACTACCAGTACTTACCTGGTCACCCAGGTTTACCGAAATACTTTTTACGACCCCAGCCATAGGCGCAGGAATTTCCATGGCGGCCTTATCGCTTTCCAAAACCAAAAGCGAGTCGTTTTCCTCAACTGACTGCCCTACCGAGACTAGCAGCTCAATTACTTCTACTTCACTGGAGTCACCCAGATCTGGAACTTTTATATTCTCAATTGACACCGGCTACGGCTCCTGAATGTTATCAACAACTACTCTGATTCAATCACTGCGCGAGTGGGTTTGGTTTACCCTGATCTATCCCACTGCTCTTCATGTGGTCAGTAATCTGCTTCGCAGTAACCACGCCTATCTCTTTAAGCTCAGTCAACGCAGCTAGCACGATGAACTTGCAATCGACCTCAAAGAAGTGTCGAAGCTGCTCACGGCTGTCACTGCGCCCAAACCCGTCGGTCCCCAATACCCTGAATGTATCTGGAACGAATTCGCGAATCTGATCGGAATGCGCCTTCATATGATCGGTGGCACAGACTATAGGCCCCGTCTGCTTTGCCAGCACTTCAGTCACATACGGTATCTTCGCCTTCTTGCCAGGCTGCAGCATATTCTCGCGCGACACGGCGAGCGCCTCTTTACGCAATTCATTGAAGCTAGTTACGCTCCACACATCTACCGAGACGCCGTAGTCTGACCGCAGCACCTGCGCCGCTTTTCTGACTTCACGCAGGATTGTGCCGCTGCCTAGCAGACGCAACCTCTTATCCGATTTAGTTTTCGCTGTCTTATACGCTTTACTGCCAGCATCCTCTAGCAGATACATGCCCTTAATAATCCCTTCTTCGGAACCCTTGGGTAGTTCAGGCTGCTGGTAGTTCTCATTCATAGTTGTAATGTAATAAAAGACCGATTCCATCTCTTTGTACATTCTGCGCAAACCATCTTGCACGATAACGGCAAGTTCGTAGGCATAGGCTGGATCGTAGGAGACACAGTTCGGAATAGTTGAGGCCAAGATGTGACTGTGCCCATCTTGATGCTGCAGGCCCTCACCATTCAGGGTCGTGCGACCGGCCGTGGCACCGATCAAGAATCCACGCGCCTGAGAGTCTCCAGCAGCCCAACACAGATCACCCACTCGCTGAAATCCAAACATTGAGTAATAAATGTAAAACGGAATCAGAGGGTAGTTGCTAACGCTATAAGAGGTTGCCGCCGCAAGCCAGGCCGAGAAGGCGCCGGATTCGGTGATGCCTTCTTCCAACATCTGACCTTCCTTGTCTTCGCGGTAATACATTACCTGATTGGAGTCTTCGGGATCATATAACTGCCCGACGGAAGAATAGATCCCCATCTGACGGAACATCCCTTCCATGCCGAAGGTTCGCGCCTCATCTGGCACGATAGGCACTACGCGCTTGCCTACCTGCTTGTCACGACTAAGCGCCGCCAACATCCGTACGAACGCCATGGTCGTCGATAGCTCTCTGTCGCCGCTGCTCTTTGTCTGGTTCTCAAATGCTTCCATGCCCGGAATTTCCAGCGGGAGGGTATCTATGCGCCGCTGTGGAACAGGCCCACCCAGCTCGCTGCGCATCTGCCGCATGTACGTCAGCTCCAGGCTGTCTTCCGGAGGCCTGTAGTAAGGGACCGACTCGAGATCTTTGTCCTTTATTGGTATGCCAAACCGGTTTCTAAATTTCTTCAAGCCTTCTATGTCTAGCTTCTTTACCGAGTGCGTATCGTTCTGCGCTTCTGCGGTATCACCAAAGGCATAGCCCTTGACCGTCTTGGCCAAAATAACCGTAGGCTTGCCATTATTTTGCACTGCCTCGGCATAGGCCGCATAGACCTTATACGGATCGTGTCCACCGCGGTTGAGCGCCATGATGTCGTCATCTGAAAGGTGTTCGACCATCTTCAAAAGTTCAGGGCTCTTACCGAAGAAATGCTCACGGGTGTAGGCTCCGCCACGGCTGACGTAGTTTTGATATTCACCATCGACTACTTCGTCCATGCGCGCCTGAAGTATGCCGTCTTTATCGGCGTGAAGCAGTGGATCCCAGTGGCGACCCCAAACGACTTTAATTACGTTCCAGCCTGCCCCACGAAATACACCTTCCAACTCCTGAATGATCTTGCCGTTACCACGCACCGGGCCATCCAGTCGCTGCAGGTTGCAGTTAATAACGAAAATTAGATTGTCCAGCTTCTCTCGACCCGCCTTGCTAATCGCACCCAATGACTCTGGCTCGTCAGTCTCGCCATCGCCGAGGAATGCCCATATCTTGCGATTGCTGTTGTCTACTAACTTGCGACTGGTGAGATACTTTAGAACATGCGCCTGATAAATAGCCTGTATCGGGCCTAGCCCCATGGATACTGTCGGGAACTGCCAATAATCTGGCATCAACCAAGGGTGGGGATAGGAAGAGAGGCCGTCTCCATTTACTTCCTGTCTGAATCTGTCCAGTTTGGCCTCATCCATGCGCCCTTCCAGATAGGAACGCGCATAAATGCCCGGTGATGAATGCCCCTGAAAATAGATCAGATCGCCTTCGTTCTCCTCACTTGGACCACGGAAGAAATAGTTAAAGCCCACATCGTAGAGGGTGGCAGCGGAAGAGAAAGTGGATATATGACCGCCAATGCCAGGGTCACGCTCGTTAGCGCGCATAACCATGGCCAGCGCATTCCAGCGAATGATGCCGCGAATCTCTCTTTCCATGAACATATCTCCCGGCATGCGGTCTTCGTTCATGGGAGATATTGTATTGCGGTAAGGCGTATTAACTGAGCCGGAGGAAGTGACTACACCCTCTAAGCTTGCTTGATCTGAAAGGCGATTTAACAGGTATTGAGCTCTATCGATGCCCTCTTCATCTACTACAGAGTGAAAAGCATCAAGCCATTCTCTGGTTTCTTCCGGGTTTCCATCATTTTGCTGAGTCATGATCTATAAATTCCGCATCCATCAAGAGCCTAGAAGACTCGACTAGTTTGTGTAAATAAATTACAAAGCAGGCGTAATTCTACCCCAATTGTGCCTGTTTTTCTATTTTGGAATGCACTAGTTTGTAGTATTACTACATAAACCGCAGCACCTCCATATTCTTGCCAAATTCTCTATTCCCCCTTAATTATTAGCTAGTTGTGCAGAAATACAACCGCAATACAGCCCACCTTAATTCCTAAGTAGTCGTCCAAAGGCGCAAAAACTACATTTACAAGAGACTTACTCAAGTAATTAATTTAGTAATCTAGAGCAGTCTGCCATCTACAAGCCAACAATTGTGATTAGAGCAAGTACGCTCAGCCAGATCGCCTGACTACGCTCAAGCAATCCCAATATAGCCTGAATTTCTGCGGACTCTCTATCCGGCACGCCCCCTGCTTCCTGACCCTCATCATCATCGGTAAGCGTGTTCAATACCATTCCCGAGATCGCACAGCCCGCATAACCATAAAGCAAATCGGCGTTATTCGTCTCTTTGTTAAATTCCCAGAACGATTCTCGAACATTTTCGAAGCACTGCACAAAATTTCCCGCCAAGGAAAAAGTTAACGCTAATAGCCTAAGCGGTACCCATTCTAATAGTTGAATGAGAAAACTGATTAGATCGACCTGCCTCTGCTGAGGTTGCTCTGGATGGCTATCTCGCAATTGATAGGTGATATAAGACAATAGAATACCCAGCGCACCGGTGCACATGTACCAAAAGAACATGACGAACATCTTTTCGAAGCTGCGATAGCTAAGCTGCTTGCTAAAATACTTACCGATGGCATACCTGTCGTCCTCGCCAGGCAGGCTCGATGCTTTAAACTCTTTTTGCAGAAATTCCAGACTCGATGCCATATCTGAGTTCTTCCACTTCTCGAGAAAGTCCTTCGCTAACTGTCCGGGCTGGGTTCGATCGAAAGCCACCAGCAAGACCAATATATGCACAACCATGGTGACCAAGCCGAAGACACTATCTTCGGTAATAAACAAAATAATGGCGAGAGATAGCAATGGAACGCCATAGATAATAGCGAACGCGGCGAGCCAGCCCAGTGGCATCTTCTCATCGAGGCCCGATGACCAACCCTCGACGCGCCCCCTGAAGCGGAAGAACCAGCCATCATCAAACTTATCGAGGTCTTTCAACCAGAGATAGTTGACCATCAAACAAATCAGAATCACTAAAAATTTCATTCGAACCCTTCTCTCCATGTCTCGCGATGCATACGCCGAATTGCTCTCTGGCGGCTAACTCGCCAGGGATTGCCTGTATCGACCCCAATCGAAGTGAGGACCGGGATCAGTCTTTCTACCTGGTGCAATATCGCTGTGGCCCACAATCTTATCGGCGCTCATCGCCGGGTATGCAGCAAGAAGCAGTTTGGTTACCGCTGTTAGGCTGAGGTACTGACTTTCGGTAAAAGGCTCGAAATCAGTACCTTCCATCTCGATGCCTATCGAATAGTCGTTGCAGTTGCCCCTGCCACAGAATTCCGACTCACCCGCATGCCAGGCTCGATTGCTGAAGGGCACAAACTGGGTAATCGCTCCCTGGCGATCAATCAAGAGATGAGCCGACACCTGAAGGCCTGCTATCTCCCCATAGAAGGGATGGGCATTACAGTCGAGCTCGTTACAGAAAAACTGCCGAATTGCGAGGCTGCCAAACTCGCCAGGGGGGAGACTGATATTGTGAATGACTAACAACTCAATATCGGTGTTATCGGGCCGCGCATTCTGATTTGGCGACTCTATGATATCGGCACCGACCAGGATGTCGTTGGTGATAGAGAGTTCCATGGCAACGGCCTAGCAAACAAGTAAGTTAAGTTGCGCGCGGTTTACTTAAGCTACAAACACCGCGCAGGCAGCTGATATTACCACAGAATTCAGGCCTGTCTGATGGGGGATATTATGGGCTTGTTTAAATGACTGTAGTTCTAGGCCTTGCTTTCGAAGGGAGTAACGTTACTCGCCAGTGAATCCTTGGCACTGCGGCTCAGGCGAATCTCTCCTCGACAAATAGAGATGGCCAGACCCAAGCGGCTGCGCGTCAGTGCGATACGTCTATCCGTTGTCCCATGCATAGAATTTGTAACAACGAATACATTGTTTCCCGACTCGCTTCTGGTAACAACACAATCGTGAGGCCGGCCCTTGATCCACATCTGTACAGCGCAACCGGAGTGCATGAGATCGACCGATGACAGGCAATCCATCAGCTGAGCCTGTTCTTCATTCTGAGCATAATCATCGTTAACCAGCTCGCCGCTAATAAGCTGCGCAATCTCATTTAGATCATCAGCATTGAGTATACTCTCGCCGGAGGGGCTTAGCGTTGCCTCAGATTCAATAGGAATAATGAATTCGACCTCGACATCATTGCTATCAGGTTTTGCCCCAGACAATCTTGCGGACAAATATTCTTTAAGAGAACTGACGAACTGCTCCGCATCAGTTGCGGACATACGCAAAAGGCGCAACCCCTGGCTTATCTTATCAAGTAGCAGAGACTCGTCGAACGGTGTCACCTGAGCCTTACCTGCCGTGCAAGCCACCAGCATATGCAGTACGTGCTCAGCCTCTTGCCACGCCAGACTCGATACACCCTTATTGAGGCCTATAAGCAAGAGCACCATGCGCCACTGCTCTTCTATCATTTGTATTACGAAGCCAGGTACGTCGCCGCTCAAGCGAACGCTCTGAACTATCTCTGCCACTGAAGATTCAACAGCCGAAGACTCGGGCTTGGGGGGCTCAAAGCTGGTCGCTGCATTCGATTTTGTATTTCTCTGCGCCGCACAACTACTAGCGACTGGCATATGAAAGGAAGAGGATGAAGAGTGAAGCCTCTCGACAAATTGACTGTTATCGATGTTGTTTACAATACTAATGATGTCTAGATAAAGCTTCTCCATTTTCATCAGAAAATGCTGCTCGAACAATTTCATGAAGACTAATCGAATTTCAAGATCGACGTTGATCTTGCCCTGAGCCGCCACTAAACCTGAAAGCACAGACGCCACGAGCGTATTGCCATTTACTAGCTGGCTTCTCTTCTTTGGCTCAATTGCACAGTTGAGGCTTTCAATCTGCTTCACATAAGGCAAATAATACTTACCGGCCTTTCGGGCCATGGCATCCATCGCCAGGCCAGTCTCCATACTTTCGAATATAACTTGTGATTCCGCCTGCTTCGAGCGTAGCGCAAGACTGTCGAATTGTTCGTGACGCTGCTCTAGCGAACTTGAAACCGCATCGAGAAACGTTTCCTCGAACAGGACTTGTTTAGCCCGTATTTCCCGCATGGCTCCAAGGTAGTCGCTACCGCCAGCCAACTGCCCCTGCTTTCCAGCCCCAAAGATAAAGTCGTCAACCTCATCGAAGAAGCAGCCACTCAACTGATTCATTTGTTTACGCAGACGCTGGCGCAGTGCCCACCCGGCCTTTTCAATCAACGCAGAATCCGCTGATTGTAGTTTCGTCGCTTGATTTACCATTGAGACTATAGACATGTTTTCAGGGCTAACTATTTAGTGTTGTTACATTTTCTTTAATTTAGAAATTTCTTATATCACTGTGACACTCCATAAAGCATGACAGTGTTCACAGACCTGAGAATTTTTAGATAACTGTTTATTTTTCAGCTGCTTAGCTAAAAAGAATTGTTCGCAAAGCATGACCGGGGTCACAACTTTCTATTTCTGCCGGGATAAGACATAATCTTGAGAAATGTCCCCACCCCCTTTAGACAATGGCAATCAACCTGGCAAGCGCATTGGCCAGGGCATGCTCATCTTTAGTTTCGTACTCGCCCTAATCGGTCTAAGCTTCTTTTTTGAGGGCCAGCTACGGCGGCAGGCAAATCCAAACCAGAATCCACTGATGATGGAGTTGAGCACGGGTATCAAAGAAGTAGTACTGCGTCAGAATCGACAAGGGCATTATGTGGCTAGTGGAACCATTAATAATGTGCCAGTTCTCTTTCTATTAGACACGGGCGCAACAGATGTGGCCATTCCTGAGTCAATCGCCCTGGCAGCAGGCCTGCAACGTGGCAACGCCTCACGCGCATCTACTGCGAATGGCGTAGTTACGGTTTACTCGACAACAATTGATGAATTAATGCTGGGCAACATTGTCCTCGAGGGAGTTAACGCAAGCATTACTGCAAGTATGCTTGGCGATACGATACTGCTTGGCATGAGCGCATTACGCCAAATAGAATTTAGCCAACGAGGCGATGAACTGACGCTTCGACACTATCCGGAAAACTAAAACCTATGCCCTCTTCTCTTCCTACAGATATTTACGACGTTGTTAGCCTGTGCCTAGAAGAAGATGTCGGCACTGGCGACATTACGGCGCAGCTTATTCCAGAAGATAAAATTCTTTCGGCGACCATAATCAGCAGGGAATCCGGCATCTTTTGCGGGCGCCCCTGGGCAGAACAGGTATTTCAGCAAGTCGATAGCTCGGTGCTACTAGATTGGATGATCGACGAGGGGGCCACGCTTTGCCCCAATCAGGAAATCGTTGCAATACACGGTTCGGCAAGAAGCATCTTAACGGCGGAACGAACGGCATTGAATTTTCTACAAACCCTTTCTGCCACCGCTACCCAGAGCCATCACTACGCCTCCCTCGTAAAGCACACCGCGACTAGACTTTTAGATACCAGGAAAACCCTTCCTGCCCTGCGCAGCGCACAGAAATACGCGGTTAGAATTGGCGGCTGTTTTAATCACCGCATGGGCCTGTATGACGCCTTCCTCATCAAGGAGAATCATATCCGGGCCTGCGGCAGCATTGCATCGGCGGTCGTAAAGGCAAAATCCCTGCACCCTGGCAAGCCCGTAGAAATTGAAGTACAAAATTTAGATGAATTACAACAGACTATAACCGCGGGAGCCGACATCGTCATGCTGGATAACTTCACAATCGAGGAAACGCGCGCTGCAGTCGAACTGAACGCCGGCACAGTAAAGCTAGAGGCTTCGGGTGGCATAGAGACTGATAGACTGGTAACTATTGCCGAAACTGGCGTAGACTATATTTCACTGGGCGCCCTGACCAAAAACTGTCAGGCCATCGATCTGTCCTTACTCATACGGTGATAGCTCGCTCGAAGCTGGCCCAAACGATCTCTACTAGCAACAATGGAGAGAAGAAATGAAATTCAAGCCATTCAGCCTAGGCCTTATCAGCTGTGGCCTCTTGTTTGTTCCTGCTTTAGCCTCCAGTCATGGCGGCAATCTCGACTTAAACGGCGGGCACTACTATGGCCGTTCCTACCACTGCCATCTGAGCGGTTGTGAAATGCCCGATACCTTTGGCATTGGCCGAACGCGCAGAGATAGTCTCATGACCAATCGTCGTGACAGAGAGAAGTTCTTTAATACGGACGATTGGGATTTTGAAGTGGATTATGACAACGATTGCCAATCGACTCGTCAGGAAATGCTAATCCTCACCAGCAGAACTGAAGTGCGCTATACGAACCCACGCAATTGCGTCGTTCGCACCGGTGAATGGCTAGATGAATATACCGGCAAAACATTTAAAGTAGCCGTGCAGGTCGATATAGACCATGTTATCCCGCTCATGTATGCACATACCCATGGCGGCGATCGTTGGCCTGCGCAAAAGAAACTCCAATTTGCAAACGACCCTCTTAACCTCATGTTGGTTGAGAAACGGGAGATCAAAAAGAAAAATGAGCGAGGCCCAGACCGCTACTTACCGCGCAAGGAATTTCAGTGTGAATACGCGGGGATGTGGGATGCCATTGCAAAGAATTATGATCTGGACCTTGAATCTCGAGACAAAAGTAGAATTAGGAAAATTCTGGAAGACTGTTCGGACTAGAGCCGGCCAATGCTGCAGCTGGCATTTCACAAAAAAAATGCCGAACTCAGTTCGGCATTTTTTTAGATTTCGAGACGCTACGGGCTCAGAACCTTGATTGAGTCCATACCCTTATCCGGGTCCAGCTTCTCATCACCCGCTGGAAAACCATTCTCAGACAAGATGTAAGCGATCACGTCGGTGTATTCGTCAAGCATCAGAGAGCCGGGATTGTCGGCTGGCATTGTACCTAAAACCGCCTCCCACAACCAAAGCACAGGCTGGTTGTTATAAGACTTCAGAATATCTCGGTAGAAGCGCATATCGTGACAGGCGCTACAGCTATTGTCATAAACTAATTTTCCCGCATCGACCTGCGCCGCTGTAAAGACACCATCGTTCACAGTCTTGTCTTGCGCCATACCAATCTGACTAAGTGCAAGACCCGTCAATGCCAAAATTATTTTCAGCGAATTTTTCATCTTTCAATTCCTCAGCAAAAAGTGAAACCCGTGTTTCAGTCTTGCTATCCTTTAAGGTAAATACTTTACAACTCTCGCAAGCGGCTATCATTCACATCCTAAATCATCTCACAACTTGGACTGATTCAATAACCGCGTAAACATAAACTACATTGACCGTTATATCAAGTAGCCGCGTCTCTCCAGCCACATCGATCTTGCAAACAAAGTCCTTATAAATCAGCCTCTTAATATCACAGGATCACTATAACCCGGCGTAAATGAACCCCAGCTTAACTGATACACCGACTCATCTGAGAAAGGAGAGGCACGTCGCAATTCTCACTGTTCTATTGAACAGATGCCGCCTAGGTGGGCGCTTGAACCCATAATCCTCTTAGGGCAACCGCTTTCGCGCAAAGTCGCTAGTCCCGGTCACTGTCTTTGTACATCAGCGCTGTAACCTGTTCCGACACCAACCCGATAAGGAACACAATGATTGCCGTCATCAATAGCACCGCACTCATATTTGTAAAGGTACCCTGAGTCGTATAGGTGTAAATATAGTTGAGCACTCCTGTGCCAAAAAAAACGGCAGCTATAGGCAAGAATATTTTCACTGGCGAATACAGTGTGCCGACCTTGAATATAATAAGCAGAAACCGAATACCATCTTTAAGCAGACTGATATGGCTTTCGCCCAGCCGCTGCCCTGTCTGAATGGGCATATAGCCCACCGAATAGCCCGCCCGGAAAAATGCCATCGTACTCGTTGTAGGATAAGAGAAACCATTTGGAAGCAAATACAGAAACTCTTTAAATTTGTCCGCCTTAACCGCCCGAAACCCCGATGTTAGGTCTAGAATTTTATGACCGGTAATTGCAGATGACAGCCAGTTATAGACACCATTCGCTATTGCGCGAAAGGAATCTGCCTGCGATTGCTTACCCCTCGCCCCCACCACCAGGTCATATCCCGTGGCGAGCTTTTCCAACAAGCGCGGTATGTCTTCGGGCTTGTGCTGACCATCCCCATCCAGAAATACGATCACCTCACCCTTCTCTGATTTTGCTCCAGTCTTAATGGCGGCCCCGTTTCCCTTGCTGTAGGGGTGAGTAACTACGGTAACACCGTGCTGCTCGCAGATAGCAAGCGTATCATCGGTAGATCCGTCGTTTACGACTATAACCTCTGCATTCGCCACCACAGCAAGCAACCGAGGCAAGAATCCCTTCAAGTTTTTTGCTTCGTTTTTTGCTGGAATCACTATCGATAGCGAATAGTTTATATCTATTTGGGTCATATTGAATCCTAGGCAAGCATTACTGATTTTCTCGCAAAAAATTATTAATGTCGGTTTCTATCCTTAATATTTCCTCTTTGTCAGAGGATCGTAACAGGGACTGTTTACTACCAGCCGTTCTCGCCCTCTCAAGAAACACTAGCGCATCGGAATTCCGCCCCGCCGATACGCTCAGCATCGCCTGACGAATCAAAATCTGCGGATCCGCTTCATACTCGAATGCGTAGCGCAACTGAATCAGAGCCGGATCGAGCTGCCTATAATGCACGAATAAATCTGAGTAGAGCGCATGATAGGAGGCTCTTCGGTAATCCGCGAGCGGGAATTCACCAATGATGTCAAAAATCGCCAGAACACTCTCCGGGCTTGGAGAGCTACACTTGTTCAGAGTCAAATTTTGTACCAACTCCTTTAAGTGAAAGTTGACGTCATTGTGATGGTACTGCAGGCCATCCATATCTTTAATTTCTGTGAGGCTATAGGGAGCGACCATTCCACTCACGCAGGCCCTATTCCACATGTGTAACAGAGTAGTGATTTCTTTAGGGTACAGCTCATGAGCCCTACGCAGCCTTTGCAGGCTCTCTTCGGGAAAGCCATTTGCTGCAAGGAAATCAGAATCACTGCTCTGCGCCCTGTTAGAATTGGGTTGATTCAAGGCCCAGTAGGTTATCAGATGCCCCCTACTACCCCACAGACTGGAGTTCTGCCAAATCTGCCAAATCTGCCAAACCATAAAAACCAGCACAAAGGCAAACAGTGAAATTTCAGCTCGCCTCCAATACGCCAGCATCGAACGTTCCAACAGCACGTTCAAATACCAAACGCTGGCCATTATGGGACCAATCATTGACATGTAATTTCTATGCTCAAAGTACAATTCTAGGGGTATGTAGCTAGATTCAAGGAGGTGCATGGCGAAGAACCATCCAACTCCGAAAAACAGCACGGGTTGCGACTTTCGCAAAAACCAGTTCACGCCCGCGAGCCCCAAAAGAAATAAAACTGAAAAAAGTGTGCTTAGGGGATTCAGAATAGATTGAGAAATCTCCAAATCATCATGCGATTTCGCATAGATGGAATACTATAGGAGATGACTCACCCGCCGGTAAAACTCAGCGCACGTCTCGCTTCACGTATCAATATAATGGCGCATCTGGATATCTCGGAAAGACGGGCTCCACAAGACGGTCGCATTCGGATTCGACTCACAAGTAACCGCACAATCGATGTCAGGGTAAACAGCTTGCCCATCCTCTGGGGAGAGAAGATTGTGCTGCGCCTTCTCGATCCTCTCCACACAAATTTTGATCCGAACTCGTTAGGCATGCTTACTGCCCAGAAGGAGCAATACCTCAACGCTCTGCAGAAACCCCAAGGCCTTATACTCGTAACCGGACCAACAGGTAGTGGAAAGAGCCTGACACTTTATACGGGGCTAAACGCCCTGAACGAATCTTCAAAGAATATCTCCACTTTAGAAGATCCTGTGGAAATAACCCTAGAGGGAGTCAATCAGCTCGCGATAAATTCAAAAGCAGGCGTTTCCTTCCCCAGCGCACTACGGGCGATTCTAAGGCAGGATCCCGACATTATCATGCTGGGAGAAATTAGAGACCTGGAAACGGCGGAGATCGCCCTACGGGCAGCACAGACGGGACATCTAGTACTAACCACCCTGCACACCCTAAGCGCCGCGGCCAGCCTCAATAGACTAAAAAGCATGGGCATTCCTAACTACAATCTCGCTAACACAATCACTCTCATCATCGCCCAAAGGCTAGCGCGCAAGCTTTGTGATTATTGTAAAGAAACCGTCGAAATATCCGAAAAAATACCTATAGAGCAAGGGTTTACTGGTTAATCACTAGAATCCAAAGCCTTCTATAAGGCTAAAGGCTGCAACCACTGCAATGACGGCTATCAGGGAAGAATTGGAATATATGAAGTGGTTCCTATTTCTGAGAGGATTTCTCGGATTATCATGTCTGGAAGAAACAGTACCAGGCTCAGCAAACACATGATGAAGCAGGGATTACTGAATCTGCGCCAGTTTGCCCTGCTCAAAGTCGCACAAGGACTGATCAGTCTAGAAGAGGCTAACAGACTGACTTAATACATAATTCTGCGCTGTCGTGGTATAGTCAGCGCAATATAACGAGCAGATTAATTGGCGAGGTGCCGTATGGCTACTGAAGCAGTACAAACCATGTACCTATGGCAAGGTACGGATAAGCAAGGCAACAAAACCAAAGGCGAAATCCAGGGCAGCAGCCAAGCACTCGTAAAGGCTCAATTACGCAAGCAGGGCGTATCGCCCACTAAAGTTAAGCGCAAGGCGAAGGACCTTTTCGGGCCCCGAAAACAGAAGATTAAGCCTAGCGATATTGCCATTTTTACCCGCCAACTAGCGACGATGATGAAGTCGGGCATTCCATTGGTTCAGTCATTCGAGATTGTTGGGGAGAGCCTCGAAAACCCGTCAATGCGAGAACTGGTTGGCCAAATTCGCGACGACGTGGCGGCTGGTAATAATTTTGCGGATTGCATACGTAAACACCCACGTCATTTCGATGATCTGTTCTGCAACCTGGTTGATGCTGGTGAGCAATCGGGCGCCCTAGAGACCATGCTTGACCGCCTGGCAACCTACAAAGAAAAATCAGAAGCATTGAAGGCGAAGATCAAGAAAGCGATGAACTATCCCATTGCGGTGGTCTGTGTTGCACTTGTTGTAACTGGCATTCTGTTGGTTAAAGTTGTACCCCAGTTTGCCACAACATTCTCCAGCTTTGGCGCGGAGCTACCAGCCTTTACACAGTTTGTGCTGGGTCTTTCAGACTTGGCGATATCGCACTGGTGGAAAGTACTTATTGCGGTGGGCGTGGGTGGCTATGCATTCAAAGAAGCCAAGCACCGTTCGCAAACTTTTGCCGACATGGTAGATAGAATTTCATTGAAGCTGCCCATCGTAGGCCCCATCTTGGATTCTTCCTGTTACGCCCGCTTTGCTCGAACGCTGTCAACCACATTTTCAGCAGGCGTGCCGTTGGTGGATGCCTTAGAGTCCGTAGCCGGAGCCACTGGCAATATTGTGTACTCTACAACAACCAGAAAAATCAGGGATGATGTGACTACTGGGCAGCAGTTGAATTTCGCCATTAAGAATACGACATTATTCCCTGTCATGATTACTCAGATGGTTGGCATCGGTGAGGAGTCGGGAGCGTTGGATGGCATGCTGGATAAGTGCGCAGTTTACTATGAAGCTGAAGTTGATAACGCAGTCGATGGCCTTACTGCCTTGATGGAGCCTATGATTATGGCTGTACTGGGTGTATTGGTTGGCGGCCTGATGATTGCGATGTATCTGCCTATCTTCCAGCTCGGCGCGGTAATGTAGTCTCTATACTTTTATATGGAGATATTTGACCTTCTTTCAGCAAGCCCGGGTTTTCTACTAACAGTCTGTATTATATTAGGGTTGTTAGTGGGGAGCTTTCTCAACGTGATTGTCTATCGTCTTCCCATCATGTTACAGCGCGACTGGCGCGCACAGTGCTGTGACTATTTAGAAATTGAGAACCCAACTCCAGACAATAATGAATCCTCTGCCAAGTTCGAAGTATTCAACCTACAGAAACCCGACTCCCATTGCCCATTATGCAATCACAAGATCAGAGCCTGGGAAAATGTGCCTGTCTTAAGCTATCTGTTTCTTGGCGGCAAGTGTTCTAGCTGCAAAACTAAAATTTCTATACGTTATCCGGCAGTAGAATTAGTCAGCGGCGTTCTCTCCGGTCTGGTCGCGATCTACTTTGGTGCCACATGGCTAACTCTAGCCCTGCTCTTTTTTACCTGGTCATTGATCGCGCTCACGCTCATCGATTTCGATCACCAACTGCTTCCAGATAATATTACCCTTCCACTAATCTGGCTTGGCCTACTCGTCAACACACTCGATCTAGGATTCGGAGTCACCCTGCGTGATGCGGTGATCGGGGCTATTGCCGGTTATCTTGTGCTATGGGCCTTCTACTGGGCGTTTAAACTCGCCACAGATAAAGAAGGCATGGGCTATGGAGACTTTAAATTACTATCCGCCCTAGGGGCATGGATGGGCTGGCAGAGCCTGCTCCCCACAATAATACTCTCCTCACTGGTAGGTGCAGTGATTGGTATCGGAATGATTGTACTCCGGGGCAGGGATAAATCTGCGCCCATGCCTTTTGGGCCATTTCTAGCCGGTGCTGGATTTATCATGATCATTTGGGGTCCCCAGCTTAGCGCATTCTATATGGACAATATTGTTGGCTGATAATACATAGCTTCTTATCACTTCTTGGAAACAGCTCGAATGCACGCGGCAAAGAATTATATAGTCGGCCTTACCGGAGGCATCGGTAGTGGAAAATCCGCCGCAGCTGATATTTTTAGATCATTAGGCGTGCAGATTGTAAATGCAGACGAGCTCTCTAGAGAAGTTGTAGCGGTGGGCCAGCCAGCACTAGAAGAAATTGCAGAACACTTTGGCAGGAACATTCTAAGCACCGAAGGATCCCTCGACAGGGCAGCGCTACGAAAGATAATTTTTTCAGATCGCGAGGCTAAGGCCTGGCTCGAAAATCTACTCCACCCACTTATTGCCAAGCTACTTCAGGAACGACTGACAGAAACCAGTTCGGCCTATACTATTCTCGAATCGCCACTGCTTTTTGAGACTGAGCAACACAAATTCGTGGATAGAGTTTTGGTAATAGATGTGGATGAGCAGACGCAGCTATCCAGGGCAATGGCAAGAGACGGTAGCGATAAGGCTGTGATTCAATCTATTATCGCCGCTCAAATTAGCCGAGATGAAAGGATCCGACGCGCAGATGATGTGGTTTCTAACGAAGGCAACTTAAACCAGCTGAAGGAGCACATCGAGGCACTACATGACCACTATCGAGGAATCGTCACAACATAATGAGCACAAAGATTAAGACTGTAGACTGCCCTAACTGCAAGAAAGCAGTAGCCTGGACAGAAGAAAATAGCTATCGACCTTTCTGTAGCAAACGCTGCAAGCTAATAGACTTTGGGGGATGGACCAGCGAGCGCAACAGCATACCTGGACAGCCAGTCTATCCCGCTGTCGAAGATGAGTACGATCAATAAGGCGCAGACCCCTGAAGGTTTCCCTACAAAGGTGTGCCGGTGATCGCTGGCATAGGCATCCAATAGAATTTACTGCTCTCTTCGTGTAACTCGTTGCTGAGAAAGACGATGAGGTATTGGCCATCTAGCGAGAGACGAATCTTCTTAATGGACTCTCCCGGCAACAAGCCTAACTCAAAATCCTCCAAAATAAGATGGGTCACTACGTCGAAGAAGTAGAGCTTATCGTTATCTGTGGCGATCAGAATCGTTCCGGCTTTGTTAAAGGTCGCGCTCACCGGAGAGCTACCCTAGGAACCATTCGCCGTCAGAGTTGAAATACTGATCTGGAGCCATATCAACAATGCTAAAGTCCTGAGTGCTGCGATTACCGTTCGGGCAGCTATAGGCGATTCTAGTGCCATCCGGCGAGGTAGTGAAGTCCGTGCAAGCACTACCCACGCCGATGTCGGTGCCTGGCACAAAGGTAAGGGTGTTGGTTCCAGGATCAAAATCGAAGGTCGCCAGATTTGATGTCGTGGCGAGAAACACATGATCAAGCACAGGGTCGTACTCGACTCTCACCGGATCTTCCAAGGGAATACTCTCGGTCAGGAAACCAGCTGAACCGTTAAACAAGCCTAGCCATAGTCCAGAGGATGAAAAAGGCACTCCATTACCTGGATCTTGCTGGATAGGATCATACATGAGAGCAAAGACATTACCATCTTCACCCAGCGCCAGATCTCTCAGCGCCCATCTGTAGTCATATCCAGCTATATTCTGCGTAAAAAAATTGTATGTGATCGCGCCGGTATTCAGATCTAGCTTATAAAGTCTCTTCGTCTCCGGGTGCACCGTCATATAGATCGCACCATTTTCCTCATCCACCGTGAATTGATCCGGCTTCTGACTGAACGAATAGGTCTTCCCTGTCTGCCCGGATATCAGATTTCTCTCTACCACTCGATTACGTATCGAGTCTCCAATCAGCACCCAGCCGTGACAGAGCGGCACGAAGTCTTGGCTAGGTTCAATAAGCAGACCACCGCCCAACGCCGAGATCGCCCCGTCGGCAGGCCCCGCCTGAACAGCACCGATGCTTAGCGTTTCAAACAACAGAGGACATCCAGACGAAGTCGTCATCGCCGTGTTATGAATGCTTGAGATCTTCGAGCAAGCGGTAGGATGCTCTATGTTAGCTGCAGCGCTCGGATAATACGTGCGTTTGCCCGGGGAAAATCATCCACACACAAGGCAGATTGAGCTCGCCATTCTATCTGCTGCCCCTCTCTACCTCTGGGTACGCCAGAAAAGCTTTGCACATTCCAGACATCCAACAGTACAGACTTATCTTCATAGTCATGGCTTATCTGGATGAACGGGGTGCAGCTGTGAACACAAATCCCCAGCTCCTCTTCAAACTCTCTGCTGAGAGCCTGCTCTACCGATTCTCCCGGCTCCACCTTACCCCCAGGAAATTCCCAGAGACCTCCCTGATGAGCTTCGTCCGCTCGCAGCGAAATAAGCACCTGACCTTGGTCATTGCGAAGGACTCCGACAGCAACATGAACAGGATCCATTTGATTCAAGGCTAGGCTCTCATTGATTGTCTAAGATCTTACTGCGCAGAATTTCTAAGATTCGGTTACAGCCTGGAGGAACATCGACTAGCTACGGTAGTCGGCATTGATTCGCACATATTCACTGGACAGATCGGACGTCCACACTTTTTCCTTAGCCTGCCCACGGGCGAGATTAATACTGACCCAGATTTCATCCTTGTCCATCTCGGCCTGCCCAGCACTTTCCCTGTAGTCTTCATCTACAGCCCCGCTGGAGACTAACAAGGTATCTCCCAGCGCCACAGTTACTTTCTCCAGATCCAGGTCTATAACTCCTGCCCTGCCAATTGCAGCCAAGATGCGGCCCCAGTTTGGGTCGGAGGCGAAGAATGCAGTCTTGACCAGTGGCGATTCTGCTACAGTATAGGCCACTGCCAGACATTCCTGTTCGGATGCGCCCCCGGCAACCTCGATGGTTATAAACTTAGTTGCACCCTCGGCATCACGAATTAGGTCGGTGGCCAGCTGCTCAAAAGTCCTATTCAGCTCACTCTGAAATTCTTTGGCGGCCTCGCTCTGCAAGTCTTTGATCTCTAGAGAACCCTTACCTGTCGCAACCAACATGCAACAGTCATTAGTCGACGTATCACCATCCACTGTTATTCTATTGAAAGAGCTCTTTACTGCTCTGCTTAGAATCTCATCGAGAAGATTCTTAGCTATGCGAGCATCGGTGAATACGTAGGCGAGCATAGTAGCCATGTTAGGACGGATCATACCCGAGCCCTTAGCAAAGCCGCTTAGCCTTACCTTGGCGCCCTCGATCTCGAGGCTGGCAGAAGATAATTTTGGCCGGGTGTCGGTAGTCATGATTCCTCTAGCCGCCAACAGCCAGCCGTCCTCGGCTAAGGCTTCACTCAACGCTGGCAGGGAGTTTAGGATTTTTTCATAGGGCAGTTGTTCGCCTATAACACCTGTAGAAAAGGGCAAAACCTGCTGCGCTGATGTATCTGTTAGCTCAGCCAGAGCTTCACAGCACGCCATGGCGGCAGCCTCACCCTTGGAACCTGTGCCCGCATTTGCGTTACCGGTGTTAATTAGAAAATAGCGACTTGCAACTGCCTCAACATGTTTTTTCGCAATTCGAACTGGCGCTGCGCAGAATGCATTCTGAGTAAAGACACCAGCCGTGGTAGAACCCTCAGCAATGTCAACCAAGACCAAGTCGAGTCGCTTGGCATAGCGAATGTGGCTCTCGACTGCCCCTAGCCGAATTCCTTCGACTGCGGCTATTCTGTCTTCTCTATCTGGGCCGACTGCCATCTTCTTATCCCTTCTATCCTGCGCCTATCCTGTCACTGCGTTGCTAACACCCATAGGGCGGGGCGCTAACCAATCTTGCCGTGACAGACTTTATACTTCTTGCCAGAGCCACAGGGGCAGGGCTCGTTACGCCCTACCTTCGCCACTTCTCGAACAAAGGGAGCGACCTTCTCGCCTTCCGCCTGGCCTTGTCCGGCTGGTGGAGCTTCTGCCGACGCTTGATCCGGCAGCGCAGACACAGCCTGATGCTGAAAGTTTACGCGCTCCCTGGCGCGTTCCTGCTCTCGCTGCCGTTCGATAGCATCGACCTCGTCTTCCTGACGAATCTTAACGTGGCTCAACACCTTCACTACTTCCTGCTGTAAATTCGTCATTAAATCCTGAAACAGTGCAAAGGCTTCCCGCTTGTATTCCTGTCTGGGGTTCTTGCCGCCATAGCTGCGCAAGAAAATACCCTGGCGTAAATGATCCATGGTTGCCAGATGATCCTTCCACAGACCATCAAGGATTTGCAGAGTAATTTGCTTCTCGAAGGTACGCATCTTATCGCCAACCGCCCTACACTTGTCCGCATAATCCGCTGTTAGTATCTCATCGATCTTCAGCTTCAATTGCTCTTCGTAGAGCTGATCATCCTCATCAAGCCATTGCTGGATATTCTGATGAGTGGCGAATTCGGTATCGATCGCCTGTTGCAGCCCTTCTACATCCCACTGCTCGGGAACACTCTGCGGTGGTATGTAATCATCGACAATCTGGCCAACCACTTCAGTGCGCATCTCTTTTATAAGCTCGGAGATGTCATCGCTGGCCATGAGCTCATTGCGTTGTCGATAGATAATCGTGCGCTGATCGTTGGCCACATTGTCATATTCCAGTAACTGTTTGCGAATATCGAAGTTCCTGCCTTCGACTTTTCGTTGCGCCTTCTCGATCTGTTTTGTCACCATGCCATGCTCTATGGCTTCGCCTCTTTCCATACCCAGGCGGCGCATAAAATTCTTCACGCCATCGGTAGCAAAAATGCGCAACAAATTGTCTTCCATAGACAGATAGAACCTGGAATAGCCAGGGTCACCCTGTCTTCCGGAACGGCCGCGTAACTGATTGTCGATACGCCTGGATTCGTGACGCTCGGTACCGACGATATGCAATCCACCTGCAGCAATCACTTGATCATGACGCAGCTGCCAGTCGGCCTTTATCTTCGCAATCTGCTCCTGTGTAGGATTCTCCAATTCGGCGACTTCTGACTCCCATTTGCCACCGAGCACGATATCCGTGCCACGACCGGCCATGTTCGTGGCGATCGTCACCACGCCAGGCCTGCCTGCCTCGGCGATTATCTGCGCCTCGCGCTCGTGGAATTTCGCATTAAGCACTTCGTGCTTAATGTTTTCCTTATTCAAGAAATTCGACAACGTTTCTGACGTATCGATTGAGGCAGTACCTACCAAAACGGGGGCGCCCTTGGCGCTCATCTCGGTGATGTCACGCACGATCGCCTCAAGCTTCTCATCCATGGAGAGATAGATGAGATCGTTAGCATCTACACGGATCATTGGCATATTAGTAGGAATCACCACCACATCAAGCCCATAGATCTGAGAAAACTCAAAAGCCTCGGTGTCCGCCGTGCCGGTCATACCTGACAGGTTATTATATAGACGAAAGTAGTTTTGAAACGTAGTCGAAGCCAGTGTCTGGCTCTCGCTCTGAATCTCCAAGCCCTCTTTCGCTTCCAGCGCCTGGTGCAGGCCTTCAGACAGGCGTCGACCTTCCATCGTTCTACCCGTGTGCTCGTCGATCAACACGATGTGCTTGTTCTGTACTATGTATTCTATATCTTTCTTAAATAGATGATGCGCCTTTAGGGCTGCATGGATATGATGGAGCAGAGACAGATTCGTAGCAGAATAAAGAGAGTCGCCTTCTTCGAGAAGTTTCTTTGAGATTAGGATTTGTTCAACAAATTCGTGACCAGATTCGGTAAGTTCTACCGAGCGACTCTTCTCATCTACCGTGAAGTGGCCAGACTCCTCCGGCACAAAGCTCTTATCCATCATCTCCATCTTGGACTTCTCAGCTTTAATACCCTTCTCTAGCTTAGGTACAAGCTGATTTATCGCTGTATAGAGTTTCGAACTGTCTTCCGCCGCACCGGAGATAATTAGCGGAGTTCTCGCCTCATCGATTAGAATCGAATCCACCTCATCGACTATTGCGAAATTAAGTTCTCTTTGCATCTTATCATCGAGACGAAACGCCATATTGTCACGAAGATAGTCGAAACCGAATTCATTGTTCGTGCCATAGGTTATGGAACAGTTATAGGCAGCTTTTTTAAGCTCGGGTGATTGACCCGAACCAATAATGCCGACACTAAGGCCAAGAAATTCATAGAGGGGGCGCATCCAGTTCGCATCGCGCTCTGCCAGATATTCATTCACCGTAACCAAGTGAACGCCCTTTCCGGTCAACCCGTTCAGGTAGGCAGGCAGGGTAGCCATTAGCGTCTTACCCTCACCCGTTCTCATCTCTGAGATACTGCCCTCATGCAGCACAATCCCGCCAATCATCTGCACGTCAAAATGGCGCATTTGCAAAGTACGCTTGCCCGCTTCTCGAACGACCGCGAATGCCTCAGGCAACAGTGCTTCCATCGACTCGCCAGAATCGAAACGCTGCTTGAATTCTTCTGTTTTAGCTTTTAACTCATCGTCGGAAAGCGCCTCTAAAGAAGGCTCGAGTCCATTGATACGATCAACGACCTTCTGCAACTTCTTTATCTTGCGCGAGTTACTACTGCCAAATATTTTGTTAAATATGCTCATAGTGTTCTGTCAATTAGTATAGATTTAGTACGCTAGCCCCCAACAACCCTAGCGCTCCAAGCACGCAGGCTCTGCAGGCCAATTAGATTGGCTTTCGAAAAGGCGGTGATTATCTAGCTGTGCGGTGTATATAGGCGGCAGGGTCGACGACTCTACCGTTCTTGTAGACCTCAAAATGAACATGAGGCCCTGTAGATCGGCCAGTTGAACCAACTAGCGCGATATTCTGTCCCTTCATTACGATATCGCCAACATCCACAAACAACTTCTCGGAGTGCGCGTAGCGTGTGGTGAAACCATTACCGTGATTCACTTCGACCATTAGGCCGTAGCCCGAGCGTGGGCCAGACCAGGTTACTACACCAGCCGCCACGGTATTGATATCGGCGCCTGATTTTCCAGTAGTGAAGTCTATTCCACCATGGAACGCAAGACGTCCAGTGATCGGATCTAGACGCTGCCCGAAACGAGATGCTATCCAGCCTTTATCAACGGGCCTACCGGCTATGAAGACATCAGACTGAATCTTGCGATCGGTCATCAAGCCTTCTAGAATTTCTAACTGCTGCTGACGATCTTCGAGTTGACGCTCCAGTTGGTATACCGCATCCATGAAGCCAGCGGCGGAATAAGACTCGCCAACACCGGTTGCCGGGCCACCTAGGGTAATCGGGTCGCTGAAGTCAAACTCACCGTTGTCGAGCTTGGCTATGGTCGTAATGCGCTCACCCACTGCATCCAAACGCACCAATCGCGCCTGTAACATGGCTAATCGAATAGTAAGGGCCTCGATCTGTTGCTCAGACTCTTGTTTTATCTCGGAAATTTGTTCAGTCTGAATTCGAATCTGGCGCTCCCAATTCTGCGCAGACTCTTCACTGAAGACGCCCTTGTTGCCAGAGACAGCGAGCTCATAGCCGAAATAGCCCAGAGCAACGGGTGCTCCGAGCAGGCACAGGGACAGGAGACCTTTCAGCCAGCCTTTAAGGACTATAGTTTTAGTGTGACCATGACGCTGGTCGACTAGAATTACTTTCATTGTTTAAGCGAAATTCTCAGCAAGCCTACTAATACAATGGGGCTAATCAAGAAACTTCAACGCCCAACTATTAATTATTCTGATTAATTTTATTAAAATCAGCCGGTTAGGATAGCACGCCAGACTTAGGCTGCCAACACTGGTTTCATGTAGGAAATTGGCACATTTGTCTCTTTATCGAAACTGACTATTTCCCAAGCATCTTCATTAACTTCGAGCATTCTTAATAATGCATTATTCAGGGCATGTCCAGATTTATATCCCTTGAACTCACCTATGAGACTATTGCCTAGAAGATATAAATCTCCAATAGAATCAAGGATCTTGTGCTTCACAAACTCGTCTTCATAACGCAAACCATCTTCGTTTAGCACCTTATAGTCACCCACTGCGATGGCGTTATCCATGCTCGCACCCAGAGCTAGATTTCTATTACGTAGCTCTTCAAACTCATGCATGAAACCGAAGGTTCTGGCTCGGCTGACTTCTTTAACGAAGGAGGTACTTGAAAAATCGATGGTCGCACTCTTCGTGTGCTTCTTATAGACAGGATGATCATAGTGCAGCGTATAACTGACTTTGAAGCCATCAAATGGCTCGAGGCTCACGGCTTTGTCGCCATGTTCCAGATGCAGTGGTTTCTTGATCTTGATGAAGCGCTTTAGTTCTGACTGCTCTTCAATGCCGGCTGATTGAATAAGGAAAACGAAGGGGCCTGCACTGCCATCCATGATAGGCACTTCTGGCGCACTTACATCGATAAAGGCATTGTCAATGCCCAGCCCTGAAAGAGCAGACATTAAGTGCTCGATAGTAGAGATTCTGACGTCATCCTTCACTAAGCAGGTGGAGAGCGTAGTGTCTCCAACGTTTGAGGCCCTGGCTGCGATCTGAACAGGTACGTCCAAGTCCACACGGGTAAAGATAATGCCACTGTTTACCGGGGCGGGCCTGAGAGTCAGATAAACTTTTTCGCCGGTATGCAAGCCAACGCCCGTGGCTCGAATTACGTTCTTCAGGGTTCTTTGTCTCAGCATAGGTCTTCGCTTCGCGTGGTATTAGTCAGAATAAACATGAAATTCGATCAAGCAATAGTTATGCGGTGTCATGCTACATTGCGATTCTAGGCACTTAAACCGTGTCTGAAAATACAAACCCGCCCTCTCTACTGACTGCTAATGCCAGACCCGAAATGGCGAAAATTTTGCTCACAATGACGACCTTTAACAAAGTTGTGGCATGGTAGCAAAATTCAGGGAATAACCCAATAAGGGAATACCCTGAAACTTAACTGCCACCACCCCTGCGAAGCTGTTCCAAAACCCTCTGCATTGAGGAATACCGTGTAGGAATCCTACCCCGATATCCCACAACAGCTAGTCCGCCTGCTTCCTTAAAAAAGCGGGTATATCGAGATAGTCCATATCGGTATCTGAGCCGACTACCGCGGCAGCCGCGCGCCCCGAACCCTGGCGGTTGCGCATTACCGCAGGTCTATCTAACTGCCGGTAGTCCGTAGTAATTTCTCTATCCGTGTTGTCCACAACTTTAGTGGGTCGCGCATGCAGATCGCCCAAACCAGTTGCTACAACAGTAACTCGCATCTCGTCCTTTAGACTAGGATCAATCACGGTGCCCACGACTACAGTGGCATCATCCGATGCAAACTCCTCAATGGTGTCACCTACTTCCGAGAATTCACCAAGAGACAAATTCTCGCCGGCCGTAATATTCACCAAAATACCGCGCGCACCCTGCAGGTTCACATCTTCCAAGAGAGGGCTTCGAATCGCCGCCTCAGCTGCCTCTCGGGCTCGGTCGGCACCAACTGCTGCTCCGGTGCCCATCATAGCCATGCCCATCTCAGACATCACTGTCTTCACATCGGCGAAATCGACGTTGATCATGCCGGGGTTCATAATTAGATCCGCTATGCCCTTTACGGCACCCAACAGCACATCGTTCGCCGCTTTGAACGCGTCGAGCAAAGAGGCTTCCTTGCCCAATACATCGAGCAGCTTCTCATTAGGAATGGTAATTAGTGAGTCCACCTGCTCAGTCAGCAGACGAATGCCCTCTTCGGCGACCTTTGAGCGCTTCTTTCCTTCGAAGGGAAAAGGTCGAGTAACTATTGCTACTGTCAGAATACCCATTTCCCTAGCGACTTCAGCGACTATAGGAGCGGCGCCTGTTCCTGTGCCTCCACCCATGCCAGCCGTAATAAACACCATGTCGGCGCCAGACAGAATCTCAGCGATCTCGTCCCTGTCTTCCAACGCTGCCTGTCTGCCGATCTCGGGGTTAGCACCCGCACCAAGACCCTTAGTGATATTGCTGCCCATCTGCAATATAGTCTTGGCCTTCAGATTATTTAACGCCTGAGCATCAGTGTTTGCACAAATGAACTCCACGCCTTCTACCTGATTATTGATCATATGGTGCACTGCGTTTCCACCGCCACCGCCAACACCGACAACTTTGATTTCAGCGCTCTGCGCAACGTTCTCGACTAATTCAAACATATAGCCCCCTCATTAATAATTCTTTTTCTGTATTGGTTATTGACTGTTAAGATTAAAAGTTTCCCTGGAACCAGTTTTTGACTCGGTCCACAATTTGAATCTGCGGCTCGCGCTTCGGTTCGATACCACCTCGTTCTTGATACTGCTTCAAGCCATACAGCAATAGCCCAACTCCAGTAGAATAAATCGGGTTTCTTACAATATCGGCTAAACCGTTAACATTGTGAGGCGCTCCTATACGAACAGGCGCATGAAATATTTCTTCTGCCAAATCTACGACACCTTCCATTTTGCTAGTGCCACCCGTGAGTACAATGCCCGCGGCGAGAAGGTTTTCAAATCCACTTCGCTGCAACTCTGCCTGCACCAGGGTAAACAATTCGTCGTAACGCGGCTCGACAACTTCAGCCAGCGCCTGTCTTGAAAGCTCCCGAGGGGCGCGATCTCCGACACTAGGGACTTTGAGGTTCTCATCGGCACTCGCTAACTGAGTGAGCGCACAGGCATATTTGATCTTTATCTCTTCAGCATTTTCTGTAGGCGTTCGCAGCGCCATGGCGATGTCATTCGTTACCTGATCACCTGCGATTGGAATTACGCCCGTATGACGAATGGCTCCTTCGGTAAAGATCGCGATATCCGTCGTACCCCCACCGATATCAACCAGACACACGCCGAGCTCTTTCTCATCTTCGGTAAGAACACTGTAGGCTGATGCCAACTGCTCCAATATAATCTCATCTGTCTCCAAACCACAGCGACGAATACACTTCTCAATATTCTGCACCGCGTTAATCGCACAGGTAACGAGATGCACTTTGGCCTCGAGACGAACACCCGACATACCCAGGGGTTCTTTAACGCCTTCCTGCGAATCGATAATGTATTCTTGCGGAAGAATATGAAGAACTTTTTGATCTGCAGGAATCGCTACGGCTTGCGCGGCATCGATCACTCTTTCGATATCAGCCCGCATAACTTCACCGTCTCGAATCGCTACGATTCCATGAGAATTCATGCTGCGGATATGGCTGCCCGCAATGCCAGCGTAGACAGAATGTATCTGGCAACCTGCCATGAGCTCGGCTTCCTCGATCGCGCGCTGAATAGATTCGACCGTCGATTCGATATTAACCACAGTCCCCTTCTTAAGACCGCGCGAGCGATGGCTGCCAATACCAACAATATCCAGACCACCGTCAGAGTTAATATCTCCGACTATTGCTACAACCTTTGAGGTGCCGATATCTAGCCCGACAATCATATTTTCGCTTGCTGATTCATTCATTGCTCGAATTCTCCAGGCAAGTGTCGTCGAAAAAATTGCAAATTGTTTGATGTAACTGAGTTTGGTGGAACTGACTCACAGAATTGCCACTCCAGTAAAATCTGACTCAATATCTTTAACCGCTATACCGTTTCCGTATCTCAAATCAATTGAGAGGAATTGAGAAGACTGCTCTGAGGGCTGACTCTTGTAAAAATCCACAAAGCGTTGCGTCTTTTCGAATACGCCTTCCCTGCCGGCAGCAACTTTCATATTTTCGTTGAGCACATACTCCCAACTACCACGCTTGCTCAGGCTTAAACCAGAAAGCCGCAGACCCGCTGGAAATAAGACTTGATTGAGTTTTTGGTACTGAAGCATGACTGTCTCTTGACTATCTTCCGGCCCCGTTAGCAGAGGCAGTGAGTTCAACTCACTGACTCGATCTGGCTGAAATATTTCGCCGTACTGATTTAAAAGCTGCTGATCACCCCAGCGGGCTATAGCTACCTGCTCGGTAAGGAGCAGAGATAAAGTGTCCGGCCAAATCCGCTTAACCGATGCCTGCAAGACCCAGGGATGAAGTTCCAACTGCTGTTTTGCCAGCCCAACATTGAAATCGAAAAAACCATTCCCCATAAAAGGAGCTAGAACAGTACCCACCTCGGCCTCGCTGATTTTCTGCCACTGATTTTCGATCCTAACCTTGCTAACCGGTCGGTTCAGGAAGCCAGAAACAGTTGCCTTGTTCTGAGCTAGCAACAAAGCGGCACTGACCACCAGGCCAGACAACACAATCAGCGCTCGCCTGCCAGAAGCCTTAGGTTTGAGCGGCTGGTTTCCCGACAGAGAATTGCGGCGCGTAGAATGAATGCCGCTTCCAGTCCTAATTGCTCTACTTACAGTTGCCATTGTTTAACTCGCAGCCTGATTTAGCTCTAACACAGTTAATAATAATTCGTCGAAACTCGTTCCTGATTTCTTCGCTGCTATTGGCACAAAACTGTGATCGGTCATGCCAGGAATCGTATTTATTTCCAAAAGATAAAAAGCACCGCCTTGATCTTGCATAACATCCACTCTGGCCAAACCCTTACAATCAAGGCTTGTATACGCAGCACTTACCAGTTCGTTAAGTTCCTGCCGCTGATCATCACTTAGCGGAGCAGGGCAAATTATCTCGGTGTCTTCATCGATGTATTTCGCATCAAAATCGAAGAACTCCCTCTTAGTACTCAGCTGCACTGCCGGAAGCAGATGATCATCTATCACACCTACTGAAAATTCTTTGCCGACAATACACTTCTCTGCCATTACCTCTGAATCAAATTTACTCGCCAGTTCAAACTGCTGCTGCAGGCCGGCTGCGTCTTTCACAATTGCTATGCCGAGGCTTGAACCACCATTTACTGGTTTTACCACGACGACCTCAAATCTATCGATTACCAGCTGCCAATCAGTGTCCCCACTTAGCATTTCAAAATCGGCAGTGTTCAAACCCAATCGCTGCCAAATCAACTTGCTTTTCACCTTGTCCATGGCAAGTGCCGACGCCAGCACACCACTTCCGGTGTAGGGAATCTTAAGTAACTCAAGAAGCCCCTGCATTGTTCCGTCTTCTCCACCCTGCCCATGCAGCATGTTGAAGACCAAGTCCGGCTTTACACTTTGCAGGTCTGCGACAACGCTATCGCCCACATCCAGAACACTGGCATTTATGCCCAATCGCAGCAGCCCCTGATAGACAGCCTCCCCGCTTAACAGGGATATTTCACGCTCTGCCGACGTCCCGCCTTTAAGCACCAGAACGTGTCCGCAATTTGCGATAATATTCTCTTTATTTATCGTTCTCATTTCTCAATTTCTTGACCGCTAAATGCAAAAATCTTCTTTAAAAATCAATTAATTAAGCCTTAAACCCGGTTTTTGCCAATTGTTTGGCCAAAGAACCCACACTTCCGGCTCCCTGCGTCAAAATTATGTCTCCGGGAAGAATTAGCTCACTCAATATTTCATGCACCTCAGACTCTTCTTTGACGTACACAGGATCGACTTTTCCGCGTAATCTGATACTGCGACAGAGGCTTCGAGAGTCCGCGCTGGCGATTTTCTTCTCCCCAGCCGAATACACCTCAAGCAAAAGCAGAACGTCAGCCTCACCCAGCACCTCCACAAAATCCTCATACAAGTCCTTAGTGCGGCTATAGCGATGAGGCTGGTAGACCATAACGAGTCGATTGTCAGGCCAGCCTTCACGCAGAGCACGCAGCGTCGCGGCGACCTCTGTTGGGTGGTGGCCATAGTCATCGATAAGCATGACCGTTCCCCCTGTAACCTCGAATTCTCCCTGCACATCGAAACGACGGCATACTCCTGAGAATTTCTTAATGCCATTTTGTATATCCTCTGAGCGAATCCCTTCATCAGTTGCTATTGCCACCGCCGCTGTCGCATTTAAGGCATTGTGGCGGCCGGGCATGTTGAGCGAGATCTTCACCGAGTCTTTCGCTTCCTTTCTGACGATCTCAAATTCGGTAATGTGTTGCTGCTGTGTCAGATTCGTTATTCTAAAATCTGCATCTTCGGCAAAACCGTAAGTGATTTTTGGCCTGGATATGCGTGGCAATATTTCGCGCACTACCGGGTCATCGATACAAAGTACGGCCAAGCCATAAAACGGGAGATTATGGAGAAAATCGACAAAGTATTTCTTCAGGTTCTCGAAGTCACCCCCATAAGTGCTCATATGATCCGCTTCTATGTTGGTGACCACTGCTACCATTGGCTGCAGATGCATAAAGGAAGCATCGCTCTCGTCAGCCTCAGCCACCAGGTATCTACTCTCCCCCAGCCGCGCGTTAGTGCCCGCACTATTCAGCAAGCCTCCGATCACAAAAGTTGGATCGAAACCAGCTTCCGCCAATACCGAGGCAACGATACTTGTTGTCGTCGTCTTGCCGTGGGTGCCGGCAATCGCAATGGAGTGGCGATAGCGCATCAACTCCGCCAACATCTCAGCCCTCGCGATCAACGGCTTCGAGTCTTTGATTGCCTTCTTTATTTCCGGATTTCGCTCATCGATGGCACTCGAATAAACCACAACGTCGGCATTCTCTACATTTTTCGCATCGTGGCCGAAAAAGATTTCCGCCCCCATCGATGCTAGCCGCTCAGTATTCGGCGACTCCTTGAGGTCAGACCCGCTGATTTTATAACCCTGATTGAGCAACACTTCGGCCACGCCACACATGCCAGCGCCACCTATGCCAACAAAATGCAGCTTATTAATACGTCGCATCTCGGGAATAATATGTCGATTAGCCGCACTATGCATGAGCCAGCTCCATACAACGTGACACGATTAACTCGTCGGCATCGCAGATCGAAATTGATCTCGCCGCATCGCTCATCTTCTGCAATTTACTTCGGTCTGTGTGCAGGTCGAGCAGTAATGACCTTAGCGTAGCTAGCGTAAGGTCTTTTTGTTCCAGTAGAAATGCGGCACCCGCACTTACCAACCAATTCGCATTGTGCTTCTGCTGCTGATCACTATGATGAGGATAGGGAATCAATATCGAGGGCAGACCAACCGCGGCAATCTCACTTACTGTACTCGCGCCGGAACGGCAGATAACCAGATCGGCCCAGCCATAGGCATCGGCCATATTGCTAATAAAGGGAACGACTTCTACTCCCTCAACCGAGCTCAAACCTCTATCTTTATAGAGCACCTGAGTCTCCTCCAGAGTTCGCTCACCTGACTGATGAAGCACATGGGGACGGTTCTGTTCTGGCCAGTCAGCTATCAATTCTGGCACCACTTCGTTGATCGCGAGCGCACCCTGACTTCCCCCGAGAACCAGAATCCGCAGCGACCTCGATGATTTTTCATATTGTCGCGGCTTCTCTGCGAGCTCAGCAATCTCGCTACGCAATGGGTTCCCCGTGTAGAGCACTTTATCGCTGTCAGGAAATGTATTTGGAAAAGCCTCAAACACTAAGTTGGCGATCTTCGAGAGTAACTTGTTGGTGAAACCAGGAACTGCATTCTGCTCATGAATTACCAGTTTTCTACCTGTAATCTTTGCTGCGAGGCCACCCGGTCCGGAAACGAAGCCACCCATACCCAAGACGCAATCAGGATTTACGCTAGACAACACACGTATAGATTGAATAAGCGCCTGTACTAGCATGAACGGCGCAAATAAGAGGCGAACAACCCCTTTACCTTTGAGACCTTTCGCAGAGACGGCATGAATCTTAATACCGGTTCCCTCAAGCAGTTGATTCTCCATACCCTGATGCGTTCCCATCCATTCGGTACGGACGTTGTGCTTGCGCAATTTCCGGGCAATCGATAACGCTGGGAATACATGCCCCCCAGTGCCGGCAGCCATGATCAGTACCGTCATGTCTTCCCTGGGCATAGTCATCTATACCCCACCCTTATCGTCGATGTTGTTATCGGTTTCATATTGAATGCGAACCAACAGCCCAATCATGAAGAAACTCATAATAAGACTCGCACCACCATAACTAAGAAACGGAAGCGTTAAGCCCTTTACCGGAAGCAGACTTATGCTGGCCCCTACGTTGATCATCGTCTGACCAGCGAAAAGCAGGCCAAGGCCATAGGCGAAGAATGCGGCAAAAAGGCGATTCTCTTGTTGCGCTTTCTGCCCAATAGCAAATGCTTTATAGATGAGAACCGAAAGGAGAAGAATTACCGTAGCTACACCTATCAGACCCAGCTCTTCGCCGATGATGGCCAGCACGAAGTCGTTGTGCGCCTCAGGCAAAAAATATAGTTTCTGTATGCTGTTTCCCAAACCGACACCGAGCCATTCTCCACGACCGAATGCAACCTGTGCCATGGCCTGCTGGTACCCGCCATTGGTGACATTCTCAACAGCCCAGGGATCAAGAAAGGAGGTGATTCGATCAATAACATACGGCTTCATGACAGCCAACAGTGCGATCCCACCTAAGCATAATGTCAGCATCAAGAAGATGCGGTAAACCTTGGCCCCCGCGAGAAATATCATACACAAGGCAGTAAGCGTAAGGATCACCATCGTTCCATGGTCCGGCTGAAAGTGGAACAAGGCTACTGCCGCCCCAACTACTAACAGGGGTTTATAGAAGCCGGACCATTTCTCCCTGACTTCATCCAACTGTCTTTCCATGTATGCTGCTAGATAGACAACTATAAATACTTTTGCCAATTCCGAAGGCTGCAGATCGAAGACAATCAGATCTATTCTTCTGGTGCTGCCCTTGACCGACTCTCCAACTCCCGGAACCAGCACCAACAACAGAAGCACGAAAGAGCCCATCAACAAATACCTGCTCTGACCTCGCCAAGTTGCGACGGGAATTTGTAAGGTGACTGCAAGCACGAATACACCGACGATAGAAAATATTACCTGGCGCTTAAGAAAGAAAAACGGATCAGAGTATTGACTACTGGCGATCTCGACCGATGCGGAAGTCATCATTAGCAGCCCAATAAACAACAACAAAAACGTACACAGCAAGATACTGTTCAACGGTCGCGGCTGAATCGAATCGACTAGATTATTCTTGGGCATCACTGCTCTGGCCATGCTCATTGTAAAGTCTCCACAGATTCTATAAACGAGAACCCTCGGTGCTGAAAATTTTCAAACATGTCGAAGCTGGCACAGGCCGGCGAAAGCAGCACCGCATCGCCATTACTAGCCTGCTGTAGGGCGATCTCAACGGCATTATCCATATCGCTTGCGAAGTAAGTCTGAATATCGGCATCAAAATATCCCGCCATTTCCACCGCATCCTGACCTAGTAACACAATTGCCTTCCCCCACTTGTTCATCGCCGGCACTAACGCAGAGAAGTCGGCTCCCTTCCCCTGACCGCCGGCGATCAAGACTATATGCCCCGAAATATGCTCGCCCAAACCTTCAACGGCAGCCACTGTTGCGCCTACGTTTGTTCCTTTTGAATCATTATAGAAATCGACACCATCAACGTTAGCCACCCACTGACACCTGTGTGGCAGACCAGCGAACGCTCTAATTGCTTTTCTAATTGATTCCATATCGATATCTACTGCCATAGCCAGTGCAACCGCAGCCAGCACATTCGAAATATTGTGTTGTCCAAAAACCTTCAACTCACTTACAGAGACAATCTTTTCAAACTGGTAAGCAACATATTTATCGCCACCTTCCTCCAACACGCCGAGACCGTTTACCCCAGGACGCCCAAACCCAAACTCCCAGACTGTCGCGTCTGCTGCTTCCGGCGGATAACTGTCTTTGTCATCGCGATTGACCACTATCTGCTTGCTACCAGCGAAAATTTTCTGCTTGGCTTGATGGTAGTCTTCTATCCCCTCATACCTATCCATATGATCCGCACTAAGATTTAGAATAGTAGCCACTTCGGCACCTAACTCTTCTGTCGTCTCCAGCTGAAAACTAGACAATTCCAACACGTACAAATCCTTACTAGTCTCACTTAGCAGGTCTAGAGCCGGCTTGAAGTTCTTGCCGTCCAGATTCCCGCCAAGTCCAAATTTCCTTCCGGAGCTTCTAAGTATCTCGGCCAGCATTGCTACTACCGTGCTCTTACCATTTGAACCTGTAACCGCAATGATCGGCGCGCTTACTTGCTTCGCAAAAATATCGATGTCACCGGTAACCGAAATACCGGCATCAATTGCCGCACTTATAGCCGCACCACGTATACTCACACCAGGGCTAACGACTAGTTGCTTTGCAGACAACAAGGTCTCCAATCTAAACTCGCCCAACTCATATTCGACATCCGGAAATAACTCATTTAGAGCTAGCAATCCAGGCGGCTGTTCTCGGCTATCAACCACCTTGATTTTTTCACCTATAGAAGTGAAATACCTCACGCAGGAAAGGCCGGTATCACCGAGCCCAACAATAATGGTAAGGCGGTCGTCGTTGTCAGTCGCCATCCAGTCTTATTCCAAGTATCTATTTAGCGTAGCTTCAAGGTAGCCAAGCCAAACAGCACCAACATGACAGTAATAATCCAAAATCGAACAATAACTCTCGGTTCTGGCCAACCCTTCAACTCAAAGTGATGATGTAGCGGTGCCATCCGAAATATGCGCTTTCCGGTCAACTTAAAGGAAGTTACCTGAATAATTACCGACGCTGTCTCGGCTACAAAGATGCCACCCATGATAAAAAGAATAATTTCATGCCTGGAGACAATTGCCATAACAGCTAGAGCAGCACCGAGCGCAAGCGCTCCTACGTCGCCCATGAAAATCTGTGCGGGGTAGGTGTTGAACCAAAGAAACCCCAGGCCGGAACCCAACAGAGCTCCTGCAAAGATAACTACTTCCCCAGACCCAACGACGTAAGGGATATTCAGGTAGGCTGAGAATTCCACGTGACCTGCCAAATAGGCGATAACTCCTAGAGCCCCGCCAACCATCACAGTGGGCAGTATCGCGAGGCCATCGAGACCATCGGTTAGGTTTACTGCATTACTGAAGCCTACGATGATGAAACAACTTAGGGCGATATAGATGATGCCAATATTAATAGATACATCTTTGAAGAACGGCACTATATAACTGGTCTCAACAGGACTAAACGCCGTGTAATACAGAGCAATCGCAGCAACCAGGCCAATAGAGGTCTGCCAGAAAAGTTTCCAGCGCGCCGGCAAACCGGCTGTATTCTGCCGGAAGACTTTTCGATAATCGTCTACCCAACCAATCGCACCAAATAGCACGGTGACAAGAAGAACCACCCAAACATAGTGATTCGCAAGGTCGGCCCACAACAATGTGCTTAGAGCGATACTCACTAGTATTAGCGCCCCACCCATTGTCGGAGTGCCAGCCTTGCTCAGATGCGACTGTGGACCATCATCGCGTACCACCTGTCCGATCTGATGGTAGTTCAATCGTCGAATCATGGTCGGACCGATAAGCAACGAAATTCCCAGCGCCGTTAAAATACTAAAGATGCCGCGCACCGTAATGTATTGAAGAACAGAAAAAATATTGTCGAACTGGATTAAGTAGTCTGATAACCAAACTAACATTCTGATTCTCCGTCAATCTTCAGAGCGGTGACAACCTCATTCATTCTGGCCCCGCGCGAACCTTTAATTAGCATCGTCAGACCTGGGCTCGAAATGGCAATTAACGCCGCGATAAGTGCTTTTTTGTCTTCGAAATGTCTACCTTTTGCTGCGCAAGCATCGACTGCCAATTTAGACTTTTCGCCTACAGCCCAAACTTCGTCGATAGTAGATTTTGACGCATACTGCCCCACACTACTGTGCGCAGAATCTGTATCATCGCCCAGCTCTTTCATGTCACCCATCACTAGAATCTTCTGCCCTTTAAGACCCGACAATACATCGATAGCCGCAAAGAAAGATCCGGGGCTTGCGTTGTAACTATCATCGATCAGATAGCTTCCGTTCAATCCAGACAATCGCGACAATCTTCCTGCTACCGGATGCAAACTCACCAGCCCCCGTACCACGTTCTGCAGAGTAGCACCGGCTTCCATCGCCGCGGCCGTGGCAGCTACGGCATTAAATACATTATGTTTACCCATAAAATGAGTAGTGAGAGCCTGTTCTCCACGCGGTGTATGCAGCGTAAACTGACTAGCCCCGTCTTCACCTTCTACAAGTGACGATGCAAAGTACTGCGAATCTCCCGTTGCATTGCTCAGACTGAATCGTACAATCTGTTTATCCGCCGCTCGCTGCACCCAGTCTTCTACGTAGCTATCGTCGGCATTGAGCAACAGGATGCCCGAGTTCTTTAGTCCATCGATAATCTCACCCTTAGCGGCAACGATGCCCTGTAGCGAACCAAAGCCTTCGATATGCGCAGGGCTTGCATTAGTTATTAGCGCAATGTCTGGCTCTGTAGCCGTCACACTAAATGCAATTTCACCGGCTTTGTTCGCCCCCATCTCGATGACCACATAGCGATGCTTGTCCTCTATCTGCAATAGGGTAAGCGGCACACCGATGGTATTGTTCAGGTTAGCTTCCGTGGCAAGAGTTTCAGCTGCGTCACTCAGAATCGCTCCCAGCATTTCCTTTACCGTGGTTTTGCCCTGACTTCCTGTTAGCGCAACAACTTTTGCATCACTGCGCCGACGATTCAGGTTTGCTATCTTGCCTAGAGCCACATGGGTATCTGCTACTCTTAGCACAGGCAATGAGGACTGAACCTCCCTTGAAACTATTGCAGCAATAGCACCCGAACTTGCCGCCGCTTCAGTAAAACTGTTTCCGTCGAAATTGTCCCCTACCAGGGCGAGATATAGGTCGCCCTTCTCAATGGATCGAGTATCGGTGGAAATATTTGAAAACATCACGTCTTCACCCAGTAATTCACCTTTCAATTCTTGCGCCAACTTGGATAAAGCCATATCACCAATCAATTTGCAGGCCCCACTACTTGTTTTCTCTTGCTTGTAGTGCCAGACGAACTTGATTCGCATCACTAAAAATCAATCGACTTCCACCTACATCTTGGTAAGTTTCATGTCCTTTCCCCGCCACGAGAACCACATCTCCTGGTTCCGCATTGCCTATAGCATAGGCTATCGCTTTTTCTCTATCTCTAAGCACTACGGTCTGTTCGGGTGATTTCATACCGCTTTGGATATGCTCGACAATTTTATCGCCCTCTTCATTTCGAGGATTGTCGTCTGCAATAATGACTTTATCTGCGAACGCCTCGGCTATTTCCCCCATTATGGGTCGCTTGCCTTTGTCTCTATTTCCGCCGCAACCAAATACACACCAGATGTTACCGCTGAAGTGATCTCTCAAACCTTTTAATGCACTACGCAAACCGTCGGGTGTATGAGCGTAGTCTACAAGCGCCGTTATTTCAGCCGTGTCGCCAACTATTTGCATGCGACCATCGACGGGGCTTAGCCCGGAAACCAGTTCACAAAGCTGCTCAATATCGAGTTCTTTTTTCTTCGGTAAATAGCTGACAAGCACACTGATCACCGCAAGCAGATTGCTCACATTAAAATAGCCGAATAATTTCCCTTTTATGACTCCCGCACCAATTGGCGTGACTACCCGCGCCTCGAATCCCTGCCGAGTAAGAGTCAGAGATTCCGCATAAACCGTCGCCGCTGAGTTTTTAATACTGTAGGTGCACATCTCTACACTGGGCGCTATAGCATTTATTACCGACAATGCATAAGGATCGTCTAAATTAATGATCGCTCTGCTGAGGCTTTCACTAGTAAATAATTTCTTCTTATTATTACCGTAGGCTTCCATGCTCTCGTGATAATCAAGGTGATCACGGGTAAGGTTGGTAAAGATAGCTGTATCAAACTTTACCGCCTTTACTCTCTTTTGATGCAAGCCAACGGAGGAAACTTCCATAACTACCGGATCGATACCGCCTTGAACCATTTCTGCAAGAGCCATCTGCGTAAAGACAGGGTCGGGTGTCGTTAGCTGGGTTTCCTGAAGTTTTCCATAGACTCCATAACCAAGAGTACCAATCGTCCCGCAGCTGAACCCCGAGTTTGCAAGAGCCTGAGCGATGAACTGACTACAGCTAGTCTTGCCGTTGGTACCAGTTATACCAATTACGCTTAATCGAAGACTGGGATGCCCATAGAACCTTGCAGCAATTTCGCTTAATTTGGCTGACAGATTATCGACCGCAATTACCGCTATTCCGTCAATGATCTGCGTGCCCTGCCACTGACCACCGGTCTCCGCCAACACAGCGGTAACGCCAGTTTTTATCGCCTCACCTATGAACTCTCTCGCATCATGGTTGCGGCCAAAACACGCTAGAAAGAGATCTCCCTTGCGCAGCATTCGACTATCCAACTGAATGCCAGTGACAACGACATTGACAGCCTGATGAGCTGGGTCAGGCACAGTTGCCAGACCGCTAAGCAGCTCAAGCAGGACACCATTGAAATTAAGTTGTTCAGCCGTATTCATCTTAGAGTGAACTCAACTCCTTAGATTGCTCTTCAGGTAGATTATCCGGAGCGATATTCAAAATTCGCATCGCGCCCGAGGCAACTCTGGAAAAAACTGGAGCCGCCACCTGCCCACCATAATGCTCATCACCTTTTGGCTCATAGACGATAACCACGATGACAAGCTTCGGATCGCTTGCGGGTGCCACTCCTACAAAAAGTGAGTTATGCACGTTCTCTTCGTAACCAAATTCGCCCACCACATGGACTGTGCCTGTCTTTCCGGCTACTTTATAAAAAGGCACTCTGGCGTCTCTGGCAGATCCGCCGCGAGCTGGATCGACCACAGTTTCAAGCATGGCCAAGACCTGATTACTGATTGCCTTATCGATAACCTGTTCTCTTGGAAGAGCCTGCAAACCGGCTTCATCGAGTTTCAATAAGGAGACGGGTTTGCGTATGCCGTCATCGGCGATAACCGAGTAGGCCTGTGCCAATTGCAGAGCAGTGGTTGAGAGCCCATACCCGAATGAAAAAGTTGCCGTCTCGATACGACTCCAACGACGATGATTTGGCAACACGCCACCCTGCTCGCCTGGAAAACCTGTTCCTGAAACCTGTCCCATACCTACACGTTCGAGAACATTTCGAATGGCTTCGGCACCGATGTCGAAGGCGATCTTCGATGCGCCAATATTGCTAGACTTGGTAATAACTCTGGTGAGATCTAAGGTGCCATAATTCAGTATGTCTTGAACCTCTTTGCCCTCAACCATCATCCAACCAGGACCTGTCTCTATTACGGTGTCAGGCACATAGGAACCCGACTCTAGAGCTGCGGTGACAGTGAAGGCCTTAATCGGAGAACCGGGTTCAAACACATCAGTAATCGCGCGATTTCTCAATACGCTAAAATCTGTTAGGTTCCCTCGGTTATGCGGATTGTAGGAAGGCTGATTAGCCATCGCCAATACCTCGCCTGTGTCTACGTCTAGCACCACGATAGATGCAGACTTAGCCCGGCGGGTAATAAACTCTTCTTTCAGTTCTTTATAGGCCAGGCTCTGCAGCCGAAAGTCGATACTCAGCTCAAGGTTTTTCCCCGGCTGCGCCGTTTGTATAGTATTCAACTCTTCGATTATGTGACCGCGCCTGTCCTTAATAACCTGTCGCCTACCAGGCACGCCCTGTAGCCATTCATCGTAAGTTAACTCCAAGCCTTCCTGTCCTACATCATCAACGTTGCTGAAACCAACGAGGTGAGCTGCGACTTCGCCCTGAGGATAGAATCTTTGATATTCCTGCTGATCGTAAACACCGTCTATGTCCAGAGCCAACACTCTTTCTGCTTCTGCTGGTGCCAGGCGTCTCTTCACGTAGAGGAATTCGCGTCTTGCGTTTCGCACGATAGCTTCCTGCAGCGAAGTAACATCTAACTGCAACTCCATTGCAAGACGCTGAATCTGGGAAGGCTTATTTCCAATCTCTTGAGGGTTTACCCAGATCGACTTGACCGGAGAACTCACGGCGAGGGGTTCGCCATTACGGTCAGTAATAACGCCTCGATTAGCTACCAAGGGCACTGTTCTTATAGTTCTTGCATCGCCCTGACTCTGGAGAAAGTCGCGTTCAATAATATGCAGCGCGCTTACTTTCCAACCAATAGCGACAACACATAGAAACATCACAAATAGCACTAGGTACAATCGCCATTGCTGAGTAAAAGAAGCTATTTTAGCGTTGCTCATGATCCACCATCACAATGTTGGCAATATCCGGCACTTCCATTTGCAATTGCTCAAAGGCCTTCTGCTCTATTCGGCCCTCGACCCCGAAGGTACTCTGTTCTATCAGGAGCTGGCCCCACTGAACTTCCAAATTATTTGCCTGATCTCTTAGCACTTGCAGCTCATTAAAGGCGAAGCGATTCTCATGCGTAGTAGAGACCACTGAAAGCCCCGCACCAAGCACTAGCGCCAAGACTGCAAACAGCACAATGCTGGAACGATTTCGAATGCCCGCCCATTGCAAAATAGAAAGCTCTTTCGCTTTCGGCTTGCTTGCTGCTCTGGTTTCCTTTGCACTCATATTTATTGCCGCTAGAATCGTTAATCTAATGAGCGGTTTTCTCAGCCACTCGCATCACTGCACTTCTGGCTCTCGGGTTTTGCTCTACTTCACCTGCACTCGATTTGATTCTTTTTCCTATGGGCCTCAGCTTGGGATCTAGCATGTCCTGGGAGATCGGCAGGCCTCTCGGAAAATTATCTCCCTTCGCCTGTGTCGCGATAAATTTCTTTACCATTCGATCTTCTAAGGAGTGAAAACTAATAACAACGATCCTTCCTCCTAACTTCAGCACCTTCAGCGCTTGCTCCAGCCCTCTTTCCAATTCCCCTAACTCATCGTTAATGAATATGCGGATTCCTTGAAACGCTCTGGTTGCCGGATGCTTATCCCGCTCCCATGCCGGATTCGCTTCTTTTATAATTTCTGCCAGTTCGCCAGTGGTAGTGATGCGTTTCTCTGCCCGCTCTAGAATGACCCGCCTGGCCATGCGTCTCGAATGTCGCTCTTCGCCATACTGATAGAGCACATCCGCTATCTCGTGTTCTTGAGCACTGTTAATCCACTGCTCGGCGCTCTGCCCTATCGTTGGATCCATGCGCATATCTAGGGGCCCGTCCCGCAGAAAACTAAACCCCCTGCTCGCGTTATCGAGCTGCGGCGAAGAAACACCTAGATCGAATAAGATACCGTCGATCTCGCCGCCCACACCTAGCGCACTTACCTGCGACTCAATCTCCCCGAAGGGTGCATGCATGATTTCTATGCGCGCATCCTTCTCTTGCATTCGGTTTGCTACTTCTATCGCATCAGGGTCTTTATCGAAAACGATAAGCCGACCCTCTGGTCCTAACCGCTCTAGGATTGACCGGCTATGCCCGCCTCTCCCGAATGTTGTGTCAACATAAATTCCATCTTCGCGAATCGAAAGAGCATCGATAGCTTCCTGCATCAATACCGTTTCGTGCGCTGACTCGGCGGTCATGGCTTCAACCTAGAGCGCCAAGGAGCGTAATTTATCCGGCAGCTCTCCCTCGGTAGTCGATTCTGTTAACCACTGATCTCGCTGCTGATTCCAGTTATCCTGGCTCCAGATCTCTAATTTTTTGCCCTGCCCGATAAGGCACACATGCTTTTCTAGCTGTGCGTACTGACGTAACTCTTGGGGAAGTAGGATGCGACCACTGCCGTCTAGCTCTAGATCATTAGCATGACCGATGAGCAGGTGCTTGACGCGCTGAGACATTGGATCAAAACTGGAAAGGGCTTCAATTTGACGCTCAATAACCTCCCACTCGGAGAGAGAATAGAGCAAAAGACATCGATGGTTTGTGTCGATAGTAACTACCAGATGCCCTGAGCAATGACTTAATAGCTGCTCACGGTAGCGCGCAGGCATTGCCATGCGACCTTTCACATCGAGATTGATAGTATTTATGCCGCGAAACACGTGTTGTCCCCATTTTTAGTGGAAGTTGTATATCGGGATTGAATCCTTCAATTCCCACAATTCAACAACTTTTTCCACTTTTCGCCACAAAGCAACACTATAGAGCCACAATTGCGCCAGCGCAAGCCTTATTTGTCTGATATCTATGGGTAAAGTGCGGCAACTTGTCGCTAAAAGCGGGGAAATGCGGTCAAAGTGAAGACATCAGAAAATCGCATTCTCAGGGAATACAATTCAATAGCAGTCGTAGTTAAAGTAAATTATTAAGATTTATCGACAATTTATGCCGAAGTGGGGAATTAAAAGCGAGCCAGCCTATAAGCCGGGTTCTGTCGAGGACAATTATTCATCTGCAATCTGCGTCGCCACAGATCTCTAGCGGCCTACCCGAATCCAATGCGAGCAGCATCTTTGGATTCCTATTTGGCCTTGCTCCGAGTGGGGTTTACCTTGCCACGAACTGTTACCAGCCGCGCGGTGCGCTCTTACCGCACCATTTCACCCTTACCTCAATGCTCGAAAGCGTTGCGGCGGTATACTTTCTGTTGCACTTGCCGTGGGTTTACACCCCCCAGGCGTTACCTGGCACCCTGCTCTGCGGAGCCCGGACTTTCCTCTGTCGATTTCCTCGTAAATCGATAGTCGAAAAACGAAGAGCTAAAGACAGCAATTGCCCGGCTGACTCGAGGCGAAGACTAAAGGAGAACGCCATCAGTTACAATCACTATTCGAGCAGGTCAGAGGCTGTTTAGCGCTCATCGCCAGCGAATTCTTTCAAGGCCGCTTCATACAGTCGGTTTTTTCGTGCGCCGCTTATCTGACTTGCAAGGCTTACCGCCTTCTTCATCGACACCTCTTGCTTTAAGAGTCGCACTATATCCATAGCCTGCTCATGCTTTCGCTTTTCCTCCAACTGAGCATCGCTGCCGGAAACGATGACAACAAATTCGCCCTTCTGCTGATTCGCGTCTGCGCCTAACCATTCGACGCAGGCACTTGCGGCACCGAGAAAATGTGACTCAAAGCGTTTGGTTAGCTCCCGCGCGATGAAGATCAGGCGCTCCGAACCGAAGACCACACTCATATCCGTAACGCTGTCCACAATCCTGTGGGTAGACTCATAGAACACCATGGTGCGCTGCTCGCTCGCTAGCAGTGATAGTTTTTTCTGCCGGGCTTGCGCCTTGTTTGGCAAAAACCCCTCAAAGGTAAATCGATCTGTAGCAAGCCCGGAAACACTTAGCGCCGTTATCAGAGCACTTGCGCCGGGGATGGGAATGACAGAGAGGTTTCTCTCCCTGGCCAGCCTAACCAATTTATAACCGGGATCTGAAATAAGCGGCGTGCCCGCGTCCGAGATCAAGGCTACTGAACGCCCGGCTTCGAGCTTGTCGAGAATGCGCTGAATAGCGATGTCCGCAGAAAAATCATGGTGTGAAACTACGGGAGTTTGAACCTGTATACTCTGCAGTAGTCTTTGACTATGACGAGTATCTTCCGCCGCTATAAGATCGACATCATTCAGTATCTCTGCCGCACGCTTGGAAATATCATCCAAATTTCCTATTGGCGTGGCTACTATATAGAGCGTTCCAGGATCACTCATCAGGCAAGGTTCTCAATCTATTAATCTCATCGGCGAGCCCAAAAGGGTTAACTACATCAGCTAATAAATTGCTGTACCTAGTTAACTGTATTAGTCTCTAAAAACAAGCGCACAACTTAACAGACATAATCCCTGATACAAAGATGAAATTATCCACTATGCGCAAAGCACCCTTACTCCTTCCCCTGCTGTTTGCCCTCTTACAGGCATGCGGCTCAACTACGACCGTGCCAGAACAATCGGCACCAAGCTTCGATCCGCAAGATGCCTCCATCGGCGAACTTGTTCGCGCGGCGAACGCAACCGACGGACTGGAATCTGCCCAGCTGCGAATACTCGCACTGGAAGCGATGATCGCCAGTGGAGATAACGAAGGAGCTACGCGGCAATGGACTCTTCTCAATAATCTTGAAGACTATCCTGAAACTTTACAGCTGCGCGCCGCCTTGTTAGAAGCGCAGCTGGCCTTGCGCAACGGCCAGACCGCGAAGGCGGTAAGCCTGCTGACAGAGACTGCTGACACTAGCTTTGAGGATCGGCCGGAGTTACTAAGCGAGTACCTACTGGTTTTGGGTCAAGCTTATCAAGACGACGGCCAGTATGAACTAGCTCTCACTTCCTACCTGAGGCTGGGCGAGACCGGCACAGCAAATGCGGGAGTGTCGCTGAATGTCCACAATGAAATTTGGGACGCTATCACCAGATTCTCGCCTGCCCAGCTCGATAACTTTGCAAGTACGGCTAACAGTTACCAGTCACGGGGCTGGGTTGAACTCGCGCGCATAGTTAGCTCTGAGCAATACAGCATCCGCTCTCAGCTCGATGCAATTCGTCAGTGGCAAAGAATATGGAGCCAGCACCCAGCATCGCAGCAACTTCCCCAGCGTTTGACAAAGTTAGAGCTAAGCTGGCAACAGCGGCCAAAGCACATAGCTCTTATACTTCCTCTGCAAGACAGCGCGGGCAAGGCGATACAGGAAGGCTTTTTAAGCGCGTACTATGCCGCCTTAGACATCTCCCGCGACGTACCGAAGATTTCGGTTTTCGACAGCAGCAACCTGAGCAACGTTTATCCCATATACGATGCCGCTGTTGCCAGCGGTGCCGAACTCATCATCGGGCCGCTCTACAAGCAACTAGTCAACCAGCTCCAACAACTGGATGAGCTGCCGGTTCCAACCCTCGCTTTAAATTACTCAGATGACAGCATCAACCTTTCAAACAACCTAACCCAATTTGGACTGGCGCCAGAGGATGAGATTGAGCAAGCCGCCAACTTAGCCTGGCAGGCCGGTTACAAGAATGCCGCGATAATCACACCCCAATCCTCTGACTACCGGCGCCTGCAGCAGGCCTTCGCCAACAGCTGGGCCAGCAAAGGTGGAAACCTCGTTTCTCAGTCCACATTCGGTGGCGATACCGATTACGCTGATGTGATTAAACGATTGATGGCTATCGATTCAAGTGAGGCACGTCGTGACAGTATTGTTGACCTGTTACCCAGGTCTCGCGTCGAATTTACACCCAGGCGACGACGAGACATCGACTTTATTTTCCTCATCGCGAACCCGCGGGAAGGAAGGCAAATTAAGCCCACTCTCGCTTTCTATTTTGCAGGAGACATCCCCGTCTATGCCCTACCCTCCATCTATGATGGCTTGGACAATCCCAGTGTCAATCAAGACCTAAACGGCATCGTGTTTACCGACGCACCATGGATATTGACCGGCTACGACCCGCTTAAAACCAACGCGGCATCAAGTCTACGGCCCGCACAAGGGCCGGTGCAACGGTTCCGCGCCATGGGCATAGACAGTTTCCGCTTGTATGCGCGCCTACAGCAGTTCAATGACGGAGACATCGCTACGCTGCCCGGCGCTACCGGCATTCTCAGCATGGATGAAAATGGCCGCATTCACCGCCGCCTCGAGGTGGCCAGATTCATAGAGGGGAAGGCCACCCTAGAAGACAGAGCTGGCACTGCTTCAGACTAGCCATTCGCTCGCCACTAACTCACCACTAAGCCCAAAGGATTGGGATCGTGTATTTTCGACGACGTAGCAACAGCCAGGAAATAGGCAAGGCACAAGAATCAAGAGCCGCGGACTTCTTACGCTCAAAAGGACTCAAACTTCTAAGTACTAAGTACTAAGTACTAAGTACCAACTATCACAGTCGATTTAGCGAAATCGATCTAATCATGAGCGATTCGGGCACATTGGTATTCATTGAGGTGCGTTACCGGGCAAACGGACTCTTCGGTGGCGCTGCTGCCTCAGTCACCGTAGCCAAACAACGTCGCATACGCCTTACTGCGGCGCACTACTTACAGA
>Ga0222716_10000165_pt1 | contig 53552 bp, 39 predicted proteins | sample C33_13DmetaG_FD_165044 | JGI IMG/M metagenome (GOLD analysis project Ga0222716, IMG submission 165044) | Estuarine water microbial communities from San Francisco Bay, California, United States - C33_13D | ecosystem: Environmental > Aquatic > Marine > Unclassified | place: USA: California... | reverse complement strand
CTATTAATTGCTGGTTGTACAGATCCAACTGCTAATAATTTTGATCCTATAGCTACTGTAGATGATAGTACTTGTTGTTTTCTAAATTTTTATGACGATAATATTACAATTTGTCTAGGTGATTCTGTTGAGCTTTTATATTCTGGATCAATAAATAATGTTGATTCATATTTATGGTCAACAGGAGATTCAGTATCTTCAATATTTGTAAGCCCTAGCGTAAACGCCTCATATTGGCTCACCCAAACAACTAATGGATTTTCATGTTCAGATACTATAAATGTTTTTGTTTCTTGTTTAGAATTTAGTCCTGCTGTTTCTGTTGCATTATCTAACTTAAATTGTGGCTTAACTGATTTAATTATAAGTGTAAGCCAAGATTCTAATGAAGTAGATATGGACTCAGCTATTTTTCTTTCAGACGCTGGTTCTTTTACAATATCATCTATGAACGTAGGAGATAATATTGGAACGGCTTCTATGGGGTTTGGTAATTTTAATTTTACTACTGATTTAATTGTTGCTTCAATATTACTACCAAATCAAATAGTGGTTGAAGCCATTAATCAATCAAATGGGTTGGTATTAGGAACATTTACAATTACTAATTTAACAAATGGGGGCGTTGAAATTATTGCCTTAAGCCCTGGAGATGGGAATAGTTATACAAATGGTAATTATTCAACTATTAGTTTTATCAATGTTTTTGATAGTCCAGATAATGGATTTTTAAATTTTAGTTCTAATATAACATCAGAATTTGGTGATGTCGATATTCAATACTTCCCTTTTATTTTAAATTGTACCGATTTCTCTCCAAATGTAATTGTTTCATTATCTGATTTAAATTGTGGTGTTATAGCTGACTTAACAATTACAGTTAGTCAAGATACTTTTGAAGTTGACATGGATACCGCAATTTTTGTCTCTGATGGAGGTTATTTTAATCTTACAAGTTTAAATGTTGGTGATACCATTGGTTCAGCTTCTATGGATCTAACACCAATTACCTACAATGCTGATTTAATTGTTAATAGTGTAGTTTCTAGTACTCAAATTATTGTTGAGGCTGTAGACCAGCTCACAGGGTTAGTTCTAGGAACTTTTACGATTTCAAATTTATTAGGAGGGGGGATAGAAATTATTGCAGTAAGTCCAAATGACGGGAATAATTATACATTGTATGGTAATGTCTCCACTGTTACCTTTGATAGTATTTTTGTAAATTCTAGCTCCGGATTGTTGACATTTACCTCAAACATAACATCTGAACTAGGAGATTTTTACACTCAAAGCTCTTCTTTTTCTATTGGTACTATTTCTTCATTTTTCACTGTCTTTAGATGTGAAACTTATACTTGGAATGGTAATGTATTTGATTCTACCGGAATATATGTAGATACTTTGACAAGTATAATTGGTTGTGATAGTATTGTAACTCTAAATTTAACTATCTATAATAACTCTGTCAGCTATGACACTATAGGTGTTTGTTATGGTATAAATTGGAATGGTACATATTTAGATAGTAATGGAACATATATTGATACAATTTCAAATTATTATGGTTGTGATAGTATAGTAAATCTATTTTTAACTATTGATAATAATTCTTCATTTAACATTATAAGCGCATGTGATAATTATCTTTTTAATGGAATAGTGTATGATAGTTCTGGCATATATACAGATACTTTAATAAATTCTTTTTCATGCGATAGTATTGTTACAATTGATCTTACAATTAATTATAGTTCCTCGTATTTAATTAATGATACTGCTTGTGGTTTTTTAATTTGGGATGGTATTGTATATGATACAACTGGTATCTACTCCAATCTTTATTCCGATATTTTTGGCTGTGATAGCTTAGTTACCATAGATTTAGTAGTTAACAATATAACATCAGTCTATGATACAATTACAGTATGTGATACATTATTTTGGAATGGTAATATTTATACAGTTTCAGGAAATTATATTGATACTGTAATTGGAAATTCTGGTTGTGATAGTATTGTTAATTTGAATCTAACAATTAATAATAGTACTTCCAGTTCAAATATTATTACTGCATGTGATAGCTATTTCTGGTTGGGGCAAACATTTACAACATCTGGAGTTTATGATACTGTTTTATCCAATGTTATAGGATGTGATAGTTTTACTCAGATTTATTTAACTATTATTCAACCAATTATTACTACTGTCAATATACATTCTTGTGGTCCTTATTTTTTAAATGGAAATGTTTATGATTCTACCGGAATTTATTATGATACCTTATCTGCTGTAACTGGTTGTGACAGTATAATTGAATTAGATTTAATCGTTACTCCTGTTATTGAAATATTATCTTTAATTACTAATGTTGATTGTTATGATAGTTCCTCAGGATATATTGATATTAGTATTGTAAATGGTACTTTCCCTTTTATTTACCAGTGGTCAAATGGAGCAGTTACCCAAGATATTAATAATCTTTTAGGTGATTCAACTTATTCTTTATCTATTGTTGATAGTGCTGGTTGTACATTTGACACTAGTTTTTACATATCTCAACCAACCCAAATAAGTGTAGTGGCAAATGTTATTGACGTTAATTGTTATGATGGAAATGATGGAAGTATTAATCTTGATATTTTTGGAGGTACTGGCCTGTATACTGTTGATTGGGGTTCTACTGATACATCTAATTTATTTGCTGGTTCATATACATATGTTGTAAACGATGCAAATGGCTGTATTTATATTGATTCTGCAGAAGTTAATCAACCAAACTCAATTGAAATTGATGTTTCAACTTTAAATATTTCTTGCTTTGCATATAGTGATGGATTTATTGAAGTAAGTGTTTTACCAGGCTCAGGTGTTCCAGCATATACCTATGATTGGGTAGGTCCTAATCTGTTTTCGTCAAATATTAGTAATATTTATAATCTGTTCGCTGGAGATTATAATTTAACAATTACAGATGCTAATAATTGTCAATTTGACACTATTATTACTTTAACAGAGCCTGCCAATTTACCTCAAACAACGAATATTCAAATTTCTAATTATTCTGGATTTAATATTAGATGTAAAGGTGATAACAGTGGATGGGTTTCTGTTGATGTTTCAGGTGGATATGAACCATATTCTTACTTATGGTCTAATTTTTCAACATCTGATTCAATTTACGATTTAAATGCAGGTTTATATACTCTAGAACTAACTGATAGCTTAGGGTGTGTTATTGTTTTTGATTTTCCAATAATTGAACCTGCTGAACCACTATCTTCTAATATTATAGCTACAACTGATTATAACGGTTATAATATAAGTTGTTATGGCTTCAATGATGGAGCGTTATTAGGACTTGCAAATGGTGGTGTTCCTAATTATTCTTACTATTGGAATACGGTTAAATTAACAGATAGTATTACTGATCTTTACTCAGGTAATTATGAACTTATTGTATATGACAATAATAATTGTGAATCGATTTCTAATATAACTATTACACAACCGGATTCCTTATACATGGAAATCACTTCATTTACAGACACATGTTCAAAAGGAGTTGGAAGATCTGAAGTTGTTGTTAGTGGAGGAGTAAATCCTTATTCATATTTGTGGAGTAATGGGCTGACTTCATCAATAATTTCTAACTTTAGTGAAGGAACATATGATGTATTAGTTCAAGATGCTAATTTATGTGAGATTTCAGGTAGTGCAGATATTTTTAATCTTCCAAGTCCTATAATTGATTTTACAATAAACCCTGATAATCAGAGATTATTTGATCAGCTAGACGATCCAATTGTTTTTATTGATCAAACTGATGGACTGTGGCAAAGTATTGACTCTTGGACTTGGAATTTTGCTGATGGAAGTTTTGGAAGTGATTCAATTTCCTTTCACTCTTATTCAGATACAGGAACATATATAATTGTTTTAACTACAGTATCTGAATATAATTGTATTGACACACTATCTAAGAAATTGATCATTACTGATTATAATTTATATATTCCTAATGCATTTACTCCATTTTCTACAAATGATCAATTAAATGAAGTTTTTAAAGCTTATGGATTTGGTGTAAGTTTATATAAAATGGAGATTTATTCTAGATGGGGTGAAAGAATATTCACTAGTGATTCATTAGATTATGGATGGGACGGTACTACAGAAAATGGAGAACAAGTTCCTGTTGGAATCTATATTTATTACATTGAAACCACAAATATATATGGTGAGGAGTTTAAGTATAGCGGGCAAGTAAAATTAATTCGTTAATATTTCTATTTTCTTATCTTAACTCAAAATGTTAATAAGTTGTTAATAAAGTGCTATATTTGTTGACATTTTTCAAAAATATCAGATTATGAAGAGAATTATTTTATTGTTGTCATTTTTGACATTTCACCTTTTTTCAACAGCTCAAAATATTGATAGTGTTTCTACAACTACACCAATATTATGTAATGGTGGTGTTGGGGATATTACTGTATATACTGATGCCACTGGTAATGTTTTATATGATTTATTATATTTAAATACTACAGGAAACTGGCAAACTCTTTTAGGACCAACATTATCTTTTACTGGAGATTTTACAATTAGTAGTATTCCTGGATTAATGTATAGAGTAAGAACACTTGATTTATCTACAAATCTTGTTGTTGATTCTTATGATCATTTATTATTAAATCCTCCAAACTTATTTCTCAATCCAGTAAATGGAATTTCATCAACATTAGTTTCCTGTTTTAATGGAAATGATGGTACAGCTACAATAAATATGATGGGAGGGACCTCACCATATAATTATTTATGGTCTGATGGTCAAATTACACAAACAGCTATAGGCTTAAGTGCAGGTACTTACACTTGTACTGTGTCTGACACTAATGGATGTGTTTTTAATGGTAATCCTATCTCTGTGACTGTTTTTCAACCTTCATCTCCTGTTGATCCATCATTATTTACATCTATTTCTAATGTTGGTTGTTTTGGAGATTCAACTGGTTATATAGGTCTTTCTACATCTGGTGGAACTGCTCCATATTCATATTCATGGTCAAATGGAGATACTACATCAAGTATCAACAACCTTCCAATTGGAACTTATTCAGTATTGGTTACAGATGCTAATGGATGTAGTCCTGGAACATTTACCTCTCTTGCTGACAGTAACTTTTTTACTATAACACAACCTTCTTTTCCTTTGTCGGTTTCTACATCTCAAGTTAATGTAAATTGTTATGGTGAATCAACTGCTAGTATTTCTTTAACAGTTAATGGTGGTACAAGTGGATATAATTATTCTTGGTTAACTGGACAATCATCATCTTCTATAAATAATATTCCATCTGGAACTTATTTTTACACTGTTACAGATGCTAATTTTTGTTTATTTGAAGATAGTATTGTTATTACTCAACCGGATTCAGCCTTATCAAGTATTACGACTTCAACTCCCGTTTCATGTTTTGGGTATAGTGATGGATCTTTTAATGTAGTTGTTAATGGTGGAACAACTCCTTATAATTATTTATGGTCTAATGGAGCTATTACTTCAAATTCAAATTTAGTTTCAGCAAACACATACTCAGTTACAATAACTGACTTTTTAGGATGTACTCATTTCGATACAGTTACTGTTTCAGAGCCAAATCAAATTTCAACAGTATTTGGTTTAGATAGTATAAGTTGTCCATCAGGAAATGATGGTGTTTTATCTACTCAAGCAAATGGTGGAACATCCCCATTCAATTATAGTTGGTCAACTAATAGCCCTAATGGTTTTAATATTTTAAATGACTCCACAATTGGACAAATTTCTTCTGGTACCTATACAGTTGTCGTTGATGATGCAAATTTATGCTCTGAAACTTTTTCTTATATTGTATTGGACCCAGATCCTTTAACAATAGGTGGTCAAGTTGTAGATGTATTGTGTAAAGGAGAAAATTCAGGTTCAATAATATCAAATATTTTAGGTGGTACTCCTCCATATACGTATTTATGGTTACCAGATAGTCAATCAACATCATATATATCTTCTTTGACTGCTGGAACATATACAGTAAATGTAAATGATGCTAATGATTGTTATTCGACTTTTGGTTCAGCTTCTGCCTCTTTTCAAGTTAATGAACCTGCTTTAGCTTTACAAGTAGTAATTGATACTACTCATGTTTTGTGTAATGGACAATCTAACGGTTCTGCAATAGCTCAACCAACCGGAGGTGTTTCTCCATATACATACTTATGGTCAACAAATGAAACAACACAATCTATTAATAATTTAAGCGCTGGTTCTTATTCTGTAATTGTTGAAGATGCTAACTTATGTCAACATACAGTATATTTTGATGTTACTGAGCCTGATCAAATTACATTAACAACCACAATAGTTAATCCAACTTGTTATGGTTATACTAATGGAACTGCATTGGTTACTCCATCTGGAGGTAATGGTTTGTACACTTTTTTATGGACTAATGGTCATACAGGTCAATCAATTACTGGAATGGGTTCAGGTACAATTGGAGTAACAGTGACTGATGGAACAAATCAATGTTCTGAGAGTGCTACATTACAAATTAGTCAACCAAGTCCAATAAACGTATCTGTTACCACAATAGACAATTTATGTTTTGATGGTTCTTCAGGTTCTGCTAACTCTCAGGTTACAGATCTTTTTCCACCATTTCATTATTTATGGTCTACAGGAGATACAACTCCAAATATTGCTAATTTAATTGCAGGAACATACAATTTATCTGTAAGAAATGACAATGGATGTATACAAACAGATTTATATGTAAATGGAAGTACTACTACTTCAACAACATTTGATATTTTAGAACCATCACCTATTTCAATTACATCTGTAGTTTCTAATATTTCTGTTAATGGAGCAAATGATGGGTCAATCTCATTTGTTGCAAATGGAGGTTATGCTCCATATAGCTATTTGTGGTCAGGTCCTAATGGATTTACAAGTACTTCAAGTAGTATAACTAATCTCACCTCTGGTTTCTACACAGTTATAGTTACAGATATATATGGATGTACATATAATGAACAATTCACTATTAACGAACCTAATTGTAATATTCTAATTGATACAACTTATTATGCTCCATTATGTTTTGGAGATAATGCACAAGAATTAACTTGGTTAAATTCTGGAGGCCTTGCACCATTTACTAGCGAATTGACTGATGATAATGGTACAATTTGGTATGGTCCAAATAGTGGTCTTAATCCAGTTAGCTTGATAAATACTTTACCTCCAGGTTCATATACCATAAATGTAACAGATGCTAGTGGATGTCTTGCTGCTTTAAATATTCCTATTTTAAGTCCTGATTCCTTAGAAATCGAATTTGTTGCAACGGATGTTCAATGTTTTGGAGAAAATAATGGATCCCTTTCTGCAATAGCCAGCGGTGGAACTCCATTAATTGGAAACTCATATACATATCTATGGTCTCCAAATAATCAAACTTCATTTAATATTTCAAATTTAATAGCTGGTTCATATTCTGTTGTTGTAACGGATGCTAATAATTGTCAAATACTTTCGTCTTATACAATGAATGAACCGGATGATATTATTGTAGATAGCATTTCTTCCACTCTGATTTCTTGTAATCCAGGGGTAGATGGATCTGCTACTGTTTATTTTAGTGGAGGTGTTCCTCCTTATAATTATTATTGGAATATTCCAAATAGTGGTATTCCACAAACAACTCAATCAGCTACTCAGTTATCTGTTTCTGGTAATTATACTGTTGATCTAACTGATGCTAATGGATGTACTTTCTCTGAAACTGTTTCTGTTAATAATGCACCAACTTTAATAGTTACCGATTCAGTTATTCAACCATTGTGTTATAATGATTCAAATGGAATTATTTATGCTAATGTTTCTGGAGGATCGGCACCATTCTCTTACAGTTGGTCTCAAAACGGAGTTCCTGGATTGTATAGTTCTTCTTCTTTTATTGCAAATTTATCTGCCGCAACCTACAGTGTAATAGTAGAAGATGTATATGGTTGTATAGATCAACTAAGTGCTCAAATTAATAACCCAAGTCTACTTCAAGTAACCTCATCTGTTATTAATGTCTCATTAAATGGAGCAAATGATGGATCTATAAGTACAAGTATTTCTGGAGGAACAGGAATATACTCTTACTCATGGAATGGTCCTAATGGTTTTACTTCAACCTTACCAAATATATCTTTTTTAACTGCTGGTACTTATACTCTTATTGTAATTGATGGAAATGGATGTGCTACAACTTATCTTGAAGTAATAAATGAACCAGCTTGTAATGTAAGTTTTGATACTAACTTAACTTATGTTAGTCAACCATTATGTTTTGGTCAGTCTGGTCAAATCACATGGATGGCAAGTGGGGGAGGTCAAGTTTTAAGTCCTACAACCATAACAGATAATATTAATGGAACTATTTTATATAGTCAATCTACTTTACCTAATCAAGTTTATAATCAGACTCTTTCAGATGGAAATTATAGTTTATATGTTGAAGATGAGTTTGGTTGTTCTGATGTTTTAAACTTTACAATCTCATCTCCTAATTTATTGTCAGCAAATGTGCTAACTGATTCTGTTAGCTGTTTTTCAGGTGATGATGGTTCTATTTTATTACAAGGAATTGGGGGTACGGCTCCTTATATTATAGATTATGGAACAGATCCAATAACTGGAGCACCATTAAATGAAAATCAATTAGCTGCTGGAACATATATTGTTTCTTTAACTGATGCTAATGGCTGTTCTAGTAACCCATCATCTTTTACTGTAGATGTTTACGAGCCAAATCAATTAATAGTAAATTCTACTACTAATAATGTAAGTTGTTTTGGATCATCAGACGGAGAAATTAATTTAACAGTTAGTGGTGGAACATCACCATATAATTATACTTGGCAAGGAAATTTACTGGGTATTACAACTCCAATTGTTAGTAATTTAACTGCTAACATTTATTTTGTTGAAGTATCTGATGTAAATGGTTGTTCTACTGACCCACAAATTACTACCGTTTCTGTTACAGGACCTAATTCTAATATTATTGTTTCTATTAATACAGTTGATGCATCTTGTTTTGGTTTTTCTGATGGTCAGGCTCAAGCATTTGGTTCTGGTGGAACACCACCATATTCTTATGAATGGAATAATGGGCAAACATCACAAACTGCCATTGGTTTAAGTAGTGGTACTTATACTTGCGTTATTACAGATGCAAATGGTTGTATAAATTATGCAATCGCTCAAGTTGGAGAACCTAATCAAATTGATATTAATTTATCATCAACTGATGTATCTTGTTATGGTTTAAACAATGGTTTTGCAGAAGTTAATCCTAGTGGTGGTTCAGGTAATGGTTTTGGCTATTCATGGAGTTTAATAGATCCAAATACTGGATTACTAAATACTAACTTAAATGTTTCAGGAATAAGTCCTGGCACATATAATGTTACTGTAAATGATTTCTCTTTACCTGGATGTGATATTATAGAAAGTTTTATTATTTCACAACCAGATATATTACAAATTACCACAAGTGTTGAACAAATTGTAACATGTGATCAAGGTTCTGATGGAGAACTAAGTGTATTTGCATTTGGTGGTAGTCCTGGATATTCATACAATTGGTCAACATCTTCAAATAATAGTGTGGCAAATACAAGTACTGCATCAAATCTTAATTCTCAAATGTATTTTATTGATGTAACAGATACTAATGGGTGTATTGTATCAGATAGCTTATTCTTATCATCAAATAATCCTATTTTAGCTAATCTTTCATTTGATGATGTAAGTTGTTTTGGAGGAAATGATGGAATTGCATATTCTAATACATCAGGTGGTACTGCACCATATACTTATTTTTGGTCTGTGACTGGATCCAATTCTAGTAGTAGTACTGGATTAAATGCATATACTTCATATTCTGTACAAATAACAGATGCAAATAATTGTCCAACTTCAAATACAATTTTTACTGTATCTCAGCCAGATAGTATTTCAATGTATGTGAGTATTGATAGTGTTTCTTGCTTTTTAGGAACAGATGGTCAAATACAAATTGATAGTGTTATTGGTGCTGTTGCACCATACACCTATCTATGGTCAAATGGGCAAACTGGTTTACAGTTAAATAATCTTATTCCAGTTTCTTATAATTGCATTGTTACTGATGCTATTGGATGTGTTGATAGTTCTAATACATTTACGGTTTATCAACCTAATGAATTATTTGCATCTATATCAATAACCTCAAACTATAACGGAATTAGCCTTAATTGTTATGGTGATTCCACAGCTGAGCTAACTGCAATTGGATCCGGTGGAACTGGTTCTTACTCATACATTTGGTCAAATGGAGATACAACATCTTTAATTGATAGCTTATCAGCAGGTACTTACAGTGTTTTAATAACAGATATAAATGGTTGTCAAGGAAGTGATTTACTTACAATAGTTAATCCTGATTCAATATTATTTAACTTTAATTTATCTAACTATAATGGTTCTAACATTTCATGTAATGGATATAATGATGGTATGATTGAGGTTAGTATAAGTAGCGGTGTAGATATTAACTATTCTTCAATTGTTTGGACAGACAGTATTGGAAATTTAGTTCCTTTAACTAATATCTTGAATGATACAATTTTAAATAATATAACTTCTGGAATTTATAATTTAAGTGTTTTAGATATAAATGGTTGTTCTGCCAATTCATCTATTGAGTTATATCAACCAGATCCTTTAGTTAATAATTTATCCACGGATAGTATAAGCTGTTTTGGTGGTAATGATGGTGTCGCTTATTCCTCTCCAGTTGGAGGTACTGCTCCTTATCAAATATCATGGTCTAATGGATCTACAAATGATACAATTACAGGATTAAATGGATATTCTTCATATTACGTTCAAATATCAGATACTAATAGTTGTCCAATGGTTTTAGATACTATTATTGTTCCCCAACCAGACAGTATTCAACTTACTTCAATAATAACAACTCCAACATGTTATGGAATCAATGATGGTCAAATTATTATCTCTAGTATTTCGGGAGCAACTGGACCATATACTTATTTGTGGAATGATCCTGCCTTGTCAACTGGAACAATTTTAGCAAATATTAATTCTGGAGAATATATTTGTACTATAACTGACGCATTAGGTTGTTCAGAGGATATTCTTTTCTTAGTAGATACAGTTTTTGCTATTGACTTGAATGTAAATATTATTTCTGATTATAATGGCCTTCCAATAAGATGTTACGGTGATACAAATGCATCTGTTTTAGCAACTTCTAATGGCGGAACTTTGCCATATTCTTACAGTTGGTCTAATGGTGTACAAAATGACACTTTATCAAATATCGGTGCTGGAGTATATGTTGTAACTGTAATAGATTCAAATGGATGTAGTAGTTTTTCTCCAATAACTATTACAGATCCAGATTCTTTGACTACAAGTTTTACTACATCAAATTATAATGGATATGAAATCTCTTGTAATGGATTAAGCGATGGATTAATTAATACAATTATTACAGGTGGAAATGGTATTAACTATAGTACATTACTATGGAATACAGGAGATACTTCAACTACTATAGATAATTTATCTACAGGAACATATTCTTTAAATGTTCAAGATTTTAATGGTTGTAGTACAAGTGCAAGTATCAGTTTAAATTCTCCGGCAGCAATTCAATTAGAACTCATTTCAGATAGCTTATTATGTTATGGAGATTCAACTGCTACAGCTTCTGTTAATGTTTTAAATAATGCTATTCATCCAATTAATTATCTATGGAGTGATGGTCAAATTACTTCAACAGCTATTAATTTATCTTCAGGGCAGTATTCATTAACAATAATTGATGATAATAATTGTGTAGCAAATGATAGTTCTAATATTTATCAACCAGACTCTCTTATTTCAGATTTAGTTATAACATCTTCCTATAATGGTATGGATATAAGTTGCTTTGGTTTAAATGATGCATTTATCTCAATTAACTCAATCGGTGGAGTTTCTCCATATTTATATTCTCTTGATTCAGTTTATTTTTCAGGAGTTTCTAATTTTAATAATTTAGGAGCTGGAACATTTAGTGTTTTAACTAGAGATCTTAATGGTTGTCAAACTTCTAGTAATATTTTAATTACTGCTCCAAATCAGATTTCTGCAAATTTACAGGTAGTAACAAACCCTTCATGTAATGGAGTATATAATGGAGAAGTTACATCTCTAACAACTGGCGGAACAGGATTGTATAGTTATATTTGGTCAATAACAAATAATGTTTCTAATGTTTTAGATTCTTTAACTGAAGGAACTTATTCTGTTCAAATAACTGATGCTAATGGTTGTACTACTTTAGATACCATTGTACTAGATGCATTATATGGTTTGTCTTCTTTAACATCTTCTACTCAAGTTAGTTGTGTTGGTTATTCCGACGGTACTGCTTCTGTTTCAGCTTCAAATGGAATACTCCCATATACGTATCTATGGAGTAATGGATCAATTACACCAAATGTCCAAGGATTATTTACAGGACTATATTCTGTTACTGTTATTGATTCTAACGGCTGCCAAATTACTGATTCAGTTTTTGTTTCTGAAAGTGATAGTGCTTTAGCATTTAATTCTGTTGTTAATAATATTTTATGTAATTCTGATTCAACAGGATCTATTGATATAAGTATTTATGGTGGCTTAGGTGATTATGTTATAAACTGGTCAAACGGTGATACAACTTCATCTTTGTTTAATCTTGCTGCAAATACATATATTTTAAATATCACTGATTCTGTTGCTTGTATAGTTACAGATACCTTTATTATTACAGAGCCATTACCAATTAATTATGTTATCAACTCTAACGACATAAGCTGTTATGGTTTTGATGATGCCAGTTCTGATGTAATTGTTAACGGTGGAACATTACCATATTCTTTTGAATGGACCGGTCCTTCAAATTACTCTTCATATTTTTCATCTGTTGATAGTCTTTCTGAGGGTATTTATTTTGTCAATGTTACAGATTCTAATGGTTGTAATTTCACTGATTCAGTTCAATTCATTGAACCAGATACATTAGCGTCCGTATTAAATTATATTAATCCTTTATGTTTTAATAGTAATGATGGATCAATTGTTATTAATGTTACAGGTGGTGTTGGTCCTTATTCTTCATCTTATGCTTCCTATAGCCCTTCTAATATAAATGGAGGCTCCATTGTTTATGCTAATTTAGCTCCAACATCAGATATCTTATATGTTTATGATGCCAATAATTGTGAAAACTACTTTGAAGTTACTTTAGTTGAACCAACAGAATTATCTGTTTATAATTTAATAACAACAGATCCAACATGTTTTGATTATTCAAATGGATATGCTTCAATGAATGCTGTAGGTGGTACACTTCCTTATTCCTATGAGTTACAGGATGTAAATAGTAATGTAATAACTACTTCATCTAATTATTCAAACTTATCTGCTGGTCTTTACTTATATGTGGTAAAAGATAATAATGGTTGCTTTGATGATGTGTCATTTGAATTGTTAAATCCTGATCAAATATCAATTACAGAAAGTAATATTTCTAATGTTGCTTGTTTTGGAGATGATAGTGGTAATCTATCTGTAGATGTCTCAAATTATAATGGATCATATGAAATTATTTGGACTCCATCTGAATATAATACTAATTCTGATTCAATTTATAATTTACCTGAGGGTCAATATGAAGTAGTTGTTATTGATGAGCTAGGATGTGCTAAAATGGATTCTTTTATTATTAGTCAAAACGAGGATATATATATTGACTTTTCAGTATTAAGTTCGAGTTGTAAAGACAATGCAGATGGACAAATAGAATTATATATTGGTGGGGGTGTTGAGCCTTATAATATATATCTAAACTCTGAATTAATTTCTTCCAACAGTTCTAGTTATTTAAATATTGAAGACTTATTGTCAAATTCATATAATATAGAAATTAGTGACGCATATAACTGTATTGCTGATACATCTTTAGAATTAGATTTTGATGGTGGTTATAATTGCATAAATGAACCAATAATTATTACTCCTAATGCAGATAACTTTAATGATGAATGGATTCCAATAAAAGATTTAGATGTTAATATAGAGGTTAATATATTAAATAGATGGGGCCAAAAAGAATATGTTTATAATGGAAATAGTCTTTCATTTAGATGGAACGGTCTTGGTAATTGGGGAGGTACAAGAGATCTTGTATCTGCTGATTATTACTATATAATAAAATTTAATAATGATGATTATCCTGATAAAACAGGTGTAATAACTTTAATAAGATAATAATATGAGAAAGTTAATAATTTTAGTATTTGTAATTTTTATAAGTGATATTGCTTATGGTCAACAATTTCCATTACAGTCTCAATATCAATTTAATTATTCAATTATAAATCCTTCAGTAGTTGTTGAAAATGATTTTACGAGTGTAAGAACTTCTTTTAGACAACAATGGGTTGGTTTTTCTGATAACCCTATAGCAACACAAAATCTTTCTGTTTATAGAGGATTTGGTAAAAATGGTTTAGGTTTTAATGCATTTAATGATGAGACAGGTGGAGCTTTTAATACCTCTGGATTGTCGTTAAGTTATGCTCACAAAGTAATTTTTACTGATTATGAAGTTTATCTTGGGGTTTCAGGAGGTTTTTCAAAGGTAAATATCTCTGATATATCAGATCCTGCAATAATTAATAATGAAGATATTTTACCTGATGTTTCTTTTGGAGCATATTTAAAGTATGATAAATTAAGAATAGGAATCTCTGTTCCGGGGCTCTTGAATGAAAATATGGAATTAACTAGTTCTATTAATAATACGGTTAAAAGTAATATTTATACAATGGTTTCATATTCACATCAGTTGAATGATATAGTTTCATTACATCCGTCTTTTTTATTAAAAACTACAGAAAATAAAAGTCAGCTTGATGCAAATTTAAATATGAAAATAAAAAATAAAATTTGGGTAGGAGCATCTTACAGACAGGATTTTGGACCATCTTTATTTGTAGGTATTGATTTTGGCAAGTTATTTTCTATCTATTCACACGATATTTCTACAAATGAAGCTTATTCTTATTCTAATGGCTCTCATGAATTTACAATTGGTTATGACTTTGATCATAGCTTAGATTCAGTTGTTGAAAAGAAGGTTGTTGTATTTGATGAGTTTGAAAATGATCTAGATAAAGACGGAGTAAAAGACAGTCTTGATTTATGTCCTGATCAGTTTGGTTCTGCTAATGCGCATGGATGTCTAGATGTTGATAATGACGGTATTCCTAATGAATATGATCTATGTCCTAATCTTTACGGTAATTTAGAACTACAAGGTTGTCCTGAAATTACTCTTTTTGAAAAAAATATAGTCTACAAGGCATTAAATGATTTAAAATTTGATTTTGATAAAGCTGATATAAAGTATTCATCTTTTCCTGCTTTGACTGATATGAGTATATTATTATTGAAAAACTCCAAGATGTTTTTGCATATTAGTGGGTTTTCATCCTCTGAGGGCAGTAGTGAATATAATATGGGTTTATCTGCAAGAAGAGCTAAGGCAGTTCAAAACTTCTTGGTTGAAAGAGGTGTGAAAAAAAGTAGGCTAATCTTAGATTATTTTGGTGAATCTAATCCTTTGAATGACAATGAAAATGAGTTAGAAAAATCTCTAAATAGAAGAGTTGAGTTTTCATTAGAGTATCATATTTACGCTATAGAAGAGTCAAAGAGTTTGAAAAATATTTATAAGCAAGCTTTAATTGATAAAAATATTGATTATTCATTTTTAAATAATTCAATGTCAAAAAATACAAGTAATAATTCTGATTTTAAGAATGATTATAATAACGACGTTGAGTTTATAAATAATTTTAGAAGTAATGATTTCTTTAATGATGAAGAGCAAGAAGTAGATACTATCTTAGATGTTGAGATTAAAGAAGAGAAAATTGAAATCGTTGAAGAAGAAATAAAAACAGAAAATTTAGATTCTTTAGAAGATAAAAGTAAATTTATTCTTGTTATCTCAGTTTTAAGTAATGAAAGTAATGCTAAGAGTTTCATTAAGAAAAATTCATCTGTTAATTATGAATTAATTGGAGGTAAATATTATTTTTATGAAAAGAGCGATTCCTCAAAAGACAATCTATTAAAAATAAAATCTACCTACAATAAAGATTCCTGGATTAAAGAAATTAAATAATCATTCTAAAATTAATTATTGAATAAATACCTACTTACTAAATAAGTTGGTTTCTTTTTGGTGGGCCTCTCGGTCCTTATTTCGAACTTTTTTTGACAATTAAATTCTTTGGATGTGAAAGTAATGAGTTAAGCAATCCTGCTACTATCTTGACTTTTTTCTCTTTTTATTTCTATTTGCAAAAAATTCTTGTCTCTTTCTTTGTTTCTCTTTTTCGAATTCTTTCTTTTGCTGGAGATTCATAGGTTTTTCAGTTTGAAGGAAGGGATGATTTTGAACTGTTTCAATTTTTTGCTGTATTAACTTTTCTATACTCTTAGCGTATATATTCTCTTCTGGCTCACAGATTGAGATAGCTACTCCATTTTCACCTGCTCTACCACATCTTCCTATCCTGTGAACATATGTTTCTGACTCATTAGGTATGTCATAATTTAGGACAAAACTTAACTTATCAATATCAATTCCTCTAGCAGCAATATCAGTAGCGACTAAAACTCGTATTTGCGAATCTTTAAAAGATTTTAATGCTTTTTGTCTTTGATTCTGAGATTTGTCTCCATGTATTGCTGAAGCCTGAATGTTTTTCTTTCTTAAATTCTTAACTATTCTATCTGCACCATGCTTAGTTCTTGAAAATAGTAATAATTGATTTATTGATTGATCTTTTAATATGTAGAGCAATAAATCTTTTTTACTTGACTTATTTGTATAGTAGATGTATTGTTTAATAGTTTCAGCAGTTGATGATACAGGGTCAACAGATATTCTTTTTGGATGTTTTAATATTTGAGATGAAAGATCTATAATGTTTTTAGGCATAGTAGCTGAGAAAAATAAAGATTGACGCTCTTTTGGTAGTTGATTCAATATTTTTCTAATATCATGAATGAACCCCATATCTAACATTCTATCTGCCTCATCTAGCACAAAATAACCAATATCCTTTAATGATATAAACCCTTGTCCTATTAGATCTAATAACCTTCCTGGAGTTGCTATTAATATTTCTACTCCTTTAGCAAGCTTATTTGTTTGGGCCTCTTGTTTAACTCCTCCAAAAATAACAGTGTTTCGTACAGAATTATACTTTGAGTATACTGTAAAGTTTTCTCCAATCTGTATAGCAAGTTCTCTAGTAGGAGTCACTACTAAAGCTCTTATTTTGTTATTTGTCCTTTCACTTATCAAATGATGTAAAATTGGTAATGCAAACGCTGCTGTTTTACCAGTACCTGTCTGAGCACTTCCAAGCACATCATTTCCCTTTAATACTAAAGGGATTGCTTTTTTCTGAATAGCAGTTGGTTGAGTGTAATTTTGATCTTTAACAGCTTTTAGTAAGCTAGAGTGTAAGTTTAAGTCTTCAAATCTCATTTAAAATTTCTGTTCTAGAATTTTCACAAATTTAAGTTATAATTTAAACTCATGAATTATTTTAAAAAATAACTGATTACTCAGAAAATCAAATAATTTTATTAAGTTTGATTTACTAGATTGATTGCCAGTACAAAGAGTGGTGCAATTTTTAGTTTTAAAGCTTGTTTATATCATGTAAAAGTTAGAAGGTGCGCAATCCTGCTACTGATCATATTGAGATAAATTATGGTGTTTTTCAAAAAGCCAAGGTTGCTATATCTGCATATAATATTGCAGGGCAGATAGTCGCGACTCTTGATGAGAGAATGTTAAATCCTGCGAAATATTCTGTATCATGGAATCCTAATGACAATCTGCCTAAGGGACATTACTTTATCTCAATAATGATAAATAATTTACAAGTTCATTATCTTAAAGTTATTAGACAATAATTAAAAGAAAACCCACTCATTTTAGTGGTTTTTTTTTGGTGTAACTCTCGATCCCAATTTATAACTTTTTTTAGTCTAACTTAAAATTTTTGAATAAGTAAATTGTACTAATCCGCTTTCAAACTTATTTGTTTTATTTAGTTGGAAATTTTGTGGGACTATTCCTTTTTCAAATAATAATGTTCCTTTTTTTAATTCAACAGGAACTACAGAAAGAATGATTTGATCAATTAGGTTTTTACTAATTAAATATTTTGCTAATTCTGCTCCTCCGTCACAATATATATTTTTAGTAGAAGACTTCTTTAACTGAGTAACTAGCTCTGAAATATCATTAGAAAAAAATGTTAGTTTCTTTTTTCCTAATTTTTTTTTATCTCTTGATATAACATAGACATTTTTATTTTCATGATAAGGGAAGCCCATAGAAATTACTTTATCATATGTTTTTCTTCCAACTAGTATAGCTTCTACAGAATTTATAAATTTCAAATAACCATAATCTTCACCTTCAATTTCTACTAATTTTAAGAAACTTAAGTCATCTGATTCACCCGAAATAAAACCATCTTGAGATGATGCTATATAAAGGATTAAGTTATTATTCATTTTATAAATATAATAAAACCCACTCATTTGAGTGGGTTTTATTTTGCTGAACCCTAAGTACTTATTTCGAACTTTTTTAGAAAATTAATAAGTAAATTTGCTTTATGAAAAAACTATTATTAGCATTTTTAATATTTTTAGCATGCGATATTTCCAATGCTCAATCATGGCAAAAATCTTTTAGCTCTGGTAATTATGATCTTAATGGGCAATACTTAGGTGGATCTGAAGTGTTACAGCTAGTTAGTCATAAAAAAATGATATTTGCATCTGTTGGGTACTGGCAAGATGATAACAACATATGGTATGGTGGTTCTAATAACAGCATTGGTTGGGCCCAAATAAATAGTTTAGATAATTCTTCTGCAAATTGGAAAGAAGATTTGTTTCTTGGAGCAAGTTATCTGCGTCCTGAAATTCTTAAACAAATAATTTTCACAAAAGACCAGTTTGGTAATACACTATTATCCCCAGATACAGTTTTGATTTGTGCTGGTTACTCACCAAACTATATTACTAGCCAGGTAACAGTAAAGAGTTTCGTGCGAAATGATGTGAATGGTTCTTGGGGAGAAAGTCAAATAGTACAAGGGAGTTTTCCTGCAGGTGAAAACTACTCTATAAGAGATGTTGAGGTGTATGTTGATCAACAAACTGGTTTTGAATATGTATTTGCTACTGTTGGAACGCAAGGAATATATAAAGGTAAATATAATTCTGCAAATCCAGGAAAAATTGATTGGATTTCAATAGCAGAATTTGGTCCCTTAAGCATTAGGCCTTTAGGAATTGAGATAGCAAATGGAGAACTTTATTTCTCATCCGGAAGTAAACTTTATAAAAGAATAGACGGAATTAATTTTTCATATTCTGTTATTCATGATTTTAGTGACCTAAGTACAACTATTAATTCTGCAGTTGGTGGAATTAGGGGTTTAACAACTATCTCAAATCCAAATGGAACTAATAAAGCACTTTTATTAATGTGGTGTCCTGATGGTCAATCAAAAGGAACAATCTATCGACTTGAGCCAAATGGAAATGGAGGGTTTGACCGTTACTATGAAACTAAAATCTCCTTATTAGTTGAAAATTATTTGTCTGGAAGCAGTGTTAGTTATCTTCTAGGAGCATATAATGAGTTTTATGAATATACTGATCCATTAACGAATGACACTTATCACATTATTGGATTTGAATCATCTATTTTATCAGCATTACATCCAATTTGGAATGGATATTATTCAGGAGCGTTATTTGCTAAACGAGATAATAACATGCAGTATACTCTTGAAGAAGTAAATGGTGCTATTGGAATGAATGATACAGCTCTTTTGACTATAAGATGTTATGTAAAATCTCCTTTTGATAGTGATCAGTCAATCTATTTTGGAGGATTTGATCCAAATGGTAATATTTCAACAAATATGGCTTGGATTTATAAAAAAACTTATCAGAATACTTCTGTCAATGAAATTTCAACAACAAAGCAAACAGTACGTATTTTAGATGTTTTAGGAAGAGAAACAAAAGAAATAAAGCACTCTCTTTTATTCTACTTATCCAATGACGGAACAGTTGAGAAAAGAATAGTTATAGAATAAATAAGCCTTTTTTATAAATCGACTTTTAATTTATTCCACTCAAAATATATTCGTAAATACTGGTATCTTTTTTTTCAATAGGATTCAGAATACTTTTGGTAATATACTTTGGTTTAGAAATCATTCCACGTTGAATCATTTCGCTGATAGTATCGTAAAAATCTATTGACGTTTTTCCAATCAAAAATGGAGAAAGGTCAATGTCAGATTTCCACATTTTTAAAATTTTATTGAAACCACTTAAATACAAATAGTCTTTAGTTAAGCCACCACCTCTAAACACACGTGTTACAATAGTATATGCATCATCTACTGAAACATAATGATGTCCCACTAAGAAATTAAAGGACTCCGAAAAATTAGCTCCATTACACATCATGTCTACGGCAACAACTCTTAGCGCCAGTTTTTTTAAGCGTTTTAATGTGATATTGCCACTTAAGTACTCCGATAGAATTGCTAACCCTTCTTGGGCCTCTGTATTAACGGGAAGGCCTAAGTTAAACAGTTTTAAATTTTGTTTTAACGAGTTTTGAGTGGTTACCATGTGAACTCCAATTTCATGTTCAATAAGTGCATTCGCATCTTTCTGAGTAAATCTGGCATTAGGGTTAATAAGGATGATTTTTTTAGAGTTTAAAACCATTACTTGAGAAATAACTTTCTTGCTTAATTCGATTTTACTTTTAATCCCATAATTATCTAAACCTTCTTTAAAACAAGTTATCACTTGCTCTTGAGTGAGAAATGGAACTCTTTTAGGTTCTGATGGAATGGCTGGTAAGTGAAGTATATAATTAGCATTGTCAAGATCTTTCGCACTAGGTCGTCCAAAATAGCCGAGCGAATTATACAAGAATTTTTTAGTTCCAAGAGAGGATAATAAATCAATCTTATCAAAGTAACTATTTACCACAGATTCATAAAGCAATCTAATAGATACATCAGAGATATCTTGAATTCGCAAAAAACTAAGCTGCTGTTTTAGTTCAAATGTATTTATTTTTATAGGTACATATTTAAATTCAGGGGGCTCTGTAAATTTATTTCTAATAAATTTTTTTTTCTGGCTGTAAGTGTTAACTGGGTTAACAGATGCTAACAATTCAAAATTCCTTAAAAGATTAAATAATTTTTTGTCTACTGACTCAATTGCGGGGTCCGTTTTTTTATCTAATAGTTGAGAGCTATTTTTAGATTTCCAATTGGTATTATTTTCACTAAAAAACTGAGCATTGTTTAATATGGCATTTTTTAATTTTTGCTGTAATTCTCTAATTACTTTAGGATAGTCTTCTCCAGTCAATTCATTACAATAGACTTTTTTTACTTCAGTAGCTAGAACAAGAGTATTCTCAAAATTCTTGGTAATAAATTCTAGATTATAGCCCCTGCCTTTAAATACATCATTAACTTTTGTTTCGTTTTGAATACCAGTTAACTCTATTGACCTTAGTTCTTGTATCCAATTATCTACAAATACGTTGTATTTTTTCTGATTTATTCTCTCAGTTCCAACGTTAAACAAAGGCACGTCTCTTTCCCATCTCTGGTAATTATAAGAATGCAAATCGTACACCACGCATGAGCCATATAGCTCTTCTAATTTTGAAATAATGGCATGTACCACTTTGTAAAAATTAAAATGCTTTTGTTTACTCGCTTGTCTTTCAGTTGGAGTCAATGGTCGCTTCCAAACTTTATTTCCCCAAGCTACTTCATAAATACAGTCTTCTGATCTTCGATTTAAATCATATTCAAATCTAGAATCTAAGCCAGAAATTGTGATTGGCATTGCAGTTATAAATTCACCGGTATGAGGGTCTTCTTCGAACCATCTTTGAAATTCATCTAAAGAGATTTTCTTCTTAAGCTGCTCACGAAAATTACTTCCATCATGAATGGCAGTGCAGCAATAGGGCACATATTTAGTTATTTTAATTCTAAACGAATTATCAAAAGCAGTAGCGTCAAAAGTTTCTTGTCTTTCAATCCGTTTTATAATGTCATTAATCTTTAGCTTTTGCAATTTTAAATAAGTGTTTCAGGTCTAAAATCTTCTTTTAGCTTATTTCTACTTTCTACTACTTTTTCTAAGTAGTTAATTATTTTTTCTTGAAGCTTTACATTGTTCAATTTATTTATATCTACTATAGTTCCAGGGCTCATGACGTTTACTTCAATAAGTTTGCCATTTATTAAATCTAGACCCGCATAATAAATACCATCTCTCACCAATTTTTCACCAATCTTTTCGCAAAGAATTTTATCTTCCTTAGTCAATTTGTATTTTTCTACAAAACCTCCGGCAGAAATATTAGAACGAACGTCTCCTTTTATAGGTATTCTTTTCAAAGCTCCAATAGGTTTCCCGTTTAACATTAAAATTCGTACGTCTCCTTCTTCAGCTCCTTCAATATAATCTTGGAGTATGACATAAATAGAATCATTCCTATCTCTATTAATATAAAAGTCTAGTAATGAACGTATGTTTTTCATTGCTGATTTTTCAATAATAATTACACCACTTCCACCATAGCCATCCAGCGGCTTCATAATCATTTTATCGTTTTCGGATTCTTCAATAATTCGCAATAAATAATCTATGTTCTTAGAAACATGAGTTGCAGGAATCAACTCTCTATCTGCATCGAAATAAGCTGCTGTGTAAATTTTATTATTGGCTTCTCTTAATCCATCAATTGCATTGATGATGAATACATCATCTTTTATAGAGTCAAGAAAATTGAGCACTAAACCATTTAAAGGTGGATTGTCGCGCATGAATATGACATCAAATTCGCTAAGCGGACACATTTTCACATCAAACTTAACCGTTTTGTAAAATGAAGTTATGCTTCTTGTTAATTTCTCTCCCAATAATATTTGCTTGCACAAACTAAGTGTAATACTTTCTCTAATAGTAAGATTAGAAGGGTGTGTTATTGAGACCTCATGGTCTCTTTTAACTGCTTCATGAATAATTCTTAAAGTTGAATCTTGAGAAGGTATTACTCTTTCCCATGGGTACATGATGAAACAAATTTTCATTTCTTTAATATTTCCATATCACTTATTATATAGATTCCCATTCCGCCAAATTCATTTACATAATCTTGAGACTTAATAATAAAATAATTAATCCGATACCATTTGTTAATATTTTTGGTATTATCTAATTTGAATTTTTTTATTAACTCTCTTCTACATTTAGTAAATTTTACTTCTTTCTCATTACTGTCGATAAAAACATAATTTTTATTAATAATTCCAATATATTTGAAGATATCGTTTTCCATTGTTTACTTATTTTGATGTACAGTTATTTGATTCCAATGTAGATTAAATTCAACCCAATTCTGATCAGGACTTCCTGTTTTTGCTTCAAGTACATTTTATTGAAATCTATCGTTTCTTGATGGTCTACAGCTAAAAAGGCTAAATGGAACATATTTATATTTTTTTAGGATTCTCTACATTTTCTTCTAATTCAATATCTTCTTCTATCTCTTCATTATAAGTATCGAATTCCTCTTCTTTAGTCGAGACAATTTTGTTAAGCTGATCTAGTATTATTAGAAATTCGTCTTCTTCGATGTTCATCAAAACACCTTTTTTTTCAGAGTTTATATCTATTACCTTTAACTCTCCATTGGTAATTAAAGTATTTATATGCTTCTTCTCATTGTTATCCAGTTTGGAATAATATTTAATTTTTTTAGCCATTTTTAAAATATACATTAAAAAAATAAATTTACTAGAAAATTATAATTAGTTGGATAAATTTTTTGATAAAGTATTTAAAATAAGATAATTTAACTAATTTTGAATATTAAATTAGAGTAATTATATAATTATGGATGAATATGATATGAAAATCCTTGATTTTCTCCAAATAGATGCCAAATTAACGGCTAAAGAGTTGGCTTCTAAATTATCGCTAAGCCAAACTCCAATTTATGAACGAATTAAAAAATTAGAAAAATCAGGTGCAATTAAGGGTTATGTAGCAATATTAAATGCCAATGTTGTTAATAAAAATTTAATTGTTTTTATGAATATTACTATAAAAGAGCATGGAAATATTAAGAGGAATAAGTTTATAGAGGATATATCTAAATTAAAAGATGTTTCTGAATTCTATCACACTTCAGGAGCATATGATTTTTTAGCAAAAGTGAGATTTTCAAATGTTAGAGAGTATCGAGATTTTCTAGTAAATAATATTGCTCAACAAGAAAATATTTCTGATATTGATAGTCAAATAGTTTTAGAGGAAATTAAAGCTTCGACTTATATTTGTTTATAACTTATAATTTACTTTCATTTTTCAAAACTTCGTGCAAATAAAGTTTAGTTAGCTAACGTTTTTTATATTATTTTAAATGCGTTTTATAATATTCTTAGATTCTTACATAAATAAAGCCCAATCAATTGAGTGGGTTTATTTTTGGTGGACCTCTCGGTCCTAAGTTCGAACTTTTTTAAACATTTTATAGATTGAGCTAGTTAGCTACTTTTTTATCATCCACTCTACTAAGTCCTTTTTATCAACAATTGACCAACTATGTGGATGTCTTTCTCCATTTGACCTGTACCCTCTATTTTTTGTTGGTATATATTCAACAGAAGAATTAGAAAATTTACTTTTTAAGATTATAGTCAATCTCTCAATCCAATAGGCATTTAAATCAGTTGGTTTGTTTTTTCTTTTTTCTTCCCACCAAATCGTATCTGGTTCAGAATAGAATCTGATTTTTAATCCCTTTAAACTTAAAAGGTTTTTAATGTTTTTTGTTTCTGCTGTGTAAGGTGAAAATTCTTCATATTTTTTGATTCCATTTTCAGAATTCTTAAATTCATTTTCGAATAATTTTATCAGCCAATTTGCTTCTTGAATTGATAGTTTTGAAAAATCTCTCGCAATATTTCTTTTAGCTAATCTATATAGTTCAAGTAAATCGACAGGAGAATCAATTATGAATACTCCCCTCGGCTGGATAGATGAACTTATTGACTTTAGGTAATTTGATAATAATAATGTTACATTACCTCCGCTAGAAAAACCTCCAATATAAATATTGTCAGTTGGTAACTTATTGTCATCAAAAATAAGCTTTAGGTGCTTCTCCAAATGAGTTTTATCACTCTTATCTATCCATAGTTTTTGGTTGTAATTCATGTACAGAACTGCGATATTATTTTTTTTTGCTATTTCCTGTATTTGGAATTCCCTTTTAATATCTTTAGGCTGTTCTGGAAACCCTCCAAAAAGAACTAATACAGCATTAGCATTCCGAGCTGGCTTATTTAATTCATAGTTCTCATTTATTATTTCTTTATATTCTGTTATTTCTATAATCTCAACTTCTTCTTCTTGTTTGATATTGTTACAAGAAAGTGTGATTAATAAAGATAATAATACTAATATTTTTCTCATAAACTTCTTTAGTTAGATTATATTTAATACTATAACGCAAAGATAAAAAAACGGAACACTTTTCAGTATTCCGTTTTTGTGGGCCTCTCGGTCATAAGTTCGAACTTTTTTAGAAAATTATTAAGTAAGTTTGATTTGTGAAAAGAATAGTATTAGAATCAAAAATAACTTGCCCTGAATGCAATCACAAGCAAACCATAACAATGCCTACAGAATCTTGTCAATGGTTTTATGAATGTAAAGCATGTAAGAAAGTATTAACCCCAATAAATAATGATTGTTGTGTGTATTGCTCCTACGGCACAGTTCCTTGTCCACCAATTCAATTAGAATCAAATTCTTGCAGTTCAAATGATTGTTGTTGAAAATGTATTATAATATTTCTAAACGTAATATAATTTTCATTTTAATGGACTTCTCGGTCCTTTTTTCGAACTTCTTAAGAGAATTAATAAGTAAGTTTGCTTCATAAAAAATATCTCTAATAATAATAAAATCGGAGTAAACAAGAACAAAATAGATATGCAACAATCTACAAACTTGAATAAAATAGAAATTAGGGAAATTTTAGCAAAATTCGATATACATAATATTTCATCTTTTGAATTATTAATCGGTGGCTCTCAAAATACCAACTATTTAGTAAATTCAGAAAACGGAAAATATGTGCTTTGTATTTTTGAACAGAAAACAGAAAAAAATGTAAAAGAACTAGCTAACTTATTAAAACATTTAGAAATAAATAATTTTAATACTTCCAAACTAATCTGTACTTCTGTTAATGAATCTGTCATTATCTGGAAGAATAAGCCCATAATGATCAAAGCCTTTATTGAAGGGAAAATTAGAAAAGATTTTCCTTCTCACTTGTTGAAATTGATAGGAAAGGAGCTTGCCAAATTACACCAAATAATTGTTCCTGGATATCTTTCCAAACAACTTAATTATGGAAAGGAACAATTTTTAAATGTCAAAAAATACTCAGCTAATTCCGAATTTGATATTTGGCTAAAAAATATACAAGAATATATTTCACCTTACTTAAAATTAAATTTACCCAAATCAATTATTCATTCTGATGTTTTTTGGAATAATATAATTATTGGTGAAGATGATAATACTGCAACTATTATAGATTTTGAAGAATCTGTAAATTATTATCGTTTGTTTGATATAGGAATGACAATAATTGGAACTTGTGGAGAAGAAAAAATCATAAATATGGAAAAAATAAAGCACCTTTTAGATGGATATCAATCAGAAGTTCAATTATTAGAGGATGAAATAAATTCCTTAAAAGCATTTACTATTTATGCTGGTGCGTCAATGACATTTTGGAGGCACCAAAACTTTAATTATATAATACCCAGTGCCGAAATGTCTAATCATTATATGAAGTTGAAAGTTTTAGTTGATGATATAGTTAAACAGACTGATGATTGTTTTGTGAGATTAATTAAAAATTAATAGGAGTTCTGCTACTTTTAAAAAAAATAAGATATTACTCAGATAATCAATTTAATTTCTCAAGTTTGAATTTGTAGTTTTTCTTAGTGGTGTAAAAAGTGTTGCAAATTTTAGTTTTAAATCTTGCTATAATCTAGTGAAAAGGGTATGGGTTGTAATCTTTACCCCGATTTTTTCTCATTTATATTTTGGCGGGCTTCTTTCAATACTACAAACTTTCAATTTATCACTGAACCCTTTATTACTTATACATTTTTTTATACCTTCTCCCTTCTCATTAATTTCGGTGTGAGTTGGCAAAGCAAGCTCTTTTGCAAACTTTGGATTGCGTGTTGGCTTTGTGCAGTTTGCAAATGTGCTTGCTTTCGGGGTTGGGTTCAAAGTTTATATTTGTATAATTCGGCTAATACTTTTTGGTGCTCCATTTCTGTTTTTAAATAATTGTTTAGTGCATTATAATAATAGGTCATCTCCATAAAATACTCAATAGTGGATATTTGCCCTATTGATAAAGATTTATCCAAAAGATCAATTTGGTTTGAAGAAGAAAAAAGTGAGTCATATTCTGCCAAGGTGATTTTAAGATTTTCGTGCTTCTCATATTTTTGCTTTAAGTCATAATAATGCTCGTTTTTATGGTCTTCCAAATTTAGGTCGTTAAAAATTAAAGATGCTTGTTCAGCTTTCACTCTGTTTTTATTTTCCCAAAGAGGAATTGTCAACCCTAAGTGTATTCCATTAAATGTTTGCCCTAATGTGGTTTGATAATGATACCCTGTTTCTAGTTTAGGTAGTGCCATTGCTTTGCTAAACTCTATTTGCTTTTGAGCTATTACGATTTCCTGGTCTAAATATTTTTTTACAGGGTCACTAGCTTCAATTTCTACTTGTAAGCTCTCGAAATCAAGAATTGATAAATTTTGAGAAAACGTAGTATCTGAAAACACAATAGACTGACCTCCATTTAGTTCTGTCAATTTCAAATTTAATTGATTGATTACAGAAACGTTCTCTTGAAACAAAGCATTGATTTCAATAAGTTGTAACTTGGCTTTATTTACATCAAAAATATTTCCTTCTCCATTGTTTAATTTTGATTGAAAGTCAGAAAGCCATTTTTCTGTATTTTTCTTTCTTTTGTTGATTTCTGTATGAAACTTGTTTCTATAAATTAGTTCAATGCAGATAATTTTGGATTCCAATAAAATATCTTGTTTAGATGAAATTAGCTGAAACTCTACTTGTTCTATTTGAGTATTAGATAGTTGTTTTTTCTTGATATAGGCTGTGGGAAAATCAAAAGCTTGCGTAACAGCAAAGTCAGTTTGATTCCCTGAACCAACCGGTGAACCATTAAGGTAGTCAAAATCTACCTTAGGGTTATAAGGAGTTAAACCCGTTTTATACTCCATTTTTTTAGCTTCCCAAAATTGCACATTTGCAATGATTGTTTTATTATTTCTCTCAATAGTTGAAAGAATAGAATCTATGGTCGATTGAGCATTTGTATTAAATACAAAACCAATTATTAGTAATAGTACGTAAATTATTTTTTTCATTTTGTTTCTGATTTTGAATTAGACAAAAAGTACACTACTGGAACAATAAAAATATTGAGTAATGTAGAAGTAAGCAATCCACCCAAAATTACTTTTGCCATTGGGCTTTGTATCTCATTTCCTGGCAAATCTCCTGCAATGGCAAGTGGAATTAATGCTAATCCTGCGGTGAGGGCAGTCATTAAAATTGGACTTAAACGGTCTTTTGAGCCTTGAATGATGGTATCGTATAGATTAATTCCTTCATCTTGCAAGGTTTTGTAGTGTGACACCAATAAAATTCCGTTTCGGGTGGCCACACCAAAAAGCGTAATAAAACCGATAATTGCAGGAATACTTAAAATGCCACTGGTAAAATAAATACTAAATACACCTCCAATAAGTGCCAAAGGCAAATTGATTAGAACTATGAAAGATGTTTTAACTGTTTTAAACTCTTGAAAAAGTATCATGAATATGATTAAAATGGAGAGTAATGAGGTCAGCATCAAAGTTCTTGAAGCTTCTTTTTCTGCCTCAAACTGTCCACCATATTCAATGTGATAGCCTTCTGGAGTTTTAATTTTTTCAGTAATGTTTTTTTGAATTTCTGTTACCACACTTTTTTGGTCACGATTAGAAACATTGGCAGAAACGACCGTTTTTCGTTTTACATTTTCACGATTGATGGTGTTTGGACCACTTGTACTCACCACATCTGCCACATAGTGCAAAGGAATTTTCTGTCCATTATCTGTATCAATATAAATGTTTCTAATAGTTTCAATTTTTGTTCTATTGATTTCGTCCAACCTTAATATTAAATCAAAAGTTTTAGCGCCCTCATATACGTCAGAAACTTTTTCGCCTGCCAAGGCAACATCTATAAATTCATTAAATGCTCCTATTGTGATGCCATAATGGTTAAGTATATCCCGTTTGGGTTTAATTTGAATTTGAGGGATTTCTACTTGTTGTTCTACAGAAACATCTACCAATCCTTCAATCCCTTCAATTTCTTTTTTAATTTGGGTAGAAAGTGTAAAAAGCTTATTCAGGTCATCCCCAAATATCTTTATGGCAATATTGGCACGAGTTCCAGAAAGCATATGATCTATTCTGTGTCCAATGGGTTGCCCAATAGTAATGTTAACACCAGAAATTCCTTTTAATTTCTGACGTAAATCAGTCATAAATTCTTCACGATTTCGTTCCGTCAAAACAAAAGGAGCTTCTATTTCAGAAGAGTTTACACCTTGTGCGTGTTCGTCAAGTTCTGCTCTACCTGTTCTTCTTGTAGTAACTCCAATTTCGGGTAATTCCAATAATACTTTTTCTATTTGAATTCCTATTTTGTTACTTTCATCCAAAGAAATACCAGGTTTAGTTACGGCACTTATAACCAGAGAACCTTCATTGAATTCGGGTAAAAAACTTCGTCCCAATTGGCTAAAAGCTAAAAGTGCTAATGCAAACAGGATGAAGCACCCTACTACCATTGCTTTTTTCCAACTCATTACTTTTTTAAGCAGTTTTTCATATCCATTTTGTAAACGCTCTACTAACCAACTTTCTTTGTGTTGCTTTTCTAGCATTTTGTCATTGGTCAATAAATAACTGCACAATACAGGTGTGAGGGTAATGGAAACAATAAGTGAAGCAAATAAGGAAACAACAAATGCAATACCCAATGGTGCTAATAGTTTGCCTTCCATTCCCGAAAGGAAAAACAAGGGCAAGAACGCAACAATAATTATAAAAGTGGCATTGATAATGGAGTGTCTTATTTCATAAGAAGCATCAAAAATAACAGTCAGTTTTTTTCTCTGTTCTGCCAATGGTTTTTTAGCATTTTCTTTTAATCGTTTAAATACATTTTCAACATCAATAATGGCATCATCCACCAAATCGCCAATGGCAATTGCCATACCTCCCAAACTCATTGTATTGATAGCTAGTCCAAGCCATTTAAGCGTTAGAATAGCAACAATTAATGAAATAGGAATTGCAACTAACGAAATGGCTGTTGCTCTCCAATTCATCAGAAACAAAAACAAAATTACCACCACAAAAGCCATTCCTTCCCACAGTACTTTTTTGATATTACTAATGGAGGACTTTATAAAGTCGGCTTGACGAAATACGTGCGAATCAACATCTATATGTGCAGGAATGTTTGTTCTAATGTTTGCAATACTTGCATCTATTTTGTCGGTTAATTCTAAGGTGTTTGTGCCTGGTTGTTTTGAAATTGATAATACTACGGCAGGATTTCCGTTTTTGGAGGCATCCCCAATTTTTGGTGCGGCACCTATTTTTATTTCAGCTACATCTTCTATTCTTATAGGTTTTCCGTCAATTTTTTTCACGAAAGACCTTCCTATTTCTGATAAATCATTGGTTCTCCCGATTCCTTTTATAATGTATTCACTACCATATTCATTGATGAAACCACCTGATGAATTGCCGTTAGCTTCTTTTGCAGCTTTGAGTAATTCCATCAAGGAAACATTGTAAAATTCCATTTTGGTGGGTGAAGCTAATATTTGATATTGCTTGTACTCTCCACCTATAACTACCACTTGCGAAACGCCACCTGTGGCAAGCAATCGTGGTCTAATCGTCCAATCTGCAAGGGTTCTCAAATCCATTTTACTTGTTGAGTCTGATGATAAACTCACAAACATTATTTCGCCCATAATACTGGATTGTGGAGCCATTGTTGGATTACCCACACCAACAGGAAGTCTTTCGCCTACGGCATTTATTTTTTCGTTTACAATTTGTCGAGCTTTGAAAATATCTGTATCCCATTCAAATTCCACCCAAACAATAGAAATTCCTGCGGAAGATGAACTTCTCACACGTCTTACGTTGGTCGCTCCGTTTACCGAAGTTTCTAAGGGGAATGTTACCAATTTCTCCACCTCTTCTGGTGCCATTCCGTGTGCTTCAGTTAGCACCACAACAGTAGGAGCTGTGAGGTCTGGAAATACATCTACTTCCATTCTGGAGGCTACAAATGAGCCGAACAAAATCAATAATACAGAAGCTACTACTACGAGTAAGCGATTATTGAGTGCGAAGTTTATTATTTTATTTAGCATAATATTCTGTTTTAATGTTCGTGACCGTGTGCAGGTAATTCACCTGATGCGGTTGAAAGTTTAATTTGATAGGCCCCTATGGTTACAACTCTTTCACCTTGCAATACGCCTGAGAGAACTTGCACATTCTGACCGTCAGATGCTCCAAGTTTTACTTCTCTTTTTTCAAAACTTTCACCTCCTGTTTGCACATATACATAAAAATGACCTTGCTCCTCCATTAAAGCAGAAGTTGGAATAATTAAAGCATTTTGAATGGGAGTTGAATTCAGATAAACCTCTGCAATAGAGCCAGGTATTAAGTTCCCAATATTATCTATCTCAAATGTGATAGGAATAAATGGCGAATTTTCAGATACACTTTTCCCAAATGAAATAACTCGACCATTCAATCCTTCTGTGGAGAATACCTCATTAATTCCTACCAACTTAAAGTTGGCACTATTAACTGTGGTAAGTTTATTAAAATAGCGTTGCGATAAGTGAGCTTGTAACTGCAATTTTTGATTTTTTGAAATAACAGCTAAAGGCGTTCCTATTTCTACAAACTGACCTTCACTAATCAATATATTTGTTAAGTAACCTGAAATTGGTGCGTTTGCACTTTGTGATTGTTGTGTGTATGAATTTGAGAAACTAGATTGCTCCAATTCTTTTTTTGCCTTATCCAGTATTTCTTTGATCTCCAGTAGTTCTTTTTGACTTACTATATAGTCTTTTGCCAAATCTGATGCCCTTTGGTAATCTTTTTCTGCTTTCTCTACCGCTATCTTATTTTGAATAATAGTTGAACTTAAATTATTGGTTTCTAATCTAGTTGCTTTAACTCCAAAAAGTTTATTGCCTTGATTTACTTTTGAACCTACTGACAAACTTGAGTTTGCAAAAGAAACTTTACCTGCAATTTGGCTCACGACCATCATCTCATCTCCTGGTGCAGAAATAATCTGTCCATTGGTTTTGATGATGTCAGAAAAAGTCTGTTTAATAACAGGAGCATTTGCAAATTCCACTTTCCAAGCCTGTTCTTTTAAGTAAACTATTTCATCCGAATTTGTTGATTCGGTTTGGTTTTCAAGAGCCGTATTTTCGGTAGGGTAAACAGTAACATTTTTAATTACTATTTGGTCGGTATAATCCTTCGTTTCAATGTCAAAAACCAATTTGCCATTCCCTGCGGTGGTTGGAGTTAGTGCCAATCTAAAAATACCAGGCGAACTTGCAGTTTCTGCACTATTTCTAATGCCCTTTTCACCTATTACCAAACTAACCGTTATTTTACCTTCTGTAATCGGTAAAAAACTTTCACCTAATATAGTGAAATGGGCTGCAAACTTGGAGGTACTACCTACTACCAATGGTTTAAACTCTACAAATAATTCTGTTTTTTCAGAATATATTGTGTAAGCAAGCGGTTCTAAACTACTTGCTTCGTGATTATGTTCATCAGTTTTTTTATTGGTACAACCCATAAAAAACAATAGGAACATAGCCATTATTATTGATGTTATCTTCATTTTTTATACTTTAAATTAAATTAGTTTTGGTGATTTCCGTCTTCGTGACTATGTCCATCTTCGGTGTCTTGGTTTAAAATAGTGCTGTCAGTTTCTACTTTAAATTCCTCCTGATGGTGTTCTGCACCTTGATGGTGATGGGTTGAGCCATCTTCGTGTTGGTGTGCCTTTTCGGAATCTATATGACTACCATCACTGTTATGTTGGTGTTCATTGTTGTTGTTAGTGTTGCATCCCGCAAACACAAAGGCTATAAAAGCCATTGAAATGATTGATTTTTTCATTGTTGTAATTTTAAAAATTGAATAATATAGAAATTTGCCTGTCCATTAAATGCAGAAGCAGAAACTAGCCTTTGATAGAAATCAAAAGATATTAAATAATGAAAATAGGAGGAGCTCTTAGCCCAGAAGGAAGGTTATTTTGACTATTGTAATAATCTGAAATAAAAGGCGGTGCATTTTTCCGTACATCAATTATTATCTGCTTAAAAGTAAAATGTGTAACATTTAGAACTTTAAATTTTGGAATTAGCTTAACTATATTATTTGATGCAGTTTTACTGTTTAAACAAATAATTCCATCAGCTCCGTGCTGCAATCCTGCAAATATATGTTTCCAATCTTCATTTTCATCTTCAGTATCATTATCGTGCTGATGATGATCGTTGTTAGAATGAGAATGATGTGATATTTGTGAATGCTTAATATCGTGATGATGATGCTCAATGATATTATGTCCGAGCATAACCGCTGAGGCAATAAACATCATTAATATGGAAAAGTATTTTTTAAGCATCATTTGCTAAGATAACTATTTTTTGATCTTATTTTAAAATTTTAGCAGTTAAGTTCCTAGAACAAGATTTGTATGAATACAAATGCAATCTTATTAATCATAAAAAGATTTCTTTTTCATATCAGAAACACATAGTAATGTCCTTAGTTGGTTCTTCACTTAGAAGGATGTATGAGTTTTTTGTAAGAGAGTGATTATTCCACTATTATTTTCTTCTCTAGACTACCATCATCATACAAATAAAATAGAGGTATATTCTTTTTAATAGGAGTTTCTCTACCCAAAACATCTACGATTTTTAGTAGTTTTCTGTTTTCATTAATTGGCAATTCAGTAATAGCGGTGGGCTGTATCAGCCCAGTTGCAATTAGGTTGTTGTCCAAATACAATCCGTTAAGCGTATCTAATGTAGTGAGGAATCCTCTCATTCTGTCTTTTTGTCCAAGGGAAAACATATTCTGACAACTGTTATAACTCATGTAATTTTCCAATTGGTCAGTCATGTCTTGTGTAAAGGGTGATGGCCCCATCATATCATTGGAACATTGATTTGCGGTATTACATCCGTTAGTTGGTAGGGTTGGAGGAGTGTCGCATACCTGATCTCCAGTGGTGTCACACTCAGCACCACAAGTTGCCGAATAACTAAGGAAAGTATGATAAAGTCCTAAACAGTGTCCTAATTCATGAGTGGCGACCCTCCCATCAGAAGAGGATGTGCCAATTGTTCCCCACTCATAATGCTTGATGACTACCCCATAAGTTTCCCAAGGGCCTCCATATGTAAAAGCAGTTCCAGGATATTGTGAATATCCAGAAGTTCCTGCCAAAATATGGCGCACTACCCAAATGTTAAAATACATATGTGGTGGCCAGTTGACTGCATATTTTACATTGTCAAAAGCAGGGTCCGTAGGTTCAGGATGTGGGTAAAGTGCTGTATCTGTTCGGGTTATTCCTGAAGTAGAATCTCCATTAGGATCCAGTTTTGCTAAGCGAAACTCTATCTTGCAATCAGCTGCAAAAGGATAAAAAATAGGATTTCCATTTATGGTGTCGGCATTTGTTCTTCTGAAATCTTCATTGATTACTCTCATTCCATCATGTACTTGTAAATCAGATATATCGCCAATCCCATTGGTATGAATAATATGCACCACAGTAGGTATAATTAGTAAAGATTCTTGGCTTTTGTTGTAGCTATTATTTGTAATGTTAGTTCTGATTTTTTGCATCAAATTTTGCTCTTTTTCAGAAGCAGGATTTGCAAGTATTTTATCAGCAGTTCCACACCAATTATTTTGAGCCAACAAAATTTGAGGAATCAAGAAAAAGAAAATAAGAATTTTTTTCATGTTGCTAATATATTAAAAACCCCACCGGCTTTGGTGGGCCTTTCGGCCCTTATTTAATTTTTTTTTAGTTCTATAAGAATAAATTTATAAAAACCAATTTATGCTATGGCCTTAGATAAGTGTTCTGGATAAATTCGTTATCGGTTAGAGTAAGTAAAAAAGTATGTAAATCATCTTTTTCATCCTGACTTAACCCTAGCGGAAGTATTAAAGAACTCTTGTTTACATGACTTTTACCTCCTGAATTATAATGTTCTATCACTTGTTTTAAAGTTTTTATACTCCCATCATGCATGTACGGAGCTGTAAGTTCTATATTCCTTAAAGTTGGGACTTTGAATAAAGCAATATCATTAGAATCTTTACTAAATCTAAATCTACCAACATCCGCATAACTTGAATACAAGCCGTTATTCTCAAAACTATAGTTTGTAAAATTAAAACCTTTATGACAGGCTGAACATTTCAGTTTATCACTGAAAAATAAATCCATTCCTTTTTTCTCTTTGGGTTTTAATTTTTCTTTTTTATTAACGTATTTGTCGTATTTACTATTTCCACTAATTAGCGTTCTTTCAAACAAGCTAATCGATCGAGTTATTACATAATAGTCAGGTGCTCTATTGTAAGCTTCCTTTGCCATTTTTACATATGATGAATCTTTCTCAAGTAGTTTGCCTATATCCACTATATTATGATTGAATTCATTTTCTTCTTGAATTGGAACTAGAACTTGCATTTCTAGAGTTGGAACTCCTCCTTCCCTTAGTAAATAAGGATGGTATGCCACATTTACTAAGCTGGGAGCATTTCTTTTTCCTGGTCTATTTTTTATTCCTGGACTAAATGCTCTATTATCACTAAATGCTAATTCAGGTAAATGACAACTAGCACAACTAATAGAAGAATCTAAAGATAAAATATTATCGTAGAATAATTTCTTTCCTAAATCCCATCTAGCTTGAGTAAATTCATTTCCTTCAGGATGATTTACTACTGGAAAATGTGTTGGAATTTTTGTGATTGAATATTTCTCACCTTCTAGTTTTATAAATATCGAACAAGCACCAAGAAATACTAATAATATTAGGTAGTTTAAATTTAGTAATATCTTCTTCATTAAATATTAAAAGGGACTTGCAAATCTTGAATCATTAGTCATATCTGTGTCTGTTAATGATTTCAGAAAAGCCACTAAATCAGCTTTATCTTGAGTAGTTAATAGCAAGCCAGTTGCTCTTGTATTTTCCAGAGCGGGATCAATTGTTGATGAAAAAACTAAGCCCTCATTATAATGATTCACAACTTCCTCTAAAGTGCTAAAGCGACCATCATGCATGTACGGAGGTGTTAATTCAATATTTCTTAGAGTCGGAACTTTAAACTTGGCCCTATCTAAGGGGTTTAGAGTAACCATCATTCTTCCATCATCAAGAAAACTAACATCATCATCTAATCCATTATTCATGTAAAGATCATTTTCGAAATTGTTTCCTGAATGACAATGCACACAATCTGCACCAGATGTCTCTGGAAAAAATGGATTGTATTCTGCAAAAAATAAATCTTTCCCTCTTTGCTCAGAAAGGGTAAGCGTTAATTCTCCTCTTTCAGATTTATCATATTTACTATTCCATGATACAATAGAATTCATGAACTGTTCTAAAGCCAATGAGATTTTTAAACTATTAATATTACTATTACCAAATGCTCTTTTAAATTGATCTAAGTATTCTTGTGAACAGTTCAGTTTTGTTACCACATTTTCCAAAGTTTCGTTCATTTCTAATGAGTCTTGTATTGGAAGAATAGCCTGGTCTCTTAGTAAATTAGCTCTTCCATCCCAGAAAAATTCATTGTTATTCCAAAGCATATTAAAGGATGCCATTGCTTGCCTTCCTCCTTTTAAACCTAGAATTCCAGTTGAAAATCGTTCTGTATCTGAAAAACCATTTTCTTGAACATGACAACCTGCACAAGCCAAAGTGCCATCTCCAGATAGTTGCTTGTCATAAAATAACATCCTGCCTAATTCAACTCCCTGATTAGTTAGTAGATTGTCCTCAGGAATAGAAGGTGTTGGTAATGTTCCATGCTGTAAGTAATAAGGAGTGTTATCATACAATACTGGTGGAACATATTCAGTAATTTCTTCATCTTTTTTACAAGCTTGAAAAACTAAAGAAATTGCAATTAGTAAAAATATATTTTTGAAAATACGATTAAAATTGAATAAAGAAAATGACATGGATTAATCTGTTACAATTAATTTTTCTGTGTTTGTTACCTCTCCCTTAATTGATTTTAAGTTAACAAAGTATACCCCTTTTTCCAATCCATTAAAAATAAATTGATTTGAGTTGTCTAGTTTTTGAATAGCAATTACTCTTCCACTTAAATCCACAATCTCAATAGTTGATTTAGTTAACTTTCCATCATATTTAAAGGTGAGGGCTTCTCCATTTCGCTTAGGGTTTGGATAGATTTCAAAATTATTATGATCATTAGCAATTTCATCAAAAGCAACAGTAGATCCTGTTGCAGTAAAAACATTATCTCTAAAGTTTTCTAACATTTTTTTTGCCTCATTTATCTCACCATGTGAAACAGTACCTGAAGCTACACTAATATTTTTAATTGCTTGCTCATAATCTGCATTTAGCTCAATTGTTAATCCATTTGCATCACTCGTTCCAGCCGTTAAGATGGTTTGATTAAAATAGTTTACATCTCCTAATCCATGTAATTCAAATACTTGATTTGGGGTAGTTAATCCAGCCATACCTTCCATTGCAACAAATCTATATCCTGCACTCCAACCCCAATGCATTGAAGGAGATTTAGGAGACAAAGGGCTTGATGAGGAGAGTAAAGAAGGGTCATTATGATTTTCAGGTGTTTCTACTCCAATACTAAAAGAAATACTTTCTATTGTTGTAATGTTATAATTTCCTAGAAATTCATTTACTGGGGTAGAAGCATTTGCTAATATCCAAGTATTGGAAACATTCGTTACTGTACCTCCATCATGGCTAATATTTATAGAGGAAATATAATATTCCATTCTATTGATATTAAAATTATCAGAAAGATTATTTGAAACTGTTGTGTTAAATGCAAATGGTGAAGTTCCAAGTAAATGATTGATTTTGAGATATATATCAGATTGACTATATGCAGATAAAGAGAATGCTAGTGCGAATAAAATTGTATATATATTTTTCATAATTGAGGTTTTAAATTATTATATCAAATATATTATAAAAAAATTAAAAATTTCTTAAATTTAAAGGTTTTAAATTAACAAAAAAATAAAATTATGAAACAACTACTCCTTATCCCTATCACTATTGCAATTTTAATTCTCTTTTACCCAACAAATTCTAGATCTACTTCAAATGGATCACCTGGAGGAAAAACTAATTCTCCAATGGATGGACAAAACTGCACAAGCTGTCATTCAGGAACTATTAACTCCGGAATTGGAACTGCTACAATTACAACAACTATTCCTACCTCAGGATATAGCATAGACAGCACCTATACCATAACATTAACAGGAGTAAAAGCAGGATGTTCAAAATTTGGATTTGAATTAACTGCAGAAAGTGGAAATGATAAAACTGGTAACCTTATTATTACTGATAATACAACTAAATTTATAAATAGCAACAATGCTGTTACTCATAAACTTTCAGGAACTAGTGGAAGTTCAACTAAGAGTTGGTCAATGGATTGGACTGCTGCTGCAAACAGCAATGGAAATACAACATTTTATGCAGCTCTAATCTTCACAAATGCTAATGGAAATAATAATATGGATAATGTCTTTACAACTTCTCTTTCTGTAAATGAAGATTTAATTAGTACTATTAATAATTTATCTGTAAAAAATGATTTTACATTTAATACAATAACCAAAACAATTGAAACACAAAAAACTGTGGATGTATATGATATTAGCGGAAAACTAGTTTTAACAATAAATAGTAATTCAATAAATATTTCTCATTTAAAACCTGGAATTTACATTCTTAAGTCAACCGAAAAAACACAAAAAATTATATTGAATTAGTTTATAAAAACAATTAACAAAACAAATAATAATGTATAAAATAAAAAAAATAATATTTACAATCGGAATGGCAATAGTATCGGTTTTTGCTTTTGCGCAATGTCCAACAGGACAAACTGAAGTTACTATTGATATAGGGACAGATAATTGGGGTTTTGAAATTTATTGGGAGTTAGCGCCTATAGGAAGTAATTGTGGTAGTTCGGCAACAATTTTTAGTGGAGGGAATACTGCTGTTGGTTGTAATGCTAATAATGTATTGTCTGGAGGTTATGCTGATAACACAACAATTAGTGAAGGCCCTTGGTGTTTAACAGATGGCGCTACATATGATATTATTTCCAGAGACGGCTATGGTGATGGAGGAGCACAATATGTAGTTAATATTGCAACCTTCCCCTTGTATACTTTTTCTGCATCATCTTCAAATGAAACATTTTCATTTACTGTAAATACTCCACCTGCAATTGATGGAGCAATGTTAAACTTTGAGACTCCTTCTTATGTTTTTATTGGTAATATTGATTTAGAAGGTAAAATCAAAAATTTGGGTTCTACTACTATTAATTCTATGGATGTAAATTACAGTATTAGTGGTGGATCAACTATTTCTCAGAATTTATCAGGGCTTAATATAGATCCATTTACCACCTACCATTACACACATCCAACAGTTTGGACACCTGCTACAACTGGCGCTTATTCTGTTGAATTATGGATTTCAAATATTAATGGACAAGGGGCAGATGCAGTTCCTTCTAATGATAATTTGGTAAAGACAATTAATATTAAGGATCCTATTCCAAATATTATTCCCTCTTATACATTAACAACTAATACTTTTACTTACGATTTAATAGTAAATTCTTCAGATCAAATTAATGAGCCGAGAGATTTAGATTTTCATCCTAACGGAGATTTATGGATTACAAATACAGGAACTGAAATCTCTGGAGGTAGTACGGTAAAAGTGACAAATCCTGCAATGACTTCTCAAAACTCACTTTGGGAGAAAGATGGAAATGCATGGCACTTTATGTCTTTGCCTTCAGGAATTGCGTTTAGTACAAACGGAAATTTTGCAACTTCAACTTCTGTTTTAGATGCCAATCATGATGGAGGCTCTTTTACAGGACCTTCTTTATGGTCGTCAGATCCTTTAATTTATGCGAAACCTTCTGGAGGAAATGGTTCTCATTTGGATATGTTGCATGAAAGTCCATACTCAATGGGAATTGCTTCTGAAAAAGATAATGTTTTTTGGGTATATGATGATTATAATAATGATATAGTACGATATGATTTTGTTGAAGATCATGGACCAGGAAATGCTGATCATGATGACGCTAAAATAAGAAGATTTCAAGGGATGGGTTTAAGTGCAATAAACCATACTATTGTAAATCATTTAAAATTAGATGATGACAAAAAGTGGTTGTATTTTGTAGATGGAGGAAATCAAAGAATATTACGATTAGATATTACAACGGGTTCAACAAACGGAGCGCCTTCATGGGGCCCTCAAGAAACTCTAGCGGAATATCAAAAGATGACAGGTTTTACATGGGAAGAAGTAGTAACAACAGGTTTGGTTGAGCCTTCAGGAATTGATATTATTGAGGATAAATTAGTAGTAACTGACCATAGTAATGGAGATATTGTATTCTATGATGTAAATACTATTCCTGCAACTGAAATTGGAAGAATACAAACCAATGAGCCAGGAATTATGGGTACTGTAATAGGTCCTAATGGAAAGCTTTGGTATGCTAATGCAACTTTAAATAAGGTTGTGAAAATTGAGCCTTCAACTATTATTTTAGCTATTGAAGAAAATCAATTGGTTTTAATTGGAAACCGTATATATCCTAATCCGGTTTCTAATACCTTACATTTTACTTCAACAGCTAATTTTGTGGAAATATTTGATTTGAATGGGAAATTAATTTTAGCAGTAAACAATAATACAAATGCTATTGACGTTAGTATGTTGAATGAAGGAGTTTACTTTATTGATGTGGATGGAATTAAATCTAAATTTATAAAATATTAACATGAAGTTGAAAGAAATATTCAAAGTAGTTTTTTCTATTGTGATGGCAGTATTTACACTATCTGTTTCAATGGGAATGAATATTTCCAAAATGAAATGTGATGAGGATGGAAGTGTCTATTTAGGAAGTGAAGTGCCTTCTTGTAGTGTGGAAAATGTAGTAGTATACAATAAGGAGCAAGAGAAAGTAACTTGTTGTATAATTGAGGTTGGAAAATCATGTTGCCCTGAAATGAATGATAATGCTTGTGCAAGTGAAACTCAAAATATTCATTTTGACTTTGAGACTTTATTAGCTTCTTTTGAACTTGATTTTTCAAGTGTAAATAGTTTGCTTTACACCTTAATTTCTTATGACATAGCATCTGATTTCACAAAGGTAATCAACTACTTTAGTGGCATACCGCCACCTAAACTTCATAAACCCGTTTTAGCTAAAATACAGTCATTCTTATTGTAGGATTTTATTCAATTTTTAACTGAATAATAATCTTAAAATTAAAGAAATGAAAAAAATAATGATAATTGCAATCGTTTTTTTTGCAATAACAAATATAAAAGCACAAGAAGAACAAATAAAAGGTAGAGTAGTAGAGCAACTGCAAGATGGAAGTGAACTAGGTATTCCTGGTGCTAATGTATATTGGGAAGGCACTACTATTGGGGTAGCTTCAGATGAACAGGGATATTATTTAATCTCTTCTCCTAAAATTTATCCTTCAACTATTATGGTTAGTTTTGTGGGTTATCAAAAACACTCTCTAATTATTAAAGAATGGGGTAATTATCCTATTTTGCTTTCTCCCTCTGTTGAGTTAGAAGAAGTTATGGTAAAAGGCAAGGTAAATACAACTAAGTATTCTACAATTAACTCTATCAATATGCAAACCCTTTCAACTGGAGAGTTAGAAAAGGCTGCTTGTTGCAATCTTTCAGAAAGTTTTAGTACTAATGCTACAGTTGATGTAACTTTTACAGATGCTGTTTCGGGAGCTAAAAAAATACAGATGCTGGGTTTAGATGGTGTTTACACTCAAATTACTCAGGAAAACATGCCACTGATTAGAGGAATTTCTTCTGCTTATGGGCTTAGTTATGTGCCAGGTACTTGGATTGAATCCATTCAAATTATAAAGGGTACTGGCTCTGTTATTAATGGATTTGAGTCCTTTGCTGGGCAAATAAATTTGGAATACTACAAACCTGAGTCTGCTCCAAAATTATTTTGGAACGCATATACTAATTCAGAAGGAAAAATAGAGAATAACCTATTGTTGGCTAAAAAACAAGGCTATTGGAAATCTAACTTATTTACCCATATTTCTTATTTTGATAAAGAGGTGGATAATAATGAGGATAATTTTTTAGATATACCAAAAGTGAAGCAAGTAAATGTGCTTAATAGATGGACGTATTCTGCCAACAAAAATTACCACATTGAATTTACAGCAAGAGGATTAGTTGAGGATAGAATAGGTGGAACGCTTGAAAATTCAGCCAAGCCTTATGAAGTTAATATCCACAATGGTTTACTTGAAGTTACAACAAAAACAGGAGCAATACTTCCTAATTCTCCTGGGAAAAGTATGGGACTGCAAACTTCTTTTAGAAAACATAATCAAACTGCTATTTTTGGAAAAAATAAGTATGAAGGATTGCAAGAAAGTGCTTATTTTAACCTTATTAGACAAACTTATATTGTAAATACTGACCATAAATTAAAATATGGAATAAGTAATTATGCAGATAGGTATACTGAAAGTTTTTCTGGAAATATTCAAAATCCATTTAAAGATAAAGTGAGGGTTGATTTAATGAGTGGTTTGTTTTCAGAATATTCATATACTTGGGGTGAAAGTTTTAATTTAACTGCTGGTATTCGTGCTGATTATTATAATAATACAGAGCGGTTTAATTATTTACCAAGGTTAAATATGAAGTATAATCCAACTGAAAATACTGCTATTCGTTTCTCAGCAGGTAAGGCTTTTCGAATTGCAAATGTGTTTGTTGAAAACGCTTCTTTCTTAGCTTCAAATAGAGAGGTAATATTGGGTGAATTAAGTCCTGAGATAGCTTGGAACTATGGAATGAATATTACACATAACTTTAAATTGTTTGGGCGTGATGGAACTTTAAATGCTGATGCCTATAAAACTGAATTTGAAAATCAAATTGTTGTGGATATTGAAAATCAAAATGAGTTGTCATTTTATAATTTAGAAGGCATATCCTTTGCATCTAGTATGCAGTTAGATTTAGCTTATGAACTTTATGATCGCTTTGATGTGAAAATGGCTTATAAAATAAATAATGTGCATACTACTTTTTATGGCGTTGAAAAAACAGCACCTTTAACCCCTAAATACAGAGCTTTATTAAATATGGCGTATGCTACTAATTTTGATAGATGGGTGTTTGATGTTACTGCAAACTATATTGCTGAAAGTAGAATTCCTGACCATCAATTGATTGAACAATTCTATTCAGAATCTTTTTATCTTTACAATGCACAGGTAACAAAGAAATTCAGAAAATTTGATGTATATTTAGGAGGTGAAAATTTACTAGGGTATGTTCAGAAAAATCCTATTTTATCTGCTGGAAACCCTAATTCAGATGTTTTTGATGCATCCTTGATTTATGCGCCAATTAATGGTAGGATGATATATGCAGGACTTAGATTTAAAATTAAATAATAATTAAATAAATAATAAACATGAAAAAAATAATCATTGCCTTATTCAGTATTTTAACTATAAATGCTTGGGCACAAAAAGAAACAGTGCAGATTAAAACTTCTGCACAATGTGAAATGTGCAAGGATCGTATTGAAGGAAAAATGAAATTTACAAAAGGGGTTACTGCTGTGGAATTGGATGTGAAAAGTCAAATGTTAACTGTTACTTTTAAAACAAAAAAGAACTCAGTAGAAAATATTAGAACCATTATATCAAATATTGGTTATGATGCTGATAAAGTAAAAGCGAAAAAATCAGCACATGATAATTTACCGGGTTGTTGTCAAAATCCTGATTTTGTAACGCCAAAAGAACAATCTCATGAAGGACATGATCACGATTAACAATAAAGATGAATAAAAAAACATGAAATTATGACACACACATATCATGTAACAGGAATGACTTGTGGAAGCTGTGAAGTCAAAGTAAAATCGGCTCTGCTCTTCGTAAAAAATGTAACTTCTGTAGAAGTTTCAAAAGATAATAACGCTGCAATCATTACAATGGACAAACATATTGCTTTGCCTGAATTACAAAGTACTTTAGAGGAAAAATATCAAATCTCTGCTGCTAATCAGAATGAAACAATTGAACATACTAAACCTTGGTTTGTAACATACAAACCCGTTTTGCTAATCTTTGCGTACATTTTTTCTGCAACTGCTATTGTTGAACTCACCGCTGAAAGCATTGATATTTCAAGATGGATGCGCCATTTTATGGCAGGTTTCTTTTTAACTTTTTCATTTTTTAAGATGTTAAACCTTAAGGGATTTAAGGACAGTTACTTAATGTACGACATTATTGCACGAAGATTTCCTGCTTGGGGCTATGTCTATGCTTTCACTGAATTAACATTGGGAATTGCATTTCTAATAAATTTCAACCCAATTATAACCAACAGCGTAACTTTTGTTTTGATGACCGTAAGTATTATCGGTGTTTTAAAAATCATATTGAATAAAAAAACGATTAAATGTGCTTGTTTGGGAGATGTTTTCAACTTACCAATGAGTACCGTTACCATTATAGAAGACGGACTAATGATTCTTATGAGTCTCGGAATGCTGTTTATGGCATTGAATTAAAAAAGCTAGCAGCCAACGCACACGAAATAGAATCTCATTGAAATTATTTTATCAAATATAGTAGAATTTTATGAAAAACAAAACGTAAATATTAATCCTATTTTTAATGTTATTGTTCATTCTGGCCAGTCCACTAGATTTGAGTGATTACATCTGTGAAAACGTATCAGTTATTTTATGTAGTTTTATAAAAAACTTATTACTATGAAACCTTTTCTGTTTTGCCTGTTATTACCCATTTTTTCCTATGCACAATTTTTAAGTCCTAGTACTCCGTATATCCTTAGTAGTGGTTCTGCTGAAGGTTATGAAAGACCAAGAGTTGTAATAACGGCTAATAATAGCCCTTTTGTTATTTGGTCAAAACCTTCTACACCTAAAGCAATTAAAGCAAGAAAATGGAATGGTACAGATTTTGATAGTGCTTTTAATTTGGTAAGTGCGGATTTAATGCCTACTGGTTTTATAGGTCCAGAAATTGCTGCTAAGGGTGATACTGTTTATCTTATTTTTGAATCTTTATTACATAGTAATCATATTATTTATTTAAAGCGTTCTTTTGATGGAGGATTTACTTTTTCCGATACAATTAGAGTCTCTGGAAATTCTAATACTAATTACTTTTTTATGCCAAATGTTGCAGTTAAAGAAGATGGTAATCCTGTAATATCTTATATGCTATCTGATTCTACTGGTTATAAGCAAATAGTAAGAGTCTCTTCCAATTTTGGAAACACATTTAGTTCAGAAGCTGATGCTAGTGCTTTAGCTCCAGGAGAGCCTTGTGATTGTTGCCAGTCAACATTGGTTACTAATGGGGATAATGTGTATTTGTTGTTTAGAAATGATGATAATAATGTAAGAAATTCTTATATCGCTCAATCAACTGATGAGGGCTTAACTTTTACTGCTACTCAGGATTTAGATGATATAAATTGGGTGTTAAATTCTTGCCCTACTTCCTCACCTGTTGGCGCGGTACTTGGTGATAGTATTATGGTTGTAAGGCGTAATGGAGGTTCGGGTGTCAATGAGTTGTATAAGTCTAATGTTAATAAAGATGATTTGCAAAAATCTTATTTCACACAACTAGAATCAGCAGGAAGCCCTTTTCAAGATAAAGTTGAAATTGCTACAGATTTAAATAATTTTATAAGTGTTTGGGAAGAAAATAGAAATGGAAATAAGGAGTGCTTTTATAGTGTAATTGGGAGTGATGGTAAAAGTTTATACAATGGTATAATTTCAGATACAGCTACTTTTGGACATAAAATGGAACCAGACATCACTTATGGAGGTCCTTATTCAGGCAATTTCTCTGTTGTTTATACCGCATCCACTCAGCATGAAGTACACTTTGTGTATGGTCCATTAATGTATGTAAGTGCTATTGATGAAGATTCTGATTTAAATGATAAAAAACTACTTAAAATAGTAAATTTACTTGGTAAAAATGTAATCCCTGAAAGCAATAAACCTTTTGTAAATATTTACAATGATGGGACTGTTGAGCGAAAAATAGTTTTGGAATAATTAACTTTTTATTGAATTGCTCTTGTAAACCATTATGACTGTGATACCAATGTATACAAGATTAGATAATTGGAAAACGATAGGTATAAGTTTCATTTGGTTCAATAGGCATTTGCGTTAAATAGGTGACACCATCCTCTTTATTTGGAACATACAAACCGTGCCAATGTAACGAAGAACTTTTTTTGAGTTTATTATGTTGCCACAATTTCGGCAGTATCGCCTTCGGTAAAAGTTAAGGTTGGCATTAGAATTTGTCCGTTAACAGCAATAGCCCTTTTGTACTTGCCTGAAAAATTTACTATTGTATCTGTAACGGTTAAATCGTATCGAACTACCTTTTGTGAAAACACGTTAGTGGTTGACATTATTCCTTGGAATACTGTCAACAGTTTTAAAAATAAATTCTCTCCAAAATAAGTATTTTCAGAAGAACTTCTTATTTTTAGTAATAATTTTTTGTAAAATATATATTTTAAAACAGGTGTAAAATAGCAAATAACGAACTTACCGAAATAAATATCCATAGCAAGAGTCCTTGTAGAAAAGGTTTATTTCCAATAGCTTTTAAATTTTTAATGGAGAGATTAGTTCCTATCAAAAATAAACTAATCTGAAGCCCTTTTTTTCCAGCTGCTTTAATAGTTGTAAAACTATCATATTCTGGGAATTTTGAATTTAAAAACATGGCTAACAAAAAAAAGATAATAAAATAATGCAGAGTACAATGCAATTAAAACTACTAATCTAAAAAACAGGAATTTGGAACTTATTATATTAAACTTGCTTTTCAATTATTGAATACTAAATTTAGACTTAATCCCATCATTAAAGTGCTAGTTTTTTGATTTGCTCTAACAGTTCATCTTCATCACCATCAATATACCCTTTGTGTTGCCAAACTATTTCTTTTTTACTGTTTAGTAAAAATGTATGTGGTATAGCTGAAACTCCCATAGCTCTTTTTAAATCTCCATTTTGATCTATGTAAACTTCATAATCCCAGTCGGATGCATTAACATAAGGTGCTACTTTAGCCATTGTTCTTGAATTATCAATTGAAATAGCAACTAGTTTTACACCTGTTTCATCTTGCCAATCTTCATAAACATCTGCTATAGTATTCAGTTCTTTTTTACAAGAATTACAATATGCAGCCCAAAAACTTATTACAATTGGCTTGCCATTATTTTCTAGTGCAGTAATGTTCATGCTACCTCCTTCAAGTGTTTTTACATCTACTGAAGGTAAAATTCTGTTTTGAGCAATACTGAGAGATGCAAAGATTATAGCTGTGAAAAGCGATAGTAATAGTTTTCTCATTTTAATTGTGTTTTATTTTTGGCTAATTTACAAATAATAGCTCTTCATTCAGATATGTTTTTAGTAAATACACGAACTGATTTCATCTCAATTCGTTGTAAATAGAAATCACCAAACCTTAATGCAACTCTATTATTAGTTGAATCTAAAATAATTACTTCATTTTAAAAAAACTACTAATTATATTAATTTATTTATTCTCTTTGAATGCACTTGCTTACGCTTCTTTTCCTGTATTAGAAAACATACAACAAGATAGTGTTAAGTACTCTGAGATAACTACTTTTTCTGATTTTGAAGATAATATTTATTCTGTTTTAGGTTTTGTAGTAGGATTTTTAAGTATTTTATTATATTTTTTACCATTATTATTGTTTTCGCTTAACAAAGCGTTTCGAAGAGGGATTTATGTTTGATTATTAACTATGGTCATTTTAATTGTTGGGTTTCTTGCTTGGATCTTAGCTAGTGGCGAAGGAAATATTACTAAAGAAGAGGAGCAGGCAATGTTAAGTTTGTGCAGCATTATGTCACATGATGATGGTTTAGCAAATTATAATGCTGATAATAGGATGATATTAAAAGATGTAGAAATCGCACCTGTCTATGATGGTTGTGAGGAACTTTCTGAAAAAGAAACAAATAAATGTTTTAATAATAAAATATCGACATTTATTAAGTGGGAGTTTAACTTGAGTGTATATAAAGATTTAAATCTTTCAGAACCAAAGCTGGTAGAAGCTTTTTTTATAATTAACGAAAACGGAAATCTGACTGGAATGAAAGTCAGAGATTCAGATGTGACAATTCAAGCAGAAATCTTGAGAGTGCTTAGAAAAATGCCTATTATGAAACCTGCCATTCACAATGGAAAAAGTGTTTCTGTATTATGTTCAATTATAGTAAAATATGGAAATGAAATAGAAGTTGACGCTGTTTACATTCCTGAAAGACCAAATGATTAAAAGTTGAATCACTAATTGTAGTAATTTGCAAAAGTCGGCCTTACGGACATCGAACTCAGATTTATTATTTTAAAAAATAACTTATTACTCAGAAAATTAAATAATTTTCTTAAGTTTGATTTATTAGATTGATTTCCAGTACAAAAAGAGGTGCAATTTTTAGTTTTAAAGCTTGTTTAATACATTTAAAGTTAGAAGGTAAGCAATCCTGCTATCTCGATACTTTTTCCAAAAAATAACCTTTTTAGGAATTAATATAGACGTATTTTTCCTTAAGTATTTTTACAGATATAAAAATTAATTTTTAATAAATAATTTTGAAAGTACTATGGGAGTAGATAAAACTGAAGAAATTCTTTATAAAGCTCATGCAATGGGAATATATCATGAAGTTATAAGTTTAACAAACAAAATTGGAGATGAATATCCTCTAATGGTAGTGTCTGATAAACTTGAACTAGCATTTCATAAAATAAAAGATGAAAAAAAACATAGAGAGTAATGTTTTCATTTTTAGTTATTATCTAAACAGCACAAAAAAAGCGTTTCATTTTTCATTCTCAAAAATTAAAATAAACTAGATAAAAGGGTAGAAGTTTTAATACTTTTAAAAAATTTAATTAGGTTTGTTTTTCTCTTTTTATTATGCTTTGCATAATACTGCATTTATTATTTCATTTATTTGTCTGATGAAAAAAATATTTTTGATATTAACTCTACTTCCAATTTTGTCATTTTCTCAGTTTAATAATACATACAAAGAATTCAATTTTGGTATTGCTATTTTAGACGATTTTGGATTTCCAGGAGCATCATTTCTTTTTGGACAAACAAATTATAATTCAAATAATACTTTATTAGATTATCAGATTGGTATTGCATTTCCTTCAATTCTTACAGGAAAAATTGGGTTTGGAATTGGAGATGATGATTTTGCAACCATAATTGGAATTAGGGCGTGGCCAACATGCCCATATTTTCAATTTAGTTTAAAAGAAAGGCATAATTTTAGCATTGAGTATCATATTTTTAAGGAATCTGATTTCTTTCAAGGGACTAGTCTGATTTTTACTTACGGAATTCGTTTTTAGTCAATTATTTTTGATGACATATCAGTTTATAATTATTTAGCTTGAATTTCAATGAAAAAAATTACACTATTTACTTTTCTAGTTATACTATCAAATATTTGCTTTGCATCTTTTCCAGTAAATAAAAGTTCAACTGAAACTTTTGTAAATCCTATCACAATACACTCTATTCATGAAATTCAGAATAATAAGATATTACAAAAGACTAATTTTTTTAAATCTTCATTAAAATTATTAAAGAAAATAATTATTTTTCTTCTATTTTTTCTTGGTTTCCTTATTTTATTTTCAATTTTATTTCCTTGTAAAGAAGATTGTGCAAGTCCTTTTGGAGCGTAAAATTATAATATATCTATTTCAAAATTCTATAATAAATACTCATAATATTTTATTATTTTAATTCGTTGACCTAATCATATATATTTGCATTTATTAAAATTATGATATGAATACATTTGAAATTAAATATTTAGGAGATTTAAGAACTTCTTCAACTCACATAGACTCTGGATCTGTTTTAAATACAGATGCTCCAAAAGATAATCATGGTCTAGGTAAAGCTTTTTCCCCTACTGATATGGTGTGTTCTGCTTTAGCAAGTTGTATCTTGACTATTATGGCTATTGCTGTAGAAAAGAATGGTATTGATATTAAAGATACAACAGCAACTGTTAAAAAAACAATGGGAAATAATCCAAGAAGAATTACTCAAATTGATGTTGATTTAACTTTTCCCAAAAAATACGATTCTAAAACTAAAATTATTTTAGAAAGAGCAGCTTATAATTGTCCTGTTCATCATACATTATCAAAAAACGTAGCTAAAAATATTTCTTTCAAGTATTTAAGTTAAATACAATAGAAAAACAATGAATTTATTATCAGTTGATAAATTAGAGAAAAATTTTGGTGAAAGAATTCTGTTTGAGAATTTGAGTTTTGGTATTAATAAAGGTGAAAAAATTGCTCTAATTGCAAATAATGGAACTGGAAAGTCATCTTTATTAAAAATTCTTGCTGGACAAGATATATCTTACTCTGGTAAGGTTGTCTATAGAAACAAATGTAAAGTATCTTATCTATCTCAAGATTCTAATTTTGATGATAATCTTACAATTGAAGAGTTAATAAATAGCAAACACAATAAAATTAGTTTGATTGTTAATGACTATGAAAAAGCTCTTGAAGATCATAGTAAACTTTCTAATGCAATTAATCAAAAAGCATTAGATAAAACTACTGAAAGGATGAATCAAGAAAATGCTTGGGACTATGAAAGAAGAAGCAAGCAGATACTTTCAAAATTTAACATAAGTAATTTTTCTCAAAAAGTTGGTGTATTATCTGGTGGTCAGAAAAAGAGATTATCAATAGCTCTTTTATTGCTTGAAAGTTCAGATGTTCTTTTACTTGATGAACCAACAAATCATTTAGATATTTCTATGATTGAATGGTTAGAAAAATATCTTCAACAACAAAATATTACTTTGTTAATGGTAACTCATGATAGATATTTTCTAGAAAGAGTATGTAATCATATTTTTGAATTAGAAGGAGGGATGTTGTATCATCACAAAGGAAATTACTCATGTTTTCTAGAAAAAAGAGAAGAAAGAGAAAGTAATTTTGATGTAGAAATTTCAAAAGCTAAAAAGCTTATGAAAAAAGAGTTAGAATGGATAAGAAGATCGCCAAAAGCTAGAACAACTAAATCTAAAGCTAGAATTGATAATTTTAATAATATAAAGAAAAAAGCCAATTCAAAAAAAATAAAACAGGAACTCAATATTGATGTTAAAATGGGTAGGATTGGAGGTAAAATACTAGAGCTCATAAAAATTAAAAAATCATTTAATGAGTTAAATATTTTGAATGGGTTTGATTATACTTTTAAAAAGGGTGAGCGAATAGGTATTTTAGGAAAAAATGGAGTTGGTAAGAGTACATTTTTAAATATTATAACTGGCATTGAAACTCCTGATAGTGGAAAAATTAATTTAGGAGAAACAATTAATTTTGGTTATTTCACACAAAATGGTTTAAGTGCTGATGAAGAAAGAAGAGTAATAAATGTTTTAAAAGATATTGCAGATTTTATTGTCATGTCTGATGGGAGAAAAATAAGTGCATCTCAGTTGCTTGAACATTTTATGTTTTCAAGAGATTTACAGTATTCTAAGGTTAAAAGTCTTAGTGGAGGAGAGAGAAGAAGGTTGCATTTACTTACAGTTTTAATGAAGAATCCAAATTTTTTAATTTTAGATGAACCTACTAACGATTTAGATTTACTTACCCTTACAAAATTAGAAGAGTTTCTATTGCAGTTTAAAGGTTGTTTGATTTTAGTTTCTCATGATCGTTTTTTTATGGATAAATTAACTGAACATCTTTTTGTGTTTAAAGGTGATGGTATTATTGAAGATCATTATTGTTCATATTCAGATTATAGAGCTAAACAAATTAAAGAGGAGAAGGAGTTTAAGAAAATTCAACATTTAGAAAAGGAAAATTCTAAAGTTAAATCTAATATTAAGAAATTATCATTTAATGAAAAGTATGAATTTGATAATATTGAAAAAGAGCTGGTTGATTTAGAAGATGAAAAGAAAGTATTAGAGGAAAACCTTCAAAAGATAAATACTTCTATTGACAAAGTGATTAAGATTACAAAAAAACTAGCAACTATTGTAGAGATTATTGATGCTAAAGAATTAAGATGGTTAGAATTATCAGAAAAACAATTAGCAAAATAGCTTATTAATAAGTATTATTGTTATATCAAAAAAATAGTACTTTTTTTAATTCTTATATTCTTCACGAATGGTCTTATTTATGCTTCTTTTCCAATTGAAGATGTTAATAAAAACACAATCAATTCTGTTTTAATTGAAGACAATAAGGATGATGATACACCCCTTTCTGTCTATATTCTTCGAGGGGTTTTGTTTTTTTCAATTCTTATTCCTGGTTTATACTTTTTAATTAGATCTTGGTTTAGAGCATGGAAAAATCAAGTTAGATGGGTAAGAATATTAACTTATGTTATTCTTGGAATTCTTTCTTTAATTTTATTATTAAGCGTTTTTTTTGGTATTGTTGG
>Ga0222716_10000163_pt1 | contig 54141 bp, 38 predicted proteins | sample C33_13DmetaG_FD_165044 | JGI IMG/M metagenome (GOLD analysis project Ga0222716, IMG submission 165044) | Estuarine water microbial communities from San Francisco Bay, California, United States - C33_13D | ecosystem: Environmental > Aquatic > Marine > Unclassified | place: USA: California... | reverse complement strand
GCATGTGATTACATGACAATGAAGCAAGAAACAGATACAGATACAGAAGATAAAAAGTTATTTGCATTAAAAATGCATAGATTTGCTAATAAGTATTTTGATAAAGACTTAAAACGTGTAACCTATTGTATGAAAGATGTATATAATTGGAAAAGATACAAAGATCTCTATGAGAGCTTTGCTAAAGTTGATTATACACAACTACTGGAAACAGAGGATAATACCGTAGGTATAGAGGAAATTAGTTGTGCCGGTGGCGCTTGTCTGATTTAATCTTTGTCCTAGCGAGGTAAAACTTTGAGAAAACGCAAAAAAAGTAATACAAATAAGGGTACTATACATATACAAGGAAATAAAACAAGCAGTGAAAAACCAGAAGATATAGTAATTGGATTTAAAAACAGGTTAAAGCCTAGAAGTTTAAATCAAAGAGATTATATTAGAACGGTTGCTGAAAACACTATTTCCTTTTGTCAAGGCGTACCCGGTAGTGGTAAGACACATATTGCTGTAGGTATGGCATTAGAATATCTATTAGATGAACAAGTTAAAAAGATCGTTATCACCAGACCTATTGTGGAAGCTGGTGAGAAATTAGGTTTTCTACCTGGTTCAGCAGAAGATAAACTTCACCCATATCTTTTACCATTATTTGATGAGATAGAATATTTTTTACAAATGCATCATTTTAAGAAATTAAAATCTCTTAGACAAATTGAGATAGTCCCTCTAGGCTTGATGAGAGGACGAAGTTTTCATGAATCATTCATTATTGCTGACGAGTGCCAGAACGCTTCGTATGACCAATTAAAAATGCTACTTACAAGAATTGGCATAGATAGTAAAATGGTCTTAACGGGTGACCTAGATCAATCTGATTTACAAAGTCCGAGACAAGGTGGTTTACAATCTATTATTGAAAGACTACAAGGCGTAGATGGCGTAGGTTTTTCTAAATTAGAAACATCAGATATTGTTCGTAATCCCATTATAGCTGATATTGTGCATAGGCTATGACAAATCATGAAGATTGTTTAGTTCTGAATGCTGATTATTCTCCGATCGGTATTATCGGTTGGAGAAAAGCTATGGTATGGTCATTCAGATATACTCACTCTCAATATTCTGGTATAGAAATTATAGATCATTATAAAGACGATATAGTTTTAGGTGCGAATGGCCAGTGCAAAATACCTGCTGTAGTAAGAACCACTAAATATTTTAAGTTGATAGGTCAGCCTGTAATATTTTCTCGTAAAAATCTTTTTATTAGAGACGATTACTCATGTCAATATTGTGGGTTTAAACCTCCTGTAAGTCAACTAACATATGACCATGTAATACCAAAATCTAAATGGCCATTTTCTAGAAAATCTGCTACTAGCTGGACTAATATAGTAACTGCTTGTTATAAATGCAATGCTAAAAAAGGAAATAAGACGGTACAGCAATCTGGTATGAAACTTAAAAATCAACCATATATTCCAAAGAAAAGTAAAAAGTACTTGCATGTAAACCATCAGTTACTTACTATAAGAACAGATATTCCTAACGAGTGGAAATTGTATGTCGGAGATTTGATAACATAATGCCTAATTATACGTATTTCTGTAATAAGTGCAATAAATCTTTTGAGAAGTTTTTTAGTATAAGAGACTATCAAGAAAAGATAAAATGTCAAAATTGCAGATCTACCTGTCAGAGATACTATATGGAAGACATGCTTAGTATCAATAGTTCTGTCAAAAAATCAGATAGTGAATTAAAAACACTTGGAGATTTAGCTAACAGAAATAGAGATAAGATGAGCACAGACCATAAAATGGCATTAGATGCAAAGCATACAAAATATCAAGATGATAAATTAAAAGAAGAATTAACTAAAGAATTACCTAGCGGTATGTCTAGAATTAAGAAACCAAAAACTAAGATAAAGTGGAGATAATATGGCTTTCTACAAACCTGATAGCATCTACAAGAGTCAAGGTGATGTTAAAGAAGATTTATTACAACAAGAATTTTTCACTTTGTCTGGAGATGAGGAATTTATTTTACAAGACACTCCAAGAAGACATAAAGAAGATGATCAAGTTTATGCCAAGAGAGTACAAAGAAAAGATGGAACATATAAGTTAACTATTAGAGCTGCTACCGATGGCAAGCTGTATAACCCAATATCTATTTATGGTGAAGAAAAAAAGAGCACATTACTAGATAATATTTGTAAATCAAATGAAAAGTTTAGAACAGTTAATCCCAAAACTTTTGATTTATATCTTCAGTTTCTTTCTAGTAAAAATTTAGCCTACTTATATAATGCAGAAAGAGAGGCCGAATAATGCCTAGAACTAATAGGACACAAAAGTATGCAGCTCTATGGTTACATAGCCAGGGTTGGGATATTTCTAAGATTTCTAACGAGTTAGATCTTACCGATACACAAATTAAAAGAATCGTTAAAGAAGTACAAAGTGAAAATAAGATTAAAACAGCTTCATCTGTTGTTTCAAAAGATCCTAACTCTAAAAACTTAATGATTACAGAAAGTCAATCTGGAACTCACAAAGTGTCAGTTATGACAAAAGCTGCATCCGAAGTAAATGAGCAACAATCTAAAAAATATATGGATATTAAAAAAATCAACGAGAATAATATTTTTAGACCATTGGGGTAAAATATGTCTAGCAATAAAACATTTACAAAAGAAGAACAAGAATTAATTGATAAAATAGCTAGAAAGATGCAATCGACAGTTTCTAGTGACGAATTTCAAGAAGCTAGGAAACAAAATGTTGAACAAATAGCAAAAGATGCTGCTGATCCTGAATTTTTTAATCAGCCTAGAGAGTTAATGCATGTAACTAATTATCAAAGAGAAATCTTTATTAAGGTAAATGCAGAAATTTCTACGACATCAGAAGAAACTCAACAGCTATTAAAAGTAGATAATATAGTAGAAAATTTCTATCATATTCCTGTGCCATCTGGTGTTAATTACGTTGAAAAAATAGATGAATTTTTAGAAAAATTTGATAATGAACTCGAAGACATTGCGATTAAAATTAATGCCAATGACAGACAAGCAAAAGAATAAATATATATCTAAGTATTCTAATGGCAAAAGTGTTTCTGCTGCTCAGTATATTACAGAATTAGTCTGTGAAAGAAAAGCGGCTAGGGATAAAAAAGATCTACACTATAGATTTTGGTTATCTCCAGAGTGGGAAAAATATTTTAGGAATCAAATAGGTAGTGCTAATAAGTTACTTAAGACATATCCTGATAAAGCAATAGTAAACGCTCTGCTAACACCTAAAGGTAAGACGATTTATTCGTTGCGAGCACCTCATCTAGTTGCTATCATAGAACAGGAAGAAAAGAAACTGGCAGCAGAAAATAAAACTTTTACTAAAGAAGTTGAGCGTAAAGACAAAGTATCTCATGCTAAACATAATATTAAAAAAGGAATCATTTCTAAACTCAAGGATCTAGAATAATGGCAGCATCTTTAAAAGAAGACGTAAAAAAGAAATTTGGCGATGAGATATTGTTATCTGCAACAGCTATTGTGGATAGAGAATCAATAGTAGTACCAGTAAGTCCTGCTCTAGACATTATTTTAAATGGAGGCATACCAGAAGGTAGCTTTATAGTTTTTACCGGACAGCCTAAATGCGGCAAGACTACTACATCTTTAGATTTTTCAGCTACTGCTCAAAGACCAGAGTATCAGGGAAATTTAAAAAATCCAAGACAAGTCTATTATTTAAATATTGAAGGAAGATTGAAGAAGAGAGATTTAGAAGGTATTCCAGGATTAGATCTAGAGCGTTTTAATGTTATTGGTTCTCAGCAAGGTAAAATTTTACATGCTGAAGAATATCTACAAATTGCTGAAAGAATAATCAATGAAGAACCTGGATCTATTTTAATTATAGATTCTTATTCAGCATTATGTAGCAGCTGAAATTACATCAGATATGGATAAAATGCAAAGAGCAGATGGCGCTAAATTATTAGCTAAATTTTGCAGAAAAGTTGCAAATGTTATTCCTGTTAATAAAAACATTGTTATGGGTATTACTCATCTCATGGGTAATCCCGGATATGGGAATGTAGAATGGAAAGAAAAAAGTGGACAAGCTATAGCCTACCAGACAGATGTTAAGCTAAGAGCAAAAATGTTTAAGGCTTGGCATAGTGGTGCTGACGGCCCACAGATTGGCCAAGAAGTAGATTGGACAGTATTGTGCTCTGCTTTAGGTCCACCGGGAGGAACTATTAAAAGCTATATTAGATATGGTATCGGTATAGATAAAGCTATGGAGTTAGTTAGTCTTTGCGTAGACTTTGGTATTATAGCTAAGGGAGGAGCTTGGTATACTCTTACATCTATCAAAGATAATCCTAAATTCCAAGGTACAGAAAAACTCAGACAATATGTATTTGACAATCCAAAAGTTTATGATAAACTAATGGATGAACTTAGAGAAACTATGGGTATATCATGCAAGTCAAAGACCTAGATGGAAAATATCATCATTGGAAATTAACAGGTGGTATTGCTCATGCTTCCTATGGTAATAAGTCCAGCTTTCATTTACAGGCCAGAGAATTAATAAAAGAATGCTTTCCTACGTTGCAGATATTAGAAGAAGTCACTATTCCTTTACGTAGAACTGAACGTTTAATACTAGATTTTTATTTGCCTTTAAATAAAAAATGCATAGAAGTACATGGTGAACAACATTATAAATTTACTAGATTTTACCATAAAGATATGATCGGTTTTGTAAAACATAAGAAACGAGATCAAGCAAAAAAAGAATGGTGTGCTATTAATGGTATAGATTATATAGAGTTGCCATATAATGAAAAAATAGAAGATTGGAAGAAAAGAATTACTAATGAATAAGACTACTAAAGAAGAATTAGAGACTTGGGATAAACTCTTAGATGAGTATGAGAATCGTATTGGTATGCCTACATACATGGAAGAGGTTTTACCAGAAGCTGAATTACAAAAATATTTGACCATGAGCAGAGATGTGTTAGAAAAAACTACACCAGAAGACTGTGGGCAAATAGCTTATAGACTAGCACAGTTTAGCTTCCATGTGCAGAGAACTCTAAATAGAGAACTTGCTAGAGTTAATTGGGCTGAAGAAACTATTAAAGATGTTATCGCTGATGATATTAATAATTATAATGGATATGGTTATGTGGAAAAATCTTCGCAAGCAATTAAACACAATGAAAGAGCATATAAGCTAAGCAGAATAAAAAAGTATGCAAGACAACGTATGGACAGACTAACTTATTTAGCAACATCGCTAAAAAATTTATCGGATATTTTAATTTCTATTCAACGATCAAAGGGGTTACGCAATGGATGATTCAATGTCTCCTAATCAAATCAAACAAATGATTGCTATGTTAAAACAAATGCTACCTGAAGACAATAAGGAAACAGAAGAACCTGTACAACAAGAAAACCCTATTAAAAATAGATCATCTAGAAGACCACAACAAACAGAAAATAAATTTGATCAAATGATGGAAGCACATCTTCATAAAGAAGATATAGCGATTGATCAAAAACTCAAAAAGTTTGGTCCTACCCCAAGAGTGAGAGCTTTTGATCCTATTAATGTAGTATGTAGAGTGTGTAACAAAAAAGAGTCCATCAATCCTGCTTTACTACAAGATACCGTAGAACGATACAAATGTAATAATTGTGCTAGGAGTGCTGGCTAATGATTTTGTGTGATACTGCTGCTGAACGAGCAGTCCTTGCTGGTATCTGTAAATATGGAGAAGATGCATATTTAGATATTGCAGATATTATTCAGGATACTTCTTTTACCGTCGACAGCAACAAAACAATATATCAATGTATTAAAAATATCTTTGATAAAGAACAGTCTATTAATATAGATGTTGCTTCTATATTTTCATCGGCTCAAGAGATAGGATTATCTCACGCTTTTGATAAAAAAGATGAAGCACAACATCTTAAAGCTGTGCTTGATTTTCCTGTTAATCTTGAAAATGTAAGAAAGTTCGCAGCTAAAGTTAGAAAATTAGAAATAGCTAGATTATTAAGGGCTCAACTAGGAGATGCACAAGATAAAATATTAGATGTTACAGGCAATGAATCCATAGGTTCTATCCTGAGTCTTGCAGAAGATACTATCTTTGATTTTACAAATTTATTGAATGATGTAGATAATAATCCTGTAGCTATTGGATCCGAATTGGATGAATACCTCGATGATCTTGTAAATAATAAAGTAGATCAGGTTGGTATACCTACGGGTTTTCCAGTATATGATCAAGCTATTGGAGGAGGATTAAGACGTAGTACAGTGAATGTGATTGCTGCTAGACCTAAAACAGGTAAAACATTATTGTCTGATAATATGGGTTTTCATATTGCTAATAAATTACAAATCCCTGTATTGAATATGGATACAGAGATGACCAAAGAAGATCATATTAACAGAATTTTAGCTATGATGACAGAAATTGAAATCAACCATATTGAAACTGGCAAATTTGCTGACACCCCCACAAAGTCAATAAAAGTTACTGAAGCTGTAGAATCATTAAAAAAGACTAATCTTTATTACAAATCTATTGCAGGTAAAGCATTTGAAGATCAACTGTCTATTATGCGTAGGTGGCTATTAAAAGAAGTAGGACTAAATGAAGATGGCACAGCAAAAGACTGTGTAATATTTTATGATTATTTAAAACTCATGGATACCCAAGGTATGAGCCAAGATATGAAAGAATATCAAGTACTTGGTTTCATGATGACACAACTACATAACTTTGCAACCAAATACAAAGTTCCTATCGTTGCATTCATCCAATTAAATAGAGATGGCATAACAAAAGAAACTACGGACACAGCTAGTGGTAGCGATAGAATTATTTGGCTATGTAGTAACTTCAGTATTTTTAAACGTAAGACACCAGAAGAAATTGCTGAAGATGGACCAGATAATGGTAATCGTAAATTAGTGCCTTTAATTAGTAGACATGGTGGAGGTCTTGATGATAACGATTACGTAAATTGTCATATGAAAGGCTGGTGTGCTAAAATTACAGAAGGTAAGACTAAGTTAGAATTAATGAGTAATAATAGTAATAAAGATGATGGTTTTATTGTAGAGGACGCAAATGCTAATGACCAAGAAATCCCGTTTGAATGATCAGGCTAAATTAAAAGTAGTCTGTGATGAACTTTGTGATAACATAGAGGAACTTTTCGATCACTTTGATTTAGAATATAAAGATCATGGTAAGATGATAAGTATGGCGTGTCCCATTCATGAAGGCGATAATGAGGGTGCATTAAATCTATATGTACAAGGAGACAATTATAGAGGCAATTGGAAATGTAGAACGCAAGGGTGTGAAAAATGTTTTAAAGGATCTATTATAGGTTTTGTTAGAGGGTTATTATCTAACAGAAAATATCAGTGGACTCAGGAAGGTGATAAGACTGCAAGTTTTAAAGAGACCATAGATTTTATTACTTCTTTCTTAAAGAAAGATTTAAATGATATTAAGGTATCTAAAGTGGCTAGGAATAAAAGTAAATTCACAAATGTTATCAATCATGTAAAAAATACTAGCAAAGTCAGTACAGAGAATTGTTTAACTAGAGATAAAATACGTCCACTATTAAAAATACCATCTGAATATTATCTTGATCGCAATTTTTCTAAAGAAATATTAGATAAGTATGATGTGGGATTATGTGATAATTCTAGTAGGGAGATGTATAACAGGGTTGTTGTTCCTATCTATGATATAGATTACAATTATATGATCGGTTGTACAGGTAGAAGTGTATTTGATAAATGTGATAAATGTGGTACTTTTCATAGTCCTGATAAGGATTGTCCAGAAGACCATAGGAAATATCTGTATTCCAAATGGAAACATAGCGCTAATTTTAAAAGTCAAAATTCTTTATACAATTATTGGTTTGCTCAAAAACACATACAAGAAACAGGCATAGTAATTTTAGTAGAAAGTCCTGGGAATGTATGGAAGTTGGAAGAAAATGGTATACATAATAGTGTTGGTATTTTTGGGTCTGCACTTAGTGATAGACAAAAGATTATGTTAGACTCTTCTGGAGCTATGACTATAATAGTATTGACTGATAATGATGAGGCAGGAAGAAAAGCTGCATTACAAATTAAAGAAAAATGTCAAAATACTTACAGAATATTTGTACCAGAAATATCTAAAGCTGATGTAGCAGAAATGGACTCTGCTGAAATAGATAATCAAATAAAAGAATATATAAAAGGTGTTATATGATTATAGCTTTTGCTGGAAGAAAACAGTCAGGTAAAACTAGTTCTTGTGAATTTGTAAAAAATCTTTTTGAAACCAGTAATTTGGGCCAGAGTAAGATTTATAATTTTGCTGATCCACTTAAACAAGTATGTATTGATATTTTAGGACTAACATACGATCAGTGTTATGGTACAGACGAAAATAAAAATGAGCTTGTAGATTGTTATTGGCCAGGAATCGATAAACAAATGACTGCTAGAGAAGTAATGCAACATCTAGGTACAGATATGTTTAGAAAATTACAACAAAATGTTTGGTCAGCAGCCACGATTAGATTAATAGAAAAAGAAAAACCGCATATGGCTCTCATAGCTGACTGTCGATTTCCTAACGAGGTCGATGCTGTTAAAAACGCTGGTGGTATAGTAATTAAATTAAATAGAAACCTTTACGAATCAACTCATACTAGCGAGATAGCACTTGATGATAATCTGTATGATCAATCAAATTTTGATTTAGTTATAGACAATCAAGACTCAAATTTGTCTAAGAAAAATAAAACAATATATAATTTTCTCATAGAGAAGGCGGTGCTATCATAATAGTCACATATATTCGTAGTAGCTCTTATGGCACTCATAGCATGTGTCCTATGCAATATTTTATAGAATATAATTTAGGACAAAGATCTCCCTCTAATAAAAAAGCAGATAAAGGCACTATTGTCCATAAGGTACTGGAGATATTGGCATTTATTAAACTCAATCAACAAAATAACAATAGGTATTTTGAGGATGATATTATAGGCGCTGTGGATATTACCAATTATAGTCTTAATACTATCAATGAACAAGTATATAATTATTATACATCTCAGTTTACTCATCATAAATGGACGGACAGAGATTTTAAGGATTGTGACAAATGGGTTTACAAAGCTATAGAATATGGTGATGGTATGTTTGATCCTCGAAACAGAGAGATCGTCGAACCTGAACAACATTTTGATATTACTATAGATAAGCCTTGGGCTAAATATAGCTATGATACTAAGGAAGGACATTTAGAAGGTCAGCTATCTATTAAAGGCACAATAGATTTAATTACTAAGGTTAATGATAATACATATGAAGTTATTGATTGGAAAACAGGTAGAAGATTAGATTGGGCAACAGGTCAAGAAAAAACACTTAATAAACTGCATAATGATCCGCAGCTAATGCTATATTATTATGCTATTAAAAAATTATATCCAGACATTGAGAACATAATGGTATCTATTGATTTTATTAATGATGGTGGTATGTTTTCTGTAAATTTCACAGAAGCTAATATGTTCCAAGTAGAAATGATGCTGAAGAAGAAATTTGAAGATATTAAAAACAGCCAAAATCCAAAACTGAATAAAAGCTGGAAATGTACTAAGCTGTGTCATTTTGGTAAAACTACATATGAAGGTTCAGAACATTTACCGATAGTAGAGTATAGAGAAGATCAATTAACCAATATGGGCGAGAGCATGACTATATGTGAACAAATAAAACATGACATAAGCATAAAAGGTATGGATAATGTCATTGACCAATACCAGGCTGAAGGTTATAATATAGGACACTACAAGGCTCCGGGAAGTGCAGAATAACTTTTGGAATTAAAAATATGAAAAAATATATACCTTTGCATGTACATAGTATGTACAGTTTATTGGATGGTCTTTCCAAACCAGAACAAATTGCTGATCGTTGTGAAGAAATAGAAGTTAAATCTTGTGCTTTAACAGATCATGGTAACATAGCTGGTGCAATTAAATTCTATGCGGCTATGAAGAAAAAGGGCATTAAACCCATCTTGGGTTGTGAGTTATATATATCCGATAACGATGCTACTATTAAAGAAAAAGAAAATAGATCACTTACTCATTTTCTTGTGTTGGCTAAAAACTATGAAGGTTGGAGAAACCTAATCCGTATAGTTTCAGAATCTAATCGTCCAGAACACTATTATTTTAAACCTAGATTAGATCTCAAAAAGCTAGGTGAAATGATGGATGGAAACATGGTAGGTATCTGTGGTCATTTAGGCTCCACTCTTGCGGATAAACTTATGGATAACGATACTATTATTTCTGATTGGAAAAAAGTAGGAACAAACTGTATCAATCAATACAAAGACATTTTTGGTAAAGAAAATTTGTTTCTAGAATCACAATTAATGGACAAAGATAATCTGCCTATACAATCTCACCTTACAGACTGTATCAGAGAACTCTCTCATCTTACAGACACAAAAACTATTTGTACTCCAGATGCACATTATTGTAGAAAAAGCGATGCTGTAGATCAAAGAGTATTGTTGTGTAATAATATTAAAACTACATTTCCAGAAATTAATCGCAAACTCAGTGTGGATGAATCTGTGCCTATGGGTTGTTTCTTTACATCAGATAATTTCCATATTTTATCACAAGAAGAAATTAGAGAACTACATACTGAAGAAGAAATAGATAACACCAACTTGGTAGATTCTATGTGCGAAGAATATGATATTTTAAGTAAACCCAATCTTCCTCCATTCCCATGTCCTGAAGGTTATGATGACGCTGAGTATTTAAGACAATTGTGTAGAAACGGATGGAAAGATAAAATAGCTAAAAAAGTTCCAGAGTCTGAGCATAGTGTTTATGTAGACCGAATTAAATATGAACTTGATGTACTTCAAGGTGCTGACCTATCCAGTTACTTTTTGATTGTGCAAGATATTGTCAATCATGTTCGTGATAATAGCTGGCTTCCGGGACCGGGTAGAGGTAGTGCTGCTGGCTGTCTCGTATCTTATCTAATTGGTATTACCAATATTGATCCTATTAAATACAACTTAATGTTTGATAGATTCTATAATGCTGGACGTAATACTTCAGAACATATATCTATGCCTGATATTGACGTAGATGTACCAATTAATAAGAGAGAAGATATTATTAAATATATCAAGGATACATATGGTCATGATAAAGTATCTCAAATGATTACGTTTAATACTATCAAAGGTCGTGGGGCATTGAAAGATGTTTTACGGGTATATGGAAATATCTCTTTTGACGAAATGAATAAAATTACAAAAAATATTCCAGATGAGGCTAGAATTGCTGATTCCCTACAAGCAATGAAAGATACTACTGGAGAATCTTCAATTATTAGATGGACATTAGAAAATAATTCAGATAGCATTAAAGAATGGTGTTCCATAGATAAGAATGGTGAATTACAAGGACCACTTGCCAAACGCTTTGAACAGGCTATAAGATTAGAAGGAGTAAAATCTAATCAGTCTAAGCATGCGGCAGGCATCGCTATTAGTTCTGAGCCATTAAGTCAAATATGCCCAATGGTATATGACTCAAAAAATAAACAGATGATTGCTGGTATGGAAATGCAAGATTTAGAATCAATTGGTATTATTAAATTTGATATTCTAGGAGTAGCTATGCTAGATAAAATTATGACTATACAAAACTTACTTAAAGAAGGAGAATAATCATGCCAAGATTTGTTGACATCGCAGTAGGTACTAAATTTATACATGACGGGCAACAATATACTAAAATTGCAGACGAGAGAATTAACTGTTGTAAAGTTAATAACGCTGTTTTAGTTACCAATCCAGCACATAAAGTAATGATAGTGCCAGCTAATGAAGTAGAGGTAGTACAAGAATAATGATCAATTATAATAAAATTTGCGTTTTTGATTTTGAAACTGATGGAGTCGATCCAAAAGTTTGTAGCCCAGTACAGTTGGCGTCTGTAATTATCGACCCAATTAAACTTGAGGTTATACCTAACTCTGAATTTAATATTACATTTAAGCCAGAGTGTATTGCTAAAGATCCTGACTATGAATATACTACAGACGTTGTAGATTTTCATGCTAAGGTCGCAGGGTGTGCTAAAGCAGATATCATGGAGAAATGGCGTAACAATCCTGCTCAAGAACATTCTTGGAAAATGTTTGTAGATTATCTTTCTAAGTATCATTCTAGATCTTCTAGGAAAAGTCAGTTTTCTGCTCCTATCGCTGCTGGTTACAATATTTATCGTTTTGACCTACCTATTATTGATAGACTAAGTGCCAAACACGGCAACACTAATAAAGAAGGTAGAACAGATATCTTTTATCCTAGAGATGTTATTGATGTAATGAATTTAGTTTTTTATTGGTTTGAGCAGAACAGTGAACTTAAAAGTTATACCTTGGATTCTCTAAGAGACTATTTTGGAATTTCTAAAGAAGGCGCACATGACGCTATTAAAGATATTCGAGATACGGCAGAGATCATGGTAAGATTTATGAAGTTACATAGAAAATTGGGTGCTAATATTAAATTTAAGGATTCTTTTAAGTAATGAAAAATTATCAATATTCTTGCGGATGCTCATTTGATGTTTTAGATGATAAGGAATTAAAGATTGACTTTGATCCTATTCACAGTACGATTAATTTAGAATGCGCAAAAACTTGGGAACTAATTTCTGAAGGCAATACTAAAGGTTGTTTTCAGTTAGAGTCTAGACTTGGGAAGTCTATGGCTAAAAAATTAAAACCAGAAAATATAGAACAACTATCTGCTCTAATATCTATTTTAAGACCAGGGTGTCTTGAGGCAATTCGAGATGGTAAAAGTGTTAGTAATCATTATATAGATAAGAAAAATGGTGATGAGTCTGTTGATTATTATCATCCAGCTTTAGAAGATTGTCTTAAAGGCACTTATGGAGAAATGATTTATCAAGAACAAGCCATGCGTATTGCTAAACAAATTGCAGGTTTTGATTTACAAGAAGCAGACAATCTTAGAAAAGCCATTGGCAAAAAGAAGCCAGAAGAAATGGCTAAGCTAAAGAAAAAGTTTATTAGTGGGTCTAAAAAACTAAAAATTGTTAGCAAGGATGAAGCAGAAGAAATCTTTGGATGGATTGAGAAAAGTCAAAGATATAGTTTTAATAAAAGTCATGCTGTAAGTTATGCGATGAATGCATACTTATCTGCATATACCAAATCTCATTTTCCGAAAGTGTTTTTTGCTTCCTATCTAAGATTTGCTAAAGATAAAATCGATCCTAAAGCAGAAATCAAAGCTCTGATTCAAAATGCTAATGAGATGGATATTAATGTAACAGTACCAGATCTCCGTAATCTGAATCAATTTTTTATAATGAAAAATAAAAAGATCTATTTTGGACTGACAGATATTAAAGGTTTTGGTAAGTCGGTATATAATAAGCTTATTAATACAATAGAGGCTACTCAACTAGATATTAATAATTTAGATTGGTGTGCAACTCTATTTAAGGTTATTCTCAATGTTAATTCTACAGCAGCTAAAGCATTAATCAAAAGTGGTGGTTTAGATTTTTTAAATAAAACAAGAACATCTATGCTATTTGAATATAGCTTGGTGGGAACACTTACAAAAAAAGAATCTGCTTTTGTAATAGAGCATTTAGATCAATGTAAAAATCTTTATGAGTGTTTATACAAACTATTGAATGAACATAAACTGATAGAAAGAAGAAAAAAGATTATACATGGATTGCTGGACTCATTAGAAAAGCCTCCGTATTCTTTGGAAGATAGTCCGGAATGGATATCAGATTCTGAAGATGAAACTTTAGGTTGCGGCATAACCTGCTCAAAAGTTGATATGTACGATGTTAGTATGACTAATTGCAACTGTAAAGAGTTTAAAAATATAATGCTTAATGAAATTATAACTTGTGGCGAAATTGCAAGTGTTAGCATCACTAAAACTAAAACTGGTAAAAATCCTGGTTCAGAAATGGCTTTTGTTTCTTTGAGTGATAGCTATGGTGTTATAGACAGTGTCATATTTTTCCCTGAAGCTTATAAAAAATACAGGAATGTACTATTTGACAATAATATTATAATTGTTAAAGGTAAGAAAAATCGTTCGGGTGATTCGTTTATTGTAGAAAAAGCGTTTATACCTAAAACTTGACATCGTTGCGTTGACGATGTATTATATTGTGTGTCGTTTGGTTTTAATAAGTAAATAGGAGTTTACAATGAATATTAATATTCTACGTGGAAATCTTGCTCGTGATCCAGAAGTTCGTTCAGTCAATACAAATAATGGAAAGAAGACGACATCTGTTGTTAACTTCACCATTGCGGTATCTAGGGAATATACCAAAGCTAGTGGTGAGAGGGATAAGATTACAACCTTTGTGCCATGTGAAGCTTGGGACACTGGTGCAGAAATTATTGGGGAGTCTTTTAAGAAGGGCGATCTAGTAATGGTAGAAGGATCTTTAAGAAACGATTCTTGGGAAAAGGATGGAGTAAAGCACAATTCTTTAAAAGTAAGAGTTAATAATTTTTCAAAGATTACTAAGCTTTCTCGGAATAAGAAGGAACAAGAAGCAGTTGCATTCTAAGCTTCTTATAGGATTTTTTAAGGGGGTGTTCACCACGCCCCCATTCTCTTTACATAGAAATAATTATGTCAGATAAAAAACTAAAAGTTTTAATGGTTTCAGAAGCCAGCTTCTTGAGTTCTGGATTCGGCACATACGCTAAAGAAATACTGAAAAGATTACATGATACTAATAAGTATACGATAGCAGAGTTTGCTTGTTACGGTAAAGTAAATGACCCAAAAGATAAAGACATTCACTGGAGATATTATGCCAATGCTGTAGGACCCGAAGATCCTCGATCAAAAGAATATAATTCCAGTATGGAAAACCAATTTGGTAGATGGAGATTTGAAAGAGTATTACTGGATTTCAAACCAGATGTAGTTATAGACGTAAGAGATTATTGGATGAATTCTTATCAACAGTTTTCTCCACTGCGTCCTTACTTTCACTGGATACTAATGCCTACGGTCGATTCTGCACCACAGCAAGAAGAGTGGATTGATACTTTTTTACATGCTGATGCAATCTTTACTTATTCTGATTTTGGTAGAGATACAGTAAAAGATCAAGGTAACGATAAAGTTAAATATGTAGATACTGCGTCTCCAGGAGTTGATCTTGAATGTTTCCATCCTATACAAGATCGGAATCAAGTTAAAAAGTTGTTAGGGGTAGAAGATAAATTTATTATTGGTTCAGTTATGAGAAATCAGAAAAGAAAACTTGTACCTGAATTGTTTGCTGCTTTTAAACAATTACTAAATGAAACACATGAGTCAGATCCCGAGACAGCAAAAAAACTTTATTTATATGTACATACTAGCTTTCCTGATGCTGGATGGGACATACCTCAACTGCTTAAAGAATATGAAGTAGGCAATAGAGTACTATTCACCTATGCTTGTAAAAATTGTAGATTTTACAGACCAATGCTTTTCCAACATCCCATAGCACATTGTCCTAAATGTGGGAACAAAAGCTTACAAATGCCTAATGTCAGTAATGGACTTCCATCACAAGATTTAAATACTGTAATGAACACCTTTGATTTATATGTTCAATATGCAATTTGTGAAGGTTTTGGTATGCCTCAAGTGGAAGCTGGTGCGGCAGGAGTTCCTGTCATGTCCGTTGATTATAGTGCTATGAACGATGTTGTTCATAAGATTAAAGGATATCCCATTAAAGTTAATCAATATTTTAAAGAGATGGAAACAAAAGCTATTAGAGTCTATCCTGACAATGATGACTTTGTAAGGATTGTTAAAGAATACCTCAAGTTGCCAGATATATTAAAACAACAGAAAAGACATGAAACTAGACAGCTTGTTGAAAAATATTATAATTGGGATCACATAGCAAAGATATGGGAAAAATATTTAGATAATATTGATTTAGTAGGTATACAAGGACAATGGGATAAGCCACTTGCCCCTATAAAAAATATTCCAAAAATGGATGGAGATATTAATCCATATGACAATGTTGTAGAAATAGTATCAAAGACATTGCCGCATCATCAAATATGTACTTCTAAAATGTTGCTAAATATGATTAGAGATTTAGATTATGGATTTACGATTAATGGTATGCAAACTGAAGGATATGATATAGATCATGTGAGAGATACTATTAATGGTATTATTAATAATCATAACACTACTGTTCAAGCTATGAATAATCCTAATTTAATGAATAAAGAAGACTTTATTGAATACGCGAACATGAAAGATAATACAAAATGAATGGTTTATTTATAGCTCCTTATAGACAAAATGATGGATGGGGGTTGGCAGCTGCAGATTATCTAAAAGCAATCAATACTCAAATAAAAAACTTGTCTGCTAGACCTATTTACTATGTTAACAATTATGTTAGTACAGTAAGTGATACTGTATTAACTTGTGAGAATAAATCTTTTAAAGAATATGATATTGTATTTCAAAAATGTTTGCCTCATTCTATGACTATAGATAAAAGTATTAAAAAGAATGTTGGTATAACAATGTTAGAAACTAACAATCTTAGTAGATCCATGTCCGTGTTAAATATGAATGGTATGGATGAAATATGTGTTCCCTCTACTCAAGAAGCTAAAACTTTAAAACACTCTGGTGTTACAACAAATATTAAGGTTATATCACAACCTATAGATACAGACCTATTTAAGAAAAATAGAGATAAGAAAATAGGTTTTAATACATTAATTGATAACACATTCAAATTTTATACAATAGCAGAATTTGTAGAAAGAAAAAATCTGTTTGATCTTGTGGCAGCATTCCGATTAGCTTTTAGTAATTTAGACAACGTTTCTTTAGTTATAAAGACTAATGCTGATTCTAAACAATTATTATCTGAGTTTAATAAACTTAAACAAAACATGGGTACTCATAAATACCAAAAACAAGAGATTGTCATCTCTGAAAGATTAACTGATGTAGAAATGATAGGTTTACATAACGCTTGTGATTGCTTCGTCCTGCCCTCATACGGTGAATCTTTTTGTAGACCCGCAGCAGAGGCTTTAGTATTAGGTAAAACTCCTATAGTCACAGATAATACTGGTATGACAGATTTTATTAATAATGATAATGGATTTTTAGTTCGTAGTAAAAAATGTCCAGTAATCACTGAACAAAAAACACTTAGCGATGCTTTTGATATATATAATGCTTATGAGCATTGGTATAGACCGGACATTTACCATCTTATAGAAAATATGCAAAAGATATACGCTATGTATAAAAAAGATAAACAGTCATATACAAAAAAACAAGAATTAGGTATAAATTCTATAGACCAATTCAGTTATGAAAATATAGGAAAAAAAATATGCGACTAAACACAATAACATCAAGTATTATACATCAATTACTTAATGATGAGACTAATATAGTTTATTATCCTACTCTTGGAATATTCGATAAAATACTGTATTTAACTAATAACAATTTTTTTATATTTGCTGATGGTCTAAAGTCTTGTGCAGACAATTGTAGATGTTTAAATAGTGAGTTTGTAGATTTGTATGATTATGACATTTGCTGTGCAAACAGTATTATGTCTTACAGAAAACAATCTTCACAGATATCAGATAGATTAAATTTAAATCCTATAATTTTTGAACATAATTTACCAGATGTAGAACTTAAAAAAGAAGATAGGTTTATACTTAATAATGATTTAATTAGAATTAAAAAGATATTTTTTGATACGACTATTATGGAATCTTGGAATTTTGATAATTCTGTTCTATGTAATTATGGTATTCCTACACATAAATTTTTCCCCGTACCAGATGCCCAAAAAACAAAAGATATATTAATCAGTAGTGGTTCAGTATTGGGGGATCAGTTAAAACAACATTTTGAAGATAAGATGAAACTAAAGTGTGATGTAGTAAACAATATGGCTGAAGTGTCTATAGATAATATAAATAAGGTATTTAATGCATATGAAATTTTTATAGATTTAAATAATCGTGCTATAGATTGTTTATGCGCAGCTTCAGCTGGTACATATTCTATTAGTTTGTCTAGCTTAAAAAATATAGACAATGTTCCTAATATTAGTCAAGTGAATACAATAGACGATATTGTTAATATTGTTCCACTCGTCAAAAATAAAAATATCAATATTGAAGAAATACATAAATATATTGATGAACACTTTAATTTTAATAAATTTGAAAGTATTATTAATAGTATATTTAAAAATGCTAAAAGAGAGGCAAAAATTTTATGATTAAATCTGTTAACGTGGTATATTTAATAGATAAAAATAATCCCGAAGGCTTAAATAATATAGATAAAGACCAATTAAAAAATGTAACAAATAATTATATTGAACACATAGATTGCACAGAGCTGGACAAATTCCCGATATCTGACAGACATGATGTTTTTATAGCATGTGTGCAGAAGTTAGGCATTAAAGGTACTGTCACATTTAAGTTTGTAAACCTAGATTTGCTAGCCAATAAAATAGAAAAAGCTGAATTAACAGGACAGCAGTATTCTAAACTTTTACCAGACATTAATTCTTGTTGGTCTCATTTAGAAGCTATGGATGCTATCTCCCAATCATCTTTACAATTAAATAATATGTATTATGATCATATCTATACAATATTAAAACTAGAAAAGACTCAATGAAAATAGCATGTTGTATATTTTCTTACAATATTACAAAAGGCATGAAATCCATAGGTCCAATAGGAACCTTAAAGAAAACTAGTAAGTCTAATGCGTTGATTAATCAACAAATCATGTACTTAAGAGACATTTTTAAAAATATAGATTTTTACGTAATTGCAGGATTTGGAAATGACAAACTTGCTAAAGAGCTGCCTGACAAAAAATATATACATTTATTATTAAATAACCAATACGAAACGAAGAACTATGGATATGCCTTAAAGATATTGATAAAAAGATTAGAAAATGAAATAAATAAGTATGATGGAGTTTTCTTTTTAGATTCAAACGTTATAATAAGAACGTTGCAGCAAAAAAGAATTAAAAAATCTTGGATCGTTATTAAGAAAAAAAGTACACAGAAAAATAAAATAGATTATTTAGGAGCAAGTTTTAATAAAGATACTTTTTTAGATTATTTGTTTTATAACATAGGAGATAATATCTGGTGTAAAGGCTTCTATTTAACTCGCAAAGATATGATTACATTAATGAATAATCAAAATTTTCACGACAATATGTTTATCTTTGAAATATTGAATCAAATGATTGAGAATCATAATATTGAAATACATTCACATAATTTAAAATCAAAAAATGATTGCGTTGAAATTTCAGGACTAAAGGATAAAAATAAGATCAAATGACAAAGACAATACTAATCAATGATGCCAGAAGTGATGCAGCCAAATCTATCAATAAATACTTATTAGAACATTTTAGTCAGGATTCAGACTATACTGTATTATTCAATGTTTTTCATCAAAAGCTTTATTATGCACATCAGACTAAAAGACCCCAAGTGCTTGTTTGGTCATTGTCAGAATATACTCAAGAAATACACGACTATATTGTTGAATTTGGTTCGATGGTAAAAATTATACTTTTAGTAGACACTCCTATTGCACAACCTGATCTAATTCAATTTTTAAATCAGCCCAATGTTAAAATTATTCTGGATAAAAAAACTAAATATGAATTTAATAATTCTATTGCAGAGTATGATAGGCTATATGAAGACAGTTTGTTTTTTGATCAGAAGAAAGAAAAGAATAATAAAACGTTGATCTTATTATCTAACAACAATACAAAGAATTTGGAAATTATTAAGCTGCCTACCGAAATTAAAGAAGTATATAATATTATTGCAATTGGAAACCCTGAATATGATTCTCCTATAAATTTAGGGATTTTTCACTATGCAGAACTAGGAGATATATTATCCAACTTCTCCGCTGTAATAGATCTAGATAACAAATATAGATTAGAATGTCAGGCTTGTGGTATACCTTATGTAAGTTGTGGTGACAATTTCGATATTTTAAATATCTCTTCATTCGAACCAGATGTAGACAATATTAATGAGTGTACATATAAGCATTTCGTAAATAATAACATTATACCATTTATCAGGAAATAAATATGAATATAGGTTTCTACATGCTTGATGTTGAACAAAAAAACAAAAAGCATCAAGCAATTTTAAAATGTATCAATGAATTATATACAATACGACCTCATGATAATATAGTTTTATTTAATAATAAATTCTCTTCCGTAGATATAGATCAGAAATATTATACTCTTCATATTAGTGAGGCTAAATATTTTAAGGGTATATTATTTGTATTCGATATTAAAAGTGCAATGCTAACTAAAAGTTTCCCTGCTCCTAAAAAACAAATCTTATTTATAGATAAACCCGAATGGTCAGAAAAAAGAGATGTTCCGTATATGTTCTGGAAACATATTTATAATCATCAAGATTTTGAATTAATTACTGCAAATGAAAATATGGAAAAACTATGCGATAATTGCTGGAAAAAACCTTTGTCTAATTTAAAAGATTTAAATGGAGAACAAATAAATGCAGTCTTACAAAAACTATAGTCAATATTCTGACTATGATAAAAAAAATATTATAGAGAAACTATACGTCAAAGAAGGTTTAAGCTTTGGTGCCATAGCAGATAAATTAAATACATATGCTAACAAAGTCCGACGAGATGCTATTAAATATAAAATAGGTATTAGAAATAAGAGCGAAGCACAATCTAATGCTATTAAAACAGGTGCTCATAAGCATCCAACAAAAGGCACTGAAAGATCAGAGGATACAAAAAATAAAATTGGCAAGTCTATAATGAAATCATGGGATAGTATTGATGATAAAGAATTAAAAAGAAGAAAAAGGGAATCTAAAAAGAGATGGGATGGTCTATCTGATGATGTCAAAAAACAAAGACTTGCATTAGCAAATCAGGCTGTTCGCCATAGTAGTAAAGTAGGATCTAAATTAGAGCACTATCTTTTAGAAGCATTAGTCAAAGATGGTTACAAAGTAGATTTCCATAAGGAACAAATTTTATCGAACACAAAGTTGCAGATAGACCTACTTCTGCCTAAGATGAATATAGCAATCGAAGTTGATGGGCCATCTCATTTTCTTCCAGTGTGGGGTGCGGACACCCTTGCTAAAAATCAGAAGTATGATAAAAAGAAAACAGGATTAATTTTGGGTAAAGGATTAAAATTGCTTAGAATAAAACAAGTCCACGATTTTTCTAATTCAAGATCGTCGGTCATTTATTCTAAACTTTTAGAAGCTATTAATAAATTAGATAACGGAAATATTAAATCTATACAAATAGAGGACTAAAATGCCAAGAAAAAAAGTTGAAGAAACTGTAGAAGTAGACACTAATGTAACACCTAATGATTTAGGGTGGACTGATTATGTTTTGGGATTATTGTCTGATGATGAAAAAATTAAGGGCAATCCTACTACAGATGGTTTGAGAAGAGTTTTTGAGATTGCACTAGAATGTACAGTAATCAATTCTGAGTCTATTGTACAGCAAACTCCTGACCTAAATAATGCAAATAGAGCTACTGTGGCGCATTCTCTGACCTATGTTTTAAATGATTCTAAAGTCGATCCAGCTATTAAAACCAGGACCGTTAATGGGGCTGCAGATGTATATTGGGGCAACTGTGACAAGATTTTTAGAAATCATCCTGTTGCAGTAGCTGAGACTAGGGCTGAAGGCCGAGCACTTCGCAGAGCCTTGAAATTACGTAAAGTAGTGGCTGCTGAGGAAATAGCTGATATCATCGAGGATGATATTGATGGAATAAGTGTCTCTAAAATTAGCACTAATCAGATTAATTTTATAGATGTTCTTGCTAAAAGATTAAATATAAATGTATTTAGTATGCTAGAAAATCTTGACTTTTCATTCGATAGTGTCTATAATATTAAACATGAAGAAGCTGTAACCGCTATCAAAGAATTAAATTCTTACCAGCAGGACACAGACTCTATTCCTTCAAAAATCACAGGCTATAAAGAATGGAAATAAATTATGAAAGTTAAATTTAAACCTAATGATAAATTAGAATTTGAGTTAGAGGGAGCTGGACAAAAGGAAATTTTTAAAGAGCTGGCAACAGTTCAAGAAATTTTTTCTGAGAAAAAGTGTGGAGTATGTGGTTCTGAAAATATTAAATTTGTAGTAAGAAATGTAGAAGGCAATGATTACTATGAGTTGCGATGTATGGACTGTGGAGCCACACTTGCTTTTGGTCAGCATAAGAAGGGCGGAACTCTCTTCCCTAAACGTAAAGATGAAAATGGCAATTGGTTAGAGAATGGTGGTTGGCACAAATGGCAAAAGGACAGCAAAAAGTAATAATCATTCCTCCCGTTCCGGGAACTAAAGAGTATTTCTTAAGTAAGAAAAATCTGCATGTTGAGTATAAATATACTCAGGATGATATATCTCCTTTCAAATATAGTATACCTTTGTATGCTTTTATGGTTTTGGTACTATTTTTAATATGTACTACTATCAGAGTACCAGAACCAGACAAGCCTATTGTCCTTGAATTGTCTTTCGGTAAACCTAAGTCAGAAATTATAGAAACTATAGAAGTAGAAGATTTAGGTATAAAGTCAGAAGTTATATCTGAAGAGGTTGGTTCTACAGATGATATCGCTGATGTCGAGCCTGAACCACAAAAGATAGTAGAACAAGAGCCTGAAAAATCAGAATCTGAGACACAAAAACCTTCTGATTTTGAAAAGTACTGGGCTTCTATACAACCAAAAGAAGTTCAGCAAACACCAAAGGAAATAGGTAGAGGACCCGAGCAGGCTGTAGAAACTATACAGACAATGACAAGTTCTATAGGTCAAGCAGTATCATCCAATCATAATGCAGCTGCTGCTCAAGCTAGATATGGTTCTGGTGACAGTATGGAGGTTCGTTTAGCAAAGGCTGGTGCTCAAACAGGTAAAATTCAAGTGTCCTTATTTTGGAATACATGTGATGATATAGATCTGCATGTAGTATATGCTCCTGGAAATGGATATAGTGATCTTATAAATTGGCAAAATAGATATAGTAAATTAAGCGGAGGTATATTGGATGTTGATATGAATGCTCAGGGTCCACATAATTATAAATGTGTAGAAAATGTATTCTGGCCTAACAATGTTCCAAGAGGATTCTTTATAGTCAAAGCTCATTTTTACAAAAGTTTTTCAAATAACAGACGAGTACCTATTACGATCAGAGTTAAAATAGATAATAAAATAGAGGTGTATAATAATTCTGTGATTTTAGGTCAAAGTCCTATCATAATACAAAGATTTAGATATTAATATGTGGCCACTTTTGTGTAATAAAAACAATATCCAAGAAATAATGGATGATTTAACTATAGCCATTATCGGGCCATATAATCAAAGATCTATCAACAATATAGTTAATTATAAGAAATATTGCAAACACATACTAGTGTCTACTTGGTCTGATATGTACACTGATGAGGTGGAAGCATTTAAGAAAAATATAGAGAACCATAAGGATATAACTCTATATCAAGCAGAATCTCCTAGCAGAAATGATATTGTACATCCAATGTTTAAATATTATCCCACCTTACTACCTCAAGTTAAAGGCATATTACTGGCAGCAAAAGCGTGTAAAACTAAATATATGATCAGAACTAGATCAGATGCAAGTTTTAGTGATCTATCTAGAATGATTATAAGGTTTTCAAAACACCACTTGGACACTGTTGTGTCATCAAGCGTTGCATGGCGAATAAATTACAACAACAGGCCGTTTCATATGGGTGATCACTGTTTTATTACAGATACTGAAACAATTATAAAGGTTTATCAAGATTTTTATAATATAAGAACAAAAGTTCACAAATCGAATACTAGACATCAGTTCCTGGACGCCTGTGAAGAATATTTATATTATTTTTTTAGAAAACATAATCGAATACCTGTGCCTATCAATGTACATCATTTAGGAAAATTTGTAGTATCTATCTCAGGTGGCACATATAACAATCATAATTATTCAGACTTTCAAAGAAGATTTACAGACATTTTTGATGACTACTACAATAATGACGATATAATTACATGGAAAGAACATACATCTAAATTCGGATTTAATGAATAATACAGATGGAAACAAAAAGCATCCGAATTAGAATTTAATCCTTAATCGGTCCCCATTTACCGTCAGGGCAACGAGCATTTTTATCAGCTAATTTATTCTGATATACACTATTTCGTACTACACGACATCCACACAATATACAAGATTCATTTTTATAATATTCACAAGAGTTACAAATATCCATTCTTTGATTAATTTGCTCTGTACTTGCACTACTAATAGCAACTTTAGGCTTGCCATATTCATCTAATTCTAGGTATTCAGGTGAACTATCTATAGGCTGCTGGGAATTTTGAAACATAGGATCCATATGTTCAGGAGGAAAATTACCCCTATTTTCATATTCATGTAATAATTTGTCGTTTTTTCTAGCTTCCTTTACCACTTCGTTTGCTTCACTCATACTAGAGATATGAGCTTCATTAGTTTTTGCAAAACATATTATGTTAGCATCAGGACTATCTAGACCTGCTTCTAGTCCGCATTTGTGGCACTTATAAATTTTTTTACTTTTAAATGTTCTTCCTGTATCAGATAAATCACAATATAGCATCTTAATCTCCTGTTATGAAATTTATTCTAACCAAACAGTTATCCAATCCCTATTTTCGCTCCAACATACATAATTATTTCTACCGCAAGGAGCACCGCCAAATGGATAGTTTTCATCGCCATCTTTATAATAATCTTTAGGACTATAAGAAGTCAAGCTATCTCCACAATAATTTAGTTTTTTTGCATATTGTTCTCTACGAATATAATTATTTGATCTGCCATAATTTTGTATTGGATACCCCAATGTATCCCTTGTTTGCAATCCTAATCTACTAGCATACCATTCAGGGTATTCATCAGCAGGACCATATACTCCTTCTTGAGCACATGCATAGTCCTCAGCATCTGCTTCATAACCTTTGAGTTTATCTTGTATAGTTACTGGTCTAATATAGTCATATGTTATATATGCTCTAACAAGATAGGAATTCCAAGTCGAGGATTCTATCGCTCCATCGCTATCAGCCGTAGCTCTTGTTTTATTATGGGTAAAAGTTTGAGTTTCAAATTGAAGATCACTACAAGTACCTGGGACCATACCTCGAACTATGTCTCCTTCTGGAATATGTGTGTTTGCATTGCATGAATTTCTAACTTCTCGAACTCCAGCCGTGCCAGCCTGACCGCTACTACCCCTACCGAGCCACCTGACATCTGCACCAAGCTCTTGATTTACGTTATTAAAAGAATTAGTCATACGTTCTTGCCATGATGCCAAAGCCATTGCAAAAGTTCCTCGTGAATCTCGTGGACCATTCAGAGGAATCCATGGACCTTCGCTCGCTCCACATATAGCACGGGACCAACTTAAACAGTTCGGAAATCCTCCACAACCTAAACCGCAAGTATTTCCCATCATTGTCTGGATAGCTGTCATAGGATTAGCATCTCCACCACTCATTCCACCTAAATATTGTTTATGCGTATATGTTAAAGTTTGATAATTTTGTTTTTGAGACGCTAAAGTTACCTGCCCCGCATTTGCATCATCGCAATCATTACTTATGTTTTCATCAGATATATGTGCATGAGCAGGTAAAGAGGCTGTCATTTTTGGACAGCTATTCAATGTAGCAGAAAGTGCTGAACAAATAGTTTTTCCTCCTATAGATATTGTAATGCTATTCTTATTATAAGAAATATTGCATATATGTTGAGGACAGGCTGATTCGAATTCAGATGTTGTAACTTGTCTATACGTATAATATTTTCTAGCAGGAATGTTGGCAGTCTCTACATAAAATCCACACGCATCAAATCCAGGATCTCCAGATCTAGGACTATCAGTACTCTCTGTGCATTGATTAGCCTGATAGGCACAGAACGCAAGCTTGTTGTCATAATCACCAGAATCTTCTTCCTGTTCGGCAGACCACTCATCAAATGTTTGAGTGTATTCATCCAGCTTTGATAGTCCCACCGAACTGCAACAAAACTCAAACCCCGTGTTTCCACCTCCGTATCCATTGCCTGCCCCACATGCAGACCCTGCATTACCTCTATAGAAACCATTTTCCCCTGGACCCCAGTTTTTAGTATCCGCTACGCCGTCATAAGGATAGTTATCCATCAGGGGATTACCATTTTGTATTTCATAACAACTAGAAACCTCTTCTTCCTCCTCTTCTTCTGTTTCGGCAGTTAACTCTTTATACTTATATCCATAAACATTGAATGTCGTACGACATTGTTTAAAAGTATAGAGAAAGTTTTGCATATCTTCCTCACCATAACAAGAACCGTCTCCAGTACATCCACTTTTCCTTCTACAATAACCTATTTCATAGTCATTACAAGTCCTATCAGGACATAACTCTGGAGTAGTTGACGAACAGTCTAGATAATTGATTCTTGGCGTCGCATTTCCTCCACATTTCGGTGACAAATAACCTCCTGGACTAGCCAATCCACAATTCATAACGTCGGATGTTGAATAATTAAGATTTTGAAAATGGTTCGCCTTTACATTCCAAGCTTCGAGCGTGGTTCCGAATGTATGCTTCCATTGACATTCACCGACAACTTTGTATCCATATGCACATGTCCCAGTATATACTCTTTCGCTAAAAACGCCATAATATTTACTATCATTTGGGGCACTAGTTGTTCTCAAAGTATAAGTTGTATTCTCAGTATCACTAAGCTCAGTGTCAATATCTGTAACAGTCATTCCTGTTGTAACACTTACAGAACTGGCTAAAACTGCTGAAATTTCTTGAGAACCAATAGTGCCTTGTGCAATTAGTGATCCTTCTGAAGATTCTATAATAGAAAAAGATATAGGTTGTGATGCTATAGTAAAACTATAATTAGTGCCAACTGTTCTTGGACCATGCACACTAAAAGAACCTTGTATACAATTACAAGATGCGGCAGTGTCATAATTATACAAAATCTCATCATAGATATCAGCTGCTGTAATTCTAGGCTCTGTAAAATTTACTAAATCATCTGCCGTTAATCGCCTTTTCTTGCTATTTAATATATTTTTATTAACTTTATCATCTTCGCCATAAAGTATTCTAAACAATATTTCATTAGCGTATTTATCTAAATTCTTAACATTCTCATTATGTACAACAGCAGACCCTTGATTTAACACATTTATGCGTTCTGGGTCTAGAAAAGTTCTGTTATAATCAGGACGCATATAGCTGGTACTGCAATGATCATAAGCTGAATCTAAAGGATTATCGCCTTTTAGTTCGGACCTCCATATTTTTATTAAGTTTTTTTGTCCTATAGGGTTGTATGTTCCAGCATCATATGTAAAAAAGAATTCGCTAGCATCACTTATCGTAGATTTAATTTGAGGTTTTTTAGCCAATTTAAGTTTAGCTGTAAGTGAAACACTTCCTCTACTACTGATAAAACAAGTACTAAAATCTTGAACCCCACATTCTTCGTCATCATCTCCATCTCCATAAACCTTCTGTATATTAAATGCATAATCTCTAGTTTCTGTCTTATGTCCAAAACCTGGTACGCTATATCCTGCACTACTTAATGTATCAGAAGTTGGTGTAAAAGTAGTTCTAACTCCTTCTGTGCTTCTCTTTGTACTTTTGATTGTAGAATCTAACCAAAATAAAGGATCATCCAATCGTAATGTTTCACTATAAACTCCAGCTTCCGCTGGTACATATGCAGCTTCAATCAAATCATTCTCTTCAATATTAACCCAAAACCTTTTAGTCGTACTTGTATCATTAACACCTGTTCCTGGATATAGAAACCCATCTTTTTCATAATCATTGTGCTCATATGTCCAATTAGGAGATTGTATGCTCGCATGTACAGGAGAACCGTACGAAGTCAAGAATTCCCTATCTTCTTCTGTAAAAAAATCTGCTTCTAAAGACTGATTCATAATATTAATATCCATCATAGGAATAAAATTATGATAATCTCTATAATTATTTAGATCTACATATTCAGGGTTTTTATTGACATTATATTTTTGTAGTATACAGTATAATACATCTGATGATTCCAGAACCTTAGATTGCTGCGTTGTAAAGTTAGTAATCTTAAATCTGTCTGTGATTGAAAAACTATTTACTATTTGCTTATAAAACCAATTATTGTAAACCGCAAAAGGATATACCTCTTTAATTTTTCTAGCTGGGTTGATTATTAAATCTGATACAGGATTGGTGTTGTCATATTTTATAACATCGGACCATTTAGTTAATACGAACCAATTAAGTTGTCGAAGTTCAGCTTCTGTAAACGCTGATCCTTTCAGAGGCACTCCATCAATAGCTTCAAATGTTTTTTCTTGATATAAATATTCAGATGTGTCTGTACTGTTTTGATTTAAATACACACATAATGATGTAGATTCATCATAATTAGCAATATCTGTAGAAAAAAGCTTTTTGATGTTTTCAGGTTCTTCTAATGTAAATTTAGTATATAAGTTATATTTAGCAATATTTCTAAGAGTAGGCTTGCCATCTATATCTAAAGATTCAATTACTATTTCTTTTTCTATTATTTTGGCATCCTTAGTGGATATAACGCCTTTATTATTTTGAAACACTTTAATTTTATGATCGCAAGTCTTTTTAGAATTATAAACATATCCGTGCAAAGTGTTTTCATCATATCTAATATCTAAATTATTATCCAATTTTACTATATCTTTATACCTATCTCCTAGATAAAAATAGTTTGCGGGTTTGTTTGCTTGTCCTCCTATGTAATAAAATTTATTGTCATCGAAACTTACTATAGTCGCAGGAGGATACGTACTTGTAATTTTAGGTATATCTTTCGTCAAAGTCACTACTTTTTCTACCTGTTCGGTCTCTCCTGTGTTAGGATTCTCTTCATCAAAATTTCCTTTTGGTTTTACGACCGATATCTCTTCATCAGCCATAAAGTAATATCTAGTACCTGGGTAGAATATAGTTTTTGTTGTTTCTCCTACATTTCTTGGAAGAATAATATCTCTACCATTAAGAAATGGATATGTGCTTTCTAGATAATAATCTTTTGTAGTAGCAACAAATCCATCGTCATTTTCTTTCATTGGTCTAGAATGATTTAAAAATGCATTCCAACTAATCAGTTTTTTGGGAGATAAAGGGAAAAACATAGGTATTGATTGACTATATTTCATATTTTTAAGATATTCAAATAATTTAGGTCTACCTATATATAACTTATTATTTACTATATATGAACCTCTTTTATGTGTTCCAATAACATACCAAACGCCTCCCACCTTAACATATAGCCTTAACTTTCTAGCAGCTTCAAAATCTCCAACTGTAGCAGCTAATTTAGTTAGTGCTGTATTTAAAGGACCATATAATATGCCTTTATTAGTATCCCAATCGGGGTCATCATCAAAAGTATGATCATAGTAAGGCTTATCTTCTTTAAATGGATTATTAGTTGATGATCCACTTTTTAAACCTTTATTAGGGTCATACTCTCCCTTAGTAAGTGAGCCATATGATCTGGGTGGAGGAAACCAAAAATTTAATAATTGTTTTCTAGGCTTGCGGGTAAAAGTTAAAGTAACATTACTACTCTCATCTCCTCTAGTAGAATACAGAGCAGGAGAACTACTAAGAAGATTTTCGCTGTTATCTGGTGGTGCATAAATACCTGTATCGTCTTGTATTAATTTAGCTAAGAAAGGATTTTGTAATTTAACTGAGATGTCAGTGTTATTTCCAACAGATATCTTTGCAGATTGTTGATCATAGATATTTTTTGAATTAATAGTAACCTTAGTAGTAAATCTTTTCCACAATAAATTGTGATTACTAGTATAGTCTGGATCTGAAGGATCACCTGCAAATCTATTAGCTGTTAAATTAACATTTTCATTAACTGTAACTATAGTATCGCTATGAGTGCCTCCTGCCAAATTTTTTAATTTAATGGTCCATTTTGTATTTACATAATTGGGTAAAGTAATTGAGTCTTGTTTTTCTTCTCCGTATGGGAATAATGGATTAATTTTGGATGGTATTTGAGCTATCATTGCTCCTGCAGTCAAACCAGCATTAGCACTAAATAAAATATTTAAATATGCTTGGTCATATCCTCCATACCTATGTAGTATTGGACTATTATTAGTTGATAAATTAGGTGTATATCTTTTATAATTTGAAATAGTCTTAGCATTTGAGTTGTTATAAAACTGATGAGAGCCACCACCCTTAAAACCAAAACATTGACAAGTATTTTCTGTATCATAAGGGAATCTTTCACACTCCTTAGAATTCTCAAGATTAGTTTGTAGTTTTTTAATTTGTATATCATAGATTTTAATACCACAATCTTCAGTAGTAAATTTAATTCCTATTTCTCCTTCTTCAGGAGGATCTGCATCTGGAATAAAAAAGGTGGATTGTTTTAAATTAAAGGGCAGACTATTAGCATAAATTCCTCCTTGCTTATGCATGGCTACTACATCTATATGAGGATTAAATGCTGTTGCTGGATATGCTCTAATAAGATCTGGTTGATCATTAGCGTATTTATTTTCTAAAAGATAAGAACCAGAATTATTTACAACGCTAGCCGCTGTCTTGTCATAAAAATATAAAGACGCATAATTACCATAGTTACTTTTAGAATATGTAATAGCCCCATCTTCATTTACACTACATGACTCATCAAATCCTCTAGTACTGTTGTGCGATGTCCATACAATTTTTTGTCCACCCATAGTGAACTCTTGTTCATATTTGAAATTTCTTATATAATTGGGCTCATCAGGTAGCATGCTTCCATTAGTCGAACTAAAAGAAACTTTATCCTTAGGAATAACCATATCAAAGTCAAGTTCAATACTATAAGATGATGTAGATAACGACACTGGTTTTAATGTTTTTGAAGAGTCTGGTTCAATAAAAACATATGCTCCATATTTATGAGCCAGAGTTTTAATTAGTGATTCTCTGGTATCACAATGATAGAGACCAAAGGCAGAACCAAATTGAGTTCCACTTGTCATCATTTGATTTAATTCTGTCAATTGACCTAGATCATCTCTATCTTCATCTATATTTACACTATGTAAGTTTGCAATCAAACCATCATAACTAGGATGCGTAGTTAACAGTAATGCTCTCTCTCTAGCTTGTTGAGGAGTTAACTCATTCATTGTTTCAGAAATTTTCTTTTCAGATGACAGAAATTTACTAAAAAGATTTGCAGAAATATAAAAGAATTTTTCATCATTACTAACAATCTCTGCAATTTGATTACTTACTACAATTTTTAGACCTGATGGACATGTATTGCCACCAGATGAGCCATCGGAATATTCTGGGCCATCGGGTGTAGCAAAAAACACATCTCCAGGAGGTATATATAAATCCATACCTGCAATTGGTCTGTAGTCTGTTTCTCTCTCAATATCATAATGTCTATACCATCCTAATATACCGCTTTGGTAATTCCATTTCCAGTGAGAAGCCACTGGTGAGATGCCCATATAAACATTGTCGTATGTATGCTTAGTAAATCCATATGGTTGAGTTATTTGAGATGGCATAAATCCTGTTATGGATAAGAATGAGCCACAAGTTTCACTTTTCATCCTAGATTTTTTATAAGATTTATCATGAATATATTCTGTTTCATGTCTAGTAGAGTATGGGTCGTAAGGTATTTCACTAATAGTTTCTTGTAATTTTAAATCTATATTTAATTTAACACCCTCAAAACTATTTAAATCCATTTCAATAAATTTTTCTTTACCCAAACCAATATTAGAACAGGAAGGAAACTGCTTCATATTTTTAAAGTCATAAAATCCGCTAATATATCCCTGATATAAATATGGAATTTTAGGTATATAATCATCTTTTTGAGACCTGACCTGACAGTCACTATCAGTTTTACCTGGGTCAGCACAAGTAGTACAATAAGAAGAATCTATCTCGATATTAGAAGTAGATGAAAAATCTTGAGAATTCAATATATCTGATACTCCACTACCATCACCAAAAATATTACTATTACAAGCACATGGATTAAATATTGGAGTCATATCATCTCCAGCAGAAGATAATAATTCTCTATGATCAATATCCGTTGCTCCAGGAGTAATAACTAAAGGTTGCCATATTCCAGACTTTTCAGGATCATAGTCTTCAGTTAGGTCTGTAATAAAGCTTGTATGGATTGTAGCACTATGTATCTGTGCGTCTTGTAATAATTTATCACTAAATATCGAACAATCATTCATAAATTACTTCACATTCTGTAACACCCAGGATCCATTAATATAGCCAAATATTCCAAGAGCATCAATATTTATAGTAAGTCCTAAAGGATTTTTAAAGCTAGCTGTATAAGAACTAGGATCTTCTTCGTCATAATTTCTTTGGTAAGATTGATATATTATTGCAGAATTAGATCCTAATAATGTGCCTGATGTAACCATACTATTATTATATAATGGCGTGTAAAATCCACTGTCTGGGTCGTAATTGCAATATATGCTAGCTCCTCTAGGTGCTGCAAATGTGCCAACGGAATCTTTAACAAAAACTAATCTTCTCTTTCCTTCTTCTAAAGCATCGTCATCCTCTGCATTTAAACTAAATATGGTACCTCTTGTAGGTTGTGTTCCTACTAAATCTATTTCAACAGTAACCCATACGTTTTTGTATTGACTGCCAACTGTCCAAACACCAGCGTCCTGGTCCCATCTTAAGTCAATTGGACCCACAGGCCAAGTGCCTGGTTGCTGCGCCCATCCTTTATAAAACTCCTTTGTCCGGTGTGGTTTTGTAATAGTTCCATCTTCTTTTAATTTTTGTGTGATAGAAAAATCGCCTTCCTGACCCGGTATCTTTTTCATCTGTCCAGAACTATTGGGAACAGGATAGCCATCTAGGTCATATCCCCAACCGTGAACCATTATTGGTCCTCTTAAACCAAAAAATCTTTGGTTAACATTTTCATCAAAATTATTATTTATATTAGTAGATGTGCTAGGTCTTAGACTGTCTCCTCCTGCAGGAGGTTCTTCTCCAAAACCTACTACATCTATAGAATGTCCACATTCATCTCCTGTTTGTTTTGCTCCTGATATAGCAAATTCTCCAGTTCTCATAACTATAGGATTTAATGAAAATTTATTAATTTTCATACCAATTACAGAAGGATCTATATTATATGATGAGTCATCATCTGTGTTAGTTAGAATGTATGGAGGAATTTTTAATGAAGGTTTACTATTGTTGTTTTGTCCTTTATCTGTCGAAAGAGTACAGAACTTACATTTTCTATTTTTTAGTGTTTTTAAGTCTTTTGTCTCGTCACTAGTTCCACCGGGTACTGATCCTTCTTCTGCATCTTCTGCACCTTCAGGTGCTTTAAATTCAATATACGTATATGTCCCATCTCCATTACAGTATGGACAAACAGCCCTATCATACAAAGTCATACTATATGTAGAAATATATTTGGTAGGATAAAATGAAATAGGTGATAAAATACCATCTAAACTCATGAACGATCTTCTATTAAATTCTGATGTTAAAAGATCACTCATCTCTTGTTCATCATATAGCATAGTTATGCTTTTTTGCATAGGATAATCTCTAGGAGTAATTGTACTATCTCCTACCTTGGGACGCATAGCCCACTCTGGATTATAGGACAAGTCTTGATAAACATCAGTCAAAGTAGACTGACCATTTAGATAAGGCTTGGCACTCCCTGCTAACACCGATACTGGACTAAAGCTTAAACCCTTTGGTAAAGGCTTACTATATATATTACTTTGCTTATTAGTAGCTTTACTAACCATATCCTTAACAGCTGCAGATATTTGTTGTCTAGTTTCAATAGCTTGCCTATTAACGCGTTGTATACTTTCTGATGTATCCTTATTATAAAATCCTATCTTTTTATTATAAGTCCTCATACTATAATTTGTGGTCATTCCATTATCCCCAATATTAACACTAACACTATTTACCAAAGGACCATTGGCCACTAATGTGCCCCCTAAATTACTTCCTAAGAACATAATACCGGCAGTAGTAATAGTACCATTTTCAAGCACTTGCTGATATTGATTGCTGTCTTTTATTTTTACAAGTATAGAATCATCCATAGCATGAATACCGCCATAATTCCAAGGAACAGCACTCTCATCGTGTTCAAAATTTACTTCTCCTACTAAATTATTAATTTGTTGTACCGGGAACTTATCATTAAATAAATTACCATCTCCTTCAAACCCTAAACCAGGGTGAGAACTCCAAGGTCCATAACAGCTAAAATTACTTTTTAAAGGTATACCAGCAAAAATAGGCACTGCTGCTCTTGGGGCTATAGGCAAATTCTGTTGATTACCCATGGGTGGAGACAGAAATGTTCCTGCTTGTCTTAATCCCTTTTCGGCAATAGTCCAAGCCAATAAATACGCAAAAGAACTTTTACTACCTCCGATCATTGAACCTCCAGAAAATACACCGTCATTAATTAGCATTTGTTCCATCATAGTCTTTATTAATTGCGTAGGACTATCAACAAAAACTGGTGAAGCAGTAGTTATAACGCAATGTGGATTTCCATAATAAAATGTTAGTTTTCCATTGTATTGAGCTTGTGGATACACATCGTCTATACTAGCTCTTGTGTACATTTTCCATTTATATCCATCACCTGGAGGACTTTCTCCATGAGCAGAAACATTGTTTGGATATGCAGGATTAATAATTTTCGTACCTTCTGGCAAAATTGCCTGATCAGCTACCTGTTGAAAGAAAGGCATATAATAAACATCTTCTCTGGGCATATTATGCATCAAAGGCCAGTACCACGAAAGAGGACTTTTCTTTGAAGTCTGTATAATAAATTTTGCATTGCCAGCTGGATTCATAAAGCTATCTTGCATATCCTCCGTAAAGATTGAATCATATTCTGCACTAGCATCAAACCCCACTATTGGACCAAATGTCCCATCTTCATTTGCTAAACTATTGGAAACAGAGCTACCTATTTGTATAGTGTCATCTATAAAATTACCAGGCTCTTCCCATGCTTTATCTGTAACTTCATAGGCGTATCTTCTTATTCCGTTACCATCTACATAAGAAGTTACATTAGGCAATTGTACTAAAAATTTTCTACCATAATTTTCGTTACCTATTTCCGCAAAGAAAGTATGTAAAGCACTTAAAGCTGGCCATAAAGCTTCACTATAAGGTAAATAGTTTTCAATGCTGATAGGCGACGCCGTGGAAACTGCTGGTAATGCGGTAAGCTTACCTTTATCTGAACTAAATATATTTAATGCATTAAGAAAAAAGTTTGTAGCAAATGGACCACCAAATTTTTGTTTCATATAATTATATATGTAGGTAGACATGCCTATGGGCTTGCCTAAAACAGGCATCTCAAAAATATAGTTTAACCAAGAATCTGGACCAGCCATAGCACAACGAACTTCTGTTTCACTTACATCGATACTGCCAACAAAATTAGGTGCGTCATTAGCAGGAAATAATGCTGCTAAATCTGACCCATTAACATTGAAAAAAGTTTCTCCTGTATTTTTGTTAAATGAAACACCTCTATGATTACCATTAATATCCTTTCCATAATAAGGTTTAATGATATCATTTTGTCCATTAAAATATATAGAGGAAAGTGCTGAATTAGTATCTGGTAGGAACTGTGCTAAGGGCAAATACGAACCTCGAAGAAATTTTTGCTCACTAAAAGGAGAACTTTCTTCATAATTAAAATTAGAACCTCCATTCACATCAGGTTGAGCAACAACTGCTCCTTCATTGCCCACAGGTCCTGTATAAAATTTCTTACCTGGTACTAAATTTCTATATCTTGCAGTATCTGGTTCTCTATAATAATTTCTATCTTCCTTTATTTTACTAAAATCAACAAAACTATTTTTACCAGGCTCAAAAACCCTACGATGTCTGTAGTGTCCCACTGTTTCAGTATTGGCTTGAAATAATCTTTGTTGTTTACCTCCTAAAATAATAGTTCGAGTTTTAGCATCTTGAAATTCTTGACCAAATTTAAAATCTGTAACAAAGTCATTATTACTAAAACTAGTAACCATATTTCTTACACTATCAAGACTAGGCTGGAATCTTCTACTAATAGTACGAACTTTTACACAAGCTGTGCGAGTATTTTGCGCTGCACTTGATGGTAATAACTCAAAATAGTAATCCATACCTACAGGCTCACAACACTTATCTACAAAATCTAATAGGCTTATACTACTTTCAGAAATATAAACTCCATTAGGAGGACGAGGAACCTCACTTATATCAAAATCTAATATAGGACGCTTGATGTCATCATTGGCCGTAACACTGTTCATGGTGTTATACTTATCCAATGCAAGGTCTGATCCTGGTAGCGAGTCTTGCCAAGTTAAAAATTCTCCTTCGTGTCTATTTCTAATAGCTTTAGCAACTATACCTTTATAAGGATTAAATCTATTGCTTGTAGAATTTGCAGCTAGCATTATTCTTACATAGTCATAAACAGCTCCTAATGAAACACCTCTATCTTCAGCATATCCCAAATTAGCAAAACCGGCGAATCCTAACACATTAATTAAGTTTGGAATATTGCCTTGATAAATATTACCTTTAGTCTTCCCATTGTTTGGATCAATAGTGGGATCATCAAAAGGAACAGCTATTTCTCCTCCTCCTCCTGCCATAATTGCCTGGTCAATTGTGGTAGAAATAGTACCATTATAATTATTAATAATTAATTTAGTATTTTTAACCAAATTAGTTGGACTCTGCAATTGAACTTCTATAAATCCATTATTATAATTCCAGGTTTTTACTACTCCATTAAAAATAGTATTATCAAACCTAAAATGACTTAATGATCCTAATATATCATTTCTTCTAATATTATTTCCTAAAATACCAAAATCATCCGCAAGAAATCCTGGATCATTTAAAGTATGATTATAAGCGGTATTATTGCCAAATATCCATATTTTCTTACCATTATCTTTACGATTGTTATCATTCACATTGTTTATATCATTAGCTTTTCTAGCACTCTCTTGATCTTTTAATTTTGTAAGAATGTTCCTGTGTAGATGTCGATTCCCTTCAATTTCATCCACATCAATATCTAATGTGTTTGAAGGAAGATTGTTTGTCTCTGTAGATAATTTACTCTCAATAAAATTTGTTTTTTGACTGTAAGCAGAATCATTAGGATGCTTAGTTGGATCTACTACCATATTAATGGTACAGCTACTGGGTTCTCTACCCCAACCTAAATTGAGATTAAATTTTTGTATAGAACAACCCATAAAAAGTGTTTGTGGAAATGGACCTACTACTTCTGTAGGATGATCGCAAGGACTAGTCATTTAAAATTCCTTAATATATTATATAGTATTATGCATCGCATTCGACATATTCCCATGTTATAATCTTAGTTAGTTTATTCTCTGTCAAGTTTAAATCTTGCGTATCTGCAGTTATAAAACCAGTATATGGATCAGAAGGAGCATATAAATGCAAATAAGTATCTATTTTATCTATTGTCTCTTGAGGAAATTTAAATTTTGGCAAACCTGTACCTCTGGGGAAAAAAGCTTCATAAGTAATAGTTCTGCTTCCTTTACCTTGAGCAAATTTCATAGTAGATATATTACTATATCCTTGTGTATTATAGTATAATGGACCTAATCTCCTACCTATTACAGGCACTGGGCTAATTAAAGCTTTTGGAGCAGTATCTGTGAATGTAAAACTCTCAAATAATGTCCCCTTCAAAAGTCCAGTAGGTCTAGAGTCATATGCTCTAGAAAAAGTAACTTTACCCTGTTGAGGACTTAATCCTTCGTCTATGCTTACTGGTATGCCATGCAATGGTCTATTTGTACTAATCATAGATTTAGCCATACCATCAAAACTTAAAGCTCTATTAAAAAAATAATTATCTATTTCTAAAGCCTGATATCCGCTAATAGCATTCTCATATTTTGTTACACGTTGACCATCTTCTTCATCTTCTTCACCGCCAGCAACCACATTTCCTTTCTGGAATGTTTGTTTAGGCGCTATACCAGAAATATCTAACTTACCACTAGCATTTGGTGCCTTCGTCTTCAGTAAGAGACCTCCTCCCGTCATTGGACACAAGCCTTCTACTTCTCCATTTATAGTTATAGTTCTTAAATTATTTGAAGCTACAGAAACATCAACACTATCAGTATAAATCCAAGGATCTCCACTTTTCAGCAAAAAACTGTCTTGAACGCTATACGTTCCATCTGTTTCACTAAGTTCTATATTTCTTGACCTGTTGTAAAGTCCAAAATTTGTAAGATTGGCTATAGCCCCTATTTCAAAATTTTCTGCTCTTTCTGATACCCAAAGTTTAGCAAATGTTAATGATCCGCTTGCCATGTCTGCATAACCTTTAGCGGTAGCACTAATATTTCTATTTAATCTATATAGACTATGACCATTAGAATCTCTTCGGTCTTCTTGCTCTATAGAGAAAGAATCGTCACAACTAGTAAGGTGTCGTGTTGTCCCCAAAGGATCGTAAAACAAAGACCCTGTTCCTGTTACAGGTATTTTCAACTCTAAACTATAGTCTACGCTGGTAGTCCAATTATTTTCATTTGGGGAAAATTGTAAACTTTCGACGGTAGCGAAACCTGTTACCATAGGCCTATCGCCAAATCTAAACTCAAATCCTTTATTGTCATTATTAAATATTTGATCTTGAAGAAATTTGGCCCGTTCCATTAAATACTTAAAAGTTGAGGGTCCTAAAGTCTCATGTGCATTTACAGTATCTATTAAACCACTTAAAGCAACTATGCCTTTAATACTTACATTTATTTCTTCTGCTAATAAAGTTCCAGCACCATTTCTTTGTCTGCTAGTAGTCCAATTAACTGCTGGTAAAGGATAAGCCATGCCTGTAGCCCCAGCGCTATTTGTTGCTCCGTCAAATGCATTAAATTTCCACTCTGTGAAATCTCCATATGTAATACTTGCTGGTGGTTGATTCTCGCTCATAATCCAAACTCCTTAATGTGAATAATTCCAAGTTCTAGTTTTACTAAAAGTACCATCTATAAAATTTGCATTTATATTATCTTCAGTTATCCAGCTATTTGTAAAATTAGGTATTGTTCCGCTAGGATCAAATTGTAGAAAAATATTGTGTAACTTTTCAGTATCATATGCTCCTATACCGAAAATAACACCTTGTGTCATAACATCCTCACCATCAGTATTATCAGGAATTAATGTATCAAATGTCGCACTGTATGTAACACTACGAGATGGGATAGTAGTAGTTCCTATGGTCTGCATTATAGCTCCTTTATACATTACATTTACACTATTATATCCCGTTACAGAATAATTATCCTTCACAGCTAAACTTTCTGTGATAGCTCCTGGCATTAAATTAAACACTCTATTATCAAAACTGCAATTATAACTTACAGTACCTGCATTTATATCATGAGAACTATCAAAACTAACTGGTACAGGATGGAGGTATTTTAATCTTTTTATTTTGGGATTATTAGTGACTTCTTCTTGATCTATCTTAAAGCCTTCATAAAGAGTTTGTTGCTTATCAAGGTCGAAGATATAACCATGCTTCTTACTTCCGCTAGGATAATATATGTTGTTTACAACCCTGTCTTTAATCAACTGTATCTCTGCTGTAAAACCACCAGAAGCGATAGCATAAGCATTAGAACTTAGCTTGCCACAGGGTTCTTTTTGCTTGTGGGGCTCATCGTCACCGCCACCAATAACTCCATTATCAAAAATAATATCTGTAGATGCTGTAGTTTCAAGATTATATCCTTGAATAGTTCCATTGATACTAACTGTTCTATTTAATTTATTATCTATATTATTAGATATATTATATTCATGTGTATAATATTTACTAGGATTACCGCTAAATGCTTTATATGTATCTGTAACACTATAACTACCTTCAATATCATTATAATTTTGACTAGTAGATTTATCAAAAAATTTAAGACCTGCAAAAGTTTTATTTATACGACTCTCAAAACTCAAATTCTCATTAACTTCCTTAACGGCTTCTATAGCACTGTCTATAGCTCTTTTATCTATTCTATCTTTACCTTGAGCACTAATGGTTCGTGAAATAGTTAAAAATCTAGTACTTAAAGGACCACCACTAGGATATAAAGCAGTATCATTGTTGTTTTGTAAGTAGTCTGCTCCGTCTTCTTCGGAAACACTCATAGTATCACTTAAAGAAGATATATAAACTTCATTAAGCATGTTTGGCGTGTCACCACCATGAGGCAAATACTTCTGTCCGCTATTTAATGGAACAGACATCTGTATGCTGAAGCTAATAAAATTACGCCAATACTCATCTTGACTATTATTAATTTCAAAATTGTCTACACGAATACCGTTCACTATATCGTCGTCGAGAGCATTATTTAGAGGAAAAACTTCTCCTCCACATCCATTTATCTTAAAAGGTTGAAAATCTTTACGAAAAGCCTTCTCTAGATCTGTAACCTTTTGAGCAAAAGCAGTCGAGTCATAGGAATCAGCAGACCCAGCATTGTAAAATGAACCTTCGACCCCGATATTAAGGGTTGCTCCTATATTTCTTCCTGCGCTAGTTGTATCATATTGATAATCCCACGTTACTTTAGGCGTAGGTTCTGGAAACTGATAAGATCCATATGTTATAGTTACTCCCATTATTAGTCCTCTTTTTATACTATAGCGCTATTACCAAATACAATCCCTGAAGGCATATGAACTTGATTAATTTCTACTTCAACATGGAACATGCCATTTAGTGTATCTCCGCTAGTTTGTTCATTAGCACCATTCGCATCAATTCTTAATCTTTGGAAATTAGGATTACTAGCATCAACATATACTTGAATAGGATCTTTACTAGTATAGTCTGGTCCTCCAGTATTCATTCTTTTAGTAATACTACCAGTTACAGGAACATTAGTTCTAGTTCCATCACTAGCTTTATAGCTTATGACACTACCTTCAACTGTTCCTCCAACCATACCAAAAGTAGGTGCGCTCTCATCATCACTAAATAGTGCAGTATAATGGACTTTATAATTCCAAGCCATTGTTCTATTATGATCTACAGCGTTAGAATTATCATAAGTATTTAGATATTGCAAACTTATAGTATTGTTTGCATCTGGTGTGGTATTAGCATTTTTATGCCAATCCGAAACCAATTCTACATTATTAACATTACCTGCTGTTCTACCTCGCAAGTAGAATTTACTAACTTGAGAAGATCCTTTAAAGCTATCAATGCCTCTAGCAAAACTGCCTCCACCCTCTACATGATTATTTCGACAAGAATTTAAGCTAAGATCATTACCTGCTTCTATACCAGGAGTGGCATCAGTATTAGTAGAATTATTTTCTGGCTGATGGAATCTAAAACCTTTAGAATGTTTCCAATCTATTCCATTCCATACTATACTCATGCCGTTTTCTGTATCACTAATTATACTTGTAGTAACACCAGGATATACCCTTTTACTCATACTTATAGTGATTTCATCGTTTCCTTGAGATTGAGTAACTTGTAAAGGATGCAATCCAGAGAACTGATAAGAAAGATCAAGACTATCTAAACCAATATTACCTGCTTCATCTATAGTCTTAAGATATCTATTAGCTGTAGTACCAGCAGATCGACCATTAGGCGTTAATTGTATGGCGCTGGCTCTGAGCTTGCCGTCTACTACTAATTTGCCAGCTTCCCACCAAGGTTTATTAGATGCAGTAGGACTGATATCCCATAAATTTGTATCACTTACTCCAATACCCAATGCTCCACTTGCACTGTAATACTGGAAACCTAATTTAGTACCACCCTGACCACTCTGTGAAATGATAAATTTATTACCTAAACCAGCATTATTAAATACTGTGTTTTTACCTTGATCAGAGGCTAAAATAATATGACTAAAAGTATTAGAAGCACCTTCTACTAGTGAAGTATTAGCTGTTTCGGGAGGAGTTCCTGTTAAACCTATAGTTAGAGCCTGTGAATCTTCGTAGTATCTAAATGCATTTGTTCCACTTGTTTGGAAATTTGAACGAGTAAATAATATATCATGCTTATCAAAAGTTTGACTTTTTAGAGCACCATTTGATGAATCTACAGTTAGATTGGTGCCAGTTAAATTAAGTGGCACTTTCAATCCAGCTCCTATGTTCATTTCACCAAATTGACCAGAAATACCTGTAATATTATGCATCCTAACAGAATTATTTAGAATATCAGTATTAAATAAGTATATAGAATTATCACCATTAACTGGAGTTTGTATCCCACTACCCTTAATACTTAAATTAAATCCATGATCATTAGCCCCATTATTCAGATACAAGCCCGTCTGATTGATTATAAACACACGATCTTCTGTTTCGTTGCCTTCTATAAAATCAAAACTATCATTACCAGACAAAACTCTGTTAGCTCTTACATACTCGAACGACTTAACTCCACTAGCAGTATTGAAGAATACTTCTTTAAGTCCACTAGCTACAGTAGAACTAGTTTTGAATAATAAACCACTGTTACCGCCTATAAAAGTTGTAGGTTTTTGCCAGCTAGCATTGCCACTATTATCTGCATGTAAAGTATAACCGGAAATAGATGATAAGCCTACACGTAATTGATCAGTAGTGAGCGTACCACTAACATCCAAAGTTGATCGCGGAACAGCACTGTTAACACCCATGCGATTATTGAATAAGTCAATACGCATAGCATATTTTTGATTATCTCCAGCATAATTGCTTGTGTGGAATATAATATTATTTTGAAAAGAACCAGTATTAAATACTACTTTGTCATCATCTAAATATAGCTTATTAGAATTATTAGTACCTATCTGTATAGCCTCGTTGTAATTACCACTCAGTCCATAACCAATTGCAATATGATTAATACCAGAAATATGATTATTATTACCTAAAACCAAACCACTCATATGTCTAACCGTATTGCTAGAACCTAATACGGTACTGAACTGACCAAATCTAGGACTTGTAATTGCAGCATCTACGTCATTGCCATCTTGATATGCTATTACATAACCAGATGAAAATCCAGCAAATCTATCTGCAAAACACTCTGAGCAAGGATCCTGTCCTTGAACAATATCATCAAACGTATCTTTTATATAATATTCGACAGTATCATCAGAGTTCATTGTTGATGAGAGATTCAAAGTTGTAGTATAATTAGATCCAATATTTTCTGTAACTACACCTAAGGAATTACCTAAATTATCAACTCCATCTGTTATAGTTCTAATGAATACTGATTCTGTCTGCGAGGCTGGAGAATATATACCTACTAAAACTCTATCTCCACCATCAAAGTCAGAACTCACATCTCCTACCACTACAACATTCGTTCCGGAAACTTTACAAGGATGTCTAACAAAACCCAACGTATTATTTCTACCATAAACGATATTGTCTATACCATAAATTTCATTATCATATCCTACAGAAATGCCACTAAATACAACCTCATTATGTCCAATAACAATACTGTTATCTCCAAAAATTTGATTACGATCATTAGAAGTATTGATTGATACAGAAGAGGAGCCTATAATATCATTCTTGGACCCTAAAGTAGTATTTCTTGAACCTAGAACAAAATTACTGTTACCTATATTTTGATTATCTGAATTATTTAAATTAACATAAGATCCAATATTATTAATATTTAAACCTGAAACTCTGGTCTTGTTACCAATAATCGTACTACCACTAGCAGCAGTTACTAAATTATTGATACCGAATACACTAGTATTAGACATACTATCGCCATCAGCTTTAACTCCATCTCCTGTGAAAGTACCATCAGTATTAATTGTTATGCCTGTTGTATTATTTAGTACGCCTATGACAAGATTATTATTACTAATAAGAGGCACGCTATTTTTAGGACCAATCAGTATATTATTATGAACATTACCAGATAGGTTGTTCTCATTACCGATAACTAATGAATCTTTCATGTGCGAGACAGTATTTGATTGACCTATAAGTACTAATCCAGTAGGTGATGCATCTAATGTGCTATTATCTAGACCAATCATAATACTCTGATCTAAACCACTAGTAGTAGTCACGCCTAAACCCATTACAATAGACTTGTTACTATTACTAAGATCTATATTATTACCTATATAAATACCGCTATTAATATTAGTAGAAGTATTGTCTGTACCTATACTGATAATATTATTACCACTAGCATTTGATGAGTTACCAAACACCATATTGGCCATACCCGTAGCGCCAACGCGAGAGCCGAATACTATAGCGTCAGTTCCACTTACATTAACTTGGTGTCCAATATAAATATTAGCATCACCCTGTATGAATTGGTTATTACCAAAACCTATACCTGAATTACCAACAATGGTAGTATTTGATATTAAGCCTATATTATTCAAACCATTGGCAATATTACTATTACCAATAATAATTCCTTGATCTCCTGTTACAGAAATATCTGAACCTATGGCTATAGTAGATTCTCCAGAAACTGATGAATCTACAACCAGCCCAATAATAGATAATCCACTAAAAGTACTATTTTGACCAAGAACAATAGCTTTATTGCCTGATGTCTTCATATCACTACCAATAACAATACCAGTATTATGAATAGTATTATTGTTATCACCTAAAACGATATATGACAAACCACTTACTGTATTATTATATCCTATAACATTATATTCATTACCATCAGCAGTATTTAATCCACCTAGTACAGTATTGACGAGAGAAGAACGGAAAACTTCCTTATTAACACCTGTATGATCTACGGTGAATAAGATTTCACCACTTGTACTGTTTGTTGCAGGATTAAGAATTTTAGATTTAATCTGTCCATAATTAATTGTATTAAAATTATTGTCTCTACCTGCGAGTTCAATCGTGGCAGGGAAACTTCCTGTGGCTGGAGCTGTTTGTGTGTTGTGAACTAAAAGTAATTTAACACCAGTAGCACAATTAGTGACACTCTCAATTTTAACTCCATCTAGAGCACAATCAGTAATCACATGAAAAGCAGCATCAGGAGATTCAGTATTTAAACCAAGACGACCTGTTGAGGCATCAAAGAATAAAACATCTCCTGTTCCAGTACCAGAAACAGCAAGATCAATATTCAAATTATTCTGATTGAAGATTGTACGATTACCAGACGTATCAGATAATACTATATCATAGACAGTTCCTGACCCTATATTGAGTGTGCCTGAAACTATATTATTGTTTTCATCAAATAAGGCTGTCATGTTATTTTATACTCCACTTGTGTTATTTTATTTTTGGCGGGCTTGTTCCAGGCATTTCTGAATTTACCCAATTCGCTAATTTTTCTTCAACTGTGCCAATTACGAAATTCGCAATTGCATTACCTTCATCAAGTGCTTTACCAAGTTGTTCTCCTCCAGCAAAATTAACATTTACAGTATGTTGGGCATTCAAATTAATACTTTCAGGTATATTTAATCCCTTCAAGGACTGTACAAATTCTCCAAATTTTTGAGTATACTCTGCTAATCCACCATTACCATTAGATACACCACCACTGTCTCCCTGTCCCCGTCCTCCTCCGCCTCCTCCCATCAGCTGTTGTTGTACACCCACTAAATTCTGTAATACTGTACCATATTGTACTAAAACCTGATTTACACCCGTTAAAACTTGTCCAAATATAGCTAATTGCTTGTTTACATCTCCACTATTTTTAGGATCAAAAGCTGCTTGACTAGCTTGAGCAGTCATGGCTTGTTGTCTTTGTGAGATTTGTGGCATTTGCTGCTGTTGGTTGGCTTGAGATTGAGATCTTCCGTAGGCAGTGTTGTTACCACCACCACCGCCACCGCCACTTTGACTAGTACTTTCTTGGCCAACTCCACCACCTTGTCCAGATTTTAGGTTGTTCGTCTCCTTTAGTTGGTTCTGTCTGTCCCGATATGCTTTCGCCATCGCTGCTTTATCTGCTGCTATCCTGTCTCTGTTTGCCTTGGCTTCAGCTGCTTTTTCTTTTTCTCTTCTCTTGTTTGCTTCTGCTCCATACTTCATATCTTCTTCAGCTTCTCCACCATCCTTAAAGTAGGACACACCGCTATTGATAGATTTTAGTAAACCAAGATTCTTTTGTGATGCTTGGCGGTTGACTACAAATTCACCCGGTGTTAACATTGCAGGAACAACATCTGTTCCTCTAGGAGCCATGCCTCCTGTAGACATGAATTTTGCATTTACTTTTTTTTCTGCTTCATCCATCTGCTTTGATTTGATTGTGTCAGAAACCGCACCTTCTGCCAAATATCCGCCTCCGAATAATGCTGCTCCACCTCCTATTGTTGTTTTTATGCCAGGTTTAAATTTAAACTTGCTATCCTTTGCTAGTATTTGAGATGTGACAGCTTCTGCAGTTCTCTCATTAGCGAGGTCGCCAGCAGTTTTATTCGCATTCTTCTTAGCTGCATCATCAACTGAGCTAACAACATCTTTAAAATGACTAAATGTTTCTTTAGCACTTACGCCACTAGAACCAGCTGTACTTGGAATTTCTTTAACAGTATCACCCACTGAGCTTGCCTTAGTAGCCGCTGAGCTTGCGTCTCTGGCAATCATGGCGTTTCTGTCCATTTGCATTTGTCCAAATTCTAATAATCTATCTCTTGTCTGATCATTAGCAGTGCCAGCTGTCTTTGCATCTTGCCAACCCTTCATAACCCGCTTTTGTACATTAGGATCGAAATCTTCAAACTGCACTTGTCTTGCAAATGCCATCTGTTTACCAGCTTCGGCTTTTTTTGCAGCTGCTTTTGCTGCTTTCTTTGCTAAAGCCGCATTAACATCAGCTACAAAGGATGGGGCTAATTGACCAGTTACTTGAGCCTCAGCAATCATTCGATCAACTTCATCTCCAAAACCAGCTCTTGTAGCTTTATCTCGTATACCATCTAAATATTTATTATATGCTCCCACTTTTTGGTTCAATACTGCATCTGCTTTTTTAGCAGACTCGGCCATATCTCCTGCGACTCTTTTACCAGCTTCAGCAGCTTCACCACCAGCTTTACCGAATAATCTGCCAGCTGCTCTACCAAGAAGAGGCATAAATACTGATGAAACTCCTGATATAGCAGTATTTGTTATTCCTTGACCAACTGTTTGTCTTCCTGAACTTACTTTTTCAGCTTCTAGAGCTCCTTGTGTGCCTACGCTCTCCAGTACTGCTCCACCAACAGCTTTAGCTACTTGTTTTGCTCCAGCTTGAGCTACCTTAGTTCCACTACTTGCAAGACCTCCGACACCGGCACCAGCAATCATGACAGCGTCTGCTGTATTCTGTGCAGCAGAAGTAATACCTTTTTCTGTGTCCTCTAACATTCTAGCTTGATCAGCGGCGTCTGTTCTTTGAGATGCTGCTAGTCCTACTATTTGTGTATTGCCCTCAGCATCTGTTGTCTCTCTGATTCTTGATTGTAATACTCCGTCTTCAACATCAAACCCAGCTATACCTGCTGCTTGTTTTAAGAATGACACATCTTGTGATTGTACAAATTTTTCTACTAAGCTCTTAGCATATACTGCTGTTCCTCTTTTGTTCTTTGCTGCCTTAATAGCAGGAGCAAATTGGGTGTCTCCACCACCAAGCATAGGTTTAATTGAATTATACCAGAAGCCAGCATCATCTCTAGCTTGCGATTGTTGTTTGATTTCAGCGTCTTCTCTAGCTATCATCATATCAAATCTAGAATTCAATCTACCTACCAAAGCTAGACGCTTTTTGTACATTGCTTCTTTTGCTTCTCTGTCGGCTTTCTCAGCCATCATTCTCTTTTCTTTTTCTGCAAACTTTCTATCTCTTTCTTGCTGTTCGGCTCGTCTTTCTGCTTCCAGCTTATCAGTTTCTCTAACTCTCTTAGGAGCACTCGATGTTTGAGGTTTCACACCTACTGCCTCTGCATTTTTTTCAGCTTCACTTTTAGCTGATCCTGTTTGCTCTGCTGTAATATTTGTTTCTTCAGTACCTTGTGCTGTAGCTCCTCTAGTCATTGCAGAAGTAGCCATAGCAGTAGTCATACCTGCTAACACATTACCAGCAAAACCAGTAGCAGTTTGTTGTGCCATAGCTGCAAAGTTTTTTACCTTTCCAAGTCCTTGCTGTACAGCTTTATTTGCAGTTGCTAGCCAACCACTGTCTATAGCTTGTTGTTTTTTATATGCATCATACTTTGCAATTTGTTCTTCACTATCACCTCTGGCGATATAGTATTGTCTTTTCTTGTCTTCAAAAGCTCCTGGATATGGTGGATCTTCTTCTATCTTTTTCTTCTCTTCCTGAACTCTAACTCTAGGTTTTGGTTTAAAGTCTGAATATGGACTAAAGTTGCTTGTAGTCTCTGGGAATAATCCACCCTTGTCGAAATATACTGGACCGCCTTGACTTCTATTAATAGATTTAAGCAATGGTAAATTCTGTTGTGTAGCCTGCCTGTTTACAACAAACTCACCGGGAGTAAGCATTGCGGGAACTGTGTCTGTGCCCTTAGGTTGGAAGTTGATCATTTGCCCTTCACTGGCATAAATCATTCCTCCTCTAGCTCTGGTTTGTGGTTCAACTAAACGACCTCGTGCAGTAATCCATGCTTTGTCAGGAAGAGGACCGTATTTATTTGTAATACCAAATGCTGCATTAGCCTCTGATGCTGCACCATAATTAGAATTATCAAAATTGTCAGATAGTGTTTTTGATCGTTGAGCTATGTTATCTTCAAATTTCTTATCATACAAATAGTCTTGACCCAACCAACCATCCAAACCTTCTCCACCATACCATCCTTTAAGTCTATTCAATCCTTCGTTTATAAACGTCGATGTATTCTTATCAAAGAAAGGTAAACCTCTACCACCTTTAAGACTATTTAAATCTTTCTGGAATCGACCTATAATACTAGTTCTAATATCTTTAGTAGGAAACTCATTGTAAGGATTAAATATTAAATCCATTAAGCCAGATAAATTATCAGGTAAGGACTCCATCATGTCCCCACTACGATCTATTCCTCCATCTCTACCAATAGTAGCTATCTTACCACCTTTTAATTCATCAAATAAATTGTCATAAGCACCAGGTAACTTATAGTTCTTAACAGCATCTAATGCTGCTCCTCCACCTAAACTGCGAAATAAACCTTCAGCATATCCTGCTGGAATATTGCCATCAGCATCAGCTGCACTTAGAAAATCTTGTAATAATGCTGTTTTACCTTGAGCCATACCAGAAAAAGCCTGCCATGCGCCACTAGCAAGAATATATCCATTTTTCGCCATTTGTGCCACTGCAGGATTATTAGCTTTATCAAAAACCTGACCAGCCAATCCTCCTACGCCCCCAAAAACATTACTTACAAGACCAGCCATATTCATAGCTTCTTCAGGAGTATCTATATTCTTATTTCTAGGTATAGCACCGATTTGTCCACCTAACATCTGACTTAAACCTCTTACGAATTGATTTTTACCAAACACCTGTAATGAAGCTTGGGTCAAACCTTTAAATACTTGAGGTAATTTCTTTTCTGCTACATTTGTACCTTTTGTAAACTTATCTCCAGCGGCGATATCATCCGCTAACATCCCAGCATTCTTTGCACTATTTTTAATGCTTGTGGCTAACTGACTTCCAACTGGGACATCCTGTAATTGATCCAGTTTTTGGGTAAATACTGGCAGATTATCGTTTGAGCCCATTAATCTCATTAACATAGGACCCATAGGTAAATATGCTGATAAAATTTTCTGCTCTAATCCAGCATCTATATTTCCTGCTATAACACTATCTCGATATTTGTTAATATCGTCTTGCTTTACACTCAAGCTCCGTTTAACTACATCTGGTGTTAATTTTTTATTAAATCCAATTCTAAAATTTCCTTTATTGCCGGGAACATTATTAAATAATTGTATGGGGTCGCTGTCTGGAGAAGCATTTTTAAATGGCAAAAATGATTTAAACAGGTTTGGTAGATATTGACCGTTTGCAACATCCCAAAGTTTACCAACATAATCTTGGTACATAGCACTAAAATTCAAATCAAATGCACCACCTTTAGGATTATACTTCAATGAAAGTTTTTCTAAAGACCCATTTGTAATAGTATTAGTACCATCAGTGTTAGATGCTGCTGCTGCAGCCTCTCCTTCTGCTGCTTTGAATGCTGCACTAATTTCTGATGGTGGTATATTAGCAGCCCAATTTTTAACTAGTCGTCCTGCTATATTACCTTCAGGATAAACATCAAACCCAGAATTTGAGGTTGCTTTAGTATTTGCAAAAAGAGGCGAACCAAACAAACCTTCTATAGAAGCATTAGGCTGATTCTTTAATAAGGCTTGTATATTTTTGCCCTTCTTTTCTATATCTGATTGCAATTTATCGTTAATAGCAACAACAAGACTTGTTATGCTAGCTCCACCTGGACTATGTATACCGGCAGTTTTAAGTTGACCTATTTCAACACCATTAAACTGCTCGTATGCTCCTTTACCATTTAATATATTAGATAATTTATTGTATAGACCACTTTTCTCTATTTTCTTCCGATCATATAAAGCAGGATCTTTAGCTTCAAGACCAGCCCAATCTGCACCTAATAGGTTGAGATGATCTGCTCTTAATTGATGTTCGTCAAAAATCTTTGATAATTCGTCGCCTTCTTTAAAATTAGTAGGATCTATATACTTACCAGTATTCGCTTTTGGTTTGTAACTGGCTCCACCATCACCGTGAGTGGATAAATCTTTACTAAAGCTAGGTTTTGATCCAGCTGTTACTGCATCCATACGCCAATCACCAAGCGCCATTGCAACATTTGAAATTGGGTCCTTCCATGCTCGATAAGCGAGACCTTCCTCAGTGGTGGCTCGAATCTGTGGTACTCCATCAATTAAACCAAAAGGATCGTCACTTACGTTCATAGGATCTAGCAGATCTGCTGCCGTAGGCTTAGGTAAAGCATTTCTATCTGTAAAATCAGCTGCTGTTAGAGTTGTTAGTGCAATGCCTTTAACTTTAGCATATGCTTGTTTATACTGATCGAGTTTATCTTGTGTAATTTTCTGTGATTTACCCGAAACCTCGTCTTTTGATAAAATTCTATGTTTATCAATACTAAGCATAGAATCATCAAAGAACTTGTGTCTAATGTTTTGTCCAACATATTGATACTCTTCACTAAACGGACCAACTACAGGAGTTATAGCAGGTTCGTAACCAGGAACATTTTCTCCTGTATGTTTTAAAACACTTAAACTAGTTTGATCTCCCCATTCATATGTAGAAGAAGGTACTTGAGCAACTGTGTTAAGTCCAGGTTTTGTTATATAAGCACTACCTACTGTACTATATCTTTTAGGATAAAGATCATTACCAATTTTTTCCAAATCCTCTAAACTAGTATATTCTTTTTTAGATATTAATTTGACTTCACTGCCATCACTAATAGGCTCATTATTATTCCAAGCGCTAACTATGCCACCTTTAGCATAATATCCGTTATTGCCATTAATACTCTTAAGTAAAGGCAAATTAGCTTGTGTAGCTTTTTTATTTACAACAAATTCTCCAGGTGTTAGCATAGCAGGTACTGTATCAGTGCCTTTGGGTTGGAATACTTGTTGTCCACCAGCAGCATATATAATACCACCTCTAGCTCTATTTTGAGCAGGATCTTGATTACGCTGTTCGGATAAAATATTGGCTATCGTTTGAACATTATCACGAATATCTCTTAATTCTTGATTGTCAAATTTTAAAGGAACACTGCTTAACGCATTTCTAAATGATGTTTCATTTCTAGCAGCTGTTTCTTCTGCTAATCTAGCTTGCAATTGTGATAAATATTTATTTGCTTGAGACTGTAAATTATTTGCTTGTTTGTATTGTTGTATTGCTGCTTGCACAGCAGGATCTACTTCTGGGTTTCTGAGACTATTCAATACTTGTTGCATCATAGGATTGATGCCAACACCACTTTCTCTTAACATACTTTCTAATGCTGTAGCTCTGATACCTCCTGATTGTTCGCTGTCTCCAAGGAAAGGCATGATATCTTTTAATAAACTTAAGCTCTCACCTCTTTCTTGAGCAAACGCTCCCTGTGCTGCTCTCATAGCTTCAAATTGACTAGCTCCACCCTTTAGTGCTTCAAAGTATGCTTTCTGAGCACCAACACTTTGATTAATAGTATTTACTTGTCCATTAAGATTACGCTGCAATCTAACAAACGCACGATTCATACCTTCTAGTTGATCAGGTGTGCTGGTAACAACTTTTTCGAAGAATCCAACTTTTTGAGCGTTACTTTGTTGTGCTTCTTGTATTTTATTAAGTGCAGCGGCAGCAACATCCCCATTTTCTGCTAACTCTTTTAGTGCTGCAATATTTTCTCTTAGTTGTAGGCTCGTATCTTTTACACTATTGCTAAACTTAACAAAGGCATCTGTACCTACAGGGCCTTGTTGCGCAACAGTATTTACTACGCCTTGTTGGGCTCTACGCTGTGTTTCTAGTCTATTAATTTCATTAAAAATATCTCTAGGAGATGTAGCACCTCCAGTTTGTCTAGCAACTTGAGCTTCTCTACTATTTATAATGTCTATAACCTTAACGGTTTTACCTAATGCTCTTGCTAAAGACAATTCTGCATCTGCTAAAACATCAACAGCTTTGCGAGCATAAGCCCTAGACTGAGATTCAAGATCAATAATTTTATTAAGATTAGAAGTGTATTGTTGCATTGCCTTTTGTTGATGTTCCAAGACCTTAATAGCAACTTCTCTAGCCCGTTTACTAGTTTCTATAACAGTATTCAAACTAGCTAGTTTTTCTGATAACTTGGCATAGTCTATATTATCTTGACCCTCACCACTTATATCTTCTAATGCTCTAGCAACTTCATCAGCCATTTTATCAGCTAAATCTGGTGGTAATCCAAGGTCAGATAATGTTTTATCTACAGCAGAACTAATTTCTCTTTCTATGGCAGCGTTAGTCGCTCCTGGATTTTCTGTTAATGCCGCATTGACAGCACCCATAACAGATCTTTCTATACTTTCTCCAAGATTAATTAAAGATTGCACGTTCTGTGCTGAATCACCAAAAGCTCCTGCTCCTCTTTGTATAGCCTGTCTATTATCAGCTTGATTAAATGCTCTAGGATTCTGTAATACTGTTATAGCATCTAAAACAACATCACCTACTCTAGCTTGTCCTTGCATACTAGCTATGTTAAGTTCTATCTGTCCTTGCATTTTTGCTAGTGAAGCAGCGGCGGCGTTTATCGATTGTTCCATATTTCTAAACATACGTTCTAAAGAACGAGTATAAACACTGGTCGATGTTTGTAAAGCCTCTATTTCTTTTTGCCTTGCTACAACAGCAGCTTGTTGACGAATTTTAGCTTCAGCTGCAATTGCTGCTATACTCTCAATCCTTCCCTTTTTGTCCAATTCTGTTATCTCAGTATTAGATCTTATTGCCTCTATTTGTTCAGCTG
>Ga0222716_10000160_pt1 | contig 54341 bp, 63 predicted proteins | sample C33_13DmetaG_FD_165044 | JGI IMG/M metagenome (GOLD analysis project Ga0222716, IMG submission 165044) | Estuarine water microbial communities from San Francisco Bay, California, United States - C33_13D | ecosystem: Environmental > Aquatic > Marine > Unclassified | place: USA: California... | reverse complement strand
ACATTTATCAAATCAAAGTAACTGACGAAATACACGATTACGTCAATTCAAACGAAGGCGGACACACAGGAGCCGCTAAAAAATATCCACTATATCATGCAAAAATGGAAACTATGCATGGCAGAGGCGACGACAGAAAAGTAAACTTTAAACCAGAATATTTTTCTCATTACACTAAAGTATGTGAAGTAGATGGCAGATACAATGGTCTTAGTAATGGCGATATGGACTATACTGTAAAAAGCAAAAATGAAGTATTTGCTATACTTAATCAACAATACTTAGATGAAGACACAATGGAAGACATTGTGTTTGATAGTCATGTAAGTGGTTTCACAATGAAGTCATTTGTAAGAGATGGTAAAACTATTGAATACAGAAACATGCACTCTCTAAGTGTTGGAGATATAATAGCAGAAGTTCCGCAGGTCGGCTATGAGGTCATGGACCCTAGCGATATAGTAAAGCAAACAACGTACCACATGGTCGACAGTTACGGATTTAGTGATATTACTAGCATTATAGAGAGCGGAGATGTTGCTATAAACAGAATAAAAGAGTCAGCATAGGGGTAAAAAAACACTAAAAGGGCATTTAATTGCCCTTTTTTTATGGTTTCATTAAAACACTTGTTAATATTTTCTGGCAAGATAAGATAAATATTTGCATATAATTTAGTTCTAGGAGAACAATATGGCAGTATCAAGTGCAACAAACGAAACCAAAAGTAAGTTTGGAGTTCCGGTAACGGGTGCAACTGGTTCCGGTATTTTAATGCCGAAACTCAAGTATAGATTTAGGGTTAGTTTTTTAAATAACTTTGGTGGAGCACCAGAGGCTAAAATATTGACACAAAACGTACAAAACGTTACTAGACCAAAAATTACTTATGAAGAAATAATTATTGATAGTTATAACTCAAGAAGTTACCTACAAGGTAAACATGCTTGGGAACAAATTACTGTAACAGTAAGGGACGATATAACTAACCAAGTAGCCAAGTCAGTTGGATCACAAGTCCAAAGACAGGTTAACCACTTCCAACAAACTACTCCAGCCGCAGGTTCAGATTACAAATTTGACATGCAAATTGAAGTATTGGATGGTGTTAATGCAGGTGCTACAGAGGTTTGGTTCCTTGAAGGATGTTTTTTAACAAACGTCGATTACAGTGATGGCGACTATGCTACAGGCGAGCAAGTAACAGTTACTATGCAAGTACGTTATGATAACGCAACTCACTACGAAGGTGATAACGATATTAACGGTAGAACAGTAGCAGGAAACCCATTCCCAGACACAGTTGACACCGGCACAACAGTCGGAGTTTAACATTTAACTTGAGGTATCTCTGGTATGGAATTTCTGAAATTTTTAGGTAAAAACGCTAAAAGATCATTCTACGCCAGAGACTTCCGTAATAATTACAGATTTAGACCTGACGTCAATCCCCCACGTATCAAATTTGAAGGGTACGTGAACTTTGTATTAAATAGAGACATTCAAGAATTATTTGGTTTAGAAAATCATACATTTAAAACAAATATTTCTAGTCTGGTGCGAAGAGCAAAACTTCCCAATGTAACATTTAAAAACATTGTAAAGAATCAATACAACAAGAAAAAAATAGTATCAACGGGTGTTGAATATGCACCTATTGAAATTACTGTATTTGATACTCTAAACAATGAATGGTTACAAATATTAATGAGATACTTCTCATATCTATATATGAATCCAAGAAACAAGAACTTTGCTAATGATAGAGATGTCCAGATGAATACTGACGGCACATTAGAAAACAACCCTGGTTTTGGATTTAAAAATGCTAGTTTCCAAAGTGGTGAAGCAGGATTTAATTTACAAAAAACAAAACAGTTTTTTGAACGTATAGACATAATTATGTATCACGGTGGTAAAGGTGTTCAATACAGTATGACAGGACCAATAATTAATAGTTTTGATTTTGGTGAAATAGATTATAGTAGTAACGAGTTTGTAGAATTTAATATTGTATGTGACTATGAAAACTTTACAACTTTTGATGTTGCTAACTTTGATTTATCAGGTGTTGATTTAGATAGATTTGAAAATGTACTTGGTCTTAATTTTGCTAGTGATGAAGTAATGTCTAAACCATTAGGCATTATAGATGACGGAATGAAAATGGAATTTTTGGGTGAAAATGATCATGCAGGTTTTGGAACAAGAGGAAGGACAACACAACCTCAACAAGCACCAGCACAAGATGATGATGTTACAAAAGAAAAACCAGATACCTGTGGACCAGAAACTCCTTTACCGAATGGAGTTCAAGGCACAGCACCTACACTAGGAACATATGATGCAATAGATTTACCACTATCTCAAAATCCAAATGAGACACCAGGTAAAACATTATTAAGCACAGCCATATTAGCAAAACTAACAGGTAATGACGTAGGTGATGCAGTTAAAAACTATGCATTAACAGTTGTTGAAAGAGAACTACTTAAAAAAACATCAAACGTAGCAAGTGCTCCAACTAGAGGTTCAGAATAATGTCTACATCAATGTACGACACATTTGGTGGTGAGATATCCTATAAGATTGCAAATGACACATTAGTAGCATATATAGACAATTCAAGTATTAAATTTCCGTTACCAGAAGCAAGTTCAGAAATATTGGCAGAAATTGCCGCTCCAAAAGACTCTCCCATAGATCCTTCAACATTAAGTGTTATAGAAACAAAACTACAAGCAATAGGATTTAAAAAGAAAAATGCTAAAGCAATGGCAAGAGTTTTAATAAAAGTTGCTGAAGTACAAAACCTACATCCTACAACTTATTTTGAAATGAACGAAAACAGTTTAAAACTTACTGTAGATGCTTATGCGGCCATTAATACTTATAGGCCAGCAGGCAATAAAATTGATTTAAAAACACCAACATTAAACTCACGCAGTAAAATATCATCTTTAATTAAGCCATAAATACTATTATGGCCACAAAATTCGCTACAGGAAAATACGAAGTATTAAATGCATCTAAATTTGTAGGCGGAAAAGCACCTACATTTAGAAGTAGTTGGGAATTAGCATTTATGCGTATGTGTGATAATCATCCTAACATTACTAAGTGGGCTAGTGAAAACGTTAAGATACCTTATAGAAGTCCTATGGACGGAAAGTATCATAACTATTTTCCAGACTTCATGGTACAATATACAGATAAAAATGGTGTACAACATGTCGAGCTTATAGAAATTAAACCTGCTAATCAGACAACCTTAGAAAACGCCAGAAGCCAAGGACAAAAAATACAAACAGCCATTAACGCCGCTAAGTGGACAGCGGCACAGGAATGGTGCAAACGTAAAGGCATACGTTTTAAAGTTATCAACGAAGATCAGATATTCTCTAACAAAAAACCTCGTAATAAAAAACAACGTGTTACTAAGAAAAGAATCAAATGAAGATTACAGAAATAGTAGCACCAACTACCCAGCAAAATGATACATGGTATCATGGAACACCATCTAAAAAAGGTGCTGAACTTATTATGAAAAATGGTTTAGCATATGATGATAAATGGGTAGAGCAGAAATATAAAACCGAGCCCGAATTTGCTCCTATGAAAGACGGAGTTTATATAACAAAGGATTTAGGCCAGGCTTATAGATACACATTAATGCATAGCAAACAATTCCCAGATAAAACAGGATATATTTTTAAATTTTCTGGAAGCCATCTACAAAGTATTAGCAATGATGAAGATGAAATAGGAAAATACATTGTAGACAATTTAAATAATTATCCAGAACTGCAAAGTAAAATCACACCAGAAATTATAAAAGGTGCAAATGATGAATCAGAGAATTCAGAGGCTTTTAAATGGATTGCTATGGCAGGTAAAATTGCATTACAAAATTTAAGTAAAGACAAAATAAATACACTTTTAAATACATTAGATTCTAAAAATTTAGTTCATTATGGTAAATTGCAACCTATATCTATTACAGCGGTTCCAAAAATAGGTAAAGAGGAATTTGAAAAACTTCTTACAGGTAAGGTTACTACTTTTAAACCGTTAGCAGATTATGTTGCCAAATACGGTAAAGAAACAAAACTTAACTAATAAATACTACTATGACTAAGAAACTTGAAGAAGAGTTTAATTTACCTCCTATAGAGGAAGTTACAGATACGGAAAATGTTCCTACTGTAGCAGAAACTCATGAAGTAATTGAAGAGACACAAGATGCTTTAAGTGTTAGTGAAAAAATTAATCTAGCATTCAAAGAGATTAAAGGTTTAGAAGATCACGAAGTTGAAATGAACGACATAGCCAAAAAGGCTATTAACAGTTACGAACAATTAATGAGTTTAGGCATGAACGTTAGTGATATGGCGGCTGGTAAAGTATTTGCAGAAGCAAGTAACATGTTAAAGATAGCCTTAGATGCCAGTGATGCAAAGACTAAAGCAAAACTTCAGCAGATAGATTTAATGCTCAAGAAAGCAAGAATCGATAAATTCGATAATAAAGGGGCAAACGAAGAGACAGTTCAGGCAACAGTTTTTGATAGAAATGATTTACTCAAAATCATAAAAGGCGGAGGTGGAGACAGTTAATTTTGTCATATCTACCCAACGTCCTTCTTTAAATACTACTAAGTTTCCAAAATTATCCAACGTATATTCACCTTCTTCAGGGCGTTGTGGTTCCCTTACTAGTATGTCTGTATGTGTTGTCATGTTTTTATTTAGCATAAAATGTCATAAAGTGATAAATAAGTGTTATAACGGAGTTATTAATTATGGAACTTAAAAATTACATAGCAGAGTCTTTAAATAAAGAGCACGGCTACAGAATTAAATTTGCCGCAGATTGCGGTGCAGATCATATGGATATGCTAGAAAAGTGTTTAGCAAAATACAATCTAGTAAGTGCAACACCTTTTAAAAGAACGCCAATTGCAGAAAACCCAATTGAATTTTATAGAGTAAAAGGAACACAATGTACATCAGAAGTATGTAGTACAGATGTTATTTTACAATATCCAGTAAACGAAAGAATACTAGAAGTATGGTGTGCTGTAAATATGGGACTAGACCATGAAAGAGTACTAGCATATAATGTAAAAGATCCTAGAAGAATAGAATCTGAAATGGCTGAAATGAGAGCAAAAGAAGATAAAGATAGACAAGTTTCAGAAGAAGATGCTTTACTTAATGATGAGAACATGGAACATTATGAAGCACAAAACGAAGAAATAGATTTCAAAGCAAACTTCTTTGGTGAAGAATACAATAAGAAGTTTTTAGATGAACTAGCAAAAATTAAAAAAGAAAAAGGACCATCTTACTTTAGTAACTATCCAACCAAAGAACAATTAATGGGTAAAGATTTAGAAGAACTTGGTGCTCAAATACACGGTATGCCTAACATGGGCAGAGGTACAGAGAGCCAGAAACAAGTGTCTAACCATAGTCAGGCTCTAAAAGGTATAGTATAATGAACCTTAGAGATATGTTAAACAGTATAGAGGAAGCACCTAGTAGTCAATCCTTAAGAGTTGCAAGAGCAACAGATCAAAATGCTCAAGTGGCACAAAGATCACATGATGCCATATCTAAAAGAACTGACGTAACATCTAAAAACGTTTCTAAACAACTTGCAGTATATGACTTTATGGCATCAGATGAATTTTCACAAGCATCTGCATTTGCTAGTATGGTTGAAAAAGCAAAGAAAGAAATGTTAAGTGCAACTCCTAACACTGAAATTGATCCTTCACTATTACAGCAAAGTGCAATTCCAGAGTTAGAACTTGAAGAAGCATTATCAATGGATATTCCAATTAATGTTTTATCAAACATAATGGATAATGACCAAGATGTCCCTTTAATTAGGCAGGGTTTAAGACAAATTCAAAATGAAAGAGGTATAAACAAAAGATTTATGCCTGCAATGAAACAGTTTTTGGCACCATACGTAGATGTTTTATCATCCGGTTTTACAGGATGGAATCAAATATCAGCACTTAGAAAAGCATTGGCTGGACAAGATAAAATTGAACAACCAGCAAATGGCCAAGATCAAGGTAATCAACAGCAACAAGCAGTTGAGCCTACAGAAGATGAAATTAGACAGTTTGCACAAGAAAACGGTATAAATGTTACTACTGAAGAGCAAATGGAAAAAGTAAAAGAAATTATGATGCAACAGGACGCTCAAAACGATGATGCTAATGCTGACAATAATCAGGAACAACCAGATATGAAAGACCAAAAATTAGCCGCAAGTAAGTACTCAGAAGGAACAGACAATGAACCTTTACATGGTGCTGAAGAATTAAAACGCCTATCTGAAATAGTAGAAGCAATGAGCGACATCTATGGTGATCAAGATCAAGGAAGCTCAGAACAAGTAGAAGGTTCAGTAGAGTTTAAGCAACATAAAAATACAGATAAAGGTTCAGTAAGTATTGAAGCAAGTGCAGAAGATATGCAAGAGCTTTCAAAGGTATTGAAACTTGCAGGATTAACATTACCAAGTGATATGAATGCAGATGAAGATCCAATTCAACCTGAAAAGCATGATGATGAAGAAGATCATGATGAACCAGAAAATCATGATGATCATGATGAACCAGAAGCACCATGTGATGCAGAGCCAGAAGATGGTAAAGCAATGGTAATTGCTCCAAGTTCATATGAGACAGATAAAGAAGTCTTAGTCAACTACCTTAAAGATAAACTTAAAAAAAGCATTTCATAAACCCTATACTATATAAATAGTATTATGGCAAGAGGAACAGCAGACACCAGTCTGGTTAAACAAGGCTACAGCAAAGTAGCATATACACCAGATACTATTGAAGATTTTAAGAACTGTGCAAATCCAGACACAGGTCCTCTATACTTCATGACTAATCATGTCAAAATACAGCATCCTACAAAAGGCGGAATAGATTTCGACCCTTTTTCTTATCAGTTAGAACTTATAGAAAATTATAATACCACAAGATACAGTATTAATATGCTGGGCAGACAGATGGGTAAAACTACTGTGGCGGCTGGATACTTGCTGTGGTATGCTATGTTTAAGCCTGACAGCACAATATTAGTTGCGGCTCATAAACAAGCAGGTGCTCAGGAAATTATGCAACGTATACGTTATGCATACGAAAGTGTACCAGATCATATCAGAGCAGGTGTTACAGAATATAATAAAGGTAGTATAAGTTTTGATAACGGTAGCAGAATAGTAGCAAGTACAACTACAGAAAACACTGGTAGGGGTATGTCACTTACATTAGTATACCTAGACGAGTTTGCATTTGTACCTCCCAGAATAGCAAGTGAATTTTGGACAGCACTATCTCCTACACTAGCAACAGGTGGTAAATGTATTATCACAAGTACGCCTAACAGTGATGAAGATACTTTTGCTATGATTTGGGCTCAAGCAAATAAATTATTTGATGAACATGGTAATGAACAGGAATTGGGCGTAAATGGATTTAAGCCTATGTTAGCAATATGGGACAAACATCCAGATAGAGATTCCGTATGGGCAACAGAAGAAAGAGGCAGAATTGGGGAAGAAAGATTTAGACGTGAACATGAATGTGAATTTATTATATATGATGAAACACTTGTTGATCCATTAAAATTAGTTGAGTTGGAAGGTACTGAACCTGTAATGAAGAGTGGACAGGTAAGATGGTATAAACAACCAACACCAGAAAACATATATCTAGTAACGTTAGACCCTAGTAGTGGAACAGGTGGTGATAACTCTGCAATACAAGTATTAGAATTACCAAGTATGAATCAAGTTGCAGAATGGTATCATAATAAATCGCCTGTAGAAAAACAAATGAAAGTAATGATGGAAATAATGCATTACATTAAGGAACAAACACGAAACTTATCAGAGATATATTGGACAGTAGAAAATAATACTATTGGCGAAGCGGCTCTTGTTGTTATCAGAGACACAGGAGAAGAAACTTTTCCAGGAGATTTTTTACACGAGCCTAAAAGAATACAAGGTAAGAAAGGCAGGAAAGGGTACCATACAACACATAAAAATAAAATGGAAGCCTGTTTACAATTAAAACGATTAATTGAAAGCGATAAAATACATTTAAAAAGCAAAGCACTTATTAGTGAACTTAAGAACTTTGTTAGCTCAGGCCATAGTTTTAAAGCAAAACCAGGCGCATCAGATGACCTAGTAATGTCATTAATTATAGCAATCAGAATGACAGAGTATATAAGTAACTTTGAAGATGATGTATTTAATGCTGTAAACAGTGGTTTAAGTGTAGACCCTAATGATCCAGGAACATTTGATGACTCAGATGCTCCTATGCCTATAAGTTTATTATAGATGAAAAAGCAAACACAAACAGACAGATTAAATAATAATTCGGCATACCAAAGCATGGCATTGTACGGCCAGCAATTAAAAACAAGATTTTATATAAATCCTGATAATTTTTTAGACTGGGTATATGCAAATCATAAATGGGTACAATATAATCCTAGAAAACAGATTAATAGATATGGATTAAGTATTACAAGTTTAAATGGCGGTGTTGACGGCATTCCTGATTTAGATAGTTTAAGAGAATATAATCAGGAAAATGAAACAAATTATAATGAAAAGGATTTTAAAACTAGAACACCTGTAGCAGAATATCCTGAATTAAAAAATATTCTAGATGAATTTGGCGATAGTGTATTTAGATCACACTTATTAAGGTTAGATCCTGGAGGCTTTTTTCCTCCTCACAGAGACCATAAAGAGCCGTTTATAGATAGTTTTAGGCTTATAGTACCATTACAATACACTAATGCACCTTACTTTAATTTTGTAATTGACGGCAAGATAACCAATTGGGATAGTGGGTTTGTTTACTTTGCAGACACCACAAAAGAGCATTATTTGTTTAATGGTGGAGGTAATCCTAGTTATTGGATTATATTAAACATAGAAAACAATGTTAAAAATGTTAGGAAAGTTTTAAACAACTTATGGGTAAGAGTGTAAGAATAGATAAATAGACATATGAATATTAAATTGGTAGCAGAAAGAACGTTTAACTTGCTTAAAGGCTTCGGATATGAAGTCAGCAGTTATAATAAAGAAGGCGATCTTGTTATTGACCCTATGGAAGCCACACGTTTTGCTGTGGAGTCTCCTAACATATTAGTTAGAATTGACCCACATGATAAACATTTAAGTTTAAAAACAGGTACACCAGGTGAGTCTATAGAAAAAATTAGACCTATGCTTAAAGAATTAGCACAGGATTATTTGTTAGACTTTGACTATTCTGTATTTGATAAACAAATTAAGCCCAAAGGTGAAAAAGTGGATGTTGCTAAAAAAAGTAAAGAGGATGGTATAATGTCAGAAGATATGAAAATATTAATGAAACTAGCAGGACTAGAAGAAAACACTAAAGATAATTGTACTGCATGTGATAAAGACATGGCAGATTGTAATTGTGAATTATGTGATGATTGTGATGCTAAAGGTTGTGATAATTGTGATGACGGTAAAATTGCAGAAGCATCAATTGACGAAGTAGAAATGCCACTAAAAAATCCTCCAGGAAGTAAATTTAAATTTGGTCAAGATAGTAACCAAAAAATTAATTTTAATTCTCCTGCACAAGATATGGCACAGTTTTATTTACAGGTAGGAAAACTATTTGGTAATGATCCTGTGATCTTCCCAAAAAACCCAGCAGACAAAACTGGTCAAATTATTATTGACAAGGCATATAAATTGCATAAAGTTAATGGTGAAGATCCTAAATCGGCAATAGTACAGGCAAAACAGGCTATGCAGTTAGGATTTGATAGAGATCAAAGTATGCCAATTAACGATGAATCTGTTCAAATGGAAGCCTCTACAAAAACGGTAAACGGTTGTACAGTTTATAGCGATGGTAGTCCACTAAGTTTTTCAGATTGGAGAAAAGAGACAGAAATGGAAACAGGGCATCCAATGAAACGTTCAGCAGAAGATCAACAAATGGATTACAATTCATATGTTAATAGATGTAAAGCAGGTTCAAATATATCTGAAGCAAGTTTAGGTAAAATGACTGGTAGTAGAAAGTCCAGTTACCAACCACTAGCAGACAATGTAAAAATTATCGTAAGACATAACAAAGATGTAAACGAAGAAGTTCGTGGTGCTAGAAGCAGAAACATTCACAGTATATTAATACAACGTGGAGAAGAGAAATTTAAAATGGCAGAAAACAATCTGTCAGCCGCAAGAGCAATGGCAAGACATTTGCATAATGGCGGAGAAACTTTTGATGAAATTGGTGAAGCAATTACTGAAATGACAAGAGAGTTTACAAAATTAAAAGAATTTGTAGGTTATGTACGCAAGGCAAACCTAGTTAATGAAGAAAACCAAGAGTTTGTATCATTAGCAATAGAGAATATAAACAATATCAAAACTACATTTAAAAGATTAAGTGGTGTTAAATCTTATGTAAACGCAGTAGAAAGTGTAAGAGATTATAACAACGTAGAATTACTACAAGACGACTTAGACTTAGAAAGCAGATTTACAGAAACGCATTTTGACGACAAAGTTGCTAACGCAATGGATAGTCTTAAAGCAATGTCTAGCAGAAAAAATAGTTTTGAAAGTAAAATTAAAACAGCAATAGAGTCGGAAACATTTGCAGGTATTAAAAACATGTTAGCAGAAGATGACGTAATGGAATTTGAAAACCTTGGTCAACAATTAGGTCATAAAGTTAGCACATTAGGAAATACAGCAAAAGATGAGACTTTAGGAAATTATTTACATAGCATTAGTAATAAACTTAATGCTGGTGGACAACTTAGCCAATTCGAGTATGGCGCAGTTAAAAGTTGTTTACTAAGTGCAGGTCAACACAATGTACAACAAAGTGCTCCTATGTCAATGGAAGAATCATATGAAGCATTTATGGACCGTTTTGTAGACTAGTTTTATAGTTTATAGATAAATAAATTTGTTGGAACAATAAAGTAATTTATTTTCCAATAGTTGTAAAAAAGTACTTGACTTTTTTGCATCATGGCATTATAATAATAAACAAGTAATACCCTAAACACAGAAGGTATTACAAACATGGCACATATAAGGAGAAAACATTATGGCATCTTTACAAGAAATCAGAGCTAAACTACAATCAATGGAATCAAAACCCGGCAGTAGTTCCCCAGCTCAAGGCGACAAAGCAATATACCCCTTTTGGAATATCGACGAAGGCACAAGCACCGTATTAAGGTTCTTACCTGACTCAGATCCAAACAACACGTTCTTTTGGGTTGAACGACAAATGATCAGACTAACATTCCCAGGAATTGTTGGAGGCGAACAAAAGCCAACAACAGTACAAGTTCCTTGCATGGAAATGTTTGCTGGTGAAACATGTCCGGTATTAACTGAGGTAAGACCTTGGTTTAAAGATCCTTCATTAGAGGATATGGGACGTAAATATTGGAAAAAAAGAAGTTACATCTTCCAAGGATTTGTTAATGAAAATCCACTAAATGAAGAAAGTCCTGAAAATCCAGTAAGACGTTTTGTGATTGGACCGCAAATATTTAATATAATCAAATCAGCACTCATGGATCCTGACATGGAAAACCTTCCAACAGACTATGTAGCAGGTACTGATTTTAGATTAGCAAAAACAACAAAAGGACAGTATGCTGATTATAGTACTTCTAAATGGGCAAGAAAAGAAACTGCTCTAACAGAAGAAAACTTAGCGGCTATCGACACACATGGTTTACACAACCTAAATGACTTCCTTCCAGCAAAGCCAACACCAGAAGGTGTACAGGCGATTGCAGAAATGTTTGAAGCAAGTGTAAATGGTGAGTTATATGATCCTGCAAAATGGGGTCAGTTTTACAAACCCTATGGACTTGATGTTGGAACACAAACACAGGCAACTGTGGCTCCAGCTCAAACTGTACCAGCAACTCCAACAGCGAGTGTGGCTCCTGTAAGTGCACCAGCACCAGCAGTAGCAGAAGCAACTGCACCAGTAGTAGAGACTGCACCAGCACCAGTGGCTGAACCAGTAGCAACTGCACCAGCAGAAGGCGGAGAAGGCGGTAAGAAGTCAGCAGATGATATTCTTAACATGATTAGAAACAGACAATCTAGTTAAGGAGATAACATGCAAAAACCTTTTGACTTAACAAAGTTCAGAACTGGACTGACCAAAAGCATAACAGGTATTAGTGCCGGCTTTCATGACCCAAGAGATTGGGTCAGCACTGGTAACAAAACACTTGATTACTTAATTAGTGGAGACTTCAATGGAGGTATTCCATTAGGTAAAGTAAGTGTGTTTGCAGGTGAATCAGGTTCTGGTAAATCATTTATATGTTCTGGAAACATTGTAAAAAATGCACAAGAAAAAGGATGTCAGGTAGTTTTATTTGACTCTGAAAATGCATTGGACGAGCAATGGCTACAGGCATTAGATGTAGACACAAGCCCAGAAAAACTATTAAAGATTAGTGTTTCAATGGTTGACGATGTTGCGAAAGCACTGAGTGAATTTATGAAAGACTATAAAAATAACTATGGCGACATGGAGTATGATGACATGCCCAAGTTGTTATTTGTAGTAGATAGTTTGGGAATGTTATTAACACCAACTGACGTAGCACAATTTGAGAAAGGTGATATGAAAGGTGATATGGGTAGAAAACCTAAGGCGTTAGCGTCTTTAGTTAGAAACACCGTTAACCAGATTGCACCATATCCAATTGGAATAGTAGCAACAAACCATACTTATGCATCACAAGATATGTTTGACCCTGACGATAAGATATCAGGCGGACAAGGATTTATATATGCATCAAGTATTGTTGTAGCAATTAAAAAACTTAAACTAAAAGAGGACGAAGCAGGAAACAAAGTTTCCACAGTACAAGGTATAAGAGCCGCCTGTAAAGTAATGAAGTCTAGATATAGCAAACCTTTTGAAGGTGTGCAGATTAAGATTCCATACGAAACAGGAATGGACCCTTATAGTGGTATGTTGGAAATGCTAGAGCAAAAAGGCATAGTACAAAAAACTGGTAACAAACTAGAATACGTTTCCCCAGTAACTGGAGAAGTTATTAAAGAGTTCAGGAAAGGCTGGACAAATGACAAACTTCAGGTAATTTTAGATGAGTGGGGACAAAATCCTGTAGCATTAGACGATGTTACTGAAGATATTGACCCTGAATTATTAGAGCCAAACATGGAGGATTATACAGATGAGTCCTGAAACAGCACTACTATTAGACGCCTGGGACACGGTTAAATCGTTTATCCCAGCAAAAGAAAGACTGCATGTAGCAGAAGAACTTGTTAGAACCTTTGAAGATAACGTAAGTATATCAGAAGCAGAGGATCATATCAACGAATTCGATCAAGTTATGAAAGCCGCATTAGTAAGTCATTTTGACATTGGCCTCGAAGACGAGGACGACGAAGAGGACTGGAATTAAGCAATGGCTACCCATTATAATAACATTGTTAAGGACCTAAGTAATATCGTTCCAGCGATAGAATATTACGATAAAGAACTTAATGAAGCCAGATGGGAAGTCAAGATTAAAGGGAGTTTGGAGAAAGCCTCCTCCTCCCTTCCAGGTCTTACAGAGTTTCGCTTCAATCAACTACAAGAGATTGAAGCAATACTTGAACATTTAAATATAGAACTTCGTAGAGAACGTTCTAAAGTGTTTAGAAAGTATTTAGAAAATTATAATAGAACTTTAAGCAGTAGAGATGCTGACAAGTTTGTAGACGGTGAGCAATCAGTAATAGATTTATCTCACTTAGTAAATCAATTCAGTCTTTTAAGAAACAAATACTTGGGCATAATGAAAGGTCTTGATACAAAACAATGGCAAATTGGCCACATCACAAGACTCAGAACTGCAGGTATGGAAGACATAGTAATTGATTAATGATAAAAACATTTGAATACGATTTACTACAATGCCAAGAAAGAACTTGGCATAGTTGGGAAAATTTCACAGAAACACTAACACAAAACTTTCAAAGTTTTAGGCAGTCAAATCCTGATGAGCCTGTAAAAATTGTTTTTAATTATACTTGTGAAGGCACAATGTGGCTAATAGATGGCAGTATCTTTTACAAAGCAATACACGACTTTGGTAAAAAGTATAATGTAAATTTATCTGACATCACATACAAAGGCTCAAACGAAAAATTACAAGAAAGTTATGATAACTGGCACAGTCTTTACTCAGACACACCAGACAAAATAAATGTAGTGAGTGAATGCTTTGGACTCTACTTGTACAGAACAAATAGTGGATATTACGACAAATTAATTTATACAAAAGAGGCACCAACAAAATTAAGAAGTAAAAAATATAATTGTTTAAATGCAAATATTATGCCACACAGGTTAATGTTTATGTTGGCAATGGAAAAAAATGGTTTAATAGATACTGAAAATACTTATACTAGTTTTCATGCATATCCAGAACTTTTAAATCCAAGTCCTGATGATCCTATATTAAAACATAGCAAATGGGCAGACTTACTTACGCCAGAATTTAAACAACAATTACCCATACAGTTTGATTTATCAGGCGATTGGGACAAAATTTATGATAAAATATTTGAAAGTTATCCTGAAGTAGATGGATTAGATTGGAATAAAGTAGGCGACTTTAGATATCTTTATGAGGATTGTTATTTTACTGTCACTACAGAAAGTTCAGAGTCACATGACTTATGTGATTATCATTGGGACGACAAAGTAAATGACTATTTTAGAAGTTTCCATAAGGAAATGTTTCTAACAGAAAAAATTACAAGGCCTATGCTTAACCTACATCCGCAAATAATATACGGAGCATCAGGCACCTTAGAACATTTACAAAGTATTGGCTTTAAAACATTTAGTGATTATTGGGACGAAGACTATGACCATTTAAATGGAGAACGTAAACTAGATGCAATAATGGATATATTAACAGACTTAGGTTCCAGATCACTAGAAGACTTACACGACATGTATTGGGATATGATGCCAATACTTAAACATAATCAAGCAGTTCTGCTTGATATCACTATCTAAAACACTTGACAAATTACAGTTTTTTGCTATACTAGTAGTATATATAGTAAGGAGTAAAAGATATGTATTATTTGGCAGGATTATTTATTTTAGGTGTAATACTAAATGTCCTTGTATTTCTTTTTAAAAATCTTTTTTTTAACGAAGATGGATTTATTTGGGGAATAATTAATACAGTATGGCCTCTTTTATTCATTTACTGGGTTGGTAATGGAATTATTTACGGTTTTTAATATTTAATGCTTGACATTAATAAAAAAACTGTTATACTATACTTATAGTTTAAAAATAAAGTGCTGGGAGGCAATATATGAGAGACTTTGTTAAAATAAAAAATGGCGTACACAGAAGTAAGCCAGTCACAGACGCAGTATTCCCTTTACTCAAAGGGGTAACATTTGGTAAACGTGGAGCATTTGTAACAGTTGATGCAACTGCTTTAATGGGAGCCGAGTTCACAAAAATTAGAGTACTAGTTGATTCACCAAGTGAAGTTGTACCTGCAACAGAGCAAGAGTACAATAACTTTATACCTGAAAACATGAAGCCTAAACAGAAAAAGGAATCTAAAAAACAAGCAATGGATAGAATTGCTGAGAGATTTAGTATCCTGGATGAAATGACTGATGCTGTAGCAAACGGTGTTGTTAGAGGACTTATTGTAAGTGGCCCTCCAGGAGTAGGTAAAAGTTTTGGTGTTGAGACTATACTTGAAGAATATGACGCAATGGCAAAAATTGGTGGAGCAGTAAAAACAGAAATTGTTAAAGGCTCGATGACACCAATTGGTTTATATCAAACACTATTTAATAATAGTGCGGCAGGTGACATACTTGTATTTGATGATTGTGATAGTGTACTATTTGATGAAGTTTGTCTTAATATGCTTAAAGCAGTTTTAGACTCAGGCAAGAAAAGAACAATTAGTTGGAAAGCAGAATCTTCCGCACTAAGAAGAGAAGGAATACCTGATAGGTTTGACTTTAAAGGTGGTGTAATTTTTATTACTAACGTTAATTTTGAGAATGTTAGAAGTAAAAAGATTAAAGACCATTTAGCGGCACTAATGAGTAGATGTCACTATATTGATTTAGAAATGGATTCAGTAGACGATAAGTTTTTAAGAATCGATCAAATCATTAGAGATGGTATGCTTAAAGAATATGGGTTCAGCAAAGAGTTTGAAAAGGAGATTGTAGACTTTATGCATGAGAACGCAGGTAGGTTAAGAGAGATATCATTAAGGATGGTCCTTAAGATTGCAGACTTGGCCAAAATGAATTATGATAACTGGAAAGGATTATCAAGATCAACTTGTATGAGGAGTTTTCAATAATACCTCATACGGTTAAGAGCCCTTAATAATATTTTAAGGGTTCCCCCTAGTGTTCAGAACCCTCCCACTTTGAACACGATTAGCCCCCAAATTTATTTGGGGGTTTCTTATATAAAACTCTTGACAAATCCTAATACCAATGTATAATTAACAATATTAGATTTACGACTAGATCAGTCACTACAGGAGAAATAGATCATGGAAAAATTCCTATACGATAATATCGTAAAAATTGCAATAGTTATTACTTTACCTTTATGGACAGCATTTGCACTTGCTGAAGATATAGAAGAGGTTGTTGTTATTGCACAAGAAGTAAAAACAAAACAAACAAATAATTTAGATAGCACAAAATTAATTTCTGCTATTATGCCTGACACTACATGGATAGCAGGTGGTTATGGTGGTAATATTTTATATAGAGAGCGTGGCACTCAATCAGTACATACAACTGTATATAGAAATGGCATACCACAAAATACACCTGGTTCAGGATGGTACGATTTAGGGCATGACATAGTGTCAGGAGAAGAGGTTAGTATTATAAGTGGAGCAAATAGTGTTATGTATGGCTCAGGCAGTATGGGTGGTACAGTATTAATACAAGACACTATTACAAGAGGTGTAACAGGCAGATTAGGAAGTGAAAAGCACAGATACCTGTCAGTTGCTCCTACAGACTGGATACAGTTTACAGACTTTTCTGTTAATCAAGAAGTAAGAAACGATAATGAAGAAAAAGATGTATACGAAAATACCAGTGCTAAAATTATTGCAGATGCAGGAGACTTTACTTTTTATATAAGTGGTACGGATTATGCATACGATTATGATAATTGTTATACTGCTGATTTCTCACAATCAAATGATTGCTTACAGGACGGTGAACGATTTACTGTTAGTATTAGGAACGAATATTTCACAATAGGTAGAACAGAAGATAAAGCAGAGTATTTTACAGAAGGTGTTAGTACATATTTAAATGAGAGTAGCAGAGATTACTTTAGAATAGGCGATACAGCAGATTTATCCAACTTACTACAAGTTACATATGGTGTAGATGGTAGCAGAGACCAGTATGGCGAAAAGGAACAAGACAACTATGGTGCATTTTTAAGTATAAATGCCGAGTTTGCCTTAGAGTATAACTTTGGTTTTAGATTTGGTAATGAAGATCAAAATGCTATGCGATTAGGTATTGCTAAAGATCAGTTCTTTTTTAATGTTGCTACTAGTTACAGGCGTCCAAACTTATATGAAACATTTGGAGATGCATTTGTAAGTGCAAATGAAAACTTATTACCTGAAGAAGGTGTTGGATATGAATTAGGATTTGGTGCATTAAGCATATTTAGATATGAGTTTGATGAATCTATAGAGTACACTAGCAGTTCTACAGTAACAACTATTATAGATGAAGCAGTATACAATACTGAAGGTGATTTAATACTTGATGCAGTTACAGAAGATGTTTATACTCCTGCATCATACTATAATTCAGGTTCATACGAAACACAAGGTATCAGATTTAGTAATAACTTTGGACCTTTTAGTATAACATTAAAATTTAATGACACAGATCAAGTAAGAATTCCAGAGTATGTTGGTGTATTACAATGGAAACAGAACATCAAGGGTATAGATTATAGAATAAAATATGCAGGACAGTTTGACAGAAAGCCTGGACTATATGATACTTTACCAGAAGGCCAAGAGTACTTAGATGATTTAAAGAAATTAAACTTTTATATAACAAAAAGATATAGCAATGGACTTAGTGTAAACTTTAAATTAGAAAATATTACTGACGAAGAAGCAGAAGTATTACCTTATTATAATAATGAAGGTAGAGAAATTTACTTGACATTACAGTACAACTACTAGTATAATATATTATGGCAAAATGTGTTTTAGAAATTAGAGACGAAGTAAATGTTCGTTTTAAGGGACTTGATGTAAAAGCAAGGCGTAAAATTTCTGATGCATGTAAATATTTCTTACCTCATGCATATCATATGCCTGCTTACAAACTAGGCAGATGGGATGGTTGTGTAAGGTACTGCGACATTGGTGGCAGAACATATTTCCAATTATTAGATAAGTTAGTTCCTATTATAACAGATGAAGGTTATGAAATTGAAATACAAGACAGCAGAAAGTCTTGGGAGTTTAATTTTGAAGAAGTAAACCAGACAAGTTATGATCATGTAGCATGGCCTAAAAGACATCCTGCAGAAGGACAGCCTGTAATACTCAGAGACTATCAGGTAGATATAATTAATAAGTTTTTACAAAACACACAATGCTTACAAGAGATTGCCACAGGTGCTGGTAAGACACTTATAACTGCCGTGTTAAGTCATAAATGTGAGGACTATGGCAGAACTATTGTAATTGTTCCTAATAAAGACTTAGTGGTACAAACTGAAAAAGATTACAAAAATTTAGGTCTTGATGTAGGTGTACTTTATGGAGATCGTAAAGAATTTGATAAGACGCATACAATTTGTACTTGGCAAAGTTTAAGTATAATGGAAAAGAAAAGTAAAAATTATGAAGCAGAATTTCCAATAGATGAGTTTTTAGAAGACGTTGCCTGTGTTATGGTGGACGAAGTACACAAAGCAAAAGCAGATGTGTTAAGAAACCTATTAAGTGGTGTATTTGCCAATGTTCCTATCAGATGGGGACTTACAGGAACAATTCCTAAAGAGGAGTATGACGCAGTTGGTTGTACTTGTAGTTTAGGTCCTGTTGTTGGTAAAATGAGCAGTAAAGAATTACAGGACATGGGTGTACTTGCAGATTTAGATATCAATATTTTACAATTACAAGATGGAATGATACAGTTTGGAAATTATGCTCAAGAGTTAAAATGGCTAGTAACTGATGAAAAAAGATTAAAAGAGCTATCTGAAATCATTAAAGGTGTTGCTGTAAACGGAAATACATTAGTGCTAATAGATAGGATAGCAACAGGCGAACGTTTAGAAGAATTAAATCCAGATTGGGTGTTTGTTTCAGGTTCAATGAAGCAATCAGACAGGCAAGAGAACTATGATGATGTCTCTCAAATGGATAATAAAGTTATAGTTGCAACATATGGTGTAGCGGCTGTAGGTATTAATATACCAAGAATATTTAACTTGGTTATGTTGGAACCAGGTAAGAGTTTTGTAAGGGTTATACAAAGTATAGGCAGAGGGATTAGAAAAGCCTCTGATAAAGACTATGTAAATGTATTAGACATTACAAGTAATTTAAAATACAGTAAAAGACATCTTACAAAAAGGAAACAATTTTACAAAGAGCAAGGGTTCAGGTTTCACGTGACAAAGGTTGATTACAAAAAATAAGGAAAAAATATGAAGATACTAACAGTAGAAAATGACACATACGATATAGATTGTGTACCAGATGAGATAGAGGATATAAGATATTGTATACTAGACGGAGGAGATCCAGAGTATGTAGATTTTTTCTTCTTGCCTTTAATATTTTTAGAGAGTTTTCATGCTCCTGCAATATGTTTACAAATAGGACAGTACAATGTACAAATGCCTATGGACTGGAGTATATTGTTGTGTGATGAGGATTTAGACGGCATAGAAGTATTACCACTAGCAAGTTTAAACAACAGAGGGTTTAGGGTATTGGTTATGAATCCAATGACAACTAGAATACCAGCAAGTGAAGAAATAGGAATTACAAATGTTTATCAGGATGTTAAATGGTACTTTCCTAAATTAAAAAATGGTCATATGTTGGCAGTTCCATTAGAAGATGGACCTAACCCAAAATGTGCTTACTTTGTAAAAGAAGCAAACAAAGTAAAAGATATACAAATTGCTGATCTAGTGTAATGCTAGATTTGTTAATTTGGAGTTTAATTGTAGTAACATGGGCATCAGTAGGTGGACATGTTATAAAAGAGTTCTTTAGGAACCACTTAAAATAGGAGAAAAAATGAGTAAAATACAACCACTAATGCAAAAGCCAAGTCTATTTAGAAGGACTGTAATGAGTCTCGTAAATGGCTGGAGACGAGTGATGGATGTCAGATACAATCCATTAAAATATATACCAGACCCAAGTCTACAGACATACTTTATGTTAGTACTGTTTACTGTATGGAGTGTGTTCTTTGGCTTCTTAGCCGCAAACTACTTAGGTATATTTGGATATAGCACACTTGCAAGTATTATTATACATGTTGCAGTACTATTGCCATTAGCATTTACTAATGCAATCTTTATAGATGCAGAAAGAGACGGTCATAAATGGCTTAAAGAATGGAAAGCAGAGCAATCCAGGTACAATATAGTTGCTAACAGGCTTAAAACTAAAAATTTAGTTATGTGGAATCCTAACAAGGAAGCATAATGGCTATATCAAATGAAATGAGAGAACAACTTGAAATGGTTGTTCAGTACGGTGACCAAATAAAGGCAATGTTTAAAGAACAAGATGACGTTGACTATGAGATTGGTGACTACGATGAACCTATCACACAACTGCTAGGTCATATGAATGAAGTAATGGAAACAATTGACGGAGGTTGGTAAAAATGGCAAAGAGAAGATTTAGAATAGAAGGCGGCAGATACGGTGGTGAGTTAGTTCTTGGAGAAGCAAATCCAGAATTTATAAAACACTATCAAGATCTAGACGAAGGTGAACTTATAGATGTCTTATTGGAAGAAGATTCACAAGGTTGGACATCTGATGACGAACCAGAAGATGCATTATTAAATCCTGAAACTCCTCCTTCACCTGTAGCAGATCCTGGTTATGGATATAATATGTGGGAATGTGATGATGTAGAACATCTAAATAGTGCTTATGCAGATGGCGGATTTTATGTTTACGAAATTCCAGCAGATGGTACAGATGATTGGGACTATGAAAAAGTAGTGTATGAAGGAGATGGAATGCTGTTATACAGTAGAGAAGGTGGATACTTTAATAGGGAAGAGCCTACAGAAAATACAGAGGAATACATGCCAGTAATATGTTTTCATAGTTCAGAGAAAGGTACCTTTGGAGCATGGTTTGTAGAAACAGACGGAGAAGACTTTGATGAATTTAAACTTGGCTACACTATGGTAGAAACAAATTTAGCAGAATTAATTGAAACTGTTTACTATGACAAGGAAGAATTAGAAACTGATTATGATTACAATGATTCAACCGGTAAAAGTTATGGTGCTGACATGGGTTGGTTAAATAAAAAGTGGCACGACAGCTCAGACAAATATACAGATGAAGATATGAAAATGTACTGGGAAGAATTTGATGACAACGTTGAATGGGAAAAAGAAAACAGATGAAAAGAATCTTAATATGCGGATTACCTGGATCAGGTAAAACAACATTAGCAAAAAGACTAGTAGAAATACTTGGCAATGCAGATTGGTATAATGCTGATGAAATTAGGGAAAAATTTGATGATTGGGATTTCTCTCCTGAAGGCAGAGAACGACAAATGAATCGTATGCAGGATTATGTCCGTAAAAGTGTTGCAAAGCAACGTTATGGTGTTGCAGATTTTGTTTGTCCAACTAATGAACTTAGAGAAAAGTTTATGCCTGAATATGTAATCTGGATGAATACTATAAAGGAAGGTAGATTTGAAGACACTAATAAGATGTTTGAACAGCCTACAGGATTAGTAAATGCAGTTATAAATGAAGATGATTGGTGGAGTGAAGAGGCAATAGAAGAATGGGCTAGATTACTTACTGTTGATATTAAGGATTCAGAGTTTCAACCTAAACATCCTGTTACACAGATGTTAGGAAGATTTCAGCCATGGCACGAAGGACATCAAAAGTTATTTGAAAGAGCATTGGCAAAACATGGCCAAGTTGCAGTAATGGTTAGAGATATGCCAGTAACTGAAGACAATCCATGGCAAGTAGATGATATTTGCAAAAATGTAGAATTAGAACTGGCTGAATTTGGCGGTAAGTTTAGAGTTTATAGTGTTCCAAATATTATGAATATTACATATGGCAGAGGTGTTGGTTATAAAATTGAAGAAGAAGTTTTAGATGAGGAAACACAAAAAATAAGTGCAACCAAAATCAGAGAACAAATGAGAAAGGATGGAGAATTATAATCATCCTGCTTATGCTAGGTATCCACATTTGAAGAATCCTACTGAGGCGGAATACACACCTTGGATTAAATGGTTTGCTTGGAAACCTGTAATATTATTATCTGGAAACAGAGTATGGTTACAAAAAGTGTATAAAAGAGAAAGGTCGGTGCAATGGGTACCACCAGCCTTCCCTGAAGGATCATTTGATAGGATTGAATATTCTACATGGGAAGACATAATGGAAAACAAATTAAGATAAGGAAAACAAAATATGTACGAATTTACAAGTGAAAGTGTCAGTAGTGGGCACCCAGATAAAATAGCAGATAGAATATCAGATGCAGTAGCAACATATCTATTAGACGGAAAAGATAATCACAGAGCGGCAGTTGAAACATTAGTAACAACTAATATGGTTACACTTGCAGGAGAATATAAAAGCAACAAGTTTGATAAAGTTTATATTGAAAAGTTAGTGAGGGCAATAGTTAGAGATTTAGGATACGAACAAGATGGCTTTCACTGGGAGAAACTAAAAGTTTATAACGAACTACATGGGCAATCTCCAGATATTGCTATGGGTACTGATGACTTTGGTGCAGGAGATCAAGGTATAATGTTCGGTTATGCCTGTGATGAGACACCTAATTATATGCCTAGTGCAATTTATTACAGCCATGAAATACTCAAGGCCTTACAAACAGCAAGAGAAAATGGTGCTGATTGGTTAGGTCCAGATAGTAAATCACAAGTTACATTTAGTTATGATAGTGTTGGAAAGCCTATTGAAATTAAGACGGTGGTATGCAGTACTCAACATAGTGACGAACTTAGTATAGAGGAAGTTAGAGAACGTGTAATGGATATTATACTTCCTGTTGTAAAAGATAAAGTTAATTTATTAAAAACAGTATGGCATATTAATCCTACAGGCAGATTTGTTATTGGAGGCCCTGATGGAGACAGTGGACTCACAGGAAGAAAAATTATTGTAGATACTTATGGCGGTTATGCACCACACGGTGGCGGAGCATTTAGTGGCAAGGATTGTACTAAAGTAGATAGAAGTGCCGCCTATATGGCAAGATACTTAGCAAAGAATGTAGTTGCTAGTGGCAAAGCAGAAAATTGTACTATACAATTAAGTTATGCAATTGGTGTAAAAGAGCCAACTAGTGTTTATGTATATGCTGACGGTGTAGTAAGACAAGATATTACAGAAGATATTATAAGTAAAGTAGACTTAACACCTAAAGGTATTATAGATAAATTTAATTTATTTAGTTTGGATTTAACTAGGACAACTAATTACGGACATTTTGGTAAAGAAGATTTACCTTGGGAGCAAAAAGATTTATGGATTTAAAAGATACTATAAGAACAGTACCTGACTTTCCTATAGAAGGAATACAGTTTAGGGACATCACAAGTATGTTAGAACGCCCAGAAGCGTTCAACAAAGCATTAATAAGTTTAAGTAGTACATGTATGTCCTTTAATGCTACTAAAATTGTTGCAATAGAAAGCAGAGGGTTTATATTTGGATCTCCCATAGCAAGAGATATGGAATTGCCTTTAATATTAGCAAGAAAGCCTGGCAAGTTACCTAATAAAACTTATCAGCGAAATTATAAATTAGAGTATGGAGAAGCAGAATTACACATACAACGAAACTCAGATATCAAATCTAATGATAAAATTGTTATTGTAGACGATTTAATTGCTACAGGCGGAACAGCAAAGGCATTAGCAAGTTTAATAGCACAATGCTGGAAAGTACCTAAAGAAAATATACTAGTTTTGGCTGTAATAGACTTGCCCGATTTAGGTGGAAGTGCTATAATAAAGAAAGCAGGATTTAATGTTGAAGCATTAATTGAATTTGAAGGCGAGTAATGGCTAAAAAACCACAAATACCATTAAAAGATATAATGGCGGCGATTGACAAAAAGGATAGAAACTTTTATAATAACTTATCACATGAAGGTAAAAAGGCTTTTAGTGCCTGGATGATGATGCGATATTGCAGTAGTGTACAAGGTAAACATGCCGCAGATTATATTTTTATGACAAATGAATGTGTAAACTATCAGTTTATGGAAGTTAGTAAACATCCAGAACTACAATGGTTGCTTTTAAGTACATGTGGTGTAGGCTCTATACAGTTTCATCCTTATGTAAAACCGCCTAACAGCAGGAAGAAAAAAAGTAAGATATTTGATTTTATATATGAGATATTTCCACATATGAAGGCAGAAGATATAAACAACCTTATAGATATTAATAGTAAAGAAGAATTAAAAGAATTAGCAAAAGCACACGGGTATGATGACAAAACCATCAAAGACATCTTTGGAAAGTAACACTTGTAAATGGTGTGAAAAAAGTTTTATGAGTGAAAGAACTCTTAGTGCTCATATGTGTGTTAAGAAAAGACGTTGGGCCGATAAAGAATTAACTCATATAAGACTAGGTTACAGAGTATTTCAGATGTTTTATGAACTTAATACACAGGCAAGTAAACCTAAAAGTATGGAAGACTTTATAAAGAGCCAATACTATGAAGGATTTACAAAGTTTGGTAGAAGTTGTATTGTAAACGAATATATGTCTCCAGAGAAATTTGCAGAATGGTTAATTAAAGAAGGTAAGAAACTTGCAGATTGGAGCAAAGACAAAATGTATGATGAGTTTTTGCTAACTTATGTAAGAAAGGAACCTGGCTTAAAAGCACTAGAGCGTACTATAATATATCTAAACAAGTGGGCAGAAGAGTCAGACAATGATTGGCAAGATTATTTTAAAATAGTAACTCCTGCTAGAGCAGTACATGATATCAGAAGTGCTAAAGTAAGTCCCTGGGTATTATATTTGAGCGAAACAGGCGGTGAATTGCTTACAAGGTTTAATGATGAACAAGTTAAAATGATCCAACATGTTATAGATACAACATTTTGGATGAAACAGTTTGGGCATAATAGAGAAGAAGTAGAAGAAATTAAAACAACATGCGAGGTAGCAGGAATATGAAAGAGTTAATTGAAAAAACATCACAATGGCACCATGACAGGAACCTAATTGATGGAGCAACAAGTAAGGACCAAGTACTAAAACTTATACAAGAAGTTGGAGAACTTTCAGATAGTGTATGTAAAGGAGAAGATGTAAAAGACGACATTGGAGATTGTCTAGTTATTCTTATTAACATTGCTGAAAGAGAAGGCACAACATTAGAAGAATGTTTAGGTGTTGCTTATGAGGATATAAAAGATCGCAAAGGCAAGATGGTAGATGGAATATTTGTTAAGGAAGAATAATGAATAGACGAGAAGAATTATTAGTTATTACAATGGAAGAATGTGCTGAAGTATCACAGGCATGTAGTAAAATGCTGAGGTTCAACGAGCAAGTTGATTATGAAAATTTACAAGATGAGATAGGCGACTTAATGTGTATGGTCGAATTACTCAAAGAACAAGGTATTGTTACTAATAATCAAATAGTAAAACGTATGAAAGTTAAAAGAGAAAAATTAAAAAAATGGAGCTCGTTAATAAATGAAGTTTGATTTTGATGTAGATATCGATATGGCAGACAGAACTGACTTTTTAAAGTTAGTTAGGCATACACCTGCAAGTATTGAAAAGGATGGTAACTTTACAAAACACAATACTGGTGTCTACTTTCAAAATGTTCCTAAGTTTCCTTTACAAGGATATAGTACAATAGAACATAAACAAGCAGAACAAGATGGTTGGTTTAAAGTAGACTTTTTAAACAACCATATATATGAAGGCATAGTTGATGAGACACATCTTGATAAACTTGTAGCAACAGAACCTATGTGGGAATTGTTTGAACATAAAGAAGTTGTTGAGAAATTATTTCATATCAGTAACCACTATGATATTGTAAATCAACATTTACCCACAAGCCTGGAACAATTGGCAATGATACTTGCAATAATAAGACCAGGTAAAAGGCACTTAGTAGGTAAAACTTGGGAAGAGATAGAGGCTGATGTTTGGGTCAAACCTAATGATAACAGTTATTTCTTTAAAAAGAGCCACAGTTATGGGTATGCATTAGCAATTATAGTGCAACTTAATAATATTTGTGAGTAGTTAGTCTGTTTTACGAACTAGTTGAACACCGCGTCTTTTAATTCTTTTTGTAATTAAATTCTGTAACGAGGTCATTGGTCCAAATAAAACTTCTACATCTTTCATTACAAATGTAGATAGGAAAGGAATGAATTCCTTCATTTCGTGATTAAGAAAAATATCTATAGGTAGTTGTCTGTTACTTTCCCACCACCACATGTCACCAAAGTCTAAAAATCTCTTTTTAATTTCTAATGAAGGCATCTTACTTATATCATAAAAAGTACATATTGCATTGTCATGATTCACAACAATACCTACATATTCATTGCCTGCATAAGTAATGCCTGTAAGGAATGGGTAACGCTCTTCTGCTTGTTCTATTAGTTTATCTTTCTCCACAATGTTATTTATGTTCCATTAAGATAAATACTACAATATAAAGAGTTAAAACTTATGAGTTACGGAGATCACAAATTATTTTTATACGACGAGGTAATCGATCTAGTGATTGGCTCGGACGGTTTCTATGTGGATAACAGACCTATGAATAATAAAAAACTAACAGCACATAAAGGATTATCTAATGAGATAATCTTTAATATACGAAATAAAGACAGGAAACTACAAAATGTAGGCAATGATGTACTTAGAGGTACATTGATACATCCTTTAACAGGTAAAAGAATTTTTACTAGAGTTTTAGAACATACAGGAAGTGTAGGACAAGTAAAACTTGCTATGGCTGAAGGTGATTTAACTACACTATCAGAAGGTTTATATCAGATTTTTATTAGTAGAGAAACAGCAGAAGGGCAAGAGCTTCCTGTATTTGCAGATCAAAATAATAACATTAAATTTGATATACAAATATTAGATCAAACTAAACAAACACCAGTAGATACTCAAACAGCAAATGTAAGTACATTTATACAAGTTACAAATACTAATAACGGCGATGAAGGAAATGTATTTGTTACATCAGCATTAAAAGGTAATCAAGCAAGAAACTTTACATCCTGTTTACATAGCATAGCAGTACATCCAAATGCCTATACAGGAAACTTTTCGATACAAGCAAGTTGTGTAGAAAATACACCTGATACTGCTAATAATAGCACTGACTGGTTTAATGTAGAGAGTAATGTTTCCTTAACAGCAAACTCAACAATATATCATAAAACTTTCCAGGTAAATGCAAATTACATCAGAGTATTAAGCGAACCAACTGCTGGAAATATTTCTTTAGTACAACTAAGAAACTAATTGACTTTTCCAACTATATCGTGTATAATTAATGCATGGATATAGACTTTTTAGTGGAAAAGGTGCATCGTCTCCTTTTGGATAATCTTCCAATAAAAACTAATAAAACTCCTAGTGGCTGGAACACTATGGATTGTCCTATGTGCTCAGATAAAAGAAAACGTGGTGGACTGATTACAACAGGTGCAAAAATATCTTATAATTGTTTTAATTGTGGCTATACAACTGGGTGGGAACCTAATCCAACACTAGGTAAAAAATATAAAGACTTAGCAACAATACTTGGCGCAGATCAACAGGACATACATAAAGTTACAATAGAGTTATTAAAATATGCAGAAGAGTTAGAGACAGAAACTGAAACTGACTATGTTTATAACTTACAAAAATTTACCACAGAGCAAATACCTGATACAGCAAGTGCCGTTGATGACTTAGAAGATGGTCATGCTGTAAAAGAATATGCAAAGCAAAGAGGACTACTTGGTCTATATCCACTGCTATACTTTGATGACAGGTTATATAAGCAGAGATTAGTAGTCCCTTTCACTTATAACAATGAGGTTGTAGGCTGGACAGGAAGGCATATAAGCCCTCCTGACAAACAAACGCCCAAGTACTTACACAAGATGCAACCTGGATATGTGTTTAACATAGATAGATTTGCAGATAGTAAGAGAGAGATTGTTATTGTTACTGAAGGAGTATTTGATGCTATACTTGTAGATGGTATTGCTATACAAGGTAATAGTGTAGGCCCTGAGCAGGCACATTTAATTGAAAAGTTGGGTAAAAGAATAATAGTATGTCCTGATAGAGATAAAGCAGGAATAGAATTAATGTTGCAGGCCGCTGAACTAGGGTGGGAAGTAAGTTTCCCGCCTTGGCATGTTGATTGTAAAGATGCCGCAGATGCTGTAAATATGTATGGAAGACTAGCAACAATAAGCAGTATTATAAAACATGCAACCAACAACAAATTAAAGATAGAAGTAAGGGCAAAAATGTTATGAAGTTATATGTAAATGGTTGTAGTTTTAGTTATGGCAATAAATTTGAAAATAAGTTAGCATGGCCTGATTTTATGGAAGGTTATGACGTTGTAAATGAAAGTTGGATTGGTAGCAGTAATAAAAGAATACTTAGGCGCACAAAAGAATATATTAATACCCATGCAGTACACGACACAATGTTTGTAATACAATTAACTGATTGGTTTAGGGACGAATGGTTTGACTCAGAATTTGATGCCTGGATTGGTATGTGTAAAAATGATGTAGTGCTAGATGATCAATCATACAATAGAAGTGACATAGATATAGATGAACTTAATAAAAAAGTTACAAATTTTATACACCATTCTTTATTACACAGAAGTATTAGAACAGTTGAGGAAGAAACATATAACTTACTTAATTCAATGATAGCATTTTTTAAACAGCATGAGATACCACATATATTTACAGGTATGAGCTCAAGGTGTATGCCATGTGATAATAATGTAGATATAGTAGTGCCGTCAAAGTTTATTAAACCTATAAGTATTATTGCAGGTAATAATGTAATTAGTACAAGTGATAGCCATCCAAACGAAGCAGGGCATATTAAAGTTGCCAGATATATAACTAATGAGATAAAAGAAAATGAGTGATTTAACAAACTATAACGAAGAAACACAAGAACTATTTTTAAAGTTTTTAATTAGCGATCCTGATCTGTTTAGCAGGTGTGCAAATATTGTTGATGCTGATTATTTTAATATGAAATATAGAACAGCAGTAAAATTATTTCAGAGCCATTCTAAAGACTTTAATAGTATTCCTACGCCAGAGCAAGTAAGTGCGGCAAGTGGTGTACAAATAGAAGTTATTCCAAATGTAACAGCAGATCATCATGAATGGTTTTTAAAAGAGTTTGAAACATTTTGTAGACATAAAGCACTAGAAAAAGCAATTATTGAAAGCACAGACTTATTAGAGAATCAAGACTATGGTACTGTGGAAAATAAAATTAAAGAAGCAGTACAAGTAGGTCTTGTAAAAGATTTAGGTTTAGATTACTTTGAAAATCCTAAAGAAAGATTACAATGGATTAAAGATCAAAGTGGAGCAATCAGCACAGGCTGGAAAGGAATAGATCACAAACTGTATGGTGGTATGAACAGAGGTGAGATGACTATTTTTGCTGGTGGTTCTGGTGCAGGTAAAAGTTTATTTTTACAGAACTTTGCTGTTAATTGGGCATTAGCAGGGTTAAATACTGTTTATATCAGTTTAGAGCTTAGTGAACAACTTATTAGTATGCGATTAGACAGTATGGTATCTGGCTATGGCACAAAAGAAGTTATGAAAAATATGGAAGATGTAGACTTAAAAGTTCGTATGAAAGCCAAAGGTGCAGGTAGATTAAGAGTAAAACAAATGCCTAATGGCGTAAATGTAAATGATATAAAAGTATTTTTACGAGAATATGAAATATCATGTGGTGAAAAAGTAGATTGTTTATTAGTAGACTACTTAGATTTAATGATGCCTATAAGTGCTAAAGTAAGTGGTAGTGATTTGTTTATTAAAGACAAATATGTATCTGAGGAGTTGCGTAACTTAGCAATGGAGAAAGACTTACTATTTGTAACAGCCTCCCAGTTAAACAGAGGGGCAGTAGAAGAAATAGAGTTCGATCATCATCATATTGCAGGTGGTATTAGTAAAATACAAACAGCAGATAATGTTGTGGGTATATTTACAAGTAATGCTATGCGAGAAAAGGGTAGATATCAGATACAGTTTATGAAAACACGTTCTAGTAGTGGTGTTGGCACAAAAGTAGACTTAAAGTTTAACCCTGATACATTAAGGATTGAAGATTTAGAAGAAGGCGATGAAGATGCAATGACTATGACAACAAGTAGTTTAGTTGATCAACTAAAACGAAACAACAGTATAAAGGCAGATGAACCAGAAGCACAGGATGTTATATCAGGCGCAATGAACATGAGAGAGTTCTTTAAGAAAAATGATCAATAAAATGATAAATAGCATTATATATTTTTATTGGAGATATTGTGCGTAAAACTCGTAGCATTTTAGAAGAACTAAATCAAATTTCTGTAGACAGAGACAGAGATCATGTGGTGTCTAATAGAGGCGAGCATGTTATTGCTAGTGCAATAAGTTTACTAGAGCAAATAGACGCAAATTATGATTCATCAACTGCTAAAGATCTGCAAAACAGATTAGTAAATAGTATTAAAAGCAGAGATGGAAAAAAGTTCTCCAGAGGAATTGGTAAAATAATCAAGGAATCCCAGAGAGAGAACAAAGATGCTAATTGAAGAAATAGTAAGTAAGCAAAACTTAAAAGAGTTTAAAAAGTTACAGTACGACCCCGCAAAAGTTAAAGGTGTAAAACATGATAATGTTGACTACATTTGGGATAAAGATACCACTACCTTTACACAAAAAGCAACAGGTAAATTAGTATCACCTAATAGCCAACTTTTTGTAGATCTTTTAAAACATCCTTTAAACAAGCCTGCATTAGGAAAAACTGGCATGGGTACTAAAATAGGAAAAGCATTAGGAATGACTGGTATCGGTATGAACTCTAGGAAACCACATAAAGGTGGTTTGGCTTATAAAACAGCAGATATAGGTCTTGGTGCATTAGGAAGAGGGATGGATAACCTTGTTAGCATGGGTGCAGGTTTTGGTAAAGGATTAGTTAAAGGGTACAGAGACCGTAAAGCCCAAAATGATGCAGTACCTGGCCAGGTTGATGCATACGATTATCAAAAAACTAAAAAATGGCAAAATGGTGATGTAGACGACAGAGAACAAATTCCACTAAGCCCAACTCAACGGATAGCAAACCCTAATTTTGGTAAAACTGTTGGTAAAGACCATATGAGGTATAAAAATAATAATGGCAAACTTGTAGCAACAGGCAAAAAGACAATGCCAAATACATTTGCATACGGACAAGCAGACTTTCAGTTTGTGGATAAAGATCCTGAAAAACAAAATAAAAATAATCCAGCAGACGATTATGATAATCTACAAATCTTAGTTAATAAAGGAAGCATAACAAAAGATGAAGGGAATGAAATCCTACAGATAGCAAACAATAATAAAATACATTTAAATAAAGCATTTAAAATCTGGCAAAATGAAACAGGAAAACGATTCTAGTTAAAAATGAAATACTCAGAATTATCACAAAGTTTTCTAAAAGAAATAATTTTAGAAGCAGAGGGTAAGAATACTCACTTAGAGCATCTGGAAGATAATATCTTTAATAAAGGATATGCAGGTGCCAAAGAAGCAGTTGACTATTTGTATAGTTTACACGAAATGCTAGAGGGCAGTACTAAGTCCCCAATTAGTATGACAACAAAATGGGACGGAGCACCTGCCATTATTGCTGGTAAGGATCCAGAAACTGGTAAATTTTTTGTAGGTACTAAGGGTGTGTTTGCTCAAAGAAAACCTAAAATAAATTTTACAGATAAAGACATTGAAGAAAATCATCCTAATGAAGGGTTACAGATTAAATTAAAAACAGCATTAAGGCATTTAAGAAAATTAACTTGGAATACAGTTGCACAAGGCGACATGCTTTATAGTAAAGAAGATTTAAAAACAACAACTATAGATGGTCAAGATGTACTTTTATTTAAACCAAACACAATAGTTTATACAACTCCTACAGATAGTGAGTTAGCAAAACAAATTAATAAATCAGAAATGGGTATAGTATGGCATACAGAATATGTTGGAGGCCCTACATTAGCAGATACTACTGCAAGGTTTGGATTTGATAGCAGTCAATTAGGCAATACTAGTAGTGTTTGGCACAGAGATGCAATTATAAAAGATTTTAGTGGTACAGTTACATTAACACAAGAAGAAAGTAATAATGTAATGACAGCAATAACAGAAGCAGATATTTACTTAAAAAATATAGATTCCGGAACATTTAAATGGTTAGAGCAAGGTAATGAATTGATAGGAAAGAATTTCTTACAGCAGTTAAAAGCTCATGTTAATAACAATATTAGAGCAGGAGCATTTGACGAGCCTGTAAAATTTGCACAAGGCTTTGTACAAAAGTACATTGACTTTATGACAAAAGAAATAGACAAAGTTAAGACACAAAAAACTATAGATGCTAAAACTGAATTAATGGTAAAAGGTGTTAAGTTTATTAAAGAAAATGTTAAACAGATTGTATTAGTATATGATTTATATTTAAAACTTATAGAAGCAAAAATACAGATTGTAAAAAAATTAGAAACAATCAGGCAAATACCTACATTTAAAGAAACAGAAAAAGGTTATGAAGTAACTGGCGAGGAAGGATTTGTTGCTGTTGATAGAAATAATAATGCATTAAAATTAGTTGATAGAATGGAGTTTAGCAGACTGAACTTTGGTACAGGAATGCCAGGGAAATAAAATGGACTTTAAATTAATAGATAAAGAAATATCAGAAGCAAGGTTGTATAGAACTACATCAGGTTTTAATCAACTTACTGGTGAGTCTGTGGCAGAATTACTATATTTAAATACTCTAATTACATACCTCATGTACAAAGACGACAAGCAACATGACTATGCTAAGTCTTATGCAAAGCAAAGTACTCAGTATGGAAAGTATACATTATTTAGAAGCCATGCAACAGATTTATACTTGTTAGCATATTTGGTTTCTAATCCTGATAGCAAGAATGTTAAACTAAGAAATATAGTAACCAGTAAAAGGCATTTAAATAGTTTAAATTTTGACAAAACAACACATTGGCAATTTATGTTTAAAGTTGCTAATGACAGAATTACAGATACTGTAGCAAGTCCTTATATGTTTAGATTGGAAAGCCAATTAAAAATTAAGAAATCCATGTATAAACAATGGCGTAGATTAATAATGGATTGGGAAAATTTAAAGTATATACAAAGACAAAGTATAATTACCAGGATAGCACAAGAGCTTAGACGTTTAGGTAGGGGTAGTGAACTCATGACACCTATAAGCAGTATGCTAAAATATAAAAGTTACAGAGTAAGAGATGATAGCCCTAAAACAAACCCAGTTAAAAGATTTGGCGGAACAGTAGCAGGAGCAGTTGCAGGTAGATATGCAGGCAAAAAAATTGCACAAAAATTTAATAAGAATGTAGATAAATATAAGAAAGCAGGAACAGGACTAGGTGCAATAGCAGGTTATTGGGCTAGTGGAAGAAATAAACAAAAATGAAAATAAATGATATTTTAAAGGAAGCACCAGCAGTAGGATCAGGTCCTAAAGCCGCAATGGCTAGGAGTTCTGAGGAAGTTAGAGCTGACTTAGAGTATGCTACACTGAAAAAGTTTAGTCCTAAGTTTGCAAATGATTTTAAAGCAAAGTTTCAGTTACTAGGCAAAACTAGTGTTGATGCGGCATATCAGGCGGCGGCTGAGGGTAATCCACAATATGGTATATCAGGCAGTGACGCCAAAGCACTAGGTTCAGCAGATAGAAATTCCCAAGAATATAGAGATAGGTTATTTAAATTTAGATCGGCTATGCCAGATTCTATGAAAATAAACACTAAGACATTCATAGATCCTGACGGAAGTTCAGGTATTCCTAGAGGCAGAGGATGGAATGATGATACTCATGGCCATTTAAGAAAAAGCACCAGGGATTATTTAGATGCATTAAAAGTTGCAGGTGATGATAAAGTTGCTGATGTAAAAACAGGTTACAAACTAGGTTTGGACACAGTTGGAAAGGCTATCAGTAAAGGCGTAAGTTTTGCGCCTAAAGATCGTAACGTATAAAAACAAAAACCCTAAAATATGATAAATAAATGTAACGGCGATATATTCGCTAACAACATTTAGGAGAATTAAAATGGCACAAGCAGATAGAAGAGCGGCGGCGGCTGGTGAGTTTATTGGTAAGGACGTATTTCTTAAGAGTTTCACTCAACAAGCAGGAAATATTTCAGCAACTCAATTAACAGCATTAGTTAGCACAGTTCAAAACTTAAACCTTTCAGTATTAAAACTTGGCGCAGTAAGTGGTGCGGCAGTTAATATGATTGTAGAAGGTGCAGACAACTTAGCAAATGGCGACATTGCAGGACACGTTATTGCAGACGTCTCATTCTAAGTTAAACAAACTTAATAAAAAGTCCTCACTTATGTGGGGATTTTTTTTGATTAAAAATGATAAATAAGTGTAACGGAGTTAAAAAACTCCATAATTTATTAGGAGAATAACATGGCACAAACAAACCCAAATGCTGACGTAAGAGCGGCAAACGGACTAGTAGGAACTACTCACATTATGACAGTAACAGACGTATCTGTAAACTCAGTGAAAGCAGTTTGTACAGAAGCACAAGCAGAAGGCTTTACAGTTGTAGCAGTTGAAGATGACGTAGCAAATGACGGATGTCACATTGCAGTACAAGGCGCAGGCGCAACACCTTCATTCACAGGTGCAACATTAGTAGTAACATTTGGTTAAGACTTAGTTTTACAAAAGAAGGCAGTTTATACTGCCTTTTTTTATGAGTACAATTTCTGGATAATAATTTTGCAAAGACGATAAATAGTCGACACAGATACACAATATTGGAGATGATATGGTTACAGGACAAAGAAGCGGAGCAATGGGTAGTAGTGAAGTACTATCAAGTAATATAGAATATTATACTTTGTTCACATCATTAGATATCACAAGGACAGGTGATTACAGTGATGCAACGCAAAAAGATTTTGAAAGTGTAGTACAGGTTATAGGGCTAAGAGCACAACCAGTTGTAATGAATAATCCAGTAGCATTAGATGGTACAGGTGCCCAATTAATTGAAAACTATGGCGCACCAAGTATTACAGGAGCAGGTTGGATTTTTAAATTTGCTTTTGAGAGAGAAGGGGTACACACAATAGATACGTTAAAAGATGAATTAGATGGAATAGTACTGAATGGTGGAACAATAAACACAAAAAGTTCAGTAAATATGGAATTTAGTAAACAAGACTTATTATAGAGTAAAACATGCCTAAGAAAAACGAACCAGCACTAACGCCTAAACCTTATGTTGAAAGCGGTAATATTGAAGCACATATTATAGCAGACATGCTTCGTATAGAATCAATATCGTCAGAGCTAAGAGAATTTAAAGAAATTACAAAAGAAAGATTAAACAAATTAGAAAGTTGGATTATTGCTATTGTTGGATTAACATTTACAACATTAATTACAACTGTAGTTGGTTTGTTAATGAAAATACTATGAGACTAGCAGAATTTACAGATGGGCCTATTATAGAAGCCAGAATGGTTTGGCGTAAAATGGGTAATTCAATTAAACGTGCTATCAGATGTACAAGTGGTAGACGCAAAGGCAGAGTTGTGAGTACAGCAAGTCAGTGTAATGCACCCATAGATTTTAAAAAACGCCTAACAATGAAAAAAACGAAAGCAAGATTAGGTTCTAGAATGGCTAGAAAATCCAGAAGAACAAAAAGACATAATATCCAAAGTAAGAGAGTGGCGGCACTTAATAAGAGAAGGTAATGAAGTTTAGTGAAGTAAAAACTTTAGAACATTTATTAAAAGAATACGGAGCCTCTGGTGGAGGAAGTACTGTAGGCGGTGGCGGACATGGCGGTAATGCTAAAGCAAATAAATCGGTAGCAGGCTCAGACGCATCTAAAGAAAAAACGACTTCACAAGGCGGCAACGCACCAGATTCCAAACATACTATAACTCAAATGAAAGCAAAAGACGTAAGTGTTGGGTCAGTAGTAGTTAATAAAAAAACTGGAACAGCCGCAAAGGCAATTTCCATAGTAGGTGATGGTAATAGACCAGAAGCACTTATTACTAAAAACGCAGATGGTTCTCTAGAAGAGATACCAAAAGATCAAGATGTAGATGCAGTACAACAGGTAAAAGGAAATCAATTAATAGATGTTCCAGAACCAGAACTTGATGCATCATCATCATATATGGACAAAATAAAGAAAGGGTTTTCTTCAGGACAAGACTTATTTGCCGGAAAACTTTCTAACATTGCCAAAAGAAAAGGTAAAAAATTAAAGATAAAAGATCTTAAAGGCAAGATTAAAAAATTATCTAGAAAACGTCTAAAAGAAGCAAATCCAAACTTATTTGAAATAAACTTTAATCACAGATCTATAGCAACTCAGGCCTTTGATGCACCTGTAAAATGTGGATTTGAAGCAGAAACTTTTTTCTTTAGTGTAGATGGCGATGGTAATTCACAAGTTGATGATATGTCAATCGGTGATATTGAATATCAATTTGGTGATTTACCAGATTCTGCATATGAAGATTATCGAGATTGGTTATATCAAAAAGGACAAGACGAATACCTTGATGATCTAATAACTGACAAAGTAAATGAGGTCAGAGAAGATGAAGAATACCTAAACGATTTTATTGATAGTGGTGGTGGTCCAAGTTCAGAAGCAGTAGAAAGATACAAAGACAATTTTGAAGAGGAAGATCCTAAAGAATACGAAAACCGTGAAGAAGATGGTTGGGAGTATATAAATTGGGTAAGAGAGTTTGTTGAAGAAGAGTACGAAGAAGAATATATAGACTGGTTAAGAGGTCAAGTTACTGAAGAAAATGATCTAGATGATGAAGCCACAGAGGCCGCAGATGATGACTTCAGCATGGACGATTGGGTCTATGACAACTACAGTTACATGAGTAGTTTCCTTGATGATTATGGTTATGAATATTCTAGTGGAGGTGGCGATGTTGAAGGTGTGGCAGATGAATTAATGACATGGATTAGAGATAACAGTGAATTCCCAGACTTTCCGGAATCAGGAGATTACGGAGAAACTAATACTACTACAGGTTGGGCAGTTGAGAGAGATAGCAGTATCGAACCTGATGAAGGTACTGGTGCAGAACTTATATCACCGGTATTTGATAGTCCCAGAAAAATGCTACAAGAAATGAAAAGTTTGTTTGACTGGAGCGAACGTAACTTTGGTACAAACAATTCTACAGGACTTCACGTTACAATGAGTTGGCAAGGAGAACCAGATGCTCCTGTGGATGAGAACGGTAGAAGGGAAGGCCAAGAACTTAACAAATTAAAAATGGCATTACTGTTAGGTGACCCGTACTTACTAGCAGAATTTGGTAGACTTAGAAACAGTTATACAAAAAGCCAATATAATAATATATTAAAATATGCCGAAGGTATGAAACGTGGTGACGCAAAGAGTTTCGAGCAATTTGAGGGAATGTTATCAAAAGGAATAGATACAGGTAAATTTAATACTATCCACTTTAAGGATGTCAAGGACAGAGACTCAAATAATGAACTTATAGAGTTTAGAATAGCCGGTGGCTCAGATTATCAAACAATGTATGAAAAGGTTGTAAAAGCAGTTGTGAGATATGCTACTGTGATGAAAGCAGGTTATGATAAAGATGCTTACAGAAAAGATTATGTAAAAGCAGTTAGTAGATTGTTGCGTAAGTCCCAGGAGGTAGATCCTAAAAAACTAAAAGATTATGAAGGTACAGTTGATCATCCTGTGATTGACCAAGCAAAGGAAATTGTAGGTAAAAAAGATTACTTTGAAGTTATAAGATTATTAGGTACTAGTGTTGATTATTTACAATCACATAACGAACTGTCAAAACCAAATGCTGACAAAGAATGGAAACAAAGCATTAAAGATTATAAAAAAGGCACTGGCAAAGATCCTAGTTGGATGGGCGAAGCCGAAGAAGATGAAGCAGTAACTGGTTTCATACAGCCAGATTCTATTGCACCAAGCAAAAGAGCACAAAGTGAATTAAAAAAAGCACAGGAAAGATTTTCTTCAGCAATAACAATTCTAGCAAGAGATCTTGCTGATGGTAAAGCAAGAAGCACACCAAATGCAAAAGCAGTATCAGAATTCAGAAAGTATACAAAAGAATTAAAATTAGATACTAAAGAATTAGAACGACTTGCAATAGGAAGTATGAATGATTTCAACTTTAATGGAAGTGATAAAGAAAATATTGTTAGGTTAACGAAAGGCATAACCCTATTATTTAAACAAAGTATTATACAAGGGCAAGAATATTTAACACCAGCAAATGTTGATGAAATACTTAAAAAATCGTGGCAATTCTTTATGTCTGATGACTCTAAAGATAATCGTATGCAAGGACAATATACAGAAATATTAAGTAAAGTTTCGCCTACAATGAACAAAGTAGACATAGAAGATGCAATTAGAACAATACAAAAAAATGTAAGACAAGAAAACGAATTTGCTAGATATATGAAACATGGAAGTTATGGTTCTCAGGGTGTTATGACTGCTGGTAAAATTACATCTCCAGATGCAGTACAGGAACTAATTAAATTTTTAGAGCCATATAAAGGTTATAAACATCCTACAAGTCCGCAACACCATGTGAATATTAAAAGCGATGACAGTTATGAAAGTGTTGCACAGATGAGAATGACACAGCGAATGCGAGACCGAATGGATCATTTGCAGGATTTAAAAACAGACGACAAAGACAAATACCAAAACATTGTAAAGCAACTATCATCTATAGGTAATAAATTTTTAACAGCATTAAAACCAATAAATTTTGAAACAGAACTAGGTTTAAAAGACAATGATCAAGATGGTGCAGAATTTTTAGGACTGGCATATCGAGGTGCTGGGCCTAATGATAGATTAAGACGATGGAACGATGATTTAGATAAACTAACTAAAATGTCAGACCCTGAAGACGATACATATAACTTTCCTAAATCATATGATGACCTAGTAATTAGTTCTATAAATCTAAGTGATTATTATACTGCAAAAGAAGGACAACCTCGCTATTTTAAAAAAATGGAAATAAGAGCAGTACTCAAAGAAAGATTTGCCGCAATTAAACAATTTTTATCAGCATTTGATAAGATATTCCAAAAGGAAGGTTTCCTAGATTTAAAAACAGAAATTAAAAATAAAAATCAGTTAGATAAAAGAAATAAAGATTTTGAGAAAAATGTAAGAGGAAAATCCAAAGCAACATTTAATATTCCATCGCATAGTTGGGCTTATATGGATAAAGAATTTTTTGAAACTATAAGTGACGAAAATTACGACGACAGAGCGGCATATTTAGAAAATCATTTAGAACATTTCAATGATGAGTTAAATAAAGGACGCAAAGTTTATTCAATACCTTCTAGTCATTGGAGTGATGTCGAAGATGCTACATCAGGACTTGAATTAATAAAAACTTTTGAACAAGCAAAAAATTATTATCACACCTGGAGGAAATCAGGGTATCAGAAAATAAAACAGGCATTTGAGCGTCTTTATAGTGTAACATTTGAAGATTTACAAGACGAGGATAGGTTTATACATTTAGACGGTGACCATTACAGAATGTTAAAAAACATAGGTATAGAAATTACACATAAAGGCGATAGCAGAAAAGGTGTAAAAGGACAATCCGACCTTGTAGCAGATGATATAACAACTAATCCAGAAAGTGGTGAGCCATTAAACAGAAGTAGTGCAACAATGTGGTCAATGAATGGCGACGGAGCACACCAAAAGCAATTCGATGCATTTGATTGGAGTTTATATCCAGAAAAGATGAAAGACATCGTTGCAAAAGTAATGAAGCAAGACCGATACGGTAGTTTTAAAGTAGCATTAGAGGTAGTATTGAAAAAAGTTTTAGATGGTGATGTAAAATTAGATATAGACAAAAATAATTTGCCAAAAGGTCAAGATGATAAACCATATCAAAATTCATATGATAAAGCAAGAAGTGAGTTTGGTATGTTTGATGTGATGATGCAGAATGGTATGCAAAATTATTTAGCACGTGACGAAGTAAACAACTTGGTAGCATTCTTAATTAATGACGACAATCCTTATGATTTTAAACAAACAGTTTTAACTACATTCAAGAAGGCTTTTGTATATGGTGATGAGCCATTTAATAGTTTCCAAGATGCACTAGCGGCCTCACGTAGAAGTAATTTAAATAATGAAAGTGTATTTAAAAAGTTTGATAAATTAACGTTAGAAGAGCAGTTGCTTATATTAGATAAGTCTACTATACTAGAAAAAGTTAATGTAGATGCATTACCAGACAACAGCATACCATATTTACTTAACAAACTACTTGCAGAGCCAATGCCTGCAGGAGACCTTGGAAAACAAATGGAGGCATACTGGGCTTTACCAGTACCACAAATGTTATCAGATTTTAGAGCAATAAGAGGACAAGGCGGAGATAAAGCAGATTTAAGGAATGTTTTAAGAAATTATATAAAATCACAATTAGACCCTAGTATAAGAAAGCAAGTAAATTTAGTAGAGAGTAAAGATGATGTAGTTGATAAGATACAAAACTTACCTGACGACGATCCACAAACAGATAGAATTGTTCAATATATAGATGGTTTGTTAGATGATATGGGCGTAGGTGGTAGATTGAAAAGTATCATGACTAATTTGGACGACATAGATGATACTGAAGTCAAAAGGAATCAATTAAAGATTGCTAAAATGATTGCCAGTTTAGAAATGACAAATTTAGAACGTGCTCAATTACTGGCTAAATGGAAGAAAGATGAACTTGTAGATACTGATAAAATTTTATCAGGTGGCAAATATAGTTTCCCAGATGTATTTAGAGGATATGGAACGGAAGGGTATGTTACTGAATTTATTGATGATTTATCCAACGTTATAGGTCAGGGTATAGGTGCTGGTGAGTTTTTACTTGCTACACTGAGTTCTAAAATTACAGGTATTGGCTCAGGTAAAGGTAAAGGAGACTTACTTATTAATGGAAGCCATGTAGAATTAAAAACTAAAACAGCCAAAGATGCCAGATTTAAGGACTATCATGTACAACCAGATGCAACTTGGTCAGGCAAAGTGGAAGGATTTAAATTAGACTTTGCTGATATAGAAGAGGTTGCTAATATGCCAGCAACAGGATTAAATAGTGCGATGCATATTAGCCTATTACAGAATCCTAAACTAACAAATGATCCAGCAAGAAAGAAAAAAGCATTACGCAGTACAGCAGGTATATTACAGGCAACTAATACAGGCCTAAATACAAAACAAATAAATTATCTAGTAAAATTGATGGATGCAGGAAACGATGCAGAATTTAGACAAGTATATGGTAAATATAATATTATGAACTATCTAAATATTAAAAGAAGTGAAGGGGACCTTGAAGGTATCTTATTTATGGATAAGAAAACAAAGACTATGCATTATGCAAGAACAGAGGAAGAGGTACAGGATTTAAGCCTAAATGTAAATACAATTTACTTTATCAGTACAAATAATATATATCCTTACCCACAAATAGGAGTTAGATCTTGAAATTAAGAGAAATAAATCAACCCACATTACCAGGTATACCTCAAACTATACCTAGTACACCGCCCAAAGTTATAATACCTTTATATAGACCAGAAAAGGATTGGAGTAACGAGGAAAAAGCCGTAAACGCATATAACCAAGGCGGGTTGCTGTCTCTTTTTACCCATATGGAAAAAGTATTTAAGTATAAAAAAGAAGAAATATATACGGAATTTTTGACTGATAGAGGTACAGGGGAAGAAAAAGAAGCAGTAGAAGAATTTATAGACATCATGTACAGAATACCATTAAATGCTGAAGCCGGTGGCGGTGGAGGCGGAGGCGGTGGCGGTGGTGCCGGCGGCGGTGGCGGTGGTGCTGGAGCAGGTGGCGGTGCAGGCTCAGGTGCAGGTGCTGGTGTTGGTGGCGGTGCTGGACCTGGCAATAGCTCAGGTGGCGGCGCTCATGGAAATTCAAGTGGAGGCGGCGGGTCTGCAGGCAGTGGTGACACTGGTTCCGCTGATTCCACGCCTAGTCCTGCAAGAGGATATGCATTTTTAGGCAGTATGGTACCAGGTAAAAAGAAGAAAAAGAAAAAGAAAAAAACTAAAGGTTTTGATTTCGGTAAAGGCGTTTATTAAAAATGAAACTGTTTGAATTACAAGATAGACCTGAGCAAGAGAAGAATTTCGATAGAAATACTATGCCTCAGATCAGAAAAGGTAATTTACAAAACTCTCCTTTTAAATTTAGAAAAGGTAAAATTAGTCTAAACAAATTAAAGCCAGTACAAAGTCAACGAGTAAAAGGCTATCATGATAAAGCAAAAAGTGGCTTTGCAGATGGCAGTATAAGACCCATAGTTATAGATAAAAATAATTATATTGTAAACGGACATCACAGGTATGATGTCGCATGTGGTTTAGAATTAAAAAAAGTAAGAGTAATAAAAGTAGATGCAACTATAGAAGAGCTTATTGAATACTTTAGTGAAACAGCAGAAAAGGAACCAACATACGAAGAAAAAATGAAGTCTAAAGTAGATAGTTTAATGGAAACTATCGAAGCGTCACAAGACATAAGTGCATTAATGAAAGGCATAGAAGCAGACTTAAAGCAACGTGAAAAGGACTTAAAACGTCTACCTAAAAAGAGTGTGTACGAAGCACCTATAATTAGACCAGCAGGCTCATACGACCCAGATGCCAACGATGCATACAACAATGCTACAAATAGAAAGCCACCCAAATATGATTATGATCCTGAAATGGATTACCGACCAGGTAAAAGTTTAGGCAAGATTCCAAATATACAATCTGAAACAGAAGTAGTACAGATGCCTAATGGAGATTTGTATTTGTTTTATGCAAATAGTATGAGTGTGTCTAGCAGGGAAACACCAAGACAAAAAAGCATATGGCAAAAGTTTATAAAAACAATGCTACACAATCCTAAAGCAAATCAAACTGGACCTAACAAAGAAAAAAATGTACTAGGGTTTTTAAAACTCAAACCATTTGAAGACGGTTATAGAGTTGCTGGTGTTGGAATGGATCCAGAGATACGTGGACAAGGTAAAGCAATTAAATTTTATTTGGCTTTTAGTGCCTGGAAAGGTGTCCCTATATATTCCGATTTTTCACAAACGCCTAGTGCTAAAACAATGTGGAGCAGTATAACAGCCCGATATCCCAAAAGAGTCGTTGCTTATGACCAGAAAAGCAAAAAAGATATACCTTTAGCCAAAGCAGGAGATATGTATCAAGATCAGCCAGATGGGTTTGACGATATGAGCCAATTTAAAGCCGCTAAAGTTTTAGGTGGTACTAAACTGTTTAAATTATTACCAGAGGGTACACGTTGCTGGAAAGGATACAAGAAGAAAGGCACCAAAAAGATGTTTGGTAAAACAGTTCCTAATTGTGTAAAGAACGAAGGTGAAGTAGTTCCAATAAATAAAACAGAGCCTAAACGTGTAAGTTATCCACCTTACTTCTCACCACAAGAAGCACAAAGAGCCTACGATGAATGGAAGGACCAAGCACAAGTTGATCAAGATGAAGGTGTAGTTATAAAAGCCACAGACGGCAAACAATATATCATTACGACTTCCTACAATAATCAAGCCTATGACGATGGAGAAGTAGTTTTACAAGGACTAACAGATCCTAATTATATAGAATTAGTTAATAAAAAACCATATGGTCACCCGGACGCCGCAGAACTGTTATACTATCACAGTAAAGATGGTACTTATGTACAAATAGACGAAGGTCCCAAAGACTTTGCTGATATGAAATTGGATTCCAAAGGCAAACAAGATAGCATTGATTACTTTTATCGGGAACATGCACCAAAATTTGGCATGCCAGTTAAAGCAGGCAGGCTGGGGTCTTACGATATAGTAACATTCTCAAAAGGTAACCTTTCGCTGATGTTTTTAGTAGATGCTAAAGATCAACCAGTTTTCTATATAGCATTTGACAAATACAAGGACGGTGTTGCTGTAGGTAATGTTAGATCAAACGGCACAGTAAAGTCCACAGATGTATATACTTACTTAGTAAAGAAATACGGAAAACTATACAGCGATGGACATCAAACACCTAGCGGTAGAAAGATTTGGGATAACTTAACACAGTACACTAATCTAACAGTCACTGATGTTGGTGACAGATTAATGGCAACTGAAAACTTTAAAGACGGTAAAAAGCCGGGTCGCAAGGGCCTAGCAAAACGTAGCGGTGTAAACACCAAAGCAAGTGTAAGCAGTTTGCGTAAAACAGCAAAGAACAGCACAGGCGAAAAGCAAAGAATGGCTCATTGGTTAGCCAACATGAAGGCTGGTAAAAAGAAAAAGTAACTAAATATCTGCATGACTGTAGACTTAAACTCATTTAAAAAAATTCTTATTGAAGACTTTGCAAATTATATGCCTTTGGAAAATAATGAAGGTACATATAGTGAAAATAAAGATTATCATGTAACGACAAAGTGGTATCCCAATGATACTCAAGAACTATTTAATAAACATTTATCAGACCCAACATCAAAGTCTTTATTATATAAATTAGGATGGAGTAATAAGCAAGGCGAACCTGTACAAATAGAATATAATTTAAATGTAAATGGCTTTAGATGTAAAAATACAGATACCATTACAGATAAGGGTATATTATTTTTAGGCTGTAGTCATACTTTTGGAGTAGGATTACATGAGGAACAAACGTTTGCACACAGGGTATCATCACATTTTAGTAAAGAGTGTTTTAATTATGGATTGCCAGGCAAAGGTCTAGATGTTTCTGCATTGTATACAATGTTATTTTTACAAGATGATTTAGATATCAGTCTCATAGATGCAGTAGTAGTCTTTACACCTCCTTTGGGAAGGATAAACTATTCTGTTTCTGATAAAGTAGACGAAGATACAAATATTTGGGCTGGAGAGTTATTAGCACTTAATAGTATAAAATCCTTCTGTTTAAGAAATAATTTGCCGTTAGTAATACATAATAAAATTGAAACAATTAGTTCTCAACACGATTGGGCTAGAGACATAGGACATTATGGCCCGCAAACACATAATAACATTGCCTGCGATATTATTTCTAAATTAGAAATATTAATTGGATAGATAAATAGTTGTATGCTTATAAGAGATATAATAAACGAAACAACAACAGCAGGTGGCATGGCCACAGTTGCTCAACCTATGGGTAAAATGCAAAAAAGACCTAATCCTAGTGTATATAGCAAAAAGAAAAAAGCAACAGAAGATCAAGTTCCATATTTGCAGAGACCCAACTCACCATATGAATTAGGAAAGCAAGAATACCTACGTAAGAATCCAGGCAAAACAGAAGAAGATTTCAAAGAGTTATTGCCCAATCAACAAAACAAATACTTGGACAAGTATGTTGAAGGAAAATCACCACATAAGAAAGGCACTAAGAAATATAAAAAACACATGGCGGCTATGCACGCCGGTTAATATGAGAGCAGTTAAAGACAAAAACAAGTATTTAAATCTTATCAGTAGTACTGAAGCAAGAATTTTCAATAAAGTTGACCTTACAGGCTTTGTAAGTGTAAATAGTTTAAACGAAAGAGAGCAATATATTGCAGAAGAACTTTATAAAAAAGACGTACTGCAAAAAATACAAAAAGGTGAACAAGTTGGCTACAAAATATACCCACAAAAGGAAAAAATATAATAAAACACATCTTGCTAACAAGTTAGATGGTTTAGCCAAAAAAGTTGCTAAACGCAACGTATATGTTATTAAGAAAACAGACCCAGGTTATAATATTGTAAACTACATAGATAGATCTGTAGTTGTAGAAAACGTACCCTTTTTAAAAATGGCTGAGCAGGCCTGTAAAAACTTTAATTTAGAAAAAGAACAAATTAACGGAAAGCACATGCAAACTCATGTAGACAAGTACTTTAAACACTACATGGACTTACAATTTTACAAGCATACTATTAAAACTAGTGAAGACAAAGTAAAGGTGTTTACTGCAGGTGTCAGAATGCAGGATAGTTTACATATGATCAAGGAAGCAAAACTGCAACTCTCATATTTTTAGACAAAAAATCATCTATAAATGATAAATAAGGAGTATATAGAATATACTTTAGGAAGAAACTATGTTTATTAGAGATTTAAATCAACAAGGACAAGCAAAGATCAAAAAGATCAATAAACTCTTAAGTGAAGAGTTTGGCATGTCAATCAAGTCATCATTCCCTAAAAAGGAAAAACTTCAAACTATTTTAGAGATGTCAGAAATGGCTATCATTAAATTAAAAGATACAAAGAAGCAATTTCAGTTAGAGCCTGAATATGCAAAATATCTTGGAATAAAAGATGTTATGCAGACTATGATTGCAGAAGGAATGTATGCAGAGTCACCAGCAAATGTGCAAATGAAAGAAAAACTATGTGCAGAAGTACAAAGTTTGATGGATGGCGGATGTACAGAATCAGAAGCAGTAACAAACTGTATGGTTAACTTTAAAAAAGGTCCAACAGCTCACAGCGAAGAATGGGCACTTCCTATTGTAATGATGGCGGCAAAACAATATATGCAAGATAGTAATTGTGAATCATTAGAAGAGATTGCAACAGAAGGTCCTAGTACAGATTTAAACGAATACCTACTAAGTGAACTAGCAAAAGAAGTAGGTCTTGAACTTACAGACCCTTCAAGCATAGATGCTATAGAAGAAAAATTAGGCATGTTTGCTGAAGTATCAGGCAAGAGCAGAGACTCAGTTGTTGGCTTCCTTAACGGTTTAGAAGAAGATGCTTTATCAAATGGTATTAAATTCTTTGGAGCCAAAGTTGCTCAACATAAAACTAACGAAGCAACAAAATTTGGCCATAGTCTCAGAGACAAAGGCATGAGCGACGAAGAGATTGGTAAAAAGATAAACATGTCAGCAGACGAAGTTAAAGATATGCTTGACAAAACAGAAAAGAAAAACGAAAGTATGTTTGACAGTATTATAGACGAACTATTAAATGAAGAACTTGAAGGCACTTCAGTAGAAGAAGCCGAAGTTGTTATGGCTGTAAGAGCATTAGCAGACGACATTCAGGACCACGTTGAAAGATTAGGCAGAATGGTAAACGAAGACATTCCTGCTATTGCAGATCAAATGATACATGAGTTTGGTGCTGACAAGGCCGCTCAATTTAAAGAAGAAGCAGAAACAGTTTTAAGTGCCGCATTAGATAATACTAAACAAGCAAAAGATGGTGTTAACCAATTAGTAGGTGGTATTACTGGACAGGAAATGTCATTAGGTGGTAATGAGATGGGTAATATAGAAGATCCTATTGGAGCAGATAGTCCAATTGATGATATGGATATGGATATGCCAGAACCTGAAATGGACATTAACGAACCAGCGGCGGCAGGACCAGAAGAAGAGCCACTAGGTAGAGCACCTGTAGAGGGTTAATAATGCTCATTAATGAGGTTATATCAGTAACGGAAAAAGACCAGTCGTTTAATACAGGATTACTAGCAAAAGTACAAGATATTATAACAGTTGCTATGAACCGTGATATTAAAAAAATATCAACGAAAAAACTCCTAAAGATTTTAGACGCAAATGGTTATCCTGATTTATCCATGGACCAATTAAAATTAGTAGTCCAAACTAGTGGATTTGCTAACAGTATTGACGATGATGTTATTGTACCTAAAGATGAGTTGGGTGCTGATATAGACACAGATGTAGATGAGCCTTCAGTAGATGTAGGAAATATGGCAGGCGATCAAGCCCTAGCAGATATTAAAGCGGAGTTATAATGGCTAATATTTTTGTAAATGCCACTCAGGCACGAGCTAATACTAGAAACAATGTAGTAATACATGGTGAAATAAAAACTATTGAATCAGAAGTTTTTGCAAATATAGATAATGGTGTTTTATATGCAAATATTATATCATCATCAACAATGACAAACAGTAATGTCTATTACTATGTTTGGAACGGAACTACAACAGATCCCACAAAATTAGATCAAATTAATTATGTTAAAAAATACTTTACCGATTTAGGGTATGGTATTTCCATTTTAACTAATTCTAGTTCAAATAATACTATTACTTGGAACGTTTCCTGGTAAATAGAATTATAACGAACAACTAAAAACAATTAATGCTAATAAACAAATTCGAATACCCCACTCTGCGAAGAGAAACTCAATCAAATGGTAAAAGACAATACGTTGGAGACGACAGTATTCCAGTACCAAGTGTAACAACAGTATTAAGTGAAACAGGTGATAAAACTGGTTTACTTAACTGGCGTAAACGTGTAGGTGATGCAGAAGCAAATCGTATAAGCTCAGAGGCGGCAGGATTAGGTACTAAAGTACACAATGCTATAGAAAAGTATGTATTAAAAGAAGATTACGAAATAAAAGGTAATAATCACATCAGCATTATGGCTAAAAACATGCTGGAAGAAATGATAGACAAAGGACTCACAAAGGTAGATGAACTTTGGGGTGTTGAAGTAGGTTTAATTGCGGCAGGTTTATATGCAGGTACTTCAGATGCTATTGGAGTATACGAAGGACAAGATGCTATCATTGATTTTAAAACTGCTAAAAAGATTAAACCTCGTAAATGGATTGAAGATTACTTCATGCAGGGTTGTGCATACGCATTAGCACACAATGAAATGATGGGTACAGAAATCAGCAAAGTAGTAATACTTATGGTAGACAGAGAAGGCAAATTTGCTGAATATACCATTGAAGGTGATGAATTTGAGGAATATTGTAATAAATGGTCAGATCGACTAGCAGATTATTACGCAAAGGTTTCATAAAGTTTTCGCAAAATGATAAATACTAGGTAATAGGAGACTTATTTAGTATGGCAACAAGTAATAACACAGTAGTAGTATCAAGAATACAAAATCGTAGAGGGTTAAAACAAGACTTGCCTCAACCACTTCGCTCTGGTGAAATTGGTTTATCAACTGATAGCAGACAGGTGTTTATTGGTGGCGGAGAAATTAACTCTACTGAAAACAAAGTATTGATATTTGAAAACACAGATAATGCAAAACAGATAGTAGACAGTATTGCTGGTAATCAAATAATAAGTTTTACAGTTCCTCACAGGCGTTTTAATACAAGTTTAGATGGTTTAGACGGAACAGCAAAGGCTTTTACATATACTGGCCAATCAGATGTTAGTGCTACTGATAATTCAAGAGACGTTTTTAGAAGTACTGTTGGTGCTGGTAATGTTGTTAGTATAGAATCCAATGCGGCTTTTGATGCCGATGATTTAACAGTTGTAAAAAATGGTACTGTACTAGTAGGAAATACTACAGCATCTATAGGTAACTTAACAACAGAAGATTACATTTTTACATCAGGAACAACTTTAGGTAACGACCATACTATAACATTTAAAACGGTCCCACTAACTAGTGATGACATAGGAATTACATATTATGGTAACTCTGCTATTATTAGATCATTAGATGGTGCTAGTAGTAGTGATCAAAACATAAGACCTAGTTATACTGGGCTAACAAATTTTTATAATAAAAATGATGTTCCTACATTTTTACAAATACCTACAGATTTAATACTTGTTAATGCCACAACAGGTACTGGTTATATTGGATTACAACATAAACATACAGCGATTATTTCAAGTAGTACTGCAAATGTTAGTACAATGGCAGGCTTAGGTAATTTATCAGTAAGTAGAACTAGCGAAAAACAAGATAGTGCTAATTTTACAACAGCAGGTCAATCTGTAAGAGTTGCATACACAAATGCAAACAATTATTACTCTACAACAGCAAATAACTTTAACAGAGTTTATGTAACAGGCGGAAGTGATTCAGATGTTGACGGAGTATATAAGATAGACACCGCAAACGCAACTCATTTTACTTATACAGCAGTTGGTACTCTAGCCGCATCAGGTACATTAAGTCATACAAGAGTATTACAATTTGATTTATCAGGTGCATCTAGTGGTGGTAACGTTACACCAGCATTAAGCACAGTTACAGGCATAGTAAACAATACAGGCGATATCACAACTGGGTCAATAACAACTACACCTTGGCAGAGTTTACAACTATTACCGCAATATAATACAAGTACAGGTAACCAAGTATCCTCTTCAAAAGTTTACTTTACTCATAAATCTGCTCAAAGTAGCACACCTTTAGACTTTACATTACATGAAGATGCAGTGAACCCAACTTTGTCAAAATTACAATTAGACCCAAAATCGTATACTAAAGAAGACTCAATCAAAGCAAAATTAGAAATATTCTTATACGAAGCAATGATAGATCCGGCACTTAATATGTATGTGTCAGTAGATACTAATCAAGAATATACAAGTAACACAGCAGTTAAATCCGCTATAGGTACATACAGTTTAAATACTAATACTGAAGGTACAGAGATAACCTTTAACAGTAATGAAGAAGCCAGAAACTTCTCAACTCTTGTAAACAAATTATATTTTGAATACAATGTTTATAATACACCTGGTTCAGGTGGCTTAGGAAGTCTAGTTGTCAACTCACGTGGTTTAACAAATGTAAAAAATAACATTCAGTTACAAACTGCCGAAGGTGCCGCAAGTGGATTACCTGATGTAGGATATGACTCAACAGAAACAGCAAGTGTACCGGCAACTGCAAATACCAACATTAAAACTTTTGATATGACTACATATGATACTTTTGTAATTGATTATTCTTTAGATTTTAGAAATGGTGCTAACTTATACAGAAAAGTTGGACTGTTACAGTTATCAAGTTATGACTATGGTTCAGGACAACCTGCAGACGTAGTTATACAGGATTATGGTACTGACAAAGCAGTTGGTAGTGTAACAGGAAATGTTCAATTCCAGGCAAATGTAGCCAGTAGTGTTTTAACATTAACAGCAGTTAGTAGTGTTAGTGAATCTTGCAATATGAAATATATTGTAAGAAAATGGAACGCACCTTTAACATAATGATTGATGTTTCTAAAGACTCATAACGCATCAGATAGATTACGAATTTGGAGAGAGATAAGACAAAAAGAACATTTGTCTATAGAATCTGTTGTTGAAGAATTTTCTAATATTATAATACTTTCACGTTATCTAGATTATTATACTCCCAAAAGTTGGCCAGATCCTTTTGAAATTTTATCAGAAGGTTACTTATGCCAAACAGGTGTTACATTACTACTTACATCTACACTGATTAATAAAGGTTTCATTACTAGTGAAGAATTATACTTTCCAGTGATAAGTAATAACATAAACGGAGACTCTGGTATAGTACTGCTAGATGATAATAACGTTTACAATTTTACATCAGGTAAGATAGAAAGTTGGGAATTTGTGAAAGAAAACGCAACTGTATTTCAAACACATAAATTAAATAAAAATAAACTTTCTTATTGACTTTTGTATAGTTTTATAGTAGAATTATTCTGCGATAAATATTACTTTACAATACAGAAACAGCAGGGAAAAATACACACATGCAAGTTAAGAAAAGAGACGGCACACTAGAAGATTTAAATATAGACAAGTTACATAAAGTAGTACAATATGCATGTGAAGATATTTCTGGGGTAAGTGCTAGTCAAGTTGAAATAAACAGTAACATTCAATTCTATGACGGTATTGCATCAGAAGATGTACAAGAAACACTTATTAAAAGTGCGGCAGACCTTATATCAGAAGAAACACCAAACTATCAATATGTAGCAGGAAGGCTAATTAACTATCATTTGCGTAAACAAGTTTATGGAACATTTACTCCTCCTTGTTTGTGCGATATTATTCAAGATAATATTGATAAAGGGTTTTACGATGCTGAGTTTACTGATCTATATACAAAAGAAGATATCAACGAACTAAACGATTATATCAATCATGAACGAGATGAAGTTTTAACTTATGCGGCAATGGAACAATTCCGTGGCAAGTACCTAGTACAAAATAGAGCAAGTGGTGAAATATTTGAAACACCACAAGTTGCATACATGATGATTTCAGCAACATTGTTTAGCAAGTATCCAGCAGAAACTAGAATGAGTTATGTAAAAGCATATTATGATGCTATTAGTACATTTAAAATTTCCTTGCCTACGCCAGTTATGGCAGGTGTGCGTACACCACAAAGACAATTTAGTAGTTGCGTACTTATAGAAACTGATGATAGTTTGGATAGTATTAATGCAACCTCTAGTGCTATTGTAAAGTATGTAAGTCAAAAGGCAGGCATAGGTATAGGCGCAGGTAGTATTAGAGCTGTTGGTTCTAAAATTAGGAGTGGAGATGCAACTCACACAGGAGTTATTCCTTTCTATAAAATGTTCCAATCAGCAGTCAAGAGTTGCAGTCAAGGTGGAGTAAGAGGTGGAGCGGCAACGTTATACTATCCTATTTGGCATTTGGAAGTTGAGGACTTATTAGTATTAAAGAATAACAAAGGCACAGAGGACAACAGAGTGCGTCATATGGACTATGGTGTACAGTTTAACAAATTGATGTACGAAAGGTTAATTAGTGGTGGTAACATAACATTGTTTAGCCCTCAAGACGTACCAGGACTTTATGATGCTTTTTTCCAAGACCAAGACAAGTTTCAAGAGTTATATGAAAAAGCAGAACGTATGACAAGCATCAGAAAGAAAAGTATGCCTGCTATAGAGTTGTTTAGTTCTTTTGTAACAGAAAGAAAAGACACAGGTAGAATATACTTAATGAATGTTGATCATGCTAACACACATGGTTCGTTCATAGAAGAAGTAGCACCTATTAAACAAAGTAATTTGTGTTGCGAAATTAATTTACCAACCAAACCGTTAAGTGACATAAATGATCCTACAGGTGAAATTAGTTTGTGTACATTAAGTGCTGTAAATTGGGGTGTTATAAAAGACCTACAGGAAATGCAAAAGATATCTAATCTAGCCGTAAGAGCATTAGATGAATTATTAGACTACCAAGAGTACCCAGTACTAGCGGCAGAACTAAGTACAATGAACCGACGTCCATTAGGAGTAGGCATTATAAACTTTGCATATTGGTTAGCAAAACATGACAGCACATATCAAGAACCTAATCTAGCATTAGTGGATGAATGGGCAGAAGCATGGAGTTATGGACTTATAAAAGCAAGTGCTGATCTGGCACAGGAAAAAGGCAAATGTCCACTAACAATGCAGACAAAATACGGACACGGTATTACACCTAACCAAACTTACAAAACAGACGTTGATGAGTTAGTTAAGCACAAAGAAAGACAAGATTGGAAAGGATTGCGTAAGCAGTTAAAAGAAACTGGTATCCGTAATTCAACACTAATGGCACTTATGCCAGCAGAAACATCAGCACAGATTAGCAACAGCACAAACGGTATTGAACCACCACGTAGTTATGTAAGTATTAAGCAAAGCAAACATGGTGTGTTAAAACAAGTAG
>Ga0222716_10000157_pt1 | contig 54634 bp, 47 predicted proteins | sample C33_13DmetaG_FD_165044 | JGI IMG/M metagenome (GOLD analysis project Ga0222716, IMG submission 165044) | Estuarine water microbial communities from San Francisco Bay, California, United States - C33_13D | ecosystem: Environmental > Aquatic > Marine > Unclassified | place: USA: California... | reverse complement strand
ATGAAACAAACTAACTTAAACTTCCCCAAAGATATTAACCAGCCCCCCTACAACGGGCAGTTCTGGTGTCATATTCGGCAGTCTTTTCAGGGTTGGACTGACCACATTAACTTTTATAAGGCTAAGAAATTGTGATAGAAATTTATGGAAAGATGGATTGCAACTATTGTGTAGAAGCACAGAACGTATGTAAAACCCTCAAGCTAGACTATAAATATTATCACTTGGACGATCACTACACTATTATGGAACTCTGGGAAAAGGTTAAGTTTAAAACCTTTCCTCAGATTTTTGTAGATGATGTATGTATCGGAGGGTTTGACGAACTAATGGAATACACGAATGGAATTAAATAAGCTGAAACAATTAGTAATTACTATGGAAGAATGCGGTGAATTAATTCGTGCTTGCTCCAAAGTGTTAAGACATGGGACTGAAGAGGACCCTAAGTATCTAGAAAATCTTACTGAAGAAATAGCGGATGTTATCGCTATGACACGCATCCTTAGAACATCTTACCATATAGATGGCAGTACCTTAGAAGATTTGGTTCAGAAACGTCTTACTAAAATGAAGCGGCAGGATTATGCGTAAGCTAATAACAATCTGGAAGTTTGCAATCGGTTCTTTTAGCGACGACAAAACAGAGGGCTACGACAATCACGTTATGATATTTCGTAGCATTCTCGTTCTAGTAAACTTTATTACCTGCTTCTTCATAATTGCTAATACACTGCGTCATTGGTAGTTGAGGGCAAAAATAAATCTTGACATTTTTTTCTTCTGCTGTTATAATAATCGAAATTGTGAAAAGAGTGTGTTATGAATTTATTTTATCTTGACGACGACCTTGACCGTTGTGCCGAGTTTCACGTCGATAAACACATTGTAAAAATGCCTTTAGAAGTAGCCCAGATACTTTGTACTTCCGTATGGATTGATGAGTACCTTGGCTTTGTGCCTCGCGCACTTGATAAAAACGAACGAGACTATCTTAACGGCCTAAAGGCCGAAATCAAACATCTTCCACCAGAGGAAAGACCTTTGACGCCCTATTTACCCATGATGTATAATCATCCATGTACGATATGGGCTCGCTCCTCTCTCGATAATCATGAGTGGACTCACTGCTATGGTAATGCTCTTAACGAAGAGTATCGTTACCGTTACGGTAAAGACCATAAGTCTATAGCCCAAGTAGTAAACAACCTACCAGAACCTCAAAGAATGGAGCGTGTGGGTTTTACTACTTTCGGGTTGGCTATGCCAGACGAACTAAAAGATTATGACGACCCAGTAGAATCTTATCGACGCTACTACCACCTTGACAAAGCTACTTTCGCAAGCTGGAAGTATAGAGACAAGCCTTACTGGTGGGACGAAGATTTTGCAGATTATCAACAACGAATTACAAGGGCAGCATAAATGAGAAGAGGTATAAAAAAGCAAGAAGGAGAAAATCTAACTGATGCAAACATTAAAAAGGTTATACGACTTTTGTCAGCGGAAAAGCCGATTACAAAAAAAGAAGCGTGTAGTATTCTTAATATTAGCTATAATACCACTCGCCTTTCTAAAGTTATCGAGGATTATGAAAGCGACCAAGAGTATAGAAAAACCCGAAAAGCCCAGAAGCGTGGCAGACCCGCTGACAATGCTGAAATTGCAGAAGTCGTAGAGTCCTACCTTACAGGGGAAAGCTTTACAGACATTGCTAGAAGAATCTTTCGCTCCGTTGCTTTTGTTAAAAATATAGTGGAGACCCTAGGAGTGCCTGGTAGGGTAGCTGGGGACGAACGATACGAGATGGAATACTTGCCCGATGAGTGTGTCTCAGATAGCTTTGCTGTAGGAGAAGTTGCTTGGTCAGCCAAGTACCACACTGCGTGTGAAGTAATGGCAACTCTTGATGCCAAACACGAACAAGGCTATGGCCCTTGTTATCGTGTGTGGATACGAGAAGTTAGTAATGAAGATAACGTAGGTGGAGGTTATAATGCTTTTGTACCCGCTTATGACCTAGGAAAATTGGAGCATTTGAAGACATATGGAATCAATACTAGAAGGATTTAGTTACTATGCCATATTTTGTATAACAACAGCTATTTGTATTATCAACTTAAATGTAAAAGCATTTAAAGCTGTAGGGTTTCACTGGAACTTTTCAGGAGGACTCATTTACTACAGCGTTACAATACCCATAATTTTATTAGGTGCTCCTATATTTTTTATTATTTTTATTTTTAGAAGCAATGTTTATTACGAAAGTTTAATTACCTATATCACCCAAATATATATTGACTCAGATGACGAAAGCTAGTATAATATGTTTTTGAAATTGAGGAAAGTATGGGATATAATTTTTACATGCGACAACTTGAAGAGACTGGCAATGCTGCTGGTCTACCTTTTAAACCAAACAGGAGAAAGAAAATGGCGTGGACTGACGAATCCAAGCAACAGGCAATTGATGCCTACACAAGTGAAGAACCAACTCCAGAGAACTCTATGGAGATTGTAAAAGCTATCGCAGAAGATATGGGTGAGAGCCCTAATGGTGTGCGAATGATTCTAACCAAAGCTGGAGTATACGTCAAGAAAACTCCTGCTGCTTCTAGTGGCGGTGCTAAAGCTTCCCCTACTGGCGGTACTCGAATTAGCAAGGCTGCTGCACAGGAAGCCCTCACTGCGGCTCTCTCAGATGCCGGTGTAGCTATCGATGAAGATATTGTTTCTAAATTGACAGGTAAAGCTGCTCAATATTTCGCTGATGCGCTCGCTAAAGTAGCGGCATAAAAGTCCTTGTGAGGGTTGAGTATGCTTAGTCGCGTATTTAACCCTCGCAGGGCAACCATTACTCCTACAAGTACAAGCGGCAAAAGAGGTTTTGCTCAATGTAATACTGGAGTAAATAGTGAAAAAAGAAGACTTAAAACTGAAAATAGAAGATGCTGGGGACGCTGTAATTACTTACAAAAGTCCCAATTCTAGAAAAACAAAGTATAATGTTTGTACAATAGATTTCAGCACTCCTTACATTCAGGATAAAAAGAATCGGGCTAAAGAAGACGATGATACTGTTCTAATGTTTTGTTGGGACACGGATTCTTTTCGCCTTATGAAAGCGGATAACGTCACCTCAGTTGTACCCTTATCAAATATTTTAAGGAATGATTGATGGATGTGTATTCAAAAATTATCGTATCTGAACCTTATAGACAGGTAAGGCTTACGGTGAATGAGTTTCGAGAGGCAGAATATCTTCACTTGAGAGAGTATTACCTCGATTTTGAAGAAGACTGGAAGCCTTCTAACAAGGGTATCTCTATACCTCTCGATCTTGAAACCTCAAAAGAATTGTTTGTTGGATTGTCAGAGATACTTTCTCTAGCAGAAAGCAAGCAAGTACTAGAGGAGTTCTTCGGTGAAATTATTAGAGACGTTTATACTAAATAGTTCTTGACATTTTATCGAAAACCCCTCATAATGTTCTTTTTAAATCAAAGGTATTTATGACTAATATGTTTCTTGCCAAAGCAGCAAAAGCTTATTATGAGGGCAACCCCATAATTTCTGATGCTGAGTTTGATGTTCTCGCCGCTGATGCTAACTATACTAACGTAGGATACTCTGACGAATTCTTCGAGTTCGATCACTTGTACCCTATGTACAGTTTACAGAAAGCATTTGTAGGTGAAGATCATCCTCCTTACGACCACGCTACTGGAGCAACAGTAATCACACCCAAGTTAGATGGAGCAGCGGTTTCGCTGGGCTACTACGATGGTGAATTAGTGCTGGCTCTTACTCGGGGTAATGGTAAGAAGGGCAGAAATATTATGAATAAAGTTAAACATCTCGTCCCTACTAGCATCACTCGCAAGGGTGTTGTTCAGATTACAGGAGAAGTTGTTGCCCCCGAGACTATTCCTAACGCTAGAAACTATGCTTCTGGTGCGCTGAATCTCAAGTCCGAAGAAGAGTTTCTCACTAGAGAAGTTCGATTCGTGGCTTATGATATTCAGCCTCGTGTGGAAGAGTTATGGACGGAAGACATGTCGAATCTCTCTTCGGACAATTTCGACACTGTTCTTGCGTCTAACTGGGCAGGATACCCGCAGGATGGTCTAGTGTTCCGTGTTGATAACAATGCGAAATATGAAGAGATGGGTTATACCTCTCACCATCCTCGTGGTGCCTTTGCTTTGAAAGAAAGGCCCGCCGGAGTAGTAACAAAATTGCTGGATGTAATCTGGCAAGTAGGTAAGTCAGGCGTAGTTTCACCCGTAGCTATTCTAGAACCCGTTGTGGTTGGAGAGGCTCAGGTGGCTCGTGCTACTCTACATAATATGAGATATATTAACGAGCTTAACCTTGAGATAGGTTGTAACGTCGAAGTAATTCGAGCAGGAGAAATAATCCCAAGAGTCGTAAGACGCATAGAAGGAGAAGTACGTGTTTGATGATAATCACGAAGACGAAAACATTTTTGGATGGATTGGTCTAAAGGACAATGGCTCCCATTATGTAGCTGCAGCAGGTCTGTATGATTACTTCTGGGCCGTTAAAGATGAGACGCGTGTTAAAATTATCTCCGGTTGGATTAAGGCGTTAGAAGCCTACATCTCAGAGGATTTTAATATCGATGATATAGTACCTGATGATGGTGTCTTGTATATATCTTCTTGTGAAGATTCAGTAGAAGATAAGCCAAGCGGGAACGTAATTCCTTTCCCTAAAGTTATTAGATGAGTGGAGTTTATAACCTCACTTATTTTCAAAACAATCCTGAAGAAGCTACCCGCGAAGGGGTACTCTACTGCGTAGTATTAGTTAATAAGCGTACTATGAAACGAGAATGTCTCAAGATAGGCATCGCTTCAGGAAGGAATTGGAAAGATGTTTTAAAGAGGAGTCGTGGATTCAATGGATATGACATTCGTATACAGAGAACATACCACGACTCACTTTTTAATGTATGGACACTAGAACAAGCTTTGCACCGAGAGTACGAGCAATATAAGTATATACCCCAGCAAAAGTTCGGCGGATATACAGAGTGTTTCGAAATAAAGAAAGAGATTATTTTAGCTATACCAGCACAAAAATAGTTCTTGACTTTTTACCTCAAACCCCGTATAATATCTATTCAAATGTAGGAGAAAGTCTTTTGAGAGAAATTGTAGCCCCAACACACTGTCCCAGTTGTTCTACACCTTTGGTGTGGGAAAACGATCAGTTGTTCTGCTATAATACTTCTTGTGAGTCTAAGACTCATAAGCTGATAGAGCACTTTTCTACTACGTTGAAAATTAAGGGACTAGGACCATCTTCTATCCAGAAACTCAGAATTACTTCAATACCACAAATATATGAACTGAGTTTGGGTGAGATGGTAGAGTCTCTAAACTCTGAGAAACTTGCTACTAAGTTATTTAGTGAGATACAAGAATCTAAGAAAGCTACTCTTTCTGAGGTTCTACCTGCTTTTTCTATCCCCTTGATAGGTAAATCAGCCTCTACTAAATTATGTTCTGTAGTAAGCAGTATCTATGACTTAAACGAGGACGCTTGTACTAAAGCGGGGCTTGGCCCTAAGGCTAGCGATAATTTGCTGACCTGGTACAATACCATGTTTCTCCGCCAGTACAAGTGGCTGCCTTTTGCATTTGAGTCAAATGAAGTAGTTTCTGTTATTGAACCTAAGGGTGTTATCTGCATTAGTGGAAAACTGACATCTTTTAAAACAAAAGCAGAAGCAGAGAAAGCTCTCACTAGCAGGGGCTATATAGTAAAGAGTTCCTTTACAAAGGAAGTAACTATACTTGTTAATGAGAGTGGACTTGAATCTTCTAAAACTAAAAAAGCTAGAGACAGTGGAGTCTCTATCATTACAAACCTTAACCAATTATTAGGAAATTAATTATGGCAATTCCAAAGTGGACAGACGAACGTACCGCAGCTCTTGTAGAGTTTGTTGGTAATGAGTCACCCGTATCCTACGCTACAGTCGTAGAAGCTGCTAACCAGCTAGAAACTTCACCACGTTCTATCGCGTCTAAGCTCCGTAAAATGGACGTTGATGTAGAGTCTTCTGCAACTGTAACGACTCGCGCATTTACCGATAGTCAAGAGTCTACCCTGCGTCAGTTCGTAACTGATAACTCAGGCGCTCACACTTACGGTGAAATCGCAGAAGCTTTTGAAGGCGGCGCTTTCTCTTCAAAGCAAATCCAAGGTAAGTTGTTATCAATGCAACTCACTGAGCATGTCAAGCCTACTCCTAAAGTAGAAACTGCTCGAACCTTTAGCGAAGCTGAAGAAGCTGCTTTTGTTGAGCACGCAGCTAACGGCGCATTCCTGGAAGATATTGCAGAAGCCCTAGGCCGAACTGTAAATCAAATCCGAGGAAAAGCTCTGTCTTTGTTGCGCTCTGGCTCAATCAGTGCAATTCCTGCACAGAAAGAGAGCAAAGCAGCATCGCGCGTTGACCCTCTCGAAGGTGTTGAAGTCAGCAGCTTGACTGTTGAAGAAATCGCTGAAGCGATTGGCAAGACCGCTCGTGGTGTCAAGACTATGTTGACTCGACGTGGCCTTACTGCCTCAAACTATGATGGAGCAGCCAAAGCAGCAAAAACTGCTGGCTAATTCCTTAAGTCCCCCTGCTGGGGCGGGGCTTAATGCCTCGCTCTGGCTTTTTAATGCCTACCAGTTCTTACGGAGATAAATAGTGAATCTTGCTAGTGTACTGCTCAAATCTATTATCGCTAATTGCGATATGGATACCTGGGCCGCTTCTCAGAAACACTATTTTCCCGTTGAGTTCTCTCCTGTGTGGGACTATCTAGACTCCTATGTTAGTACGCACAGCACACTTCCATCATTCCCCGCCGCTAACCTAGCAATAAGAGATGCTAACCTTAGGGAAAGATTCTTTGCGCTAGAGAAAGTCGATGAAGTGGATATCGATGGCAAGACTTTATTAGAGTATCTCAAGAATGAGTTTACTCAGATAGAGATCATGAATCAATTAGAAAAGTATCTTACTAACTCTATTGCGATGGAATCTGCTTCCGAGAATATCGAAGGCTTACAGAATATCGTTCTAGAAGTAGAAGGGAAAGTTGATCTTAAAGATGTGAATGAGGATATGCGAAGAATGTCGTTGTTTGAACCAGAAGAATCGTTAATAAGAAATGTTCCTCTGGGCTTGAACGCAGAATACGATCGCTTACAAACTTTTGGGCCTACTGAACTTGTATTGATAGGTGGCAAGAAAGGTACTGGTAAGTCTGTTACTTGTGCCAATATTGCCGCTTCAATGTACGAAGCTGGTAACTCAGTGATATATTTCACTATAGAAATGACTCCTAGAGCTATCATGCAGAGATGTTGTTCTATTTCTACGGGTATACCACAAAAAGCATTGAGAACTCGTAACCTTTCCGTAAAGGAGTGGGAGACTCTTGCAGAGTGGTGGTCTGGGCGCTATGAAGACGGAGAGAAGGCTCTGAGAAAGTATCTTTCTCACAGAGACTTTGATAAGTACCATACTGAACTTATTGCTAAACCTTTGAGGGAAAAGCAAATAGATATCGTGTATGCCCCTTCTCTCAGCTTGGGTAGCATCCGAACTGAGCTTGATAAGAAAATGTCTAGGCTTAAACCTAGAGTAATCTTAGTTGATTATATTAATCAAGTAAAGCGGTCTTCTATCCCAAATAGAATGGGACAGTATGACTGGACAGAACAAATAGAGGTATCCAAAGCATTGAAGACTTTTGCACAAGACTATGATGTTTTGATGGTTTCCCCGTACCAGATTGATGCTACGGGTGAAGCCAGGTTCGCAAAAGGTATCTTAGATGCTGCGGATGCCGCTTTTACGTTAGAAACCTATTACAATAAAGATAGGGTAAAAGAGAATATTATTACTTTCGAATGTGCTAAAATGAGAAATGCTGAAGAGAAAAATTTTACATCTATAGCTGATTGGGACTCTTTAAAGTTTGGTCCTGAGAGCGCCTCTATACCGTCTGCAAATGGAGACGACGAAGAAGCCTATGATGACGTTGATAGTGCGTTCGGCCGATGAGTCAAGTTATAGAATTATTAGAAGAGAGAGGTATATACTATAGGCTCTCTGGTAGGGATGTACTAGTGGCGTGCTTAAATCCTGAGCACGAAGACAGAAGCCCAAGTATGAGAATTGATAAAGTTCTAGGAGTATATCATTGTTTCTCCTGCGGTTTTAAGGGTAATTTATTTGCTCATTATAACGTAGACTACAGTGCAACGGCTGTAAAGAGAGAACAGGTTACTAGAATTATAGCGAATTTAAGATCCGCTGGGGTGGGACTACAACTTCCTGAAGAGGCTATGCCATACATAGGCAATTACAGAGGCATAAGACCAGAAACGTATAAAAAGTTTGGTGCATTTAGACACCACGTTTCGCCTTTTAGTGGTAGGATTAACTTTCCTATTACAGACAGTTCAGGTAGGATTGTTGCGTTCCAAGGTAGAGACGATACTGAAACTCTACCCAACAAGTATATGTTTCACCCCAGCGGGGCTAAGTTGCCTTTGTTTCCAAATGTTCGCCCACTTCAGGGGCGAGTCATTCTGGTAGAAGGCATATTCGATATGTTAAACCTTCATGATAACGGACTAGAAAATGCTGTGTGTTGTTTTGGAGTGAAGAATTTTTCAGAAACAAAACTTAACTTTCTGAAGATTTCTGGAGTACAAGGTCTTGACATTATGTTTGATGGAGACCATGCGGGAAAAGAAGGAGCCGAGCAAGTAAGAAAGATAGCCGGTAGTTTTCCTACGAAAATAGTAAAGTTACCTAATGATAGAGATCCCGGATCTCTAGACCGTAAATATATTGAAACTTTAAGGAAAAATTTATATGGCTAATGTAGCCCTAGTAGAAGCAAAACCTAGTAAGAATAACTGGGAAAGATTATTAGGATTAGAGCTAGATGTTTTTACTTTAACCTCGGACCCTACTTTATCTAAAGTTTTAATGAAGGACGTAGACATATCGTTTAACCCTGATGCTTACGAGTGGGTTATTCTGTGCGGCTCTGAACCATTAAAGTATTATACAAAAGTAACCCAAGTTATGCAATATGCAGGGACTATTGTGGATGATAAGTTTTTACCCATTATCAACCCCGCTATGCTCGCATTCAAACCAGAAGCTAAGAAGACTTGGGAAGACGCCAGAGAGAATATTCTAGGATATATTTCTGGGGAGAAAAAGAAGGCAGAAATAAATGACGAAAAATTTGTCGGTATTACAACGACTGAAGGAACTTTGGATTACATTCAGAGATGTATTGATTCGCCCCTCGACTATATCGGAATCGACTCAGAGACTACTGGTCTGTATCCTAGGAATGGGCATATTCTTGGTATTAGCTTATGCTATCAACTTGATTCAGGTGCTTATATTAATGCCGATACTATTGATGACTCCGTAGAAGAGAAGCTACAAGAACTCTTTGATAAGAAGCGTATGGTATTTCATAATGCTAAGTTCGATATTCCGATGTTTGAGTATCACTTCAATGTGAAAATCTCACGGTTTGAAGATACGATGCTAATGCACTACACTCTTGACGAGAACCCAGGCACTCACGGCTTGAAGATGCTAGCTATGAAGTATACAGACTATGGTGACTATGAAAAACCTATGTATACTTGGATGGACGAGTATCGCAAGCAGCACGGCGTGTTAAAAGATGATTTCAAATGGGAGTGGATTCCTTTCGAAGTCATGCAGACTTATGCTGCTATTGATGCCTGTGCTACTTTCACAATCTTTGAAAAGTTTGAGAACGCACTGAAGAAAGGCAATCCTAACTTGATGCGGGTATACAAGGATATATTATTGCCCGCTTGCAGATTCCTTATGGATATGCAGGACAATGGTGTTCCCTTTGATACTAATAGACTTATTGCTGGACAGTCCCTCATGGAACAAGAAATCTATGATGCAGTTGAAACTCTACAAGCCCACGAAGCTGTAGTACAGTTTCAACAGACAGAACAGAAAGAATTTAACCCTAATAGTGTTCTCCAACTAAGAAAGTTGTTGTTTGATTATTTAAATCTAGAGCCCGTGGGTATTAAAACTGCTAAAGGAGAGAACTCTACTAATGCAGAAGTATTGGAAAAACTGGCTTTACAGCACGAGATTCCTCAATTAATCCTAGACGTTCGTAAGAAAACTAAGATTAAGAATACTTATCTTGATAAGATTATTCCTCAACTTGATCGAGATAGTCACTTGAGAACTAATTTTAATTTGCATGGGACTACCTCTGGAAGACTGTCTTCTAGTGGTAAACTGAATATGCAACAGCTTCCTCGTGATAATCCTATTGTGAAGGGCTGTATTAAAGCGAGCGCGGGGCATAAGATTGTTGCAATGGATTTAACAACTGCCGAAGTATATGTTGCCGCAGTTCTAGCAGACGACCTCGAACTTCAGGATGTATTCCGTTCTGGAGGTAATTTTCACTCTACGATCGCTCACAAGGTGTTTAAGTTAGATTGTGAAATCGAAGACGTTGCAGAGAAGTATACGACCTATCGTCAAGCAGCAAAAGCAGTAACCTTTGGTATCATGTATGGCGCTGGAGCTAGTAAAATTAGCGAGCAGGTTACTAAAGATGGCGGGAAGTTAAGTCCTAAAGAAGCGCAGCAAATTATTAAAGAGTACTTTGGTACATTCTGGAAACTGAGAGAGTGGTTGGACAATATGAAAGATGATATTAATACTCATGGATATATATACTCTCACTTTGGAAGAAAGAGAAGGTTGCCTGAAGCGAAAATTTCAGTGCTCGATCGCGGTTGGCAAGCCAGGAGTCATCACAATACTCAAGCGCAAAGTCATGGAGTAAGATCAGGAATTAACTTCCTAGTTCAGTCTGCGGCTTCTGATATAAACTTAATCGGGGCTATGGAAGCTCATGCTATTATAAAACAGAAAAATATGAAGAGTAAAATGTTTGCTCTTGTACACGACTCTGTGCTAGCTGAAGTACCTCTCGACGAAGTTGACGAGTACTGTAAGATACTACAGGAACAGATACAGAAAGACCGAGGTATCTATATCTCTGGAGCCCCTGTAGGCTGTGACTTTGAAATTGGAGACGACTACTCAATGGGTAAGTTTGACAAAAATTATGGTAGTATCCTTAACGTATAGACAAGTACTTCGAAGAGTAAGATTCCCTGTGTATGCACTAGATACTGAGGACTTTTATATCCGCGACGGCTTATTACTAGTGAATGAGCTAGTCGTGGACGATAAGAATCAGTCTGGAAGTACCTTGGGGATGCGTAGACTACAGACACCCCACAAACTTAAACGCATGTCTAAAGTATATAATGAGTTTTTGGATTTAGTAAAATTCCCAAGCTCTGTATTAATAGACACTAATGGTGCCATATTTGAGTATACCAAGACTAAGTTTGAGAAGTGTGTGTCTTTAGAAATAAAAAAGAAGGAGTTTTTTGATACCCATACTAGGGTATGGTTAAAAGGAGTTAATTTTCCTTTTATACTAGAAAGACCTCCTACTGGCAAAAACTGGGCACAAGTTTTATATATGGACTCTCGCCCCTGGCTGTTGTATAGCTTGTCAGAAGAGAAGCTAGAAAGCAGCAAAAGGAAGATTTAATGGGAAGGAACAGGAAACGCTCTCAGGATGTTTTATCCGCACTCAATTTTTATTTAAAAGAAATTGAACCTCTAACAAAAACTCAGCTAGAAGTTTTTGAGTCACAGAAACATTTAATGTTGCATGGCTGTGCCGGAACGGGTAAGACTTTTATATCTTTATACTTAGCTTTAGACGACCTACAGAAGGAAGACTATAGTAGAATTGTTCTTGTTCGAAGTGCGGTGCCTACTAGAGAAATGGGCTTCTTACCGGGTACAGAAACGGAGAAGTCTAAAGTATATGAAAATCCTTATGAGAATATACTGCAAGAATTGTTTAGTAGAGGAGATAATCCTTACGGACAATTGAAGCAAAAAGGAGTTATAAGTTTCTTAACTACTTCTTATGTTAGAGGAACAACTTTTAGCGATTCAGTAGTTATTGTTGATGAGTGCCAGAATATGACGTTTCATGAACTGGATAGTATTATTACTAGGGTCGGACAGAATTGTAAAATTATATTCTGCGGAGACTTCTTTCAGTCAGACTTAAAAAATAGTGGACTTAAAGACTTTATGGAAATAATTAAAGCAATGGATGAATTCGATTTTATCGAGTTTGGCATACAAGACATAGTAAGAAGTGATTTTGTTAAAAGTTACCTTACTCAAAAGTACAAAGGAATGGAGTATAAAGGACACATATGAAAAGTGACGTAGAACTAGAGATGCTTACTCGCAAAGTAGACCAGCTTTTAGGAAGAATAGAGAGTCTTCAATTAAGACTAGGAGCGCTAGAGAATAAGGCTTCTGCCGAGAGAAAAGAAGCTATAAAAAGAAGAACTTTGCAAGAAGAGATGTGGATTAAAAAAAGTTGAAAGCAATAGTATCCAACAGGATTTATATGGATATAGACCCTTCTACCTTCTCGGAGCTAGATAAGGCTTTAACCTATAAGATAGAAACATACAGAAGAGACGAACCTCCTCAAGTTATAAAAAATTTACGAAAAATTAATAGTAACTTAGTGTCTATACCTGTTGGAAGATTTGACTTAATACCTTCAGGGTACGAAATCAAAGATAAGAGAGTAGAAATCCCCGTGGTTTTCCCTAAGTTCAGGTTTGATCTGAGGGAGAGCCAGCAAGATGTATATGATATTATTGATGATAATGCAGTTATAAATGCTTTTGTATCCTGGGGTAAAACTTTTACCGCTTTAGCCATAGCAGCTAAACTAGGTCAAAAGACTTTGATAGTTACCCATACAGTAGCTCTGAGAGCTCAATGGGAAAAAGAAATTAAAAAAGTCTTTGGAGTACAGCCAGGGATAATAGGGTCCGGTCAACATAATCTATCAGCTGATATAGTTGTTGGAAATATACAAACCTTATACAAGGTGAAAGACCAGATTACTAAATCCTTCGGCACTCTCATTATAGATGAATGTCACCATATACCTGCGAATACTTTCAATAGACTAGTAGACGCTAGTTATGCTAGATATAAAATTGGATTATCTGGTACTGTAGAACGTAAAGACGGTAAGCATGTATTAATGCCAGACTACTTTGGGCACACTAAGTTTACTCCTCCTAAAGAAAATTTTATGGAGCCCACAGTAGAAGTTATACAAAGTAATATTGTTTTTATGGACGGAGCTAAGATACCTTGGGCTAATCGAATTAATGATTTGGTACAGCAAGAGGAGTATGGTAAGTTGGTAAGCTTTTTGGCCGCTGCCTATAGAGCAAGGGGACACAAAGTATTACTAGTCTCTGACAGAGTACATTTTCTTAAAAGGGTAAGTGAGACTTTAGGAGAAGCTTGTGAGCTAATTACTGGAGAAGTTCCTTTAAAGGAAAGGGAAAAGAAGATACAAAGAGTACAAGATGGAGAAGTAAATATTCTCTTAGGGACTCAGAGCATCTTTTCTGAAGGTATTAGTGTAAATCCTTTAAGCTGTTTAATTTTAGCAACACCGGTAAACAATACTCCGCTACTTACTCAACTAATCGGAAGAGTAGTTAGAGAGTATCCAGGGAAGCCTAGCCCTGTAATAGTAGATATAAATCTAAAAGGCAAAACTGCTCAAAAGCAGGGAAAACTTCGCTTAGGTCACTACCTACAGCAGAACTATAGTGTACATTTTAAGGAGATGTAACCAAAAATAGTTCTTGACATGCTAACTGTTTCCCTGTATAATATACAATCCATTCGAGACATATATACTTTGATTTTATTTAACTGGGAAAAGATATATCGAGAAACAGAGGGTAAAACCTTTGCGATCATGTCTATTATTTCATATTTAACATTTCCACACCTACCCCTTAATCGATACGATTCTACATATCAGTTAAGTTTACAGGATTGGTCTGGGGATAGTTTTTTATTGCATCCAGAAAAGCTCATAGTACATAGAAAAGAATTTGGAGACCCGGAACTAGCCCAGTATGTGGCACTGGCTAGCTTTCGCAGCTATGCTGAATATAAAGCCACTGGAAAAACTACCCTAGACATGCTATTAGCACCTGTAGGGCAAAAACTAATCGACTACAACAGGCTACTAACCAGAGTAAATGATCAAATTTATTTTTGCTGGGAAGAAGTCACACACTAAAAGGAAAAACTATGAAATTTATGACATCATCAGGCGGCGCTAAGAAATCTAACTTAGAGCAGTACACTTATAAAAATGGCGATAACTCTGTCCGTATTTTCGGGGAACTTCTTCCAAGATATATTTACTGGGTTAAAGGAGAGAACGATAAGAATATTCCTATGGAGTGCTTATCTTTTGATCGTAACGCTGAGAAGTTTATGAACAGTGAAAAAGACTGGGTACGGGAATATTATCCTGATCTCAAGTGTGGCTGGTCCTACTCTATCCAGTGTATTGATTTAGGTGACGGCAAAGTAAAAGTGCTGAACCTTAAAAAGAAATTGATGGATCAAATTCTAGTAGCTGCTGAAGATCTTGGTGATCCCACAGATCAAGAAGCTGGTTGGGATATTCATTTTAAGAGAACTAAAACTGGCCCTAACGTATATAACGTAGAGTATCAGCTTCAAACTTTGAAGTGTCAAAAAGGCATTCGTGCGCTTACTGATTCTGAGAAGGAAGGAGTTGAAGCAGCCAAACCTATTGACGAATTACTGCCTCGTCCTACGCCTGATGCTCAGAAAGAGCTGTTAGAGCGAATCATGAATGCAGGTGGGGATGCGAATGTAGATGAGTCTATTTCTGACGAATTTGATATATCCTAATGAAAACACTATTCTCCGCCGACTGGCACATAAAATTAGGGCAGAAGAACGTCCCCGTAAACTGGGCTCGTGCTCGCTATGATAGCTTCTTTCACCAGATTCATCTGTTGGAGGAAGAGGCCGATCTACATATTATCGGTGGTGATGTATTTGATAGAGTCCCAACTCTAGACGAGTTGGAATTATATTTTTCCTTTGTTAGAGGCTGCTCTATAGAAACAATTATCTATGACGGCAACCACGAAGCAACTAGGAAGAATAAGACATTTTTTAATGCTTTAAAAGACGTAACGCATTCTTTAAATAGTTTAGTTACGGTAATAGACGAAGCTTATGAAGATCCTCGCGGATTCAGTATTCTTCCCTATTGTGACCTGCATAAAAAAGGCTCTATAGAAATGCTGAATAAGAAGTATCCAGTATTTACTCACGTGAGGGGTGAAATACCCCCTCATGTAAGTCCTGAAGTAGACTTGGAGCGTTTAAGTGCGTTTCCTATAGTTTTCTCCGGCGACTTACACTCTCATTCCAATTGCCAAAAGAACATAGTATACCCAGGCAGCCCTATGACTACTAGCTTTCATAGATCGAAAGTAGATACAGGGGTACTAATGATACTTGATGATTGGGATTGGTACTGGGAGAAACTAGAGTTACCTCAGCTCATTAGAAAGACAGTAACAGATCCAGAGGAAATGACTACGGGGCTGTATGACCACGTAATCTACGAGCTAGAGGGAGATTTAGGAGACCTTGCAAAAGTGTCTTCTTCTGATCTTCTAGACAAGAAGGTTGTTAGGAGAAGCTCCGAAGCTAGTTTAGTTCTAGATAAAGAAATGACTTTAGGGGAAGAACTCGTAGAATACTTAACATACATACTAGAAATAGCCGACGATAAAATACCAGATATATTAGGGATATACAATGATTATATTAAAAACCTTGAAGTGGAGTAACTGTTTCTCATATGGAGAGGGTAACTCATTGGACCTATCAAGTACTCAACTTACTCAAATATTAGGGGTGAACGGAGTAGGTAAGTCTTCTATTCCTCTTATTCTGGAAGAAGTTTTATTCAATAAAAATTCCAAAGGTATTAAAAAAGCTGATATCCCTAATAGGGAATTAAATACTGGCTATTCCATTAATCTTGAATTTGAGAAAAGTTCAGATGAATATGAGATAGACCTTAACAGAAAGTCTAATCTAAAAGTAAAGTTTACTAAGAATGGAGAAGATATTAGTAGTCATACAGCTACTAATACTTATAAGTCTATTGAGGAAGTTTTAGGGATTGACTTTAAAACTTTCTCCCAAGTAGTGTACCAGAATACTAATGCTAGTTTGAATTTTCTTACTGCTACCGATGCTAATCGTAAAAAATTTCTGATAGATCTACTAGGACTAGAGAAGTATGTGGAACTCTTTGATATTTTTAAAGAAGCTTCTAAAGAGGTTGAGCATGAATATGCAACTCTTGAAGGCCGCATCTCCACCGTTGAAAAATGGTTAGAAAATAACAAACTGACGGATACTACCCCAAGAGAACTTGTAAATCTTCCAAAAATCTCGGAAGAGGAAGAGGAAGCATTAAGTTCTCTTATGGTTGAAATTAAAAATATTTCATCAACAAATCGTCAAATTTCTCAAAATAATCAATATAAAAGTATGTTGAAAGAAATTAATATACAGGAAATTCAAGCAATTGAAGCTTCCGAGCATATTTCATACGATGAGTTGCAGTCACAGCTAGGCGCTATAGCGGGGTCTATCAGTTCAGGACAGAAAGCAATCAAAAAGATGGAGAACTTGGAAAATGTATGTCCTACCTGTGAACAACCAATTACAGAAGATTTCAAGAACAAACACATCTCTGAAGAACAGGAGAAGGTTGAAATCGGACAAAACAAGCACACAGATATCCAGAAGAAAATTAAAGAAATTCAAAAGAACAATGAGGACTTCTCAGTAAAAACTAAGAAACAAAAAGAGTGGGAGGAACTATATCGCTCTGTCGATAATACTCTCCCCACTATTTTAGTGGATGAAGAAGTACTTAAAGTTCGTATTACCAATATTAGAAATACTATTGCGACACAGAAAAATGAGATAGATGTGTTGCAGCGAGAAAATGAAGCTCGTTCAGCTTATAATGCTAAAATAGAAGTTATAACTGAACAAACGGCTGAGTTTGAAAAACAGCTCGAAGAAGTAGTATCTCGGTATAAGATTCTAGGTTCTAAGAAGGGTAATCTTGAAATTCTCAAAAAAGCGTTTAGTACAAACGGACTCATAGCGTATAAGATAGAGAATCTTGTAAAAGAACTAGAAGAATTAACTAGCGAGTATCTCGCAGAACTGTCTGATGGTAGATTTACCCTAAACTTTGCTGTGAATAATGATAAACTTAACGTAGAAGTAACTGATAACGGAAAAATTATTGATATTCTCGCACTCTCAAGTGGAGAATTAGCTAGAGTAAACACTGCGACTCTTCTTGCAATTCGTAAGTTGATGAATAGCTTATCCTCTAGTCAGATCAATGTTCTGTTTTTAGATGAAGTTATGACAGTGCTAGATGAAGTGGGAAAGGAGAAGCTAGTAGAAGTTCTACTAGAAGAAAACCTAAATACTTATCTAGTAAATCATGGGTGGTCCCACCCTCTACTAGAAAAAGTAGAGGTAATAAAAGACCCAAGCAATATAAGTAGGTTGGTAGCATAATGGTAGATTCAAGAGCGAAAGGACAGCGAGGAGAGTATCTTGTAAGAGATATGCTTCGTGATGCCTCTGGCCTACAGTTTGAGAGAGTCCCCAGTTCGGGGGCTCTCGCTTACTTGAAAGGCGATTTATATATACCAGACGCTAATAATGCGTTTTGTATAGAAGTAAAAAATTATGAGAAGTCTCCATTAAGCGATAAGGTGTTTACAAATAAAACTAACTACCTTTTGCTTTGGTGGGAGAAGATAGTAAAACAAGCGGAACTTAAACTACAACAACCATTGTTATTCTTTAAGTACTCACGCTCAAAAGTATTTGTAGTGACGGCGATAAAGCCTGAAAATACTAAGTATATGTATATGTCCTGGCTAGAGTGTTATATATGTTTAGCTGAAGAGTGGTTAGAGAAGGAAACTATGGAGTGGACTCGTGGCGAATTTTAAAGAAAGAATAATGGAACCAAATAAGAATGCTCTAATTGTAGACGCTATGAACTTAGCATTTCGTTGGAAACACCAAGGAAAACTAGATTTTAAACAGGACTATATTAATACTGTAAAAAGTCTTGCTCAATCTTATGATTGTAGTAAGATTATAATTGCAGGCGACCAAGGGTCTAGTGCATATAGAAAATTTATAGACCCTCAGTATAAAGCCAACAGAGCAGAAAAGTACAAGGATCAAACAGAGCAAGAAAAAGAAGATATTAAGTTATTTTTCGAAGAGTTTGAGAGAACTTTAGAAGCTTTAGACGAGCAGTTTCTTTTAATAAGGTACCCTAACGTAGAAGCAGATGATTTAGTAGCATATATAGTCTCTAAACGAGAGCAAATGGGTATAGAGGATATTTGGATGATCTCTAGTGACCGAGATTGGGATTTACTAGTGAATGAAAATGTGTCTAGGTTCTCTACTGTGACCCGGAAAGAGACTACAGTATTTAACTGGGATGAGTTTTTTGACTTTCCTCAAGAGGATTATATCTCTTTTAAAGTCTTAACAGGTGATAAAGGGGATAATATTGATGGAGTTGCAGGGATTGGCCCTAAAAGAGCTACTGAACTTCTTCAACAGTATGGTACAGCATTTGATATTTATGATGCTATACCGATAGACAGTAGGTATAAATATATTCAGTCTCTTAATGCGAGCAAGGATCTAATACTAAAAAATTATAGGATGATGGATTTAGTCAGCTATTGTGCTGAGGCTATAGAACATCCTGGGCATAGTCTACTAGAAATAGACGAACGAGTAAAGGAATATATAAATGTTAATTGATTATGGAAGAGATCGTCTTCTATCTAAGTTTGGTATTCAAACGCTAGAAGATAGATATTTTATTGAAGGTGAATCGTCGCCTCAAGACGCTTTCGCACGTGCGGCGAGAGCCTTTGCAGATGATGAAGCTCACGCACAGCGATTGTATGATTACGCAAGCAATCTGTGGTTTATGTTCTCTACTCCAATTCTTTCGAATGGAGGGACTACTCGTGGACTGCCTATTTCTTGTTTTCTCAACTACGTTGAAGATAGCAGAGAAGGGCTAACAGGTCACTATACGGAGAACGCATTCTTGTCTTCCGTAGGTGGTGGAGTTGGCGGAAGCTGGAGTAAGATTCGCTCTGTAGGTTCACGTACAAGCAACGGAAGCGAAAGCACCGGTGTTATCCCTTTTATGAAAGTGGTTGACGCAGAGATGCTGGCTTTCTCACAAGGAGTAACTAGGAGAGGTTCATATGCAGCTTATTTACACATTTCTCATCCCGAGATTGAGGAGTTTCTCGATGTACGCAAGCCTACTGGCGGCGATATCAATAGAAAGTCTACCAATCTTCATCATGCTGTGGTCATTCCTGATAGCTTTATGAAGCTAATCGCGCAAGCGACACAAGAGCCCGGATTTGATGATAGCTGGGATTTGGTTGACCCTCATAGTGGAGAAGTAACGAATACTGTTGCTGCAAAAGCACTATGGGTGAAGCTCATCCAGAACCGTGTAGAAACTGGCGAACCTTACATTATGTTTGAAGACGCAGTAAATAATGACTTGCCCGAGTTTCAAAGAAACTTAGGCTTGCGTGTTCACCATTCTAACCTGTGTTCAGAGATTACTCTGCCCACAAACGAAGAGAGAACCGCAGTATGTTGTCTTTCTAGCGTAAATTTGGAAGAGTATGAAAGCTGGAAGAATATTCCCGAGTTCATTCCCGACTTAGTTCGTATGCTAGATAATGTACTAGAATTCTTCATTCAGCACGCACCTTCTTCTCTTGAAAAAGCGAAGTTTAGTGCGATGAGAGAGCGTTCAATTGGTCTTGGAGCGATGGGTTTTCATGCCTATCTTCAGCGACACAATATTGCTTTTGAAAGTGCTATGGCAAAGAGTGCTAATATGAGAATGTTTTCTCAAATCAAGACGGAAGCTGTAGCGGCTACCGAACAGCTCGCAAAGGAAAGGGGCCCTTGCCCCGATGATGAAAGCGGTCGAGTTCGTAACGCTCATCTTCTTGCTATCGCCCCAAATGCTAGTAGTAGTATTATTTGTGGAAATACGAGTCCGAGCATCGAGCCTTATCGTGCCAATGCTTTCACTCAGAAAACAAAGTCTGGTACAAGCCTTCTGAAAAATGAATATTTGGAGCATGCTTTGGATGAAATTGATATGAATACAGACGAAGTGTGGAAAGATATTATGACACACGGAGGTAGCGTTCAGCATCTTGATTTTCTTGATACTTGGACAAAAGATGTATTCAAAACAGCAGTTGAACTCGACCAGCGTTGGGTTGTGGAGTTTGCAGCAGACCGACAGCAGCATATTTGCCAGTCACAATCTGTAAACTTATTCTTCCCGGCGGATGTAAGTAAGCAGGAACTACACAATGTTCATATGCTTGCTTGGAAACGTGGTATGAAAACATTGTACTATGCAAGAAGTGAAGCATACAAACGTGCAGAAGTTGTTTCTGACGAAAAACTAAGAGATTTTATATTTGACGACGAAGATTCGTGTCTAGCTTGTGAAGGGTGATTTATGGTTACAGATGAAAGAAATTATTACAAACCGTTTCAGTATAACTGGGCGTATGAGGCGTACAAAACGCAACAGCATCTCCATTGGATGCCAGAAGAAGTCCCCATGGCAGACGATCTTAAAGATTATCGTTCTTTGGATGATAGTAGTAAGCGTTTACTTGGACATATCTTTCGTTTTTTCACGCAAAGTGATGTAGACGTTTGCTGTGGATATGCGAAGCATTATCTGCCTACGTTTAAAGCTCCTGAAGTACGAATGATGTTGTCTGCATTTGCAGCAATGGAAGCCGTTCATCAGGACGCATACTCCACTCTTCTAGAGACTCTTGGGTTTCCTGAAGAAGAATATCAAATGTTTATGGAAGTCCAAGAGATGTCCGATAAACATGAATACTTGACTAACTTTAATATGAACACTAAAAAAGATATTGCTAAAACACTGGCAGTATATAGTGGCTTTACGGAAGGAGTACAATTGTTTAGTAGTTTTGCTATTCTATTGAACTTTCCACGTCACAATCTTATGAAGAATATGGGCCAGATTGTTACTTGGTCAATTCGAGATGAGAGTTTACACGTTGAAGGAATGTCAAAACTTTTCAGAACTTATATTCAAGAGAATCCTGAAATATGGAACGATGAATTAAAATATGAAATTTACTGTGCCGCAGAGAGAGTGGTAGAGTTAGAAGATGCGTTTATTGATGTTGCTTTTGGGAGTGCTGAAGTAAAAGACTTAACAGCTCCCGAAGTAAAAGCATACATTCGGTATATCGCGGACAAAAGACTCATGGGCCTAGGAATGAAAAAGATTTTCAATTCTGAAAGCAATCCACTTCCTTGGTTAGACTATATGATAAACGCAGTAGAACATACGAACTTTTTCGAAAATCGTTCTACAGAATATGCTAGAGCCAGTACTACTGGTAACTGGCAAGACATTTTTAAATAAGGAATAAAATGGAAAATCAAGAAAGAATATTCTACTTGGACGATGTAGAATATAAGTACGAGGAGCAGTCTCCAATCGTAAAGTCAATAGTAGAATTACTAGACGAGACTCAAGAGAAAAGGACCAAGCTAATTAAAAAAATAACTTGTATTGATGCTTCTATGAGGGGTCTACAAATGCAATTAGCCGACGTTATTGAGTATGAGAAGAAGGAATCTTCGGAAGAACCTTCTACTGAAGACGAAGTAACAGAAGTACATTAACACAAAGGGGCTTACGCCCCTTTTTTTATTCACAAGAATCAACAGTTGTTGTTTCAGGTACGTCCATTATAGTAATAGTATCCGAGCTCACTTCTATGTTTACTCCTATCTCTTCTACTGAAGCAACTAATATATCGATATCTACCACATCTACCGTGGGTAACGCGTTAATAATATCCACTGTTTCAAATACCTCCTGAATAGTAAACTCTTCGTTAATGTATGTTTTGTCTGAAGAACCCCCTCTAAATCCACGAGTACCTATAGATAATCTTCTTGCAAAACTCATTATGCTCTCGATATAGTAGTAAGCGCGTTCTGTTCTGAATTTACAATATTTAAAGTTATGTCCCCAACAGTTATAGAAGTATCCCTTATTTGCTGCGGGTTTACAGAATCCAAACCTAATATTCTCCAGATCTCTAGAAGCCTATTCTCGGTATCTGCACCACCAGCAATACTGGTATCAGAGATATTGGATCTAGTGAGAAGTATAGAAGTATTAGCTGTAGGATTCACAGGATTTTCCCCAGGCTCACGAGTATATAAGTTACCGATTACATCTAAAATATACCCCGCCCCGCTTATCCAAGGCTGCACCCTCCAACCATTCTCTAGGAAGTAAGAGTCTCCAATAAAGGTACTGTCGGTAATATTATCGCCCCCTAACGTAGAGAACGCTGGAAAGTACTTTGCATTATCTCTATGAGTAGACCACTCTTTCCAATTAGAATATAAATCTTCCTGAACATCAATAGTTGTTACGCCTTCATTTACTAAAATGAGTTTATTAGGCCCGTCGAAAGTAACTTTCATTGGGCCAGAGTATACCGGGGGATTGCTAGGCTCCCAGTAAGTCCATTCTCCGTAATTGAATATTAAACTAGGCATTACTGAGTGCGCTCTCGCCAATAGATAGACCAGTTTAACCTAACGTTGTTCCAATCCGGTCCAGCATCACCATCACCATCTTCTTCAGTTTCATCAAGGTGTTTAGCCATAAACGTCCACACCGATCGTGGTGGGGGGCTAGCGTATAACGCAAGACCAGTCGTAATGTCTACGTCTGCACCCATACCTAAATCGGTGTAAGTTAATGCTTTTAATGATGTCCAATAATCGTTCGCCAAACTGGCAGCAGTTGCAGTAGATGCTATAGTACCACTACCACCACCATCTGTTGTAAATGCTCCGCTGTAGGACGCTTCAGCAGCACTTCTGCCACAGATAGCAACCGTACCACCATTAGATGTTGCAACAATAGTTCCTGTTCCGCCCGATGGGGCTGTTGCAGTCGCAGTAAAGATTTCGCCTGGAACATTTCGGGATGCACCAGCAGCGGTTGTATAATCAGTACCACCAACAGTGACGATTTGATATTCAACACCATTTGATGCTGCTGACGCCGCAATTACATTAGCATTTAGCAGACCTTTATCAACATCAATCTTCATAATAAAAGCAGTATGACTTCCTGTGGTGACAGTTAATTTCTGTCCAATGTCCAAACTTGTGCAATCATCTACAGCAAGAGTTCTAACAAGACGATCATCCGCAATGTCTGCTTGAGAATTATACAACCAAGCCTGGTTTCTTGTCACATACGACAAATAATACCAATCATTCGGAGCATCTACTTGGTCTGCACTAGCATAACCTGAACCACCGGCCGTCTTACCCGTAAAAGTTGTACCAAGAACAGTTGCAACATCTTGGTCACCATCTGTTTCACGAATTACAACTGGCTGAGTGTCCGCAAAATAATGTTTGGATTCACCAAGTACTGGGTCGGGGCCGATATCAATAAGAACTGTAGAATGCCCTGTCGTATACTTATCTTCGACACTCTTCCAACTTACAATGGGTTGCAGAGACCGAGAAAGGTTTTGGTCAGAAAGATTTCTTACTGTACCGTATTGAAAGTTGTCAGACAAAAGATCAAACCTGAACAGACCATCACCCTGAACAACAAATTGTCCAATCTCTTGAAGGTGCGACAAATGGTCTGCATCTTCATCAACTATCACAGTAGGACAAGATACGGATGGATTACCAAAATCAAACCCCCGATTAATACAACCATAAAATAATCTGATTTCTACTGGTACTGCATTCCCCGTTCTGATGTCGTATGAAGACACTTCGAAAGATAGTGGTTGATATATCGAGTGATTCTCGTCACCGTTTGATAAGAACTGGATTGGTGATAATGACCCGTGATACTGTGTGCTTGCACTATTACTGAACGTACCTGACTTCAGCGTTGCTGGAAAATCGGTGGAACCATTTCTAGTTTGTTTAGTTCTCCAATAAGGTTCTAAGTCTGGTCGGCCGAAATGTTTTGTATCCCACGCTTTACTGATCTGTTGTGACGCCCGAAGTGGATCTGTAACCGCCTCGATAAAGACACCAGCACCATATGCATAAAATTCTGAGGAACTTCCTGTAGTACCATAATTTGCTTGAGCCCAACAAACTGGACGATTTGGATTTCCTATCGGGTTATTGTTTTGTGTGCCGATACCAATACCATTGTGATGGTACATTTCGTGGCACACAATACGTTGTCCTTCAAAAAATACACCCCAACGAGTACGACCACCACCCATGAATTGAAAGTCAATCCAGTAAGTGTTAATCTTAGAAACATCAATTTTAATACCCGATGGATTGTTCGCACCACCGGTGCCTAATAATGTATCTTTGTTCCACTCTTTTTGTACAATTTCGTGATTTTTTGTTGCTTGATTATTAAAAGTAAAACGATGTACTACTCGAAGTGCGGAGCCTGGTCCTGTGCCAATTGCACCTGTCGGGGTTGCTCTTCCGCCTGGGCTTGAGTCGGATCCTTTTATTTGAAAGAAAAACCCGTCAGTGGCGTCAAATGCCCCCCAAAGTTTTGTGTTATTTTCTGTTCCGGTTTCTACATCAGCACGAGCCGCCAGAACAAATAACATTGAAGTACCTTCTTCATAAGAATGAAAAAGATTTGACGTATGGGTTACTCGTTCTCCTGCGGTTGTTCCTACAGAAAGTTTAACTCCTCGTGTTAATGGATCCCAAGCGTTAGATACTGCGTTACCACCTTCTCTTGAGTTTACAAACTCATTCGGAAGATTGGATTTTGAAAAGTCGTAAGACGCAAGCAATCTGGCATCATTTATCTTAAGACTACCCATACCAGTGATTTGCGGGTTGCCTTCCGAAAAAGTTACTTGCCCCGATCCAAATCGGTCGATATCCCAACCATATTCGGGATTGTCGTATCCCATAATGTTTTGTGCTGGGATATACACATCATAAAATACATCGACTTGAGCAACATCTTGAGAATCATATGAGATTACAGCGTTTTGTGTTGGTTCGAAATTTTCAAACTTAGCAGTCTTATTATAATGAACTGCAAGGATACCAGTCCCATTACCCCTATCGAATACACCATGAACATGAACCTTGCCGTCGCCACCAAAACCAGCAATATCATACCTATCGCCGATTTTCCAAACATGGTCTGTAGATCCACCAGCAATCGAGTTGAAAGTTTTGTATTCAATTTCCGCAGTATGTATCATGTACACACGGTCGCCAGTACTCTCCGGGGGTATTCTAGTGTATCTCTTTTCTCCACTCATAATTTGATTCCTTCCTTACTTAGTAGGTCTTTGAGTTTCCTTATTAGTTCGGAATCCTCGGATATGTCTTTACCTTTGCTTAGGTCTATAGTTTCGTTATGCACAGCCTGCTTCAAAGGAACAACCTTAGGTGGCTCTGTAAACTGGATTTTATTTCTTTTAGTTTTTGAACTTCTAACTTCCATTCTTTTGGATCCCGGATCTACTGTTACTTTCCAAGTTTCTCCATATTCCGAAAAATTAGGTTCTATTGAGTTAAGTAAAACTACATCATAAATATTTTTTTGCCGATTATTCAATTCTTTATATATTTCTTCTTCAGAGATGCCCATATTAGTCTTAACTTTAATCTCTGTACAGGTAGTGTGTATATAATCACTATCTATTTCAGGAACTATTCTTGTAATTTTATCCCGAGACACAAACACGTCCCAAGTATTTGAAAATCCCTCCCACGTATCCGTGGGAAGGAGTACTTTTTCAACTTCTTCTATAAACGCAAGATGGCTTTCTGCTTGTGTATTTTTCTGCCTTCTATAGCAAGCGTATCTTATATTTGATCTGTTAAACATATTATCCTTATCGGCGGGGTTGCCCCCGCCTAATTAGTTAAGGTTTATGGGAAACTTGAGCCTTGGCTGTAGTTTCTTTCCAATGCCGACGTTAGTGTTACTGATGAGGTCTTATCTCTCTTAATAGTTCCAGTAGCAAGTACCCACTGACTCTTTTCTAGACCAATACCAATAACCGTTACAGGAGCATCAGTCTTATCTGTACCAACCCCGCGCTGAACGTTAGTATCGTAGTCATACTGGTGTGCAACGAAGTTTCTCTCATTTGGAGTGTTAGTAGGATTAACCAGTCCAGTCATATCTCCTGGAACAGGATCAACGTGATCCACTAGAACTGCGTTGATTTCTCCATAGTTTTCGTCCGTACCACCAGAAGTAGTAAAGAATACATAGTACTTAGAGTAAGGATCTTGCTTCAAGTTATCGCCAAAGTTAATTGTAAACAATGCAACGAAGTTAAATTCTCGTACTGTTCCAGAATAGTCAGTAAACTGAATCGAGTTGGTATCCCCACTAGCAAAAGAATCAATGTATACTCCTGCTGAGGTTACAAGAGTAGGACCAACGAAAGTTAAAAGCTTATCTGCTGTTTTTCCGATTACAGTTCCTGGGTTTGCTGCGTCAATATCAGAGGCTTTTCTTAGTTGTGCCTGTACGAACTCATAAGTGTAAAAAGTACTGGCGTCACCATCATTAGCATTTGCAGTGCCTGTATCGGCATCAATAGCTACGTTGAAAGCATACCAGTTATCTGTATTTATCTCTCTTTCAAAAGTATACGAAGAATAACTTACGCCAGTATCAGAGCCTCCCGCTAAGTTTGTAGCATCACCAGAGGAAGTTCCTCCTGTAGTAACAATAAACCATCGAGCCGGAGTATTAGTGTCTTGAACAACATCACCAATAATATAAGCCTGTCCGCTAGACCAAACTCCTTTAATATCTGTTAAAGTAACACGAGCATCTCCGCTGTCTCTAGAATAAGTGATACTCATAGCACCATAAAGGTCTAATTGTACAGCAGCAGTACTAGTAGCGCCTGACTCGCTGCCTGCTACAGTAAACGAAGTCGTAGTAGGAGCGCCTGTCACTACTAAGGAAGTTCCATTATATCCAGCAGTAGTTGATCCACTAATTGTAACAATATCATCCGTGACTAACCCGTGTGGTAAACTAGTAGTATAAGTCTGTACCGTACCCGTACCAGAGATGGATGTAATAAAGCCAGCAGTATTGTTAATTACTTCTTCTGCGTGAGTTACATTCAAATCGGTCGCATTAGTAAGTGGGAATCGATATGCTTGGAAAGTAGCAGTAGTAACACCAATATCGGTAAAAGCTGCAACTCCATAAGTCTTTTTCCACTCTCGTACAAACATCTTGAAGTAAGTTTTCAAGCTAGTGTCCGGAGAAGGAGCGGCATCGAAAATTTGAACCGCCTGGTTAACCTTTCCTTTAAGAATAAAGTTAGTAGTATTATCAGTGGTTTCGTCATCTGCTTGCTGGTAATAAACTTGGTCAGTGGCCGCCAAAGAGCCAAGAGAAATGATTCCCGCCCACTCTTCCGTAGTAGTACCCCCAGTATTAACGACCTGCCAGCCTCCAGTACGTAATAGCTCCACAGTATCAGCAGCAATACCTTCTGTTCCAGAAGTTCTTGCGGGAGAAACAGATTGTCCTCTATCCCAGTTCCAGCCGTTGATCATCTCGAACTGCTCGTCCGTAATAGGACCCATAGGGAAGGGAAACTTAATTAAATCTACATCGTCTTTCCAAATATCTTTTAATTTGGAGTATACTGCTTTAATAGTTACCCCATCATTAGTTAAGTTACTAGGAGAGGCGGAAGAACCAACGTAAAGACCGATAAGTTTATTTACGTAGTCAATTACGATTTCTTCTGTGGGAACGGCCGCCCAAGCCGTAGCAATATTAGTAGTTTTTTGAAACGACATTTGGTCGGGGTCGACAATGGGGTTTTCTGTATAGTTTGTGGCCATTATTAATTTCCTTTAATAAGCCTTGCCCAAAAGGGCTAATTAGATAGAGCCAGAATCATATTGCCTATCAAAAGTTTGCGCGATCTGAAAGGTATTATTTGTTGACCCCAAAGTTACGTTTTGCCTAAAAAACTCGTATTCGAGATTATGACAAACTACAAAAATGGGTTTATCAACAGAATAGCTATAACTTAAAGTCACAGTTCTATTGCCGGGATTATTAGGATCTGCTTGAGAGGCTGATACAGTATACCCTGCGGTTGAGTCCGGAGCTGTTTCTCCAGCTGCCAATACATTTTCTATCCCGCCCAAAGAAACAGGGGGGCTAACAGCGGCATCAATAAATCTTATCTCTGTATCCGGAATGATGTTGGAGACTGTAAGCTCCACTGTTTGTACAACAGAAGTAGTAGCGCCAGCACCGTTTCGTACGGTTATTCCCGAGCTAACTCCGGTTACATTAAGAGTAACTAAGCCTCCAGAGTTATTATATATAGCAGCGTCATTAGTATCGTTAGCTCCATAGCCTGTAAAAACATTACTCGCGAAAGAATAAGTACCTGCAGCTGTTATTTCTATAGCGTGTCCGACGCCATTTGTATTATCAAAACTGCCCCCAGAAATGAGGCCCGGATTATTAGAAGTTATATAGGCCACTCCGCTAGTAGTATTAGGACTAACTACACTTATGCTTGATAAAGTTGCCGAATTCTGTAATATAGAATTCCCATTAATAAAAGTAGTGCCTCCTAGGATAGAATTAGCATTGAGAGTTATAACATCACTCCCTACATAAGTTCCTACATCGTCTACAAAACTTCCTGTAGTACTGTCTATAGTGATAGACCATCTTCCTGTAGTAGGATTAGCAGCTTGAATGTTAGCTAGGGACCAGTCACAAGTTGTATTTGTTCCTCTGACTACGATTTCGTAAAATCCTACAGCTACTTTTTCATCAGCCCAGTTAATAGAAAAAGCGGTATCAGTAAATACAGAAGTAGCTGTACCAGTAGCGGGGCCAATGAAAGCTTTTCCTTTTCCTACGAAAGCACCGTTACTAGAACTCCACCAACCCCAGAAATTAGTATCTTCGTCTGTAGATCTTATACTCTCCCAAGTGTTAGGAGAGCCTACTGTACCTGCATCAGCTCTAACACCTAATCCGACAGTTACTTGGTCTATCTGGCAGTTGTTAAAGTTACCCATAATAGCAGTAATGGTAGTAAACTGAAAACCAAGCTCAGAAACTGCAGTAAGTTGAGCGGGATTACCTGTTGTAGTCCAGCCTGAAGCAGTGTCCATATTTCTAGCAGGATCAATAACTCTAGTGGTGAAGCCACCTTTATAAAAACTGGCGGGCATCACATTATAAGTTCCAGAGTTAGTACCATCCCCTAGATAGTATGTAATACCTGAAGTGGCATTAATAGGAGTTCGAGTATTTATCCACCCAATTATGTGCTCTCCCTCGTTCGTGCCTCCAACCTGAAACGCTAAAGTAGTACTCGTTAAATTATTAGAAGCTAAAATTTCAGTAGTATTAGACATTTTGTCGCCGATAGCACCCGTACCCTGCACAAAATCATCGTCAGTACTGATGTTCGCACCGCCATTTACAGTGGTAAAATCTCCTGCAGTATCGGCTGTAGTTTCAACTGTACCTACAAGTGTGATAGCCATTTATAACCCCTGTAGTACTTTATACCTGTGTGCAAGTATAGTCGTCGCTGCATGAATAGAATGTAAAGCCCCAGAACCCGCTTGCGGAATGTAAACTTTAGTGGAACCAGGAATTTGTGTAGTATGCCATCCCCCCGCAGGACCAAAGATGTACCAGTCTGCGGTATGGTTATAATCCCAAACACTTGTTTTAGAGTCGTCAGGGTAATCCCAAGGACAAACAATCTGAGCAATTGAGCCAGTCATCAAGTCCGTAGCTGCCGTAAGGCTCGTTACTACAGTGCGGGAAAAAGCTCTATTAATACCTTCGGGGGTAGACTCAGATAAATTAATAATTATAACATCTGTAAAGCCGCCGGAAGCTACTAGAGAGTAATTCCAAGCATCGTTCTTCTTACCAGACCAAACGTCTGTATCAGAGTCTTCATAATAAAAAACAATGCCTGTCATTATGCTATACTACGGGTGATGTCTTTTACTACCTTTACTTTTCCAATTAAAAGAGTCTGAACATTGCCCGCCCCATCAACCTGTTGAACATCATAGTTAAAAGTTCCTGGAGTTAAAGTGTTGGTAAGGGTCTTGCTAGCTCTAATATAGATTATGCCTTGCGAAGCCTCCGTAGGGCTAGTAGAAACATCGGGAGTAACAGAAACCTGTAAATCTCCTGGGTCTACATCATCAACATTACTTTTCAAAGTAAACCAATATGTATACCCTGTAATGTTCAAAGCTGTGCCTGAACTTTTGACTACAAGCTTAATTGTCCAGTCGTCCCCCCGAACTAAGTTAGATAGGTCTCGTGCTGTATATGACATAGAAATTTGTTTCCGGATAAGACTTGTTTCTGGAACGAAACTTTAAGAATATGAAAATTATAACAACCTAATAGATTAATGTCAAGAATTATTTTTTGGCTGCTTAATTTTTATTTTTAGAGCCTTAATAGTTAGAATCCTGCTACACCCTTAGTAGGAATAGGTACAGGTGTACCCCCTACTGTTAAAGAGAAAGGAGCCCAATCTGCTTCAGAAAAAGATCCCGCATAATCAGTAATATTAATGCTTTTTTGTACTACGGAGTCATAGGGAGCGATATTGTTACTAGAAGTATCGGTAGTTTCGTAATTAGTTATAGCTCTTTCGTCTAATTTTTTTGCTACTTGAGGTGCAGAGTCTACTACCCCTACTTGAGCCTTGTCGCACTGTAGGAACTGATTTGAAAACCAAGAGATAAGAAAAAACATCTCTGTAAAGTACCCCCTCCCTCTTTCAGTCCCTTTAATTACCGCTTTAACTTTAGTTAAGTAAGTAGTATTAGTACTTCCATGATCGCTAAACGTAAAATTAATTGCCCCCACTTTTTCGTCAGAAGAATTACACAAGAAGAACACCCCAGAGCTAATTCTAGGGGGAGGACTAAGTACTATTCTAGCATCATTTAGAGTTTGCTCTGATATACTACACATAGACAAGCAAGAGTTTAAATTCCTGGGGAATAAATAATCTTTAAAAATACTGTTTAAGGTTTCCGCATCTGAAAAAGTTTCTTTTACTTCGGTTAGGTAACAGCCGCTATTTGAATTTAATATTTTCATTATTTTCCTCCTGAACTCCCGTCTATTATTATGATACTATCTGCAATACCCGAAAAGGATACAAACATAGTTTTAAGTGCATTTGATGGTGTGTGTGCTATAGATACAAGGTATCCTGAATCTGCAACGTTATCATAGTTTTGAATTTGATCATATCCATTTGCAACAGGACTTCCTCCCCCTACCCAAGACTGTGTAAAGCTGGTGGTAGCAAAAGTTATTGTATAGTTGCTTTCTGTAGAGTAAGTTGCTCCTGGAGTGCCTATTACTTCAAACTCGTAATATATACTTTTTACTTTCGAGGTTTGTTGGATTCCTGAAAACTCAAAGGGTTCTGCTATGTGCCTGATTTTTATCCTCGCCACCTCCGTGCTACCGGCTAGAAAAGTATGTGTCGTAGTAGTCCAGGCTTTATCTGTATTGGAAGCGCCCACTGCGTATTCTAAATTTCCCGTAGTTGCGTTATAAGTATATTTGTACTCGGTACTAGATCTTGGGTGAGGATCATTCGTGGAGTCTTGTGAAAAAGTGACAAGGTCTACACCCGTCCATTTGGTAGCGGCAGCATTAATATCTGTAACACTTTCGGTAACAGAGTCTCCAAAGCCGTTTTGCACTCTAACCGGAATAGAAAAGGTTAAATTGGCTCCGGAACTTACATCACTAGCGGAGGTATTTTCCTTGGCATTGAATGTAGACTCCCAATAGTTATTAGCATTACCTGCGGTTATAGTGGGTCTCTCTAAGCTCCAATTAGCCGTTAAGCTTGAGAAAGATACAGTGCTAAAAACATAATTAGTAGCTGTAGGCGTGCCTGGACTGCCAGCACTTGGGGTAGTTAAGTATACTAGACCAGTAAGACTCTTTAAACCTTCATCTCCATCAACTCTTTCAGCATATTTAACAGGAATAGTCCATCCAGGCGACTCTGGACTTACTGCAGTATCTGTGGGTCTACCGGCAAATAAACCTACAGAGGCATAAATAATATCACCATTCCCAGTAACAGAAGGTAACGTAGTGGACCAGTCAGCTAGGGTCAATGAGTTAGTAGTAAAATCCCACGTGCCGTCGTTTACATTTAACGTATTACTACCTTTTCGGTAGATTGTTACTTCCGCAAAGACTTCTCCGTCTGCTTGATAGGGTACTCCCCAGGTCCAATCGGCACTAGGTGGAGTTAAATTACCCCTACTTACCCATAAAATTCCTCCAGTGGCGGGAGGATCATCGGCCCATAGAACTCCAGCGGGGGATAAACCAGTATCGTCTGGAATGGCTGTAGTACTGATAGGTGCACCGGGGTTACTTGGCCCTCTGTAAAACACTAGGTTTACTGAACCTCCTATAATACCATCTGACCCGTCCCCACCTAGTTGACCATCTTTGGATTTAATTGCTGAGTACTTTAGGTCTATACTTTTACTTCCATATACACCTCTCATTGTAAACTGTTCTTTATCAGAAGCCCAAGCAGAAGAAGGAGATACAGAGCCTGTAATATCCAGTGCTCCTGCAGCTTCGTCTGTGAAGCTAGCCGTGTATGAAGACCCACTAAAACCCGCTATAGAGTAAGTAAAAGGACTAGGCCTGGAAACATTTGGAGTTATACTGCAGTTGGTTGTGGCTCCAGGAGTCACAGTACTACCAGACCCCGCAGTGACTAATATGTCTATCCTATCTGAAGCTTCTACATTTTTATTTACTGTTGTCATATTTTTTTCCTTTATGCTGCTACTGTTGAAGTAAACGTTACTACTACATTTACATCGTCTGTGACAGAGCCTACCTTTCTGATTTTTATTCTAACTTGAAAAGTTTCAAACTCAGGCTCATAGACAGTACCAAGTACTGTGTAAGCCGAAATAGCTCTAGTAGTGGTTATTGTTGCCCAAGTTGATTCTGACCAATTGGCCGCAGGGTCAACGTCACCACTAACCTTCTCCCACCAGATCTCATAGCCGAGCCCTACATTAAGTGCTCTATCCCCCACAGGAAGCCAGTCGTCTGAGCCCACATTTGTAGGGGCAGTACACCCACTAAAACCTGTACCCGCATAACACAAGCCTGAGTTTAAAAAGTTAAGAGTACCCCCTGCAGCTTTCGGGGTAGTCTCTGCAGGAGTGCTCCATAGAAGACTAGTAAAACTTAGTTGGGCGGTGCCGGAAGGCGCCGAAGTGTCCGCTATTGCTACAGTACCAAAGCCATGTATAGGGGAACCCCCTGTTGAAGCCGCATACACAGCAGGAACAAAACTTTCTCCAGAATCCGCTCCATCAGAGACTATATCAATAGTGTAGTCAGCTGAGCCTCCCACTAATGTAACAGCTTGTCTAGCAGAAATTGGCGCTACGGAGCCAACACTAGGGTTTGTGAAGTCCGCTGTAGTAATTCCTACGGGAGAATCAAAAGATAAGTACATAGTATTAACATTAGTATTATTGGTTTCTAGGTGTATAGTAAGAGTATCGCCCTCTGCAGGAGTACTGCTACTAATAGTAAAGTTATATGTTTGTCCGGTTACAGTAACTGTAGGGCTAGTAGCTACAACACTTCCTAATGTAGCAGCGTCATAAATTTTCACGGAAAAAGTTTCATTAGAACTTTCAAAATCTACTCCTGCCGTATAAGTAGCACTAGTGCCTTGCCCTGATCCATTTAGTACAATTGTTTCTCTAGAACTGCCATTTGGAGGTGTGGGACTAAAATCAGCATCGTTGGTAGTGACGTGGGACCACTCTAGATATACTGTACCGCTAGTAGGACCACTGACTGCGAAATTCACTGTATCCCCTTCCTTAATACTAGTAGAAGAAGGAGTCACTGAGTAGGTACTAGAGGCCCCTGCTACAGTGGCTGAAATATTGTGAAGAGTGGGTTGATTCAACTGAAATAGGTCGTACTCTCCAGTTGACTCGTCTATTTTAAGCGTCAAACCGTTTTGTGTCTTCGTACTTAGGCCACCTGCTGAGGTACCCCCAACAACTGAGTAAACCCCTGAATTAGTAACGTCGGCACCACTAAAGAATAATTCCCATTCTCCTGAAGCATTCGGGAAGTTGGTTTCAAAAACTCTACCACCAAAGTCAGTATTAATAGTTTGGCCTGGATTTGTTATAATAGCTCCTATATTGCCCGAACCTTGCTTGACTCTAATAATAGCCAGAGAGTCTGTTAAGATGATATTAGTCTCCCCTATATTTCTAACATTCACTTCAACAACATCCCCTCCCTGGCTCCAAGTAGTCGGTACCGGATATAGATAAAAGGGATTAGTAGTATAGGCAGGAGTAGTCACATCAACTCCATTTAGCTTATAGTTGTACTCCGGAGCCAATATAGTACTAGACCGGGTCTCTACTTCTATAGATGAGGAGTCTGCCGAACTCGCGGTGTACTGCGGGCTCAGTCCTTCGCCATTATACACAATAGAATAATCCGTAGCTATGATGCCTACATTTTGTCCTTTGTCTCCAGCAGGGCCCTTCCCGTTTATATACAGTTGTAAAGTATAAGTCTTAGGGGAGGTACTAGAGGCATTGACTTTTCCTATAATAGCATCTTCTTCAATATCTGGCTTAAACTCTTGAGAGAAAGCAAATACACCCGTTTGAGTCCTCAAAAAGGCAGTATTGACTTGTAGTTGAGTATCACTTTCAATAGATACAATAGTACGGTATTCTGAGGTTTGTACTTCAGTGCCTGCACTTGGGTCAGACGAAATTTTTATTAAATCTCCTATTTTAAACTCAGAGGTAAATACGGTGCCAACCCCTGTAGCTATAAAACTTCCTTCTACAGTAGAAACAGAACCGGAAGTAGCTACTAACCCATTATTCGTGTAGCCTAGAGGGACTATATAGGATCTATTTAATAATATATTATTAGTTCCCCTTACAACACTATCAGTATAAATTTGAATAGCTTTCCAAGGGTGAGGAGTAACTTCGTCCGCACCAGATGAGTCAAAATACAAATAAGCTTCTTCATCAAGACCCAAACCACTAAAATCTTCTTCGGTAGCTTCCGTTCCGGCAGTGTCTGGGAACGAGAAACTCGTCCCTGCTGGAGTAGAGAAAGTATAGGCGTTTCCGGCTAGTCTAACTATAGAGTCACCAGGATCTATAGAACTAGTAGAAAAACTATCCCCTGAAAGAACTCCGCCAACGGCTATGGAATTAATTCTTCTATTGCCCGCGGCGCTTAAGGATACGAATCTTCTTACGATAGTCCAAGGAGATTTTACTCCTATGTCATTTATAGTTCTAGCTCTTACAGTATAGATACCTTCAGAAACCCCTGATATCGACAAAGAATTAGAAGCCCCAGAAACTTTTTCTGTTTTAAAGTCGCTAAGTCCTGACGCCTCTTGGAAGTCGTGTTGGATCTCATACATAGATAAGAACCTATAGGGTATCTGTGTAGTAACCCCAGTGCTGTCCGTAAAACTTTCTATAGGACTAGTCCAAGAAACTTCTACTTTTTGACCCGTCGCACTTCCAAATTCGGCATTTCTAGCTTCTGGGAACATCTCTATAGATATGTTTGTCGGAGAAGGAACATCGTCTAGTCTTCCTGAAATAGGAATGTAGTCAGTAGTGTATACAGGAGGGTCTACGTCTATCTCGTCAAATTTTGTAGGATAATAATTAGAAGCTACTATAGAGTACTTATTATCATCTTCTTCGATACTTATTATTCTATACTCTTTAATTTCCTGTGTAGTTGTATCTTGCTTTCTACCTACAGCCCATATAACATCAATATTGGGAACGGAACTGAAAGCTCCAATTACTGTAACTTGGTTAGAGGCGCTCAGAGGACCATTTATATCTTTTACCTCAACTCTTGTATTTTTGGAGTAAGTTGTTATGACTGGGTTACCTGCTCCGTCAACTAAATTTACTGAGTCTTCAAGAGTTGAAATAGGATTACCAGCATTGTCCTCCAACAGAAGCGCCCCTCTAGTGTAAGCCTGGCTATTTAAAGTAACAGAATCCTGTGCTAGAAAAATACCTGGTTCTGGGTAAATTAAGTATAATATACAGTTCGCGGGGTCACCGCCTGGATAAGATATGCTTCGGTCCAAATTAATAACATTAGTTGTTGAACTTGGTGCTGTTCTTCCACTAGACTCAATTCCTATGTCATCTTTATCTTGTATATTAATAATATCGCCGGGCAGTAAAAAAGCCCCATTGATAGAAGTAGTAAAGCTTACTACTTCAGTTTCGTTTAATAGTGTGGCCATTTGCCACTTTGCAACTCTTCTAGCCTGTGACTCAGAAGTTGCACCAAAAGCTACAATATCTTTACTAACTATTTTGCCTTGCTTAGCAATCTCTCCTGTTTCTTCTACAGTTAAGATAGTTCTTTTATAAAATTCTTGAGGGTTATTCCAGCTAACGTTCACCTGATTAACTCTAGACTTGCTACCTGTGTACGTATAGTCAAAAATGCCCTCAGATACATTGGCAGAACTAAAAGTATATACGGGCTCTTTTGGTCTATCTTGAATAGGTGTAATTTGTCCATCTATCCAATAAGACATGCCCCTAAAAACACTAGCCAAGTCTTTAAGTACTTTATATGCTTCTGTGCGTTTAGTTAAATAAGTATTACAGGCAAATCTAGGCTCTTGACCTCCTTTTCCATTGTCTACGAGTTCATCACAATATCTGGCTATTTGGTATAGAGCATATTTATCAATTTCATTAGGGCTGATAAAGTCCCCTAAACCGTAATCTCTATTAGTTAGAATGTCGTAATATACCCACGCAGGATTATTACAATAAACTTTAGGGAAGTTTATATCATCTCTACTAAGGGTTTCGTCTCCTCTAAAAGAGCCGTCCCATGTTTGATAAACAGCAGCATCTAAGCCGGTACCCTTAACACGAGTATATTGAGCGTTAGCACTACCTATCTCATCCCTAGGAAAGTAATTAGAAGGTACAGCAATTTTTTTACCTCTTAGATGATAGGCTCTGGACGGAGGGCTATCGAAATCTTCAGCAGAAAAACTTACTGCACCATAAGCAGTTAAAGGGTAGTTAAATTTATCATATATGTAAGCTTGAACATTTTTAACTTTAGCTACAGCAATAAAAGTATTATCATCAGGGCAATACTCCCCCAAAGCTTCAGGACTCAGCCTGCGTATCTGTATATTCCAATCAACAAAAGGCTTGTATTTATCTAAGTTTATAGTAAACTCTTTTATAAAAGGACTGTTAGCTCCTTTTTTCTGGACAACTCCCGAAGATCTTCTTGATCCTCCGTTTCCATACACATTGTTAGCGTAGTTAATTTGAGTGCTATCTGCGGACTTGCTACCACCAGCAGGCCATGCAGGAACAGTTGAAACAAAGTCAGCACCGCCATAATCTTTACCATATATAAGAGTTTTTTTAGTCACAGGAGAACCGCCGGTATCAGCAGTATATTCCAAGACTATTTGAAATTCAGCATAAGCAGTTCTTGCCTCTCCCTCTCTACCATTATGTCTAAGACCTCCAGGGAACTCAACAGCGACTCTAACTGCGTCTATCTCCTCTAAAGTAAACTGTGAGAAATTAAGTGAGTTGCCTTGTACAACGACGGGTCCAGCGCTGCCCCCTGCCGCGTTTGACCTAAAAAGTTCTGATCCATTTCCTATAATAACAGAAGCGGAAGGAGCACCTATACCTCTACCGGAAAAACTACTTATAGGTAGTTGATACCTGGTCCCATTTTTGACAAATCCATATGTCTGATCATAGGTCATTGTAGGGGTAGAAGAAGAGGCATACTGCACGGCGGCTGAAAGTCTACAAGGGGTTTGATTAGCGTTAGTGGTTACTGGCTCTACAAGAGTACAAGTGTTATCTGTTATGCTGGTGCTATCGATCTTAACTAGTGCGTCTATTTTAACGGCTGCTCCAGAGCTAATAGCAGTATTAATAGGGGGATATATTACGGCTTGATCTGTTCCTACACGACTTACAAGTATACCTGCATACTCAGAGCCGTCTTGCCCCGCTCCGGCTATTCTAATAATATACTTACACCAGTCTGTAATATCCGTTTCTTCTGTGCCTGTAAAGTTTAGGAAGTACTTATCGTCAAGAGTAGAGGCAGAGGAAAAAGTTATATAACTAAAACCTGGTTTCATACTATTTGTTAAAGTGTCTGAAGGCCCAGCATTTAGTATCTGTAGATATCTGTCCCCATCGGAAAAATCTATATTAGCAAATAATCCGTTAGCGTCTGTAACAGAAGTGCCTGAGACAGAGCACTTTCCAGAGGATCCTTTGAGCGAGGTGTATTTACTATTGGAGAGTAAAGAAGTTTGATTAAGATATATACCGGATAGTCCACCTACTAAGCCTTCTATCTCTCCTGCAGAAAGAAGATCCACGATATACCCATATTGTTTTTCTATAATAGTCATTTATTTGTTCCTTGTTATGCGTCTAAGACAAATTTACTGAAGTCTGGAGTAATAAGCTCGTCGGCCAGTCCAAAAGAAAAGCTGGTAGAGGTATTAATAGCAGGACCGCCCCCCTCTCCGCCATTAAAATTAATAGAAGACTGGCCTGACCCAGAAGTTCCGTTCCCTTCTACTATTCCATTATTAATTCTTACTGGGTAGTTTGAATAGTATGCAGATATAGCGCCTCCTCCTATAATTAGCTCGCCATACAGTACTGGAACTGCCAGTCCCTGAGCTACGTTATCTACGGGGCCACCAAATAAGTAAGAAGGGTCGTCCGCGTCTTCAGTCTCAGGGCCAGGAGCTAGTAACTCTACGAGTCCTCCCACAATTAAAGAGGCCCCCGTAGACCAGAGAAAAGGACCAGCCGGGCCAGCAAAGAAACCGGCTACAACAAGAATAATCCCTAAAACTATCTTTAAACCGGCTTTAGCGCCATCAGGTACTTCTGTTATGATAATATCCTCATCAGCTACAGTAGACAGGTATAGGTCTTCGGGATTCATTAAAATGTCCTTACCTTTTCGTATCTCAAATGCAATATCTGAATCTTTACTATCTAATAAATACTTTCTGAACCCAGGGGTTTGACACCCTATTAACTTAAAAATATCCGCTACTGTAGCGCAGTCAGTGTCCCAGACTTTGCCGAATTTAGAAATTTCTCCTATTAAATGAACTTTTTGCATCTCATATACCTCGTTATGTTCTTATTCCATCCGGAATATAGCGATTCTCTGCATGAGAGTCTATTTTCTGCGTGGTGCATGAAAATACCCTCACCTAAATAAATACCACAATGGTTAGGTACCTTTGAAAGCACACTAAAAATTATGACATCATGTTCTTTTGGTTCTTCTACCTCTATAAAGCCAAAGGAGTCATATAAATCATCAAAATAATTTAACCCTTTTAACCACCAGTTATCCTCAAATTCTATTGCTGGAATTATAGTGTTTAGTTTAATTCTGTAATAGTCTCTAACTAGAGAGTAACAATCGTTTGTACCAAAATCATACTCTCTTCCTAGTAAGGGAGTATCCTTCTTTTCCGGAGTATGAATGAATTTTGTAAAACCTGGCACTGAATAAGCAATGTAAGGTATCCCTAAAAAATTACTTACCGCTATATCTTTCTCGCTTAGACCGTTTTCATCGTCTGGGTGACTGTGTACAATTGCATAAATATCTCCCATCATAGAAGCTTTTATGTATTCTTCTGCGGGTATTTTAAAATAGTTTAAAGGATCCTCAGCGTCGTTTTTGCAAGGTATCCATTTTAACTTACCTCTCTTATTTAATATAATCCCACAACCTTCTTCCGGATAGCAACTTACTAAGTGCTCTAAAATTTCTTTATCGCTTTTGTTGTACACCAGGAAAGCCTCCAAATCTTAAATATTGAGTTGCTGCTATAGCCTGAGCAGGGACGGAGGAGTTAGATATTTCCTGAGCCCCGTAACGTAAACTGCAGGATTTAATTTTCTTTCCACAAACATCACCAGCGGTCCAGTAGGCGCCTTCCTTAACTTCTGTTATAACGCTAGTATCAGTACTAAGAAGTCTGATCTTCCAGAGTACTCCGTCTTTAAGTACATAGTCATTGAACTTAGTATTTTTATATCCATAATAAGTTGTGCCGGGAGAAAAGGGAGCCCACGTACGGATTCTTCTCCAATTTACTTTGTCTGTATCAGAAGGAGGAGAAGAGCTAGAAGTAAGAGCTTGCCAGTAGTTTAAGCTAGAAACAGTACTTACAGTAAGTCCGTCAGTACTATACCTATCTAAATCCTGAGCAGTGGTATATAACGAAGCAGCAGTTGAACTTGCCGTCCAAGGCGTAAAGCCTCCTCCATATCCTATACCAATTATATACTCATCAAACTCATTTAAGAAAAGTCTAGAGCCATAGCCATCTTTCAAGAATCTAGAGTTCCAGTCACAGCCCCCTGATCTTACATTTTCTGGTAGGTCTGTGGTCGCTCCTTTATATTTGAAAGGACAAGCACCCCCGACTATAACTCTTCGAGGAAGCCTAACTCCCTGTAAGTCAAAAGGGGCTGCTAACTCGAAAGTTACATTCAGAACATTTTTAGACTTTATTCTGTCTACGAAATAAACAGTTCTAGGGTACTCTACGGGAGATAGTCCCGCACCTACATCTCCGGAGTTCCCCACTAAGTACTTTTCTAGAGTAACTCGTTTAGTAAGTTTTGAGCCTACTAAATCCTGCAGATTTAATCCCCCAATAGAGTCTGAAAGAGCAGTTCCTACATTAGCTATAGATAGTGTCGGTCTAGTAATGGCACCGTCTGCTTTAATATCGAATCCTTCCGCTTCTATAGGTATAGCTGTATACTCTATTTCTGCTCCAATTACATATTCCGACCGCCACTCTCTAAACCTGACGTTCTCTAGAGTGGACCCGTCGAACTCGGCTTTACCAGCGTAAAAATATGCGAATGATCCTTCTGCATACTCTAATTCATACAATACTATAACTGAGGATCCTGGGTCTTGTAGCTGCGCTGTTTTTATAATATCTGTCATGGTATTACTCCATTAAATGTCGGTACATTTACTTTTCTAAAAGTCGCAGAACAAGAGTATCCGTACTGTTCTGTAAAGTAAGTTTGAGTGAATTTCTCACAGACTACCTGAATAGTTTCTTCTCCCCCTCCTGAAGAAGGTACAGTAAAGGAGAAGGCAATAGTGCCTTCTCTTGCTTGGAAAAAAGCAGTTAAAGTGTCAATAGTTTCTTTACTTCTATTCTTAAAATTAACACTAAACATTTCCTTTATAGGATTAATGCCTGCTCTGGCCCGCTGCTCATAGTTCTGTATTTTTACCTGTCGAGCCATAATATTAGCCTTTCTAGATATGTTTCTATCAGGATTAACATAAGTTACAGGTGACGTGTCTAAGTGTACTCCTAAAGTCATATTAACTCCTATAAGCGCAGGGTATAGATACGGTTACAGTTTTTCCTGCATCAGCAGAAGAGCATCTAATTAGGCCTTGTCTTGGGAACACGGAGACTTCTCCTGCATTAAGCGTCCCATTATCTTCGAGCCCCACTACAGTAGCCTCTACACCATCAATTTTAATACTAAAACCCTCTCTTACAGAGGTTTGCAAGTATAAGAAGTTGGAGTTAAAAGCCCCGTTGGAAGATCCACTAGTTCCTACCTTTACAAAGAAATCCGTTTGCGATTTTTTAAATACTTGTCCGTGCATATGACCCCAATTGCCGTTCCCGTGAGTTGCAGCGCTCGTATTAACAATACTTACCGCGGTTGCAAAACTGGTAAATACAGCCGGCATTAGATTCTCGCTGCTACTCGCTAAAGAGGTATATATTAGTTTATCACGAAGATAATACTTAACAGTGGTACCAACTCTTTCTATATTAAAAGGACAATACCTATCATTTATAACGTCCCTGTTACCCAAGATTGTGTCCGTTGAATTCGTGTTGCTGAGAAGCACGCTGGTTAAGCTCGTATTAACAAGGGGTAGGTTGTTATTGCTTCGGGGATTAAACAGAGATATTACACTATAGTACCGGTCACCTGCCGGTTGAGTGAATACTACACTTCCAGATTCTATTATCTGAATAGTCATGGGGGTAGATTGTGCGCCTTCATTCATCATATCAGAAATATTTGCAGATTGATAAGAGTATGTATTAGTTCCCTCAACAACCGCAGATTGCATGTTAATAGTGGTAGAACTAGAATAATTTGTTATTAAACTATCAAAAAGTTTTCCAGGGATCACTTTGAATCCATAAAGTATCTCCGCTTCCTCTAGCACTCCCTGAGCTGGTGAAGCACCATCAGTGTAACTAGCAGCGTTTACTAACCCGAAAGCGGTTTCTATTTTCCAGTTGTTATTACCATCGTCTTGATTTCTGTGGTCAAGCAAGCCCCATTCTCTGGCATAAGGAGTACCACTAGAGGACGTCACATATTGCCCTTCAGGATTTAAAAGATGAGTCTCTAAATTAAAATCACCTGTTGTAGCTTCTGAAGAATTATACCTAGCACTAACATGAACTATTGGTGCACTAGACATCGTGCTGCTCACAGTGAACCCTAGGCGTGAGCGAAATTCAGGATACTCTCCATGGCTCCAACCTGAATTCATTCTCCTTGAATCAATCTTGCCGCCGGAACCTTGCTTATTATAATAAGCAGTTGTGGAACGTGTATCTTCAATTACAAATGCGGATCCCCAAGCGGAGGCGCTAACATCACTGTTGTTGATTGGACTAATTCCGGAAGATTCAACATTGTCATAATAAGTAACGGGAAGAAGCTCTGAAGGAGTTGAGGAAGCAATAGTACCGTTTGTAACCTCCGTAACTATCTCATTATCCCACATAGAGAGAGTAGGGCTATAAGACCTAACAGACGTTGCCGAGTCTGCTACGATTCCATCTACTACATGAGTGGAAATGGCCTCTCCTGAAACAAAAGATTGAGTACTGCCTGCATCATCAAAAGAAATAGTAGCCCCCCCAATTAAAGCATCCGTCGTGCCATGAGTAGACTTCAAAGTAAGAGGGTCTGCGTCACTAGTTCTAAGTCTCCAGATAGAGCCGGTCCATACATATCTCTGCCAAACGTCGCCCGCCATCTTAGAAGCAGCAGATACGCCTTCAATAGTCCCATCAGATATGGGAAATACATAAAACTTGTCACTGCCACAAGTAATTAATAGTCCTCTACCAATATACTGAGTCTGGTGACCGTTTTCCGCAGTCCAGACATTAATAGCCATGTTGTCAAGCCTGTTTGTAGTGAACGTAAATTTATACACATTGGTTGGTGAACTAAAAGTACCACCGCTATCTGAACCAGTTTTTATAATACAGTCATTACCGTCATCATCGACATGCTCTGTATGTCCCAGCCAATATGAGTAGTTAAATTGAACATTCCACTCCCGAAAACTGTTTCGAAGGCTGCCAGCAGGGGTGAAAATAGCCGGGCCATAAGGGCCGAAGTATTGAGCGAGGTAGCCGACGCTAAAGTTTTCAGGAAAAGTATCGCCTGTCAATAATTCAGTATAGCCTGCACCTGCGGGCCCAATTTGAGTCCCATGTGTTAGTAATACAGGAGCATTTCTATTAGTCCCCCCTGAAAGGTAATTACTCTGATTAGTGTTTAAATGAGCAATATACCAATGGCTCTGAGTTCTGGTACAACCTACCATATTCACCCAGTTTCTTCTAACCCAGGGAATTAGGAAGTCATCCATCGTAACACGTGTAGGTACTTGGTTGCCGTCGGAGAAAGCATACCCGATTCTATTCGAAGTACCCCCAGAGCTACCTGCCCATAAGATTGGAATAGCTCCTGAGTCCTGCATTAATTGTGTAGTGTCGCTAGTACTGTCCCACCATACACCGCTCACTGTAGCATAATGATATATGCCAGTGTAGAGCATAATAGAATTAGGGTTAGTTTCGTAAAGCACTAGTAATTTATTATCAGTATTTTTATCAGCGACCATAGACAGTACTGCGGCCCATTTTCCTTCAATAGTTGCTTGAGTAAATGTAACCCCTCCAGTACTAGTACTATCATAACCGACCCAGGTTGCTCCATTATCTGTCGATTTTGCAAGAGCTCCGTTCATCATAGCCCAAGCAGTTCTATGAGTCCCGCCTACAGCGAGACCTAAACAGACTACATAAGCATTGTTAGCTACCGTAGCCGCTACATCTGATATAGAAGACAAGTCTAAGTTACTAACAGTTGGAGATGCTGAATAAGGACTGGCTATTTTCCATAGTCCGGTATCCTGACAAGCGAGCCAAAGAGTATCAGAGATTTCATCATACGCGTGGCCCCCTATATTAGTAGCGGTAAAAGCAGGATACTGTAGAATGTTAACAGCACTATTCTCTCCGGTCTCTAAATTATAGAAATGTACATTGTCTTCGATCATATCATAGAGCTTTAGAGGACTACCTGGAACTACCCACCTTCCGTAGTTTTCCATGGCGCCGCTTCCTTGCTTAAGAATGGCTCGCCCAGAAGTCGCAAGGTCGCCCGTATGGTCTCCCCAGTCAGAATAAGTTTTTACAGTTTGTACATTAGCCTCCGCAATGCTATGAAGAACTTGTATTCTTGGTACCAAGGTATTATTTACATACCCAGTTACATATCTTTTTCTCAACGAGTATTCGGCCGTTCCTACCCCTCCAGTTACTCCACCTATATCTATGGACCATAGTTCAGGAAAAACAGTAGTAGAGTATGGGGTGGTGTCTAAAGTAAGTGTTGCATCCGTATTCGGTATTTCTCCAGCACTGAAGAAGGGAACGGTAGCACCAGACACTTTCCCATAATATTGTTGAGTCTTATTAGTATTAGAACCAATCATACGAGTTACCCAGGCTGCATCGAACTGACCACTTCCTACGACAGATATAGAGCTAACGAAGTCTCCTACATTAGTATCAGTGGTTTGTACCTCGGCGGAGTTTAGGAAAACAATACCATCCCAACGGTGCCCAGAAAAATTAGCGTTGGTCTCCAACTGACCCCAGTATTGTATACTTGGGTGGCCACCAGTATTGGGCTTACCCGCGACATAAGTAGTATTGGGCCTACGACTAGCAAGAGGTACTTTAAAAGGAGAATACTTAGTATCATTTGTATAGATGCTAGTGTTACTCATATTTGCGCTGCTGCTGCCTGTGTAATAAGCAAGAGATTGTACTGGTGTGGGGTTAGGTACCCCCGACATTAACCAAGTAAGAGCAGACATTTGGTCATATGATAAAGTAGTTGATGAGGTGGGGAAAGTGAATTCTATTTTATAGACCACAACAAGAATTTCTGTAGTAGATTGCGTGATAGCTGGTGTAAAAGAAGCAGCCGTTCTTGGTTTTGGTCTACTTGCGATATTGTTCTTGGAGCCGGCTTTATATGTAGGTCTCGATTGTGTCCAACCTATAGTATGAATATCACGAGTTCCTGACACGGGGGGAAGAAGTTGTTGAGTGAGCTTAAGAGTAGGTGTAGTAGTCTGACCATTTCCTTCCACTACTGCAAAGGGGGTTCCTTGAATTTTCTGAAACTGCCAAAACTTACCCGGCTGAGATCTTACAGTACTACTAGGGGCAGCTTCATAGTGATCATTAGCATACATATAATGAGTAAAATAACTGGCTCCAGCAGATTGGTAATAAGCTATATAGGGGTCCTGGGTTGATTCAGCTGTTGCGGCCGCGCCAGTGCGAACAGTTTGTATACTGAGAGACATGGCGCTAATAGCGCTAGTGAAGTTAGCGTCGTAAATTATATTCTCTATCCAGTCAGACTCATACAGTTCTTCGCCCGTATTAGCGTCTTTTTTTGTTACTTTCACAAAGCCTTTCATTTTCATAGATTATGTCCTAGTTATATTATTAATTTGCGCGGAAAAGGTAGTTTTACCTTGTAATTGCACTGTTTCTGTTTGAGCTGTAGCGATAGTATCTAATCGTACAACATTGTTTATTTCTGCTTCTACCAAGTTAGTTCCTGATAGAGTTAAGGATTCGGTCTGTTTAAGGAGCTTGGGCTCGTTTCTTGTAATGTCTGTTTCAGTTAGAGCCTTTTGATCAACAGTACCAAAAATAATTAGGGACTCGTTAGCTGCAACAGGTACAGATCGAAGACGAATTGCATCATTGATCCTGGCTGTAAAGTCTGTATCGGCCCTCAGAGTAATGCTTTCTGGTAGTATACTCGGAAGCAGCGTTCCTGATGTCTCTACAACTAAGTCTACCGTGTCTAAAATAGGCCCCGTATAGCCTGTCGTACGAATGTTTAATACCCAGTATTCAATAGACTCCGGAGAAGGAACAGCTTTTTCAAGTTGAAAGCTTCCTGTAGAGCTAATATCATTTCCTACTGGTAAGAAGGTTCCCTGTACAAGTACAAAGTCTACCCCTGCCGTAGCTCCCTCTATAGTCCAATAAATTTGTTCAATAGGAAGAAAAGTACCCTTAAAGTAAGCAGTAATTATAAATTCTGGGCTACTGTTTGGTCCTATTGAGTAAGAAGCTACTGGTTGATATAGGCTGTTTGTCAGTTGTCCCCCGGCGGCTAGAAGAACAGTAAGATTCAAAGTATCAACTATAGGGCCAGCTACACTATCTTTTCTTAGTTGTAAAACACGAACTTGATCCGAAAGTATATCAGCACCATTTACAGAAAAATTACCCGTACTAGACGCGAAATTCCCTGTTAAGTTAATAACTCCAGTAGAAGGAGTGACTACTCCATTTCCGTTTTCTAAAGACCAATACAAGTCATTGACGGGCTCATAATTTAATACTTCGACATATATAGTTGTTGAAGTATTTTTTAGAATAAACACGTCGGTCAAATCCGCGCCAACATTATCTACTAAGCTAAACGTCTCTGGACCTCTGGAGGTGTCTTGTACCGTTACTAGTATTTGGTCTAATGTCGGCCCACCAATAGAACCCGATCTAACTCGTAATGTAAATTGCTCGGTCGCTTCTGTTGTTACGTCAGCCAAAGTACTTATCTGAAAACTGCCTGAGGCCAGAGTTAAGGTTCCCGAAGTAGTAAAAGACCCTGACACTTCTACAAAGTCTGCTAAGGACGCTCCGTCATCGAGAGTCCAATACAATATTTCTGGTCCTCTCTCCAAGCTACTTATATTTACTACTTTCGTCTGGCCCTCATTCATAGAGAAGTTAGGGTTATTTATATTAACTCCGGAAGTTCCCGATACTAACTCAAATACTCTTACGAACTGGGCAGTTACCGAACCGACATCTGCGTTGAAATACGTAGTAGTATAGTTATCGCAATATACTACAATAGTTTTCTCACCTGATATTTCATTACTGTCTGGAATAGTGAAATCGAAAGTTCTATACTTAGACCTATCAGCAAAAAACCCGGTTATCGCAGTAATTTCTTCAATAGGTCTATTATTAAAAGTTAAATTATAAGTTTCCTCTCTACCATCTGTTCCTAGAGATAATCTGTTTTCGTAGCCGTCACCAAAAGACATAACAGAATATAAAGGTTTTATATTCTTTTTTATGTTTCTGTCCGGCACCACAAGGGTCGAAGTTAAGTCTAGAAATCCTACTGTCATGTTATTGCTCTAAGTACGCGCAGGGAATATTTACAGTAACTGTTTTACCCGCGTCTGCTGCTGCGCAGCGAATAAGGCCTGATCTAGGGTAAACGGATACTTGTCCCGCGACTAGAGTCTGTGCGTCATCTAATTCTACTACATCCGCCTCTACACCATCGAGTTTTATTGAGAAAGCTTGTCTATTGGCTACTTGAAGAAAAAGAAAATCAGGGTTAAAAATTCCGTTGCCTGATCCAGAAGTGCCCACTTGTACCCAGTAATCATTACCCGCATCTATTTGTATGTCATGTATGGTCGAACTAGAAGAATATCGATCTTTTAATTCACCAATACCACTATAAAACCTTTGAAACCTAAAGTCAACAAGCACTAAGGATTCAGTGCTAGAGACGAGAGAAGTATAAACTGTCTGTCCCCTGAACTCGTAAGAAAGAGTGGTACCAACTCTTTTTATTTTGAGACCACAAGGAGTTAATAAAGGAAACGTTCTACCAAACTGCATTTGAGTAAGCACACCACTTTTGAACATCGAAGAGCCGACAGTGCCTGTATTAAGTTCATGATCTCTAATTGTGCCAAAATTACCGGAAGCCGCTTGTTGTGAGACACTTCCTACAGTCTCTCCCGATATAGTATGTTTAACAACCCCTGCTTCAATAATTTCTATAACTATAGGGCAACTACTAAGGGAGTAATACAAAGTGTCTCCCGTATCTCCCGTAGTTTGAAAACTGAAGGTAGTAGGTTCTCCAGCTTTACCTAATAAAGTCGCGTAGTTATCAGCCATTCTAAACTTAAACCCATAGTTTATATCTGAAAAGCTTGAGCAGTTAGTGTTTGAAGTAGAGGGGCTAAGACCGTCTGTAAATGTAGTTGCGTCTGCTAAACCATAAGCGTATTCAATATTATATCCTGTAGTAGGGGGAGATACTGAAGGGTTAGTAGTATTAAAAAACAAGAAGTCCGACGGCTGAACAGTGGTATTTGCAGCCTTTGGCTCAAGAATAGAAGAAGTTAGAAGAAAATCCCCCGAAAAGGCATCAGTAGTTAACATTCTATTTGAAAGATATCTTCCGGAAACAGGCCCATTATACGATACCCCAGTTTGACTGGTGTTGAGCCTAAATTTAGTGTAGTACGGGTACGATGAAGACTGAAAACCTCCCTGATTATAAAGGAAGCCAGTATTGATTGGTACTCCCCCCACAGAATCTGAACTGATACCATAAGTACCAAGAAAACGATTATTAAAAAAACTACCTGTATTAAAGGTGCCTGCAGTGGGTGTGGGGTTATTAACGTTGTGCTGCTCTTCATTATAACTCTCCGCGGGGTAACACCAAGGAACCAACTTTCCAGGATTATTTTGAGCTATTACTCCTCCTGTTACTTCTTTAACAAATTCATTTGGGTAAGTACTCTTACCACTGTAGTATGTAGTAAGTCCTACGGCAAGGTCATTCATAATCCCATCGCATACGACGGCAGATATACTCTCTCCTGAAGTATAAGAGGAGGACCCAAGATCGTCATCAAAAGAAATAGTGGCCCCGTCAATTAGAGGTTCAGTCCCAGAGTGAGTAGGTTTTAAAGTTAGAGGGTCTGCGTCACTAGTTCTTAGTCTCCAGATTGACCCTGTCCATACGTATCTTTCATAAATCTCACTGATCATGCTATTGGCTGGATCCCACCCATAATATTGATCCCCTACCTGAGAATACTCGTCGCCATTAAACCTCAACCCTTTTCCAATATACCAATGGTAGTAGTAGAGTTCTTCAGAGAGTTGAGCAATTAATCCGGTAGAAAATCTAAATAACCAGAACCCTCGGGCTGGTGCAGCCGGGGCCGCACCGGTTACAGTCTCGTTGTAAGAGGTACCTACTAGTAGTACATCATTATTATCGTCATCTACAGTCTCATAAGGTACCGACCAAGGGTCAGTTTTAAGAGCTGGGCTCTGTGTAGGAAACCAGTTAAAAGCACTTGTTCTTAACGTTCCATAAGCCGATTGCCCGCCAGATCTGCCCGATGATACATATTTTATTTCTGGATTTGAAAACTGACCAAAAACACTTGGGGAAGCTCCGAGCTGTCTTTCAAAAAAAAGTTGCCGAGGCACATAGCCCGCAGGAACCGACTGAGTGCCGTCTTCAGCGTAACTTACTATCCACCAAGTAGACTGGGCCTTACCCACTCCGTAAGTAAACCTAAAAAGTCTTCTCATCAGGCTCATATCATGAGTATCTGCGAGTGCATCATTAAACGTAGTGTACTCATAACGTATAGCAAAACTATAAAATGTAGAACTAGCGCCGGGGCTTGCTTTCTCATAAAATAAATTAAAACTAGAACTAGTTGGGGATAAATTAGTACAATCATTAAGACTGCTCCACCAAGTGGCTCCCGTTGTAACTAGCCTAGTCTTGTTCGGAAAATTGATACTATATAAGTTGGCCGCTGTTCCTGTAGGGTCATCCGCATAAAATATCAATAGTCTACCGTCTGTATTTTTATCTGCTTTTAGACCAATAGTAACGCTCCATTGAGCTTCTATATTGGTCTGTGTAAAGGACACGCCTCCTGTACTCGTGCTATCGTAAGCTGACCACGTACTCCCATTATCAGTAGACTTAACTAAAGCACCTTCGATCATAGCCCAAACAGTTCTAAAAGAGCCTAAATTTATTCCCAGATCTAAAGTATACGCTTTATTTTCAGTGGTGGTGGTAACATTCGAAAGACCTGCTACGTTATGGTTAGTTATACTAGGAGACCCTAAAGGAGTCGATACAGACCAGATTCCCGTGTCTGTGCAAGAAATCCAAAAAGTATCAGATACTTCATCGTAGTCATACCCTGAAATATTAGAAGGAGAGAACGAGGGGTAGTTAATTACATTAATTCTAATAATTTCCTCATTCAACCAGCTTAACAATACTATTTCTTTTTGGGTTACATTATAAGTATATCTATCATCCCCTGGAAACATTCTTATAGGCATATTACCTTCCCAATTTTTATTTATCAAGAAATCAGTGCTGAGGCCCGATAACCCAATCTTATTGGAGTTGCTAGTGTCATAATCTTCATAGCCATCCAAACGACTAAGCGGACCTCTCCACTTAAGGATGTTGGTACCGTTGATTGTCACTTCATTATGCTGGGTTGCTGCGGATTTTTCAGTACTGCCGTTCGCGCCATTTATGCTTTTTATATTGTGGCTCATTAGCTTAGGGGTGAAGGTATTTCCATCAAAGCTAGAAATGTAGCGTTTCATAAAAGAGTACTCAGCGGTACCCACTCCGCCAGTAGAGCCCCCAAAGTCTATTTTCCAAAACTCATGGTACTTAGGGTCATATAAAGAGGTATCCAAGGTAATAGTCGCCGAAGTAGAGGGCAACTCGGTTACCAGGAAAAAAGGTACAGTAGGGCTATTGACTTTTCCATAATAATTTTGAGTCTTGTTTTCTCCTACGGATAATAGTCTTGCTGGATTATGTACTATACCTCCTGGACTAGTTTCGCCCGCTACAAAACCAGTTATATGGCCCTCATAACTAGCTCCTCCATATCCAATTGGAAGTTCGAGTTTATGAAAACCTAGTTGGTCCCACGCTCGGTAGTTCTCGTTATCTTGTCCAGAAAATTCCTGGTCGTTTTGAAAGGTTACAAATCCAAATGAGTTTGGTTTATTAGCAATGTCAGTACCAGTCCAGGAAAGTATTGGCTGGTTTCTTCTAGGGTAAAAATGACCTCCGGACCACGTTTCCCAGTTTCTATAAGCACCTGTTCTGCCGGCCCAAAGTGATACTGGATAGCCACCAGATACTGAAGTACTATAATTGAAGCCTCCAGGGACATTGAGATGGTTATTTCCGGTATTCGTAATAGTCATATTGTATGTTGAGGACGTCTGTATAGCACTCAGCCACTCTGTTGCCCAGTCATTTCTTTGGCCTAATTGAATTACAACTGTATATTGAATTATAGCGAATTGACTGGAGGACTGTACAACAGGAGTAGGGTTACTGGCTACGGTTATAAACGGTAGAAACGCAGTAGTAGAGACCGAATCATAGCTAAGACCAACACTATGAATATTCCTAATCGCGGCCTGAGTCGGTGGATCCAGCTTTTTAACAATTCTCATAGTTACGGAATTATAGTCTGCGTCTTGAGTAAGGGCAGTCGCACCGACCAAATTCACCGTAAAATACCACCTACCAGGGTAGGCAAAAGAGTTTTTATCAATACTTGAGATATAAGAATCACCACATACTATATTATACACGAACTTTTTAGAAGTATATGACAATCCGCCTATGCTACCCCAATAAAAAGGGGACTGCATGAAAAGATTTGAGTTCAGCACAGCATTATGCCAAGTTTTTTCCTCGTGCTCTAGCTCGCCAGTTTCTACATTGTAGAGAGAAATATCCACGTAACCTTTTATATTCATTAATTAATTCCTAGTTATAATTGATACAGATAGCGATTCTTGTATGCCTATTGATTGATTTGTAATATTCTCGTCAGAAAAGGGCCCCGCTATTATAGGACGCAACCTTATATAGCCGCTTAGTAGAGAGGTTGACTCAAATTGACTTATTGACTGATTAGTAGTAGTATCCAGCCCTCCACTAAATATAAGTACAGTTTGTCTTTGTATATCTCCTGATAATAATGACGCAGCCTCGGATATCCCTATTGATTGATTTGTAATATTCTCGTCAGAAAAGGGCCCCGCTATTATAGGACTCAACCTTGTAGAGCCACTTAGTAGAGAGGTTGACTCAAATTGACTTATTGACTGATTAGTAGTAGTATCACTCTTTGCAAATATGCCAATCTCACTGTTTGCAATAAAAATAAGAGAGGAGGCTACTATAGGCCCAGAAACACTGTCTGTTCTAATGTTTATAGTAAAAGACTTTGCATCTTCAGTGGCTACTCCTACTAGTTGGAAAGTCCCTGTATTTATAGAAGAAGTGCCCGTAGGAGTAAAACTTCCGGCTACAAAATCAAAGTCTACTCCTTGACTTGCGCCTTCTATAGTCCAATATAAAAGCTCTACAGGTACTCCCACTCCTGTACAATACATATCAAGAACATACTCAGGGCTAGATAAGTCGGACAGCCTAAAAAATAGTTGCTCTATACCGTTTGAGTCTACTAACCTTCTTCCTATAAAAGGAAAAGTTAAAATAGTTATAGTATCTAATACTGGCCCTGAAATACTATTTCTTCGTAATGTTATAATATCCGTTTTTGGCTCTGTTATAACAGTGGAGGTAAGACTAAGATTTGCCAAACTCTCTGCGAAAGTTCCCACTAGTTTTAGTGATCCTAAGCTAGGAAAGTAACTACCAGAGGACGTATCAAAGTTCCAATATAAAAGCTCACTATTATCGAAGTTAGTAGTCTTAGCAGCAATCTCAACAGTAGACTGTTTAAGAGTTGTTACTTCTGTAATAGGAATCCCATTATTATTCGTCCAATTAAACGCGGGAGGAGTTCTAGATGTATCGATTACCTGTACTTGTTTACTTGCTATTACTGGCCCTCCAGTTGAGCCAGTTCTGATACTAAGTGTGTATGCTTCTCCGCCTTCTGTTGTAGTATCATTTAAAGTTTCTATACTAAAGGAACCTGAAGCAGTAGATATTGAGCCCCCTGTTGAAAATGAACCACTTACTGCAGTAAAATCTGCGGTTGTAGCCCCGTCTAAAGTCCAATATAAAGTCTCTGCCCCTCTTTGAGACGTAGAGACATTTATTACTTCAGAAACTCCTTCATCTAAAATGATACTGCTGTTTAATATAGTGGCGGAGGATAAAGCGCTGTCCTCTTCGAAAACTCTTATAAAGGTGCAGGATAGCGAGCCTATAGTATCTGTTACATATGTTCTAGAGTATCCTTCACAGTATACTATTAAATCTTTTTCGCCTGATATTTCGTTACTGTCGGGGACTGTAAAAACAAAGTTTTTATACTTCTCCCTCTCATTAATAAACCCTGTAATTCTTTCTATCTCACCTATAGATCTATTAGTAAAAGTTAGTTGATAGGTTTCTTTAAAACTATTTGTTCCTACAGAGATCCTACTTTCATACCCCTCTCCATGAGACACTAAAGAGTAAATAGGTTCTACTGACTTTTTAAAGTTTTTATCGGGTACTACACGAGTACTAAGTAAGTCTAAAAATCCTAGAGCCATTACCCTCCTCCGAATGGGCTAAGAATCCCTCCTGGTCTTTTTTGGTTCTGAAGTTCTGATTGAATTGCAATCGCAATTCGTTTCCCTAAGTCTGAACCTTGCTTGCTATCTTGTTCTGTGCTAGTATTAGATGAGCCGTCATTATTAATAGTAACCCCTACTTGAACATTATTAGTATCCCCCATACCTTTACCCATCTCTACAGGTATTGATTTTCCGTTTGGTAAGGGAACTACAGCTTCTGTTCCGTGAAGCGTAGCTGGATAGCCTGAAGTGGATCCTCTAGCAACCCCGCCCATTGAATATCCTTGAACTACTGACCCATTTGAAAATATGCCGCCATTACGTCCAGTTACTGAATTCACTGTTAGTGCCGCGGTATTAGCCA